>Ga0307411_10000422_pt1 | contig 14414 bp, 8 predicted proteins | sample DK1Ometagenome_2_FD_203712 | JGI IMG/M metagenome (GOLD analysis project Ga0307411, IMG submission 203712) | Maize rhizosphere microbial communities from greenhouse at UC Davis, California, United States - DK15-O-1 | ecosystem: Host-associated > Plants > Roots > Rhizosphere > Soil | place: USA...
GTCTTGGCTGTCAGGGTGCGGCCCGGTGCCGCGTGTCTGTGAGGTGTACGCGGCGCGGATCGTGGCGGCGGTTCGCTGCCGCGCCGCCGCTCACCCGGGGCCGGAGACCATCGTGGTCGATGGGGACGCGCACGACCGCACGAGTCGCGCGGACGAGCAGGGGGCGCCGCGCGCGGGCGAGCCGGACTGGCCGCTGCTCGCGCGCTGGCTCGCGGGCGAGTGCGGCGCCGCGGAGCGGGCCGCCGTGGAGCGGTGGGCCGCGACGCCGTCGCGGCGCGCGGAGCTGGCGGCGCTCAGGGCGTGGTGGGAGCAGTCGGCGGCGCTCCCCTCCGCGGCGGCCACGGACGCGATGTGGCTCCGCCTCTCGAGCCGGATGCACGAGGCGGACGACGCGCACTCCGCCGGCGGCAGGGCCGCCCCGCAGCCCGCGCCGCCGCCCGGCGTGCGCGATGCCCGTGGGCGGCGCCCGCGGTCGCGGCCGCGCGTGCTCGCGCTGGTTCCCGGCCGAAGCGCGCGGTCCCCATGGCGCCGGCGCGCGACGCTCGCCGCCGTGCTGTCGGTGGCGGCGACCGCCGCTGGGCTCGCGTACGCCGCGCAGCGCCGGCCCGCAGGCGCGGACCCCGTCGCGCCGCCGCCGATGCGGGAGTACGTCACGAAGCCCGGGCAGCGTGCCACCATCGACCTCGTGGACGGGTCACGGGTCACGCTCGGCGTCGCGAGCACGCTGCGCGTGCGGCCGTACGGGGCGTCGGCTCCAGGGGCGCGGGAGCTGTTTCTGGAGGGGGAGGCGGAGTTCGACGTGGCGCACGACGAGCGGCGGCCGTTCCTCGTGCACGCCGGCGGCGCCGTCACGGAGGACCTGGGCACGCGCTTCGGCGTGCGCGCCTACGCCGGCGACGGCGTGGTGCGCGTGGTCGTCGCCGAGGGGCAGGTGGCGCTGCGCGCCGCGGCGGCGCCGCCGGGCTCCGGCGCGCTGCTCGCCGCGGGCGACGTCGGCCGGATCGACTCGGCGGGCCGCGCGCTCGTGGAGCAGGGTGCGGACACGACCGCCCACCTGGGCTGGACGGGTGGCAGGCTCGTGTTCCGGGACGCGACCGTCGCCGAAGTCGCGGCGCAGCTGGGGCGGTGGTACGACGTGCGGGTGGAGGTCGCGCCGGCGGTGGCGGGGCGCCGCGTGACCGTGAACATGCCGGCCGGATCGCTCACGGCGGTGCTCAGGGCGGTGACGGTGCCGCTCGATACGAGGTTCGCGTACGATCGCGAGGGGCGCACGGTCCACGTCGGACCCTAGCGCCCCTCGCGCGCTCGGGCGCCCGCCGCGTGCGGCGTGGCGCCGGTCATCATCAGCTGCCCGCGAGGGCAGGGGGCCTCATGCAGAATCGGTGTACGGCGCGCGTGCGCCGCAGCTGGCGGGCGTTGCTGCTCGCCGGCGGCGCGATCGTGAGCACTCTGACGGCCGCACCGGCGGGGGCCCAGGACGGGTCGACGGCGCGATACGCGTCGCGCGAGGCGGGCGGCTACCTGCCGCTCGAGGTGGTGCGCGAGGGGAAGGTGAAGATGCCGCCGGCGCTCGCGCGCCGCGTGTCGGTGCGGCGGTCGGGCGCGCTCCTGCAGCAGGTGCTGCTGGACGTCGCCACCCAGGCGGGCCTCGGCCTGTCGTACGGCGAGGAGGTGGCGCGCGCGAACACCGTCGTCTCGCTCGACGTGCGCGACAAGCCGGCCGCCGAGGCGCTGGCCGCCGCCGTGCGCGGCACGCGCTGGCAGGTGCTGGTGACGGCGGCCGGGCAGGTGACGGTGATCGCGGCGGAGCGCCGGCAGACGGGGATCATCACCGGCGCCGTGACCGACTCCGCGTCGGGACAGCCGCTCGCCGGCGTCACCGTGTTCACGCTGAACGCCCCGTACCGCGCGCTCACCGGCGACGACGGTCGCTACCGGATCGTGAACGTCCCCCCCGGGACGTACTCGCTCACGGCGCGACGCATCGGCTACGGGCAGGGGACGCAGAGCGTCGCGGTGACGGCCGACCAGACCGTGACGGCGGACTTCGCGCTCACCGTCTCGGCCAGCCAGCTGGAGCAGGTGGTCGTGATCGGCTACGGCACCACCTCCCGCCGCGACCTCACCGGCTCCGTCGCCTCCGTCTCGTCGGAGGACATCTCGCGCCAGCCCGTCCCCTCGGTGGACCAGGCGCTCCTCGGCCGCGCGGCGGGCGTGCAGGTCACGACGTCCAGCGGACAGCCTGGGGTGGGCGCGGCGGTGCGCATCCGCGGCGGCAACTCGATCGGCGCGAGCAACGAGCCGCTCTACGTGATCGACGGCGTGCCGGTCACCACGAACATGAACGAGGCGTCCACCGGCTCGGTCTACAGCCAGGGGCAGCGCGGCACCAACCCCATCGCGGCGCTCAACCCGAACGACATCGAGTCGATCGACGTGCTCAAGGACGCGTCGGCGACGGCCATCTACGGCGCGCGCGCGGCGAACGGCGTCATCCTCGTGACGACGAAGCGCGGGCGCCCGGGCCAGACGTCCATCGGCCTCAGCTCGTTCTACGGGCAGCAGGAGGTGCGGCGGACGCTGCCGCTGCTCAACGCGCAGCAGTTCGCGCGCTTCGTGAACGAGGCGTACGTGAACGGCGAAGACGACCCGCCCTTCACGGACGCCGAGATCGACGCGCTCGGCGCCGGCACCGACTGGCAGGACGCGATCTTCCGCACGGCGCCCATGGCGAGCTACCAGCTCTCCGTGTCGGGCGGCGACGAGGACACGCGCTACTACCTGTCCGGCGACGTCCTCCAGACGGACGGCGTCGTGATCGGCTCCGACTTCGACCGCAAGTCGTTCCGCCTGAACTTCGACCAGACGCTCAGCCGGCGATTCCGCATCGGCAACAACCTGACCTACAGCCGCACCGAGTCGCACATCATGCCGAACGCCGGCGCGGGGAGCGACGCGTCGTCCATCGTGCTGAACGCGCTCACGGCACCGCCCACGATCCCCGTCCGGACGGCGAGCGGGGAGTACTTCATCGGCACGAACCCGATCAGCGGCCGCGCCTTCAACAACCCGGTCGCCGCGGCGCTCGGCATCACGAACGAGGAGCGGCAGAACCGGGTGATCGGCAACGGCTACGCCGAGTACGACCTGCTGCGCGGCCTGACGCTGCGCAGCACCCTGGGCCTCGACTTCTTCGACTCGGTGCAGGACTTCTACTCGCCGGTCACGACCGTGCCCGGGTCGCTCACCAACGGGCAGGGGCGGCGCGGGCAGGCGCAGACGACCGTGTGGCTGAACGAGAACACGCTCACCTACAACCCGACGCTCGGCGACGACCACGACCTCACGCTGCTCGGCGGGCTGAGCCTGCAGCGGTCGCGCGGCGACTGGGTGTCCGCGGAGGGGCGCCAGTTCCAGACCGACCGGCTGCGCCAGAACGGGCTCGGGACCGCCGGGACGTTCTTCAACATCAACACGGCGGCGCCCAACTGGTCGCTGCTCTCCTACCTCTCGCGCGCCAACTACGGCTTCCGCGACCGGTACCTGGCCACCCTCACGGGCCGCGTCGACGGCTCCTCGCGCTTCGGGTCGGAGAACCGCTACGCCTTCTTCCCGTCGGCCGCCCTCGCCTGGCGCGCGTCGGAGGAGGAGTTCGTCAAGCGGCTCGGCGTCTTCGACGACCTCAAGCTCCGCGTGGGGTTCGGGCGTACCGGCAACCAGGACATCGGCAACTATCGGTCGCTCGCCACGCTCGGGAACGCCAACTACGTGTTCGGCGACGTCCGCTCGATCGGCTTCGGGCCGAACAACATCGCCAACCCCGACCTGAAGTGGGAGACGACGAACCAGACCGACGTCGGCCTCGACTTCTCCGTCCTGCGGAACCGCGTCGCCGTCACCGCCGACTTCTACGACAAGAAGACCAACGACCTCCTGCTCGACGTCGCCATCCCCGGCACGTCGGGCTTCGGCAGCTCGCTCCAGAACATCGGGAGCGTCCGCAACCGCGGCTTCGAGCTCGCCATCAACACCGTGAACCTGGCGGGCGTGCTCGGCTGGGACACCCAGTTCAACATCGCCTGGAACCGCAACAAGGTGCTCGACCTCGGCCCGGACACGCAGCTCTTCCCGGGCGGCGTGGGCGCGGGCGCGAACCAGGACCCGACGATCGTGCGCGTCGGCGAGCCGATCAACTCCTTCTACGGGTTCATCTTCGCCGGCCTCGACACGGCCGGCCAGCCCGTCTACGAGGACGTGAACGGCGACGGCGAGGTGACGCCGGACGACAAGATCATCATCGGCAACGCGCAGCCGAACTACACGGGCGGCATCACGAACCGGCTCACCTTCCGGAACTTCGAGCTCTCGGTGCTGATGCAGTTCTCGGTGGGGAACAAGATCTACAACATCAACAGGGCCATCCTCACCGACGCCGCGGGCACCTCCAACCAGCTCACGGACGTGCTCAACGCGGAGGCGGGCGGCATCCCCCGGCCGAAGACGGGCAACACCTTCGAGACCACGCCGTCCACGCTGTTCGTCGAGGACGGGACGTACCTGCGCGGGAAGAACATCCGCCTGGCGTGCACCTTCCCCAGCGATCTGCTCTCGCGCCTGCCGGCGGGTCGCATGAGCAGCCTGCAGGTGTACGTCAGCGCGCAGAACTTCTTCACGCGCACCGACTACACCGGCTTCGACCCCGAGATCAGCGAGTACGGCGGCACGAACCTCCAGCAGGGCTTCGACTTCGGCACCTACCCGCAGACCAAGCAGTTCACGATCGGCTTCAACGCCGGCATCTAACCGCCACGGAGCCCGAGTCTCATGCGTACCTACAGCGCTTGGAGCGCCGCTCGGCGGCTCGCGCCGATCGGCGGCCTCGCCGCCCTCCTCGTGGCCGGCTGGGCGTGCAACGACTTTCTCGATCCCGACCCGCGCGACGTGCTCGCGCCGGAGAACTTCTACCAGTCGCGCGCCGACGCCGTCTCGGCGGTGAACGCCACGTACGAGGCGAACCGCGCGGTCTACCTGCTCTCGTTCTGGTACATGTCCGACATCGCCAGCGACGACGTGCTCCCCGGCCCGCGCTTCGGGTCGGACGGGCAGCGCATGAGCGCGCACACGTTCGACGCCAGCGACGACTTCCCCATCGGCGACCAGTGGCGCGCCGAGTACCGGCTGATCAACCGCGCCAACGCGGTGATCGGCCGCGTGCCGAACATCCAGATGGACACGGCGCTGCGCACGCGGCTGGTGCACGAGGCGCGCTTCCTCCGCGCGCACGCCTACCTCAACCTCGTGCGGTTCTACGGCGACGTCCCGCTCGTCGAGCAGGAAGTGACGTCGCTGGAGAACCTCGAGGTGCCGCGCGCCCCCGCGGCGAGCGTCTACGCCTTCATCGTCGCCGACCTGCAGGCCGCGGCGGGCGTGCTTCCCGCCACGTACAGCGGCGACGACGTGGGGCGCGCCACGCGCGGCGCCGCGCTCGCGCTCCTGGCCAAGGCATACCTGCAGCAGCAGGACTGGGCGAACGCGGCCGCGGCCGCGGGGCAGGTGATCACGAGCGGGGTGTACTCCCTCAACGCGGACTGGCGCGACAACTTCCGCATCGCCGTGGAGCTCGCCAACCCGGAGTCGATCTTCGAGGTCAACTTCGACGGGGAGACCACCCCCGGCGGCGGCAGCGTGCACACCCTCTTCAGCCTCCCCGACGGCTACCCGGGCGGCGACGCCTACGGGATCATGACCGTGACGCCGAGCGCCGTGGCCCAGTACGCCCCGAACGACGTCCGCGGCCTGGGGGGCACGTTCATCAACTCGCCGTACGTGAACGAGGAGGGCGACACGATCGTCTGGCAGCAGCCGCCGGGACCGGCGTACATCAAGTACCTGGACCAGGACAACACGCAGAACCTCGAGTCGCGCTCGTGGGTGGCGCAGAGCAACAACTGGATCTCGCTGCGCTACGCGGACGTGCTGCTCATGTACGCCGAGGCGGTGGCGCAGGGCGCGCCGGCCACGGCCGGGAGCGCGCTGGACGCGCTCAACGCCGTGCGGCAGCGCGCCGGGATCGGCCCGGCGGGCGCGCTCACGGTGGACGAGGTGCGCGCGGAACGACGGCGCGAGTTCCTGTTCGAGGGGCAGCGCTGGTTCGACCTCGCTCGCTACGGCCAGCTCGACGCGGCGATCACCGAGAAGACCGGGCATCCGCCCAAGGGCCCGCTCTTCCCCATTCCCCAGAGCGAGCGGCAGCTCAACCCGCAGCTCACACAGAACCCGGGCTTCTAGCCGCGGGGGCCGGATGCGTGCGACGCGCGTCGGCCGCAGGGAGCGCCCGTTCGGGCCCCCTTTGCGGCCGCCGCGGCGCTCGATGACCCGATGAGAGCCACGACCATGACTCGTCACCAGATCGCCGCCGCACTGGCGCTCGTCCTCGCCGCCTGCGCCCCCTCCCAGCGCCCCGCGACCACGGACGCCGGCACGGGTCCGCCGGCGCGGAGCGGCGAGGTCGCGGTGTGGCTCACCACCGGCGACCAGACGAAGCTCCTGGCCGCGCAGCCGAACGTCGCGTTCGAGGCCGCGCCAGCCGGCGCGGCGACGGTGATCGACGTGGACGAGCGGCAGGAATTCCAGGAGATGGTGGGCTTCGGCGCCTCGATCACCGAGGCCTCCGCCTGGCTGATCACGCAGCGCATGTCGCGCGCGCAGCGTGACGCGCTGCTGCGCGACCTGTTCGACCCTGCGACCGGGCTCGGGTTCTCCTTCACGCGCCTCACGATGGGCGCGTCGGACTTCTCGCTCTCGCACTGGACCTACGACGACGTGCCGGCCGGCGAGACCGACCCGACGCTCGCCCGCTTCTCGATCGACCACGACCGCCGCGACGTGCTGCCCGTGGTGAAGCAGGCGCTCGCCATCAACCCGGCGCTCAAGGTCATGGCGAGCCCGTGGAGCGCGCCGGCGTGGATGAAGACCAGCGGCAGCCTGATCAAGGGCACGCTGCGCCCCGAGGCGTACGGCCCGTTCGCCGAGTACTTCCGCCGCTACGTGGAGGCGTACGCCGCCGAGGGCGTGCCGATCTGGGCGATCACGGTGCAGAACGAGCCGCACTTCGAGCCGGAGAACTACCCGGGAATGCGGCTCGACCCGCCGCAGCGCGCCGAGTTCCTCAAGAGCCACCTCGGCCCGCTCTTCGAGCGCGCCGGCATCCGCACGCTCGTCTTCGACTGGGACCACAACTGGGACGAGCCGGAGAGCCCCCTCGCCGTGCTGAACGACCCGGCGGCCAAGCGCTACGTGGACGGCGTCGCCTGGCACTGCTACAAGGGGGAGGTGCCGGCGCAGAGCCGCGTGCACGACGCCCACCCGGACGTGGACGCCTACTTCACGGAGTGCTCCGGCGGCGAGTGGTCGCCCAAGTTCGCCGACAACCTCAAGTGGTTCACCTCCACCCTCGTGATCGGCTCGACGCGGCACTGGGCGCGCGGGGTGCTGCTCTGGAACCTCGCGCTCGACCAGAAGCACGGCCCGCACGCCGGCGGCTGCGGCGACTGCCGCGGCGTGGTGACCATCGACTCGGCGAGCGGCGCGGTGACGCGCAACGTGGAGTACTACGCGCTGGGCCACGCGAGCCGCTTCGTGCGCCCCGGCGCCCGCCGCATCGCGTCCACCTCGGGCGTGTCCGGCCTCGAGAGCGTCGCCTTCCGGAACCCGGGCGACGGCAGCAAGGTGCTCCTGGTGCTGAACGGCGCGGCGGAGCGTCGCGCGTTCCACGTGCGCGCGGCGGAGCGCGCCTTCGCCTACGAGCTTCCGGCGGGCGCCGTCGCCACCTTCCGCTGGCCGTGACGCGTCACGCCCAGCTCGTGGCGCGGCGCCGGCCCCCCGGTGCCCTCCCGGCGGCGTGCGCGTCGCCGGCGCGCCATATTCGAGGGCGTCGCCTCGCGATCTCCCGCCCGCCCGCGCCCTGAACGGAGCTCATGTCCCACCTCATCCTCGTCCCGCTCGACGGTTCGGCCTACAGCGCCGCCGCGATCCCCGCCGCCGCCGCCATCGCCCAGCGTCGCGGCGCGACGCTGCACCTCGTGTCGGTGCACACGCCGGCCGTGGTCCCCCTGCCGCTCGGCGGCGCGCCGGCGCTCGACCGGCGCTTCGACGAGGACCTGCGCGACGCCCACTCGCAGGCGCTCACGCGCTACGCCGAGCGCCTGCGGGAGGAGGTCGGCGTCTCCGCCACGTGGACGGTGCTCGAGGGCGAGCCGGCCGAGGCGATCGTCGCCGAGGCGCAGGCGCAGCGCGCGGAGCTCATCGTGCTCACCACGCACGGGGCGGGGGGCTTCGCGCGCGCCTGGCTCGGGAGCGTGGCCGACGAGCTGGTGCGCCTCTCGCCCACCCCCGTGCTGCTCGTGCGGCCGGGTGGCGCGGCGGCGGGCGCCGGCGGCGCGCCGGTGATGCCGCCGGCCTCGGACGCGGACACGCTGCCGGTGAGCGACACGACCGACGCATACGAGTTTCGCCGCGTCCTCGTCCCGCTCGACGGCTCCGCGCTGGGCGAGGAGATCCTCGAGCCGGCGCTGGAGCTGAGCGCCGGGGACCGGACGCAGTACGTGCTGCTCCGCGTCGTGCGCGTCGCGCCGACGGCCGCGCCGCCGGAGGAGACGTTCTGGACGCCGCGCGAGGAGGAGGCGATCGCCGCGGGGCGTGAGGCGGCGCGCGAGTACCTGGACGACGTCGCCGAGCGCCTGCGCGCCGGCGGCTGCGCGGTGGAGACCGTCGTCGTGCTCGACCACGAGCCGGCGCGCGCCATCCTGCGCGAGGCGACCGAGCGCGGCGTGCAGCTCATCGCGATCAGCACCAGCGCGCGGCGCGGCTTCACGCGCATGCGGCTGGGGAGCGTGGCCGACAAGGTGGTGCGCGCGGCCCCCTGCCCGACGCTCCTGGCCCGGCCGCGCGGCGCGGCCGAGCCGGTCACTCGCTAGCCGCGCGGCGCGGCAGGCCGGCGAGCAGCGCGAGGGGCGCGGCGAGCAGCAGCCACATGGCCGGGCCGAGGCCGTACCGCTCGGCCGCCAGGCCGACGACCAGCGGGAGGAGGCTGCCCGCGAGGCCGAAGACGTTGCCCACCGCCATGACCGTCGCGCTCCGCCCTGGCATCGCCGCGTAGAGGCGCCCCTTGAGGATCGCGTGCCAGCCGGCGTTGAGCATGCCCAGGGCGCCGAGCAGGGCCAGCTTCGGCAGCGCGGCGTCCACCAGCAGGAAGGCCGGGAAGACGACGAGCGTCGCCGCGGCGCTCGCGCGGAGGTAGCGCATGCCGCTCACGCGCCCGAGCACGGGGATCAGGAGCGCGTCCCCGACGAGCCCCACGATCGTCCACACCGCCACCGCCACGCCGGCGCGCGCGCCGCTCGCCCCCGCCACGTCCACGAAGTAGAGCGCGAGGTACGCGTACAGCACGTCGAGCATGAGGTCCGCCAGCTCGAGCAGGGTGAGCCAGCGGAGCACCTCGCGCCGGCGCAGCGCGCGGCCGGCGTCGCGCACGCCGTGCACGAGCGACGCCCCGAACGACCGTGACGCGCCGGCCGGCCGGTGCGGCGCCGCGACCGGCGCCCGCCAGAGGGCGAGGAGGAGCAACGCGGAGGGCGCGGCGAGCAGCGCGAACGTCGCGCGCCAGCCGAGCCCCGCGGCGCCCGCCGCGCCCACGAGCAGTGGGCCGAGCACCATCCCGAGCGAGCCGGCGAGGGCCCAGTGCGCCATGCCGCGCTCGCGGTCGTGGGCCCGCGCGTCCATCAGCGTCGCCTGCGACAGGCCGACCAGGGCGCCCGACGCGGGGCTGGCGAGGGCCAGCGCCGCGAGCAGCGTCCAGAAGCCGGGGCTCAGCGCGGCGAGGACGAGCGCCGCCGCGAAGGCGCACCCGCCGGCGCGCACGAGCGCGCGCCGGTCCCACGTGTCGCCGAGCACGCCGAGCGCGGGCTCGACCAGGTTGCCGAAGACGTGCGGCGCGGAGAGCAGGAGGCCGAGCTGCCCGTACGACAGGTCGAGATCGGCGCGCACGAGCGGCCACGCCGCCGTCCAGGCGCCGGCGACGAGCTCGTCGAGCAGCTCCACCGCGAGCAGGGCCGCCGCGAGCGGCGGCCTTCGCGGGGCGAGTTACCAGGGCGGGTGGGTGCGCATGATGACGGACGAGTATCGAGGTTCGTGGCCGCCTGCGCCGACGAGGTGGCGCAAGGAAGCTACGCGCGACCGCTGCACGTTCGCTGCCAGCGCGCCGGCGCGGGGCGTCCGTCCCACGCCGCGGTACGGCCACATCCTACGCGATTCGCGCCACGCTCCGACAGACAGCGCGCGCCGTTCCTCGTAACCTCCTCCCCGAGATCGAACGACCCTCGGACGCGTCGCCGGTGGCTACGCGTCCGCTTCACGTCACGAACCGACATGGGGAACACGACGGCATGACATCCACGAGAGTCACGCGGCGCGGCGGAGGGGCGCGCCCCGCACGCGCCGGCCACCGCGACCGCCCCTCGGCCCCCGGCCCCGGCACGCGAGCCGTGGCCCCGCCGCCGCCACCCGCCGGGCCCGAGCTCGACGAGCGGATCGCCGCCACCTGGCGCAACGACCTCGGCGCCGGCCTCGTCGTCTTCCTCGTCGCGCTCCCCCTCTGCCTGGGCATCGCCCTGGCGTCCAACGCGCCGCTGCTCTCGGGGCTCGTCACGGGCGTCGTGGGCGGGGTGCTCGTCGCGCGGCTCAGCGGCTCGTCCCTCATGGTGAGCGGGCCGGCCGCCGGCCTCACCGCCATCGTCGCCGCGGCCATCATCGAGCTCGGCTCCTTCGAGGCGTTCCTCGTCGCCGTCGTCCTGGCGGGCGTCGTGCAGCTCGTGCTCGGCGCGCTGCGGGCGGGGATCATCGGCTACTTCTTCCCGTCGTCGGTGATCCGCGGCATGCTCACCGCCATCGGGTTGATCCTGATCCTCAAGCAGCTCCCCTACGCCTTCGGCGCGGGGATCGCGGCCGGCGGGGGGGGCGGCGCCGACGGCACCGCGGCGGGGGAGGGCGGCGGGATGCTCGGCGACATCGCGACCGCCGTGGCCGGCACCATCCCGGCGGCGCTGGCGATCGCCGTGGCGTCGCTCGCCGTCCTCTTCCTCTGGCCGCACGTGGCGCCGGCCGCGCTCAGGCGCGTGCTCCCCGCGCCGCTGGTCGCGGTGCTGCTCGGCGTGGGCGCGCAGCTCGCGCTCGGCGCGGCCGCGTCGCCGTGGGCGCTGCCGCCCGACGCGCTCGTGACCCTTCCGGTGTCCGCGTCGCTCGGAGAGGTGTGGGCGAGCCTCGCCTCCCCGGATTGGAGCACGATCACCAACCCGGTGGTGTGGCGGGTCGCGCTCACCGTGGGGCTCGTGGCCAGCCTGGAGACGCTGCTGAGCCTCGAGGCCACGGACAAGCTGGACCCGTTCAAGCGGACCTCTCCCGCCAACCGCGAGCTGCTGGCGCAGGGGGCCGGGAACGTGGCGGCCGGCCTGCTCGGCGGACTCCCCATGACGGGTGTCATCGTCCGCAGCTCCGCGAACGTAGACGCCGGCGCGCGGACCTGGCGCGCGTCGTGGATGCACGGCCTCTTCCTCGTCGCGGCGGTCGTGGCCATCCCGCGCGCGCTCAACCTCATCCCGCTGGCGGCGCTGGCGGCGATCCTGCTCCACACGGGCTACAAGCTCGCCCACCCGCGCGTCTTCGCCCAGTCGTGGCGCACCGGGCGGAAGTACGCCGTGCCCTTCTTCGTGACCGTGGTCGCCATCCTCGTCACCGACCTGCTCGTCGGGATCGCCGTGGGGCTGGCGGTCGGGACCTTCTTCGTCCTGCTCGACAGCTATCGTACGGCGTACTCGTACCACCGGGAGGAATCCGCCGACCACCACCACGTGCGCATCACCCTTGCGGAGGAAGTGACCTTCCTGAACAAGGCGCGCATCAACGAGGTGCTCCACGAGCTGCCCGCCGGCTGCGTCGCCACGATCGACGGGTCGCGCTCGAAGCACATCGACCACGACGTCCTCGAGATCGTGAACGACTTCCGCGAGACCGCGCACTCGCGCGGCATCACGCTGCGGCTGGTCGGCATCCCGGAGCCGCGGCTGGCCGCGGCGGCGCACTAGCCATGACGAGCACCACTCACCACCCGAACCCGACGGCACCGATGGACAAGTCCGAGATCATGCTCGCCAACAACCGCCGCTGGGTGCGCGAGCGCACGGCGTCCGACCCGGACTTCTTTCGCCGGCAGGCTCGCGAGCACCAGCCCCACAGCCTCTGGATCGGCTGCTCCGACGCGCGCGTCCCGGCGGACCTGATCTCGCAGACGGAGCCGGGCGAGCTGTTCGTGCACCGCAACATCGCGAACCAGGTGGTGCCGACGGACTCCAACCTGCTCGCCGTCCTGCAGTACGCCGTGGACGTGCTCGGCGTGGAGGACATCATCGTCTGCGGCCACGAGGAGTGCGGCGGCGTGAAGGCGGCGCTGGAGGGCGTCGCGCCGCCGACGGTCTCCCAGTGGCTCGCGCAGCTCCGCACGATCGCGCGCCTCCACGACGACGAGCTCTCGGCCATCGCCGACCCGGTGGGCCGCTACGTGCGGCTGGTCGAGCTGAACGTCGCCGAGCAGGTGTACAACCTGAGCCGGACGACCGTGGTGGAGCAGGCGTGGGCGCGCGGCGCGACGCTGCGCCTGCACGGGTGGGTCTACGGGCTGCGCGAGGGTCTCCTGCGCGACGTGGGCGTCTCCCTCGATGCCGCCGGGCACGTGCCGACGGTCGCGACGGCTACCCCGCCGGGCGTCCCGGCCGCCGCGGAGCCACCCCTCCGGTCCGGCTCGCCGGGCGCCGGGCTCCGCGTCGGTTGACGGAAGGGCGCACGCCGGGGGCGGGCACGCTGGACGCGCCCGCCCCCGGCGTTGCACCATTCGGCATGCCGGCCCCCAACTCCGTGCGCGCCCTCTCCAGCACGCCGCTCCCGCCCCGCTCCGCCTCGGCGAGCCACGCCGCCGTGGCGGCGGAGGGAACGGCCACGCACCGGAGCTGGCGCCGCGCGCTCCTCGACGCGCCGCTGCTGCACAAGCTCGTGGTGGCCGACCTGGTCATCAACGTCGCCGCGTTCTACGTGGTGAGCAGCGCCCCGCAGCAGTACGCCAACGAGATCATGCTCGCGTCGCTCTTCGTCACGATGACGCTGAACGCGCTGCTCGTCTACTGGGCGCTGCTGCCGCTCCGCGTGCTCGAATCGACGGCGCGCGAGGTGTCCGCCGGCGACCTGGCGGCGCGGGTTCCGCGCTCGGCCGCCGCGGACCGCAACATCGCCCGCATCGGCGCCACGCTGAACCGCCTGCTCGACGGGGTGACCGCCGACCGCCTGCGCATGCGCGCGCTGGCCGCGGAGGTCATCAGCGCCGGCGACCAGGAGCGCGCGCACATCGCGCGCGAGCTGCACGACTCCACGGCGCAGCAGCTCAGCGCGCTCGAGATGCTCGTCACCTCGTCGCTGCGCGAGGCGCCGCCCGCCGGCCCGCTGCACGAGCGGCTGGGGGTGATGCGCGAGATCGTCGTCGAGTCGCTGGCCGAGGTGCGCACCCTCTCGCACAACGTCCACCCGCGCGTGCTCGACGACCTGGGCCCCGTGGCCGCGCTGGAGGCGCTCGCCCGCCGCGTCCGCGAGCAGTCGGGCGTCGAGACGCGCGTCGTCTCGAACGTGCGCGGCGCCCTCCCCTCGCCGGTGGCCTCCGTGTTCTACCGCGTGGCCCAGGAGGCGGTGCGCAACGCCGTGCGCCACGGCGCGCCGGAGGACGTGCGCATCAGCCTGGTGACCGAGGGCGACGACCTCGGCGTGCTGGAGGTGGCCGACGACGGCCGCGGCTTCGACGTCGAGGAGGCCGAGCGCTCGCGGCACGGGATGGGGTTGTTCGTCATGCGCGAGCGGATGGCGCTGATCGACGGGCGGCTGGAGATCGTGAGCGCCCCGGGGCAGGGCACCGTGGTGCGCGCGCGGGCGCCGCTCCACCCGCTCGTACCGCCCGCGCAGCCGGGCGGGCGGGGCGGGAGGGGGCCGGCGTGAGCGCGCCGGGCCGCGTGATCCGCGTCGTCCTCGCGGACGACCACAGCGTGGTGCGCCTCGGGCTGCGCGCGCTGCTCGGCGACGCGCCGGACGTGGAGGTGGTGGGCGAGGCGCGCGACGGGCACGAGGCGCTCGCGCTCTGCGAGCGGCTCGCGCCGGACGTGGTGGTCATGGACCTCTCGATGGGCGGCATGGACGGCGCGAGCGCGACGCGCGAGATCGTCCGCCGGCGGGGCGCCGAGCCGCTCCCGCGGGTGCTCGTGCTCACCATGCACGAGGAGGAGGAGTACCTCATCCCGCTGCTGGAGGCGGGCGCGAGCGGCTACGTC
>Ga0307411_10000423_pt1 | contig 14377 bp, 21 predicted proteins | sample DK1Ometagenome_2_FD_203712 | JGI IMG/M metagenome (GOLD analysis project Ga0307411, IMG submission 203712) | Maize rhizosphere microbial communities from greenhouse at UC Davis, California, United States - DK15-O-1 | ecosystem: Host-associated > Plants > Roots > Rhizosphere > Soil | place: USA...
GGCAACCATGATCCCGCTGTCGAGGTTCTCCCGATATTCCAGTGTGATGATGGGGGTCAGCGGGTACATCGGGCGGCGTCCGCAGTCGGACGGGTAGGTGCCGGGCGGGGTCAGCATCAGTACCACGCCCCGTCTTCGAGCAGCCGGTGCCGCAGGTAGTCGCGGATCTGGGCCTCGTAGCGTTCCTGCATGGCTGGGTACTGCTCCAGCAGACTGGGGCGTCCGGCGGTCCGCTCGTGGGTGTAGGTGCGTCCGTTCGACCCGACGACCTCCCCCCGCACGACGGTCCACCGCTCGTCGCTGCGGTCAACCGTGAAGGCGATCTCGCGCTCGGTCATCTGTCTGCCTCCTGTCGTCGGGCCTGGGCCAGCCAGCGCCACACGGTGGGGGACTTGGCGACCCCCCAGAGTTCGGCCACCGCCTGCGGGCCACCGCCGGGCCGCTCGGTGCGCACGGCCCAGTCGTGCACCGCCAGCACCCGGCGGTAGTGCTCGGGGCCCCAGGAACGCTCCCCGCGTCCTCGTGGCCGGGCCAGCATGCGGTAGTACATCTCGCTGTCGTGGCCCGCCCCGAGGACTTCCGCAGCCGCGACCTGCAGCATCTGGGCGGTCGGCAGACGGCCCAGCCGGGCGGAGGTGATGCACAGGCCCTCGCGGCTGACGATCCGCAGTTGCCCGATGCAGACCCGCCCGTCGTTCTCATGCACGGTGACGTACACCAGCCACGGCGAGGACGGGTCGTCGATGGTGACCGACCCGTCGGGGTTCTGTGCGATCTGCGCCCGGTCGACATCTACCAGCGGCACCTGCGGGCGTGTCATCCGAACTCGATCCGGTACCGTCGGGTGTCCAGGCCGTACGATTCCAGCAGTCGCTCCCCGACATGCACGGCCAGCCGCTGCTGCACCTTCGACATCTCGGCCTAGGCCAGCTCGACGTTGACCGGGGGCATCTTGCGAGAGCGCATGAACACGGCCTCGAACGGTGTGTCCATCCGAATCGCCAGCTCGGCCATGGCCTTGGTGTGCGTCTTCACCCGACGGCGGGTGTCGTCCATCCACATCGGCCGGTGCACGGGCCTGGGCCAGTAATCGGGCGGGACCATCCCCATCGCGGCGGCCAGCCGTCGACAGTTCCACCGGTGCAGCGCGCCCGGTCCCGCGCCGCACTCGTGGCACGGCCCGCGCATCAGGCCCCGTAGATATCCGGCGGTGCCGAACAGTAGCCCACAGGAGGCGTAGCGGCCTTCGAGCCCGCAGAGGCCGTCGGCGGGCTCAACCGGGTGCCACTCCTGCCCGTCCCAGGCGAAGTGGCGATGATCGACGGTGGTAACCAGGTTGTCGACCGCGTGCACCAGCTGCTCCCCCAGGGCGCGCTCCATCCGGCGCAGGTAGCGGCGGCCATAGACGGTCGAGCCCATCAGGCGGCCACCCGGACAGTTGGACCCGCGATGATCTGGCTGACCCCTGTGACGATCACGACGTTGACTCCCGTCAACTGCGCCTGGAGGTGCTTCTGCACGGCCTCCTGGTCCTCGGGCTGCATCTCCTCGCCGCCGACGAAAATCAGCGTCTGGCCGCGCCCGACCATGACCGCCGGGGGGTGGTGCAGCAGCCAGCGCAGCAGGCTGTCGCGCTTGCGCTGCTCCAGGGCCTTCGGTCGGCTGTGGTTGTAGGCGGCCAGGAACTCTGGGTCCACCTTGACGGTGTGCGGAACCTGGACGATGTGGGTCAGGAGCACGTCGGGGCCGTGGCAGATCTCCGGCTGGTCGTTGGGGCCGTACTTGAACATCTCGACATAAATGGTGCTGTCGTCGACGGCCAGGTCCGGCCACGCTACGACCCGGTCCCAGTTGACGCCGTTGGCGATCAGCCACTCACGGAGGGTCTCGGACTTCCACTCCTCCTCGGGATACTCCGGGTAGTGGTTGGGGTTGCTGTAATCCGGGGCCTCGGTCATCGCTACTCCAGTCGCATATCACTGAGTCGAAGTGATCGTACCACGGAGGTCGCGTTCTGCCCATGCGCGCCTGTACGGTGGTAACATGACGCAGCCGGGCCGCGCCTCCATCGAGATTGTTGGAGACGTATCCAAGCTCGGTCGGCAGCTCAAGCGCGACGCCCAGCAGGCGGTCGACAACATCGACCTGGACACCACCGAGCTGGCGAACGAGATCGGCGACGGCTTCAAAGCGGGGGTGGCCGAGGGGGTCGAGGCCTTCCAAGAGGCCGAGATCGACATCGACGCGATCTACGAGAAGATCAAGGCCGGGGCGCAGGACGCAGCCGAAGAGGTGGTCATCCACTTCGAAGAGGGCGGCGCGCGAATTGTCCGAACCTTCAAGGACGGGCGCAAGGAAGCTGATGGCCTGTTCGACGGGATCGCCGACGGTGCCCGGGAGAGCGGCGAGTCGCTGCGGCGCAATCTGCTGGCACCGCTCACCAACGGCTTCTCGCGCATCGGCGACCTGCTCGGCTCCGCAGGGTCTGCGGTGGCTGGCCTGGTCATCACCGGCATCAACCCGGCTGGCCTGGCAACCCTGGCCCTATATGCGGTCGCCTTCACCGCGCTGATCCCGCTGGTGATCGGCCTGGGTGCCGCACTGGCGTCGCTGGCCGGGGTGCTGACGGTCCTGCCCGCTGTGATCGGCGGCGCGGCCGGTGCGCTGATCATCGGCACCATCGCGTTCCAGGGGTTCGGCGACGCGCTCGGCGCGATCATGGACGGCGACCCAGAGAAGATCGCCGAGGCGCTCAAGAAGCTTGCTCCGGCGGCGCGCGAGGTAGCGAAGGAGTTCCAGGCAGCGCTGCCGTTGTTCCGGCGGGTCGGCAAGGAGATCCAGCAGGAGTTTTTCGAGCCGCTGGTGGGCCAGCTCACGATCTTCGCCAAGAACACCCTGCCGCAGATCCGTGGCGAGCTGGGGGTGTTCGCGCAGTCGCTGGGCCGAGCGTTCGGTCACATCGGCGACGTGCTCAACGACGCCAAGAACATCGACATCCTCGAAGACCTGCTGACTACCCTGGTCCCGGTCACCGACAAGCTCGGCGCATCGTTCGCGCGGCTCGGCGACGTGCTGTTTAAGGCGCTGGGCGCGGCCCTGCCGATGCTCGAACAGGTCGGCGACAGCCTGGCGCGCGGGCTCGACAGTTTCTCGTCGTGGCTGAGCGGGGCGATCGACGACGGAAGCTTCCAAGAGTTCTGGGACAGCGCCCTCGACACGCTGGGTCGCATCTGGAACCTGGTAAAGGCAGTGGGCGACCTGCTCGGCACCCTGTTCGCGGGGACCGAGGAGGGCGGCAAGGACTTCATCGACACCCTGACCGATCTGACCAAGCGGCTGACGGAGTTCTTCAAGTCGGCAGAGGGTCAGGAGGCGCTGCAAGACTTCGAGGAGATCATCGGCGCGGTCGGGGTCATCCTCGGCTACGTCATCAACATCACGCGCGACTTCATCGACATTTTCACCGAACTCGATGACGCGGTCGAGGCCACGGGGCAGTTCTTTGTCGATCTGTGGGACGGAATCGTCGAGTTCTGGAACGGCGTAACCTCGACCACCTCGTCGGCGGCGGACTCGGTCGGCCAGTTCTTTACCGATCTGTGGACCGACATCACCGAGATCTGGGACGGCATCGTCGAGACCGTCTCGGGCGCGGTCGACTCGGTGGTGACCTTCTTTGAGGAGCTGCCCGGCAGGATCTGGGAGTTCATCCAGTCGATCCCCGGGCTAGTCGCCACGGCGTTTGAGGCGATGCTCGACCAAGCCATCTCGATCCTGGCCGCAGGTATCGCGCTGATCATCGTCTTCTTTACCGACCTGCCGGGGCAGATCGCCGGGGCATTCAGCGCCCTGGGGGCCTTCCTCGCGGGCGTCTGGGACTCGATCGTCACCGGGGTGACCGACGCGTTCAACTCGGTGGTGGCGTGGTTCGAGGCCCTGCCGGAGCGGCTGACGGAGCTGGGCCAGCAGATCCTCGACTGGGCCTCCAACACCTGGAACACCGTCGTGGAGACGGTCACCACCGCCGTCAACAGTATTGTCGAGTTCGTGTCGTCGCTGCCCGGCAAGATCGGTGGCTTTTTCAAGGGCGTCTACGATTCGGCGGTTACCAAGTTCAACGAGCTGGTGGCGTTCGTCAAGGGCGTGCCTGGCAAGATCCTGTCGGCGCTGGGCAACTTCGGCAGCATGCTGTACGACGCGGGCAAGAAGATCATCCAGGGCCTGATCAACGGCATCTCCGACAAAATCGGCGATCTCAAGAGCAAGGTGTCGGAGGCGGTGAGCGCGATCCGCGACCACCTGCCGTTCTCCCCCGCCAAGGAGGGTCCGCTGTCCGGCGGCGGCAGTCCCGACATCGCCGGTGCGAAGATCGCGGCCATGATCGCGGCAGGCCTGGATTCGGGGCTGCCACTGTTGACCAGCGCCGCAGGGCGTGCGGCGGGCGCGGTGGCTGAGGCGGGAGTGCCCCCGCTGGCGACCACCACACCGGGTGGTCCCGGCTCGGTCCTGTCGCCAACCTCGGTCAACGTCGAGTCGCAGCCGATCTTCCTGGTGCGGATCGGGGACGAGGATATCGAGGCCTACGTGGAGAAGATCGTCGACCAGCGGGTGCAGGTCGAGGTACGTCGTCTGATGGCTGGAACCCGGGGGATCTGATGCCCGTAATCAGCGCGTCCACCAACCACCCGAGCCGCCCCTACGTGCTGGTGCAGGCCAGTTGGGCCGACGTGCCATCAGTGACGCAGGCCGCCGTCTACCGGGTCAACACGGTAACCGGGGAGTGCGTGCCGCTGCGCCCCTACGTGTGCTATGACGGCTGGGAGCTGGTCCTGTCCGGCGGCCACGGCACCTGGTGGGACACCGAGGCCCCCTTCGACGTCCCGTTCTACTACCTGACCACCAGCACGCTGGCCCCATGCCTGCCCGCAACGCCGCTGGCCTACGACCTGTTCGGCCGTACGGTGGTCGACGGGTGGAGCACGGCCACCTCGGGCCAGCCATGGGTGCTGAACGGTGGTACCAACCCGGGCAACTACGACGTGGTGCCCGGCAGCGGCACCCACACGCTGGACAGCACCAACGTAATCCGCTACAGCACACTGGACATCGGGCAGACCGACTTCGACCTACTGGTAGATGTGGCCAGCCCCGTCACAGCGGCCACCACGCCGATCACCACACGGGCCGTGGGTCGCTTCGCCGACCCGTCCAACACCTACCTCGGTGGCCTGGTGTTCGGCATCGGAGGCACCGTCACGGTTCAGATCGCCAAGATCGACGGCGGCGTGGGGACCCTGCTGGGCCAGACAGCGGGGGACGCCTACATTCCCGGTGTTCCGTGGCGCATCCAGTTCCAGGGCGCGGGTACGACCCTGCGGGCCAAGGCATGGCAGGTCGGCAACCCGGTTCCCACGAGCTGGGCCGTGTCGCTCACCGACACGTCCACCCTGTCCGGCACCCAGGCGGGTGTGTCGTCGCGGCGCGACGCGGGCAACACCAACGGCACCGTCGTCATCCCATGGTCAAACTTCGAGGTGTCACAGGCCTGCGTGCCCTGCGCGCCGGTCACGGCCGACACCAGCGACAGTCCGGTTACCCTCGTCAGCGACGGGCGGTTCTGGCTCAGCGACCCGGTGCGCCCCTGCAACGACCGCCCGGTCCCGCTGTGCCCGACCGATGTGCCCGCCCCGCCCTGCAGCGGCAGCGGCATCCTGTTCGTGGGGATGGGGCCCGAGATCTACGGGGCCAACAGCTTTACCATGCGCCCGATGAACCGCAGGCGCAACATCTCGGCCACCCGGCCCCGGGGCGACGCCACCACCGCCCTGCGACTGCAGACCCTGACCTTTGCGGACCGCGACGACCTGCTGGAGCTGACCGCCCCCGGCACGCTGCTGCAGTGGCGCGGGCCAGCGGAGTACGGAATTGCCGACCGCTACATGAACGTGGCCGACGTGCAGGTCTCGCCGGAGCTGCCGGACCTGCGCATCCAGATTCGTACCGAGGTGCTGCCGTACGACGTGCAGGACCGCCCGGCGGGCCCGTCGCAGGGCATCTGCGGGGCGCGGGTGGCCGACATCTGTGCCGCGTACCCCACGTGGGGGGACCTGGCGGCCACGGGGATGACCTGGGATGACCTGGTCGCGGGCCAGGCCAGCCCGGAGTCTGCGAACCCGGACCAGCGCACGTGGGATGATGTCAACGGCGAGTTCGCCGACTGGAATGCGGTAAATGCGGGCGGCCGGACCTGGGCCGGACTGCTGGCGGGTGACTGATGCTCGAAGACGGCCTAAACTCGATGTACCGCCAGGCGCTGGCCACCTCCCACCAGGTGTGGGTGCGGGTGGAGGTGCTGGACGGTCAACAGCAGGTGCTGGAATCGGACCTCGTGTTCATCGACGGCAGCGTATCAGCCACCCTGACCTCGCGGATCTCGCGCACGCTTACGCTCAAGGTAAGCGAGTCGTTGTACCCGTATGAGTCGGACGGCCTGCTCGCGCCGTACGGCAACATGATCCGGGCATCGCGGGGGATCGAGCTGGCCGACGGCTCCCGCTTCGGCTGGGTGATATTCGTCGGGCGCATCCAGGATGCGCTGCTCAACGAGGACGGCTCCTGCCAGATCGACGCTGCCGACTTCGCGGCGGACGTACTGGAGAACCGCTTTGTGCGCCCCGAGAACTCCCAGCCGGTGAACTCGATCAGCACGGAGGTGCGCCGCCTGATTTCGGCTGGGTTCCCCCCCGCCACCTTCGGACTGGTGGAGTCGTTCACGGAGCCCGTGCGCACCCGCACCTGGCAGTTAGACCGGGGGCAGGCGCTGGACGAGCTGGCGACCTCCGGCGGCGCGTTCTGGTATCCGCTGGCGGACGGGTCGTTCACCCTGCGTCGCTACCCCTGGACGGTTCCGGCGGTCCCCGTGGTCACCTACTCGGACACGGGCCCCCTGGGATCGGTGTCGGCCAGCCGGGCCGCCCGCTCGCGCGCCGAGGTGTTCAACAGCCTGACGGTCACCGGTGAGCGGCTAAACGGCGACGCCCCCGTGTACGCCCTGGCGCAGGATACGAACCCGGCTTCCGCCACCAACATCTACGGCAACTTCGGCATCCGTCACCAGATGCTGCGGCTGCAGACTCCCGGCTCGTCCAGCGCAGCCCAGGGGGCGGCATCGACCAACCTGCGGCGGCTGGTGGCGCTGGCGGACGCGTGGGCCTGGACGATGTCGGTGGACGCGGCGCTGGAGCTGGGCGACTGCGTGCGGCTGGACGTACGCGGGCGCACGGGCATCGTCCAGGTGGTAGCGTCAATGCGGGTGCCGCTGGGGCACGGTTCGATGCAGGTGGCGGGCCGCTCGCTGGTCCTCGGTTCCCTGGAGGGGGTGGAGTAATGCCGCTATACACGGTGCCGGACTGCCTGCCATATTTCGGCTGCGACGACAGCCCGTGCTTCAACACGGGCAGCGTGTGCGAGCCGTCCACGGTGTGGTGCGACCTGGCGGACCTGGTGGACTCGCGCCTGGCCGCGTATGACAACGTGGTCAACCGCACAGCAGTGGCGGTGCCATTCTTCAAGATCGCCCGCACCACCCAGCAGGTGATCGACGCGAACGTGGTCAACTACTCGAACCAGATCCAGTTTGACACGGTCCTGGCCGACAACGACGGCCTGATCGACCTGACGTCGCTGAACACGCAGGCTCGGATCTCGCGTCCCGGGCTGTGGTGGTTCCAGCTCTACCTGTACGGCACCCCCCCGGCAACCGTCGGCAACGTCTTCTACGGCGGCATCAACAACGGCTCGCCGGGCGGGTTCTACACCCAGATGGCGGCGCAGTACAGAGGCAACAACGTCTACATCCGGGCCGACTACGTGACCGAGGTGACGCAGTTCGCTCTGGATCTGGGTGGCCCGGCTTCGATCGGCGCTACGGCCGACTTCACGGGAACCACCGGAACCGCCCTGATTCTGGTCAACTACGCCGAGCTGATCGGCTACTGGTATGGGGAGGAGGTGCCCTGATGCAGTTCACCGAGCGATACAACCTGCCCTGCTTGGATGACGACGACTATGCCGCCTACGCACTGTACATGCAGTGCATGGCGCAGCGGATCGACGCGGAGCTGACCAGCCGGGGCGATCTGCTGGAGGGCTACTCACACCGCCCGACGGCCATCTGGAAGACCACTAGCGCCCAGACCGGTATCCCCGACAACGCGTGGTGGCTGATCACGTCGCCGTTCGCGCTCTATGCGGCCTACAACTGGCCCGGCGCTATCGACAACGCCGCATCCCTGCCCCCGGTGCGGGGGTGGTGGCAGATCGTGGCCAACACCAACCTGGTGGCCTCGGGTGCGGTCAACTTCGACACCCAGCGGTCCCTGCGCATCGACGTGTATCCGCCGATCGGCTCGCCGGTCGGTACGCCCGTCGAGCAGTTCTACGACGAGACGTGGGCCACCAACGCCACCGGCGGTGACTACCTGCTGGCAACGGCGATCGTCTACAATGACCCGATCACCGACTGGTACCGCACGCGTACCATCGACTGCTTCATCTACCACAACAACACCTCCAGCACGTTGAACAGCAGTCAGACGCCGCCCACCACCGTGGCCGTCACCTACCTTGGCGACACACCCGAGATCCAGGCGGTGGTCTGATGCCCTCGACGCCCAACTACGGCATCGTCTACCCGGCCAGCGGCTCACAGATCGACTGCGACGCCTTCGCCGACTTCGCCCAATCGGTGCAGTCCGCGCTAAACACCCTGGACGCCATCCAGGACCAAGCCCAGAACATGCCGTCCGCCAGCATCCGCCGCAACAGCGGCAGCTCCCCGCTGACTCTGGGCGTCTCCACCCCGGTGCAGTTTGACCAGGAGGTGTGGGATAACGACAACATGGTGGACCTGGCCGCCAACAACGACCGGATGACCATCCGGACCCCCGGCGTCTACATGGTGACGTTCAACGGCCAGCAGGGCGGTACGTTCACCACTCTGCAGTCGCAGGCGGCGTCGATCGTCGTCAACAGTACCCTATGGTACCGCAAGCGGCAGGGCAGCACGACCAACCGCAACTTCGCCACGCAGGTGTTCGGCCTGGTCGAGTGCGCCGCCGGGGACATCCTGCAGGCCCAGTGGCTGTGGACCGGCACCGGCGGCCCGGACACGCTGTTTATCGCCGGGTTCCAAGCCCGCTGTGTTACCCTGATCTGACCTGGAGGTACCTGAAGTGTCCACAGTAACTCCCGACCAGGCGATCATCATCCCGGTCGGCGGCGACCCCGCCAACAATCCCCAGGCGTTCCTCGACATGATCGCCGGGGTGGAGTCGCGGCTGGTTCTGCGCTACCCGAACTTGGCCGGACGCACCGCCCAGCACCCGGTCAGCGTTGAGGGGCAGATCTCGGACCTGGCTGCCGAGAACCGCATGGACGCCTACGACGGTGCGAGCTGGATCTCCCAGACCGCCCGGGGCCTGTACGCGCGTCGAATGCGCACCACCAATGCGACGGCAATCAACAACAGCACCACGCTGGTCAGTGACGCGGTGCTGCAGGTACCTCTCGACGTCATCGGCACGTTCCGGTTCTATGGCCGGATCTACTACGACGCCAGCACCGTGGCCGACATGAAGCTGGCCTTCACCTGGCCAGCCACCACCGCCGCCAAGTGGGGGCTGATGGGCCGCGACGCGGCCACGGCCACCAACATCACGGCGGCAGTGGCCACCGCCTCAGGCAGTGCGGTCGCTGCAGGTGGCAACGGCGTGGGCACCTCGACCTTCCTGAATTTCGACGGCTACGTGACCACCTCGGCCACGGGCACCCTGGTGACGCAGTACGCACAGAATGCCCTGGAAGTCTCGAACTTCACGGTCCAGTCGGGCTCGTGGCTGGAAGTGTTGAAGGTGAGCTGATGGCGGGCCTGGCAGAAGCCGTCCAGAACGCGGTCGGCCAGCCATCGTCGGTGCGGATCGGCATGGTCGACTCCATCGCCCCGCTGGTGGTCAGCGCGCAGGGCGTGCCGTTCGAGAACGTGGGCGTGATCGACGGCTATGCGCCGCTGGTGGGCGACCCGGTCGCCCTGCTGGGGCAGTGCTCGGAGGCGGGCAGCGACCCGGCGTCGTGGCTGCTGCTGGGCAAGGTGGTGCCGTCGGAGGGCGTGTTGCAGGATGCCCTCCAGGCGGGCACCTCAAATATCGCCGTGACGGCGGCCACCTCGGGCACGCTGGCGATAGCGTTCGCCCGGCCCTATTCCACCGCGCCATCCGTAAGCGCCAACATCAACTCCGGCGCGGGCGCAACCGCGAGCTGGCAGTCGCGGGCCATCAACGTCAGCACCACGGGCTTTACCCTGTTCATTTTCGGCCCCAGCTCCACATTCACCGTCCCCGTTCAGTGGCAGGCCCAGCCCCGAACCCAGTGACGACAGCTCCCCCCGCGCGCTATCGTGGAAGACGAGGCGATAGCTTCACGGCTTGGTACGGTCACGTTAACCGTGGTATCGTGTGGGGAAGCGCGTTCAACGTTGCGAGGGGCAAGACATGAGGGTACCCTTTATCCCTTACGTGCAGGGCAAGAACGCCTACAACGACGGCGACGATCGCAAGTACGGCCTGGCCTGGCACAACACCAGTAACAACGCCAGCGACACAGCCGAAGCGGCCTACGCCAAGCGGCGCACCGACGGCGTGTCGTCGCACTTCTACATCGACGGCGACTCCGCCACCCAGTCGATCGACACCGCCGACAAGGTCGGCCACGCGGGCAGCTCACAGGGCAACGAGAACGCGGTATGCTTTGAGCTGACCGGGGCGAACGGCTGGACCCGGGCGCAGTGGCTGGCCAACATCGACTGGGAGATCACCGGCCGTGTGGCCGCCGCCGTCATCCGGGCGCACTGGCCGGACGGCAGCTTCCAGAACCGCCGCGCCACGGTGGCCGAGATGAAGGCCAACCCGAAGATCAAGGCCCACTACGGCCACGACGACATGCGGCGGGCCTGGGGCGGTACCACCCACACCGACCCCGGGCCGAACTTCCCGTGGGACCACCTGATCGCCGTGGTAGGTGCGGCGCTCGACGGAGGAGATGGTGAGATGGCATACACCGAGGCGCAGATGCGCGCGTTCGCCTGGCAGTACAACGGCCGGGGGATCGCCAACAACGACGAGACCCCGGCGGACAACGTCAGCACGCTGTACGTGCTGAACACGATCTACGGCACGGTGCTGGAGATCGCCAAGCGCGTCGACATCGACCCGGCGGAGCTGGCCGCGATCAAGGCGGCGGCGCAGGCCGGTGCGGAGCTGGCGCTCGAAGACAGCGTCGACGAGATCGTCGCGGGGGTGCTGGCAGGACTGCCGGAGGGCACCCTCACGACGGCCGATGTTGAGCAGGCTGTGCGCAATGTCCTGATCAACGGGGTGGCCGTCGCGCCGGAGGCCGCAGGCTGATGACCCACCCGGCCAACTCCTCCCTACCAACGTCAGACGGGCGATACGTGTCCAGCGAGGTTATCTGGCTCAAACTAGAACACCTCAGCTCGACGGTGGATGTTCTGGGCACCAACCTGATGCAGGAGGTTCGTCTCCTGCGCACGGAGGTGGTCCGGCGGGACGTGTACGAGGAGCAGCGCCGGGCGGACCAGGCCGAGCTGAAGCAACTGCGGGATGAGCTGTCGCGCCGGTCTGACAAGACCGAGCTGGAGGAGATCCGGCGCGACCTGCAGCAGGTCAAGGAAGACCAGAAAGAGAAGAAGTCGCGCGGCTGGGCGGTGTGGCTGGCGGTCATCGCTGGCGGCCTCGCCCTGCTGCGAGACCTCATCAGCAACGGTATCTAGGAGGCCGTCATGACCGAGCCGGACCCGACTCCCCCGGTGCCCACCCAGGTCAAGCACCCGTGGCGCTCAGCCATCCGGACGGGGTTCCAGGTCCTGCTCGGTGTGGTCTCGGTCGTGCCGTTCATCGTGGCCGGTGTCGACGTGCCGACGGAGGGCTGGCTGGCCCAGGTGGTCGCGGTCGCGATGGCCGCCAGCCGGATCATGAACATCCCGCAGGTGGCAAGGCTCATCGAGAGGCACTTCCCGGGCCTGTCCGCCACCGGGGGCACCGACACCCGGGTCTGAGTACACGAGGGCCCCCGGGAAGCTCCCGGGGGCCTCGTCGTGCCTGTCCCTACTCGGTGCCCCAGGGCCAGTCGTCCGGGTCGATGTCGGTCCACATGGCGAACTGCTCCGGCTGCTCATGGGGCATCACCTGGCGGACCTCGACCGGCCTGGACCTGTGCCGCACCGTCACGTCCCCCGGCACCCCGACGAACGAGATGCCGTGGCGGTGCACCACCACCCCGTGAACCACGACCTCGACCTCGTGCACGTGGTCAGCCATGAAGCTGCTCACTGAAACGAAGCCGCCTCGTCGGTGACCGCAGCCGCGCGCCGCTCCTGCTCACGGCGGCTGCGGGCGGCCAGCTCGGCGCAGGTGCAGGTACCCCGCTTGGGCCGCTGGCGCTTGTCGCACTCGCCCCAGTGCCGGGCCTTCTCGGCCAGCTTGCGCATCGGGCGGCCCCCCGGCGGCAGATCCTTTGCCAGCGCCAGGTACAGCGCGGTGGTCTTGATCCAGACCACCGGGTCGCGCTTGGCGTGGGCCGCCTGGTTCCACAGGTCGTTCTCGACCGACTCTCGGGCCATCTCGCCCATGTCGGGGTAGAACACGCCGAGAGCCAGCTCCTCGGAGCTGCAGCCCTGGGCGAACATCTCGGCATACCGGGCGGCGTTGCGCTCCAGGTACCGCACGCAGTTGTAGCGCCAGGCCTGGTCCATCTCGGCGATCTCCACCGGCGGCTTGCCGTTGGGCACCCAGTGCTTTCCCTGGGTGAAGTACCGGTACCACCGTGCGGGCTGCATCAGCATCCGCAGTGCCTTGTCTTCCATGTCAACCTCCGATCGTAGCTATCCGGGTGCCGAACCCGCCGGACGAGGGCGGCCGTGCGATCGAGCCGCTGGGCGGCCGGGTGACGGTGCCAGAGCCGGGAGTGATCCGGCTGCCCACCGGCGGGGCGGAGTGGCCGCCGCCGTGGTAGATCCAGTACGGGTAGAAGTGGCTGTGGCTGCTGTCGTTCTCGCACTCCTCCCACGGCACCCGCACCGGCTCCGCTGGCGGGTCGGCGCGCCGCACGCAGATCTCGCCGTACTCGGTGTCGACCACCTCGGTGGTCTCGCCTCCGTCGTCGGCGCAGGCCAGCGAGCCGACCAGCAGCGGGATCAGCACCCCGGCCCGCACGACCCTACTCCTCAACATCTCCCGGCTGCCCTTCCGTTGCTTCGGACCCCAGCAGGGTGTCCACAGCCGCACTGGCCTCCGCAAAGGCCTTCGTGGCCTCGCGGAGGGCCACGGCGTACAGCTCGGACGTGCGGGGATTGGTGCGGTCCACCCGGCGCTCGATCTCGTAGACCGCATACATCGCCCCAGCGTAGGCCTGGCGCACAAGCGCGTCGACCACCGGTGGGCTGTCGACCGGTCGCAGTTCCGTGCTGCCACCGACCTGGCGGCCGGTGTCGGCCTTGAACTTGCGCTCCCCGCGCTCGGTCAGCACCACCACCAGTGTCGGGGTGCGGCGGCTGACCTCCGCCAGCGTCGCGCTGCCCGGGTGGCTGCGCTCGTACATCGCCACCGGCTGGCCCGGCTGCAGCCCGGCGAGCCACTCGTAGTAGTCGGCCATCAGGTCCTCTTCTTCCCGGTCAGGGCGGCCAGCAGGAGCACCCCGCAGGCCATGAGTGCGAACCAGCCGAACGCACTCATGCCCGCACCGTCGGGGGTGTCGCAGGCCCAGGAGGGCGGACACGACGGGTGGGTGGTGGCCGCCACGGTCGACTCAGGCGTCGGCCTCATGCGTTCGCCTCCTCGTAGGCGAATCCGCAGAACTGCTCGATCCGGTCCATGTCGGTCGGCAGCAGCCCCAGCGCTTCCTTGGGCCGTACCAGCAGCGTCCGCTCGTCGGACATCGCGGCGTGGGCCAGCTCCCAGTGGTGTGGCACCTCGTTGTCGTCGACCCAGATCAGGCGGCGGCCCTCCACGTCCTGCACGTGGGCGGCAGCGCGCCGCTTGAACTGGGAGACCTTCGTCCAGTGCTGGCCGGTCGCGTCGAACGCTGCCGGGAACGCGGGCAGCCCGAGCAGCCGCTCCAGGTCGGCGGTGTCTCCGGCCCAGGTGGTAGCCCAGCGGATCTCGGCCGCGCCGGACTCGTACAGCGCCAGCAGGCGCGGGATCAGCGGGGGGGCCCACTTGATGGTCCACCCGCGATCACCGCAGGTGGCCACACCGCGCCCCATCACGCAGTCCCACAGGGCGTTGAAGCGGGGCTTGCGCTTGGA
>Ga0307411_10000424_pt1 | contig 14366 bp, 11 predicted proteins | sample DK1Ometagenome_2_FD_203712 | JGI IMG/M metagenome (GOLD analysis project Ga0307411, IMG submission 203712) | Maize rhizosphere microbial communities from greenhouse at UC Davis, California, United States - DK15-O-1 | ecosystem: Host-associated > Plants > Roots > Rhizosphere > Soil | place: USA...
TCGCGTCTGTCCGCGGCGGCCGCTCCGCGCACGCCCGACGGCGGCCAGCGTCGAGCTTGCGTACTCGACCCAGGCGGCTCACAATACGCACCCTGTCGATCGTCCGCGCAGCGGCCCGAGGGTCGGTGTCGCGAGCGGCCGGTCGGCGCCAGCGAGTGAGGATGCATGGCAGATGAGGTGAACGGCGCGCCGTCGGCGCCGCGGCGTGCCGAGGCGCCGGGCAGGCCGGCGCGCGTCTTCAAGCGCCGGATCGACTGTGATGCGGAGCGCCGTGCCGACGCGGGGCATGGCGGCGCTCGCGAGGCGCGGCGAGCGGACGCCGCTCCCGAGGCGGGCGGCGCGAAGGGCGGCCGCGATCCCGAGCGCTGACGCCGCGGGCGATCGCCGACGGCGGGGCGGACCGGATTACCGGTCCGCCCCGCCGTGCGTTCGCCCGCCGCTTCGGCTTGTCTTGCCCCGCCCGCGACCCGTACTATTCGCGCACTCATGACCGACGTCGTCGCGCTCACCGCGGAGCTCCTCTCGATTCAATCCCCCTCCGGCGGTGAAGGGAAGGCCGTCGACTTCGTCGCTCGCTGGCTGGTGGCGCGCGGCTGGAACGTCACGGTGCAGGAGGTGACGCCCGGGCGCGGAAACGTGTGGGCGTCGCGCAGCGGAGGGGGCGTGACCCTCTCCACGCACCTCGACACCGTCCCGCCTTACATCGCGCCGAAGCTCGCCGGCGACCGGCTGTCGGGGCGCGGGGCGTGCGATGCCAAGGGGATCGCCGCCGCGATGATGGTCGCGGCGGAGAACCTGGCCGCGGCCGGCGAGACGCGCGTGGACCTCCTGCTCGTCGTGGGCGAGGAGAAGGGCTCGGACGGCGCGCGCGCGGCGAACCATCTGCCGGCCACCTCGCGCTTCCTGATCAACGGCGAGCCCACCGAGAGCAAGCTGGCGACGGGCGCAAAGGGGTCGTTGCGGGTGACGGTGCGCACGCGCGGCCGCGAGGCGCACTCGGCGTACCCGCACCTCGGCCAGAGCGCCATCGAGCCGCTGCTGGAGCTCCTTCCGACCGTGCGCGAGCTGCGCCTTCCGACGGACGACGTGCTCGGGCCGACCACCGTCAACATCGGCACCATCCGCGGCGGCACCGAGGCGAACATCATCCCGGCGCACGCCGAGGCGGAGCTCATGTTCCGCCTCGTGGGCGACGTGGCGGAGGTGAAGGCTGTGGTCGACCGCTGGGCGGCGGGGCGCGCGGAGCTCGAGTACGGCTCGCACATCCCGGCGCAGCGCTTCCACACGGTGCCCGGGTTCGAGACCTCCGCGGTGGCCTACACGTCGGACATCCCGCTCCTCGACCGCTGGGGCACGCCGCTCCTGTTCGGTCCCGGCTCCATTCACGTGGCGCACACGCCGGACGAGCACATCGACGTTCGCGAGCTGCGCGCGAGCGTGGGCGCGTACGAGCGGCTGGCGCGCTCGCTGCTGGCCGCATGAGCGGCCGCGTGACGCCCGGCGGCCGGCGCTGGCCGGTCGCGGTCCTCGGCGCCACCGGCGCCGTGGGGCAGACGTTCCTCCGCATGCTGGAGCGCCACCCGTGGTTCGACGTGCGGTACGTGGCCGCGTCGGAACGCAGCGTCGGCAAGCGGTATCGCGACGCCGCGCGCTGGCTCGAGGGCGACATGCCGGCCGCCGTCGCGGACCTCGCGGTCGTCGCCTGCGACCCGGCGTGCGCGCCCGCGCCCGTCGTCTTCTCCGCGCTCGACGCCGAGGCCGCCCGCGAGATCGAGCCCGCCTTCGCGCGCGCGGGCGCCGTGGTGCTGAGCAACGCGAAGAGCTACCGGATGGAGGCGGACGTCCCGCTCGTCATCCCGGAGATCAACGCGGCGCACCTCGACCTGCTCCCCGCCCAGCGCGCCGCGCGCGGCTGGAGCGGCGCGCTGGTCACCAACCCCAACTGCTCGACCGCGGTGCTCGCCCTCGCGCTCGCGCCGCTGCACGAGGCGTTCGGCGTGCGCGGCGCGTTCGTGGCCACCATGCAGGCCGTCTCGGGGGCCGGCTACCCCGGCGTGCCCTCGCTCGACATCCTCGGGAACGTCATCCCGCACATCGGCGGGGAAGAGGAGAAGGTCGAGACCGAGCCGCTCAAGATCCTCGGCCGGCTCGAGGGCACCGCGATCCGCGCGGCGTCGATCGCCATCTCGGCGCACACGAACCGCGTTCCCGTGGAGCACGGCCACACGGTGTGCGTCTCCGTCGCGCTCGACCGGCGCGCATCGGTGGGCGAGGCGGCGGCGGCCATCGGCGAGTGGCGCGGCGACCCGGCGGCGCGCGGTCTGCCGACGTCGCCGCCGGTGCCCGTCCTGCTGACCACGGCGGCCGACCGCCCGCAGCCGCGGCGCGACGTGATGCTCGGCGACGGGATGACGGTGACGGTGGGCCGCCTGCGGCCGGACCCCGTGCTGCACCTGCGCCTGGTGGCCATGGGGCACAACACCGTGCGCGGTGCGGCCGGCGCCTCGCTGCTGAACGCAGAGCTCATGGCCGTCCGCGGCCTGCTCCCTGAGCCGTGATCGTCGTCAAGTTCGGCGGCACGTCGGTCGGTGACGCGGCCGCGATCGAGCGCGCCGCCGAGATCGTCGGCGCCCGCGTCGCGCGGCGCCCGGTCGTCGTCGTCTCCGCGCTCGCCGGCGTGACGAACGCGCTGCTGGCGATCGCGGAGCAGGCGACGCGCGGCCAGCTCATCGGCGCCATTCGCGGCGTCGAGGCGCTGCGCGAGCGCCACCTCGAGCAGGTGGACGTCCTGCTCCCCGGGCCGACGGGCGCGGAGGTGGCCGCCGAGCTCAGCGCGAGCTTCGACGAGCTCGCGAGCCTCGCCGAGGCGCTGTCGGTGCTCGGACACCTGACGCCGCGCAGCCTCGACGCCATCGCGGCCATGGGCGAGCAGCTCTCGAGCGCCCTCGTCGTGGAGGCGTTTCGCGCGCGCGGGATCGACGCCGAGCTGGTGGACGCGCGCGAGGTCGTCATCACCGACGACCGGTTCACCGCGGCCACGCCGCAGCCCGAGCGCATCGCCGAGGAGTGCCGGGAGCGGCTCCTGCCGCTGCTGACCGCCGGCCGGGTCCCCGTCCTCGGCGGCTTCATCGGCTCCAGCGCCGGTGGCGTGACGACGACGCTCGGCCGCGGCGGCTCCGACTACAGCGCCTCGCTCATCGGGGCGGCGCTCCAGGCGGAGGCGATCGAGATCTGGACCGATGTCGACGGCATGCTCACGGCCGACCCGCGCGTGGTGGACGGGGCGCGCCTGATCGAGCGCATCCGCTTCGACGAGGCCTCGGAGCTGGCGGCGTTCGGCGCCAAGGTGCTGCACCCGAGCACGATCGCGCCGGCGGTGCGGCTGGGCATCCCGGTGTACGTCTACAACTCCCGCAAGCCGGCGGGGCGGGGCACGCTCATCACGTTCGAGGCGCCGCGCCGCCCCGTGAGCGCGATCGCGGGGCGCGGCGGCACCACGCTCGTCACCGTCGGGTCGCCGCGCATGGTGTTCGCGCACGGGATGCTCCACGAGGTGCTGCGCGCGTTCGAGCGCCACCACACCTCCGTCAACGTGGTCGCCACTTCCGAGGTGAGCGTGACCATGACCGTGGACGACCCGAAGCACCTCGACGCGCTCGTGGTCGACCTCCGCCAGGTTGGCGACGTCTCCATCGCGCGGGACCGCGGCATTCTCGCCATCGTCGGCGCCGGGATCAGCGACAGCACCGCGGCGATGGCGCGCGCGCTCGGTGCGCTCGACGGATTGCACCTGCACATGCTCTCGCTCAGCTCCACGGGCATCAACCTCACCGTCGTCATCGACGGCGCGCACCTGCCCGCGGCCATGCGGCGGCTTCACGCGGCGTTCTTCCCGGCGGCTGAGGAATGACCGGCGTGGTGCGCATCGCCCTCGTCGGTACGGGGAAGATGGGGCGCACGATCGCCGCGCTCGCCGCGGAGCGCGGCCTGCCGGTGGTGGCCACGATCGGGCGCGGCACCCCGATCACCCGCGCGACGCTCGGTGGCGCCGACGTCGCCATCGAGTTCACCGAGCCGGACGCCGCGCCAGCCAGCGTCCGCGCGTGCGCCGCCGCCGGCTGCGCCGTGGTCGTGGGCACCACCGGGTGGTACGACCAGCTTCCGGCGCTCAGCGCGGAGGTGGAGCGGGCCGGCACGGCCATGCTCTGGGCGGCGAACTTCTCCGTCGGCGTGAACGTTCTCCTGGGCATGGCGGCGCACGCCGCGCGGGCGCTCGCCGCCGCCGGCTTCGACAGCCACCTGATCGAGACGCACCACGCGCGCAAGAAGGACGCACCGTCGGGCACCGCCCTTGCCATCGCGGATGTGGTGGCCCGCGGCGGGGCGCCGCGGCCGCCGGTGACGAGCGTGCGCACCGGGCACGTGCCGGGCACGCACGAGCTGCTCTTCGACGCGCCGTTCGAGCAGGTCCGTCTCGTGCACGAGGCGCGGGACCGGCGCGTCTTCGCGGACGGTGCGCTCGTCGCGGCCCGCTGGCTGGCGGGGCGGAAAGGCGTGTTCACCATGGCCGACGTGCTCGGCCTTCCGGAAGGCTCGCGATGACGGCTACTCGACTCTTCGGCTGCGGCACGGCGCTCGTCACACCCTTCGCGCGCGACGGCGCGGTCGACGAGCGGGCGCTCCGCGCGCTGGTGGACTGGCAGATCGCCGAGGGGATCGACTACGTGGTGCCGTGCGGCTCCACCGGCGAGGCGGCCACCCTCTCCCCGGCGGAGCACCGCCGCGTCGTCGAGATCGTCGTCGAGCAGTCCGCGGGGCGCGTGCCGGTGATGGCGGGGGCCGGATCGAACGACACGCGCAAGGCGATCACCCTATCGCGCGAGATGCAGGCGGCCGGCGCCACGCACCTGCTGCACGTCTCGCCGATGTACAACAAGCCGCCGCAGCGGGGGATTCTCGCCCACTTCCGGGCGATTGCCGAGGCGGTGCAGCTCCCGATCGTGCTGTACAACGTGCCCGGTCGGACCGCCAGCAACATGGAGGCGGCGACGTCGCTGGCGCTCGCGTCCGTGCCCAACATCGTCGGCATCAAGGAGGCGTCGGGCGACATCGCGCAGATCACGGCGATCATCCGCGAGCGGCCGGAGCACTTCGCCGTGATCTCCGGCGACGACGCGCTCACCACCGCGGTCGTCGCGGCGGGTGGCGACGGCGTCATCTCGGTGGTGTCCAACGCGACGCCGCGGCTGATGTCGCGGCTCGTCGCCTGCTGCCGCGCCGGCGGCCAGGCAGAGGCGCAGCGCCTCGAAGCGCAGCTCACCCCGTGGATGCGGGCGGCGTTCCTCGAGTCGAACCCGCTCCCCGTGAAGGCCGCGCTCGCGATGATGGGCAGGATCGAGAACGTGCTGCGGCTCCCGCTCGTCCCGCTCGAACCCTCCTACGCCGGCGCGGTGCGCTCGGCGCTCGCCGCCGCGGAGGTGGCCCTCACATGACGATGTGCACGCCCGAGGAGCTCGCCGCGCGCATCCGCGAGATGAGCGACACCCCGCCCGGCCAGTCGCTGCCGAGCGGCGCGGCGAGCGTCGTTGAGCAGCTCCTCATCATGCTCGAGCGGGGAGTGGTTCGCGCCGCGGAGCGCGGGAGCGACGGCTCGTGGCGCGCGGTCCCCTGGGTGAAGCAGGGCATCCTGCTCGGCTTCCGTGCCGGGCGCGTGGTCGAGATGTCGGGCGGCGGGCTCACCCACCACTCCGCCTTCCAGTTCTTCGACAAGCACACCTTCCCCACGCGCGAGTTCCGGCTCGAGGACCAGGTGCGCATCGTCCCCGGCGGCTCCACCGTCCGCCGCGGCGCGCACCTGTCGCCGGGGGTGGTGTGCATGCCGCCGATGTACGTGAACGTCGGCGCGTTCGTCGGACCGGGGACGATGATCGACTCCCACGCGCTCGTCGGGAGCTGCGCGCAGGTCGGCGCGCGCGTCCACCTGAGCGCGGCCGCGCAGCTCGGCGGCGTGCTCGAGCCGGTCAACGCGGCGCCCGTCGTGATCGAGGACGACGTGATCGTCGGCGGCAACAGCGGCGTGTACGAGGGCACCGTGGTGCGCCAGCGCGCGGTCATCGGTGCCGGCGTCGTGCTCACGCGCGGCACGCCCGTGTTCGACCTCGTGCGCGAGCAGGTGTACCGCGGCTCGGCGGAGCGGCCGCTCGAGATTCCCGCCGGCGCCGTCGTGGTGCCCGGGTCGCGCCGCGTGCGCGGGGAGTGGGCCGAGGCCGAGGGGCTCGCGCTGCAGACGCCCGTGGTCGTGAAGTACCGCGACGAGAAGACGGACGTGTCGACGGCGCTCGAGCGGTGGCTGCGCTAGCATGCGCGTGACCGGCACGGTCCGCGTTCCGGGCGACAAGTCGATCTCGCACCGGGCGCTCATCCTCGGCGCGCTCTCCACCGGCACGGGCCGGGTGCGCGGCGTGCTCGACTCCGCCGACGTGCGCGCCACCGCCGGCGTCCTGCGCGCCCTCGGCGCCGGCGTCCCCGCACTCTCGCCGGACATGCCCGTGACCGGGAAGGGGACGCGTGCCCTCCGTCAGGCCGCGGGGCCGCTGGACTGCGCGAACAGCGGCACGAGCGCGCGCCTGATGGCGGGCGTGCTCGCCGGTCACCCCTTCACGTCCACGCTCGTCGGCGACGCGAGCCTGAGCCGGCGTCCGATGCAGCGCGTCGCGCGGCCGCTCGCCGCGATGGGCGCGTCGTTCGAGCTCGCGCCGGGGGGCACGCTCCCGATGACGGTGCACGGGACGGAGCTCGCCTCGATCGAATGGACGAGCGAGGCGGCGAGCGCGCAGGTGAAGAGCGCCCTGCTCCTCGCCGGCCTGGTCGCGGGCGTCGAGGTCACCGTACGGGAGCCCTCGCGGTCGCGCGACCACACCGAGCGGATGCTGGCGGCGCGCGGCGCCGAGGTGTGGGTCAACGAGCAGGCGGTGATGCTCTGGCCGACCGGCGCGCTCGACGCGGCCGACGTCGACGTGCCCGGGGACCCCTCCTCCGCGGCGTTCTTCGTCGCCGTGGCGTCGCTGGCGAGCGAGGGCACGCTCACTCTCCCGGAGGTCGGCCTCAACGAGACCCGCATCGGCTTTCTGAAGGCGCTGGTGCGCATGGGGGGCGCGATCGCGGTGGAGGACGAGCGCCAGGCGGGCGGCGAGCCCGTCGGGACGCTGCGCGCGAGCGCCGGCCCGCTGCGCGGCGTGCGGATCGGCGGCGACGAGGTGCCCTCGCTGATCGACGAGCTGCCGCTGTTGGCCTGCCTGGCGGCGCACGCCGAGGGGGAGACCGAGATCCGCGGCGCCGCCGAGCTGCGGGTGAAGGAGAGCGACCGCATCGCGGCCGTGGTGGAGAACCTGCGGGCGGTGGGCGCCGACGCCGACGAGCTGCCCGACGGGATGGTGGTCCGCGGCGCGGACCGCCCGCTGCGCGGAGCGATCCGGACGCACGGCGACCATCGGATCGCCATGGCCTTCGGCGTCCTGGGCACGCGCGAAGGGAACGAGGTCGCCGTCGACGACCCAGCGTGCGTCGACGTCTCCTACCCGTCGTTCTGGCGCGACCTCGCGCGGGTGACGGGCGCGTGACGCCGCGAGACGTGGCAGGGGCGTGATGCCGGAGCGCTCACCGCACATCGTGATCGCCATCGATGGCCCGGCGGCGTCGGGCAAGTCGTCCACGGCGCAGTGGGTCGCCGAGCGTCTCGGCTTCCTCCACGTCGACTCGGGTGCGCTCTACCGGGCGGCCGCGGCGATGGCCTGCCGCGCGGAGCGCGACGCCGAGCGGTGGACGGAGCCGTTCGTCTTGGAGCTCGCCGAGCGTGTCCGCCTGGTGCCGGGGGGGCGCACCTTCGTCCCGCTGCTCGACGGGCAGCCGGCCGACGACGAGCTGCGGGGGAAGGACGTGACCCGCCACGTCTCGCGGGTGGCGCGGATGTCCGGGGTGCGCGCCTGGGTGAACGAGCAGGTGCGGGCGACGTCGTTCGGCCATTCCATCGTCGTCGACGGCCGCGACATCGGCACGGCGGTCTTTCCCGACGCGCACCTCAAGGTGTTCCTCGTCGCCGACCCGTGGGAGCGGGCGCGCCGACGGCTCACCCAGCAGCTCGGGCGGCGCCCGACGCCGGAGGAGATCGCCGAGGAGACCGACCGGCTCGTGCAGCGCGACGCGCGGGACGCGACCCAGACCGTCCAGGCCCCGGACGCGGTCCTGATCGACACGACGTACCTGACCCAGCCCGAGCAGGTGGAGCGCATCGTCGCCCTCGCCCACGCCGTAACTCAGCGTCCCGGCGACACTTCCTCAGTTGACGACGAGCGCGATCCGGAATAACTTGGACGGTTCGTACGGTCGCAGCGCGCCTGGGACGCCACCGGCGCTGCGGGCGCGCTCCATCCTCTTGGACTCGTCGCGGCGAGCCTAATTCCGCGAATCAGGAGATCCACTCCGGTATGCCCGAGCTCGAAACCCCCACCGGCACGTCCGCATCGGCCTCCACGGGCGCTGCGCTCACGCAGCGCGAGAAGCGCGACCTGCAGAAGGCCCAGCTGCGCCCGCTTGCCAACCGCCGTCCCGAGCTCTACGAGGAGGACGAGTACTCCTCGGAAGAGTACGAGCGGATGATCGACATGTACCAGGGCACGATGGCCTCGATCGAAGAAGGCGAGATCGTCAAGGCCAAGGTCATGGAGATCCGCGAGAACATGGTCGTCCTCGACATCGGCTTCAAGTCCGAGGGAACGATCCCGCTCGAGGAGTTCAAGGACCTGCCCGACCTGAAGGCCGGCGACGAAGTCGAAGTGCTGCTCGAGCACCTGGAAGACCAGGAAGGCTCGGTGGTGCTCTCGAAGAAGAAGGCCGACTTCATGCGCGTCTGGGAGCGGATCCGCGTCGCGTACGAGAGCGACCAGCCGGTCGAGGGCACGCTCGTCAAGAAGATCAAGGGCGGCGTCGTCGTCGACCTCATGGGCGTGGACGCGTTCCTCCCCGGTTCGCAGATCGCGCTCCGCCGCGTGCCGAACATCGACGAGCTGCTCGGGCAGAAGTACGAGTTCAAGATCATCAAGCTGAACAAGCGCCGCCGCAACATCGTCGTCTCGCGCCGCGTCATCCTCGAGACCGAGCGGGCCGGCAAGCGCGAGAAGCTGATGAAGGAGCTCGAGAAGGACCAGGTGCGGAAGGGCGTGGTCAAGAACATCACCGACTTCGGCGCCTTCATCGACCTCGGCGGCGTGGACGGCCTGCTCCACATCACCGACATGTCGTGGGGCCGCATCTCGCACCCGTCCGAGCTCGTCCAGATCGGGCAGGAGCTCGAGGTGAAGGTGCTGGACATCGACTGGCAGCGCGAGCGCATCTCGCTCGGGCTGAAGCAGCTCCAGAGCTACCCGTGGAAGGACGTCGCGGCCAAGTACCCCGTCGGCACGCGCGTGCAGGGGAAGGTGGTCTCGATCACCAACTACGGCGCCTTCATCGAGCTGGAGCCCGGCATCGAGGGGCTCGTGCACATCAGCGAGATGAGCTGGACGCGCAACGTCCGCCACCCGTCGAAGCTGGTGTCGATCGGCGAGACCATCGAGGCGGTGGTGCTGAAGGTGGACCCGAACGAGGAGAAGATCTCGCTCGGCATGAAGCAGACGGAGCAGGATCCGTGGGTGGTGCTGCCGCTCAAGTACCCCGTGGGCACGCGCATCACCGGCAAGGTCCGCAACCTCACGAGCTTCGGCGCCTTCGTCGAGATCGAGCCCGGCATCGACGGCCTCATTCACATCTCCGACATGAGCTGGACGAAGCGCGTCCAGCACCCGTCGGAGGTGGTGAAGAAGGGCGACACCGTCGACGTGGTGATCCTCAACATCGACAGCGACAACAAGCGCATCAGCCTCGGGCTCAAGCAGGCCGAGGAGGATCCGTGGCTGCGCATCGGTGAGACGTACCCCGTCGGCACGGAGCTGCGCGGCAACGTCGTCCGCCTCATGGACAAGGGCGTGGTCGTGGACGTCGGCAACGACATCGAGGGCTTCGTGCCGGTGAGCCAGCTCGGCTCGGGCAAGCAGGTCGCGAGCCCGGCGGAGGTGGTGTACGAGGGGATGCACCTCGACATGCGGGTGCTCGAGGTGGACCCGATCCACCGCCGCATCGTCCTCTCGGTCACGAACATCCCCGAGGAGCAGCCGCCCCGCCCGGAGACGCCGTCCAAGGTGATCCCGATGGAGTCGGAGCACGACCTCGGCACCGCCGGCAACTACGAGGTGTAGCCTCGCCGGCCTGCCCCGATCGTCGAGCGCCCCGCCAGCCACCGCTGGCGGGGCGCTTTGCATTGCCGCCATCGGGACGCGATACTAGCTGCGTGCCCGAGGCGACTGCCCCCACCCCCCGCCGCATCCTGCTCGCCGACGCGGACGCGTTCTACGTCGCGGTCGCCCGGCTGCTCGACCCGGAGGGGGCGGCACAGGCAGAGCTCCTCATCGTCGGCGGCGCGCCCGGCAGCCGCGGCGTGGTCTGCTCCGCGTCGTACGAGGCCCGCGCGTTCGGCGTCCGCTCCGGGATGCCCATGGCGCAGGCGGTCCGCCTCTGCCCGCGCGCGACCTGCCTGCCGGTGCCGCGGCGCGCCTGCTCCGAGAAGAGCCGGGCGATCCGCGCGGTGATGGAGCGCTTTTCCCCCGTCGTCGCCGCCGCGAGCATCGACGAGTTCTATCTCGACCTCACGGGCACCGAGCGCCTCTACGACGGCGCATCCCTGGCCTCCGTCGGCGAGCGCATCCGGGCGGCCGTGATCGCGGAGACCGGGCTGTCCGTGTCGATCGGCGGCGGCACTTCGCGCCTCGTCGCGAAGATGGCGGCGCAGCTGGCGAAGCCCCGCCTCGGCAGTGACGACCCGGGCGTGTTCGTGGTGGAGCCGGGCGGCGAGGGCGCGTTCATGCGCCGCTTCACACTCGCCGACATCCCGGGGATCGGGCCGCGGGCGCAGGAGCGGCTGCGCGCGCACGGCCTGGTGACGGTCGACGACGCGCTTGCCGCCGACGACGCATCGCTCGTCCGCTGGTTGGGGGAGCGGGAGGCCGGGTGGCTCCGCGAGCGGGTGCTCGGCGTGGACCACTCGCCGGTGGAGGCGCGCGCGGAGGCGAAGTCGCTGAGTCGCGAGGACACCTTCCCCGTGGACCTCCACCACGACGCCGACCTCGAGCGCGAGCTGCTCCGCCTCGTCGTGCGCGTCGCCGGCGACCTGCGGGGCGACGGCCTGCGCGCGCGCACGGTGACGGTCAAGCTGCGCGACGCCGACTTCACCACCCGCCAGGCCAGCCGCACCGTCGCCACGCCGATCGAGTCCGACCGTGCGATTCACGCGGTCGCGCACGAGCTGCTCGGAAAGCTGCGGCGGGCGCGCCGCACCGGCGCGCGGCTGCTCGGCGTGACGCTGTCGTCGCTCGGCGCCGAGGGCTACGCATCTCAGCTCCCGCTCTTCGGCGAGGCGGAGCCGCCGATCGAGACGGAGCGCGACCGGGCGATCTCGCGCGTGGTGGACGGGGTGCGCGCCCGCTTCGGCGACGCGGCCCTGCTGCCGGCCGCGCTCAAGCGCCGCTGAGCGCGAGCGCCGCCGCGGCGGCCGGCCGCGCGCGCACTGGACCGCACCGAGCGGCCCGGCTAGCTTGGCCGCCTATGACGATGCAAGACAAACTCGACCTGCTCGAGCGCCGCCGCGCCGAGTCGGAGCTCGGCGGGGGGGCGGCGCGGCTGAAGGCGCAGCACGACAAGGGGAAGCTCTCGGCCCGCGAGCGCCTGGACGTGCTGCTCGACGAGGGGAGCTTCGTGGAGCTCGACCGCTTCGTGACCGCGCGCACCGCGGCCGAGGGCGGCGCGCTGTTCGGCGACGGCGTGGTCACCGGCTACGGGCGCATCGAGGGGCGCATCGTCTACGTCTTCTCGCAGGACTTCACCGTCTTCGGCGGCTCGCTGTCCGAGGCCCACGCCGAGAAGGTGTGCAAGATCATGGACCTCGCGGTGCGCAACGGCGCGCCGGTGATCGGGCTGAACGACTCCGGCGGCGCCCGCATCCAGGAGGGCGTGGTATCGCTGGGCGGCTACGCCGACATCTTCCTGCGCAACACGCTCGCCTCCGGCGTCGTGCCGCAGATCTCGGCGATCCTCGGGCCCTGCGCGGGGGGCGCCGTCTACAGCCCTGCGATCACGGACTTCATCTACATGGTCCGCGGCACGTCGTACATGTTCGTGACCGGTCCGAACGTGGTGAAGACGGTCACGCACGAGGACGTGTCGATGGAGCAGCTCGGCGGCGCCGACACGCACGCCTCCGTGAGCGGGGTGTCGCACTTCGCGCACGACTCCGAGCTCGCCTGCCTCTCGGCCATCCGCGAGCTGTTCCGCTACGTGCCGCCCAACAACCTCGCCGAGCCGCCGCGGGGCACGTCGGCGGACCCGCGCGACCGGCGCGACGAGGGCCTGCTCTCGGCGGTGCCGGACAATCCGAACAAGCCGTACGACATGCACGAGGTCATCCGGCGCGTGGTGGACGACGGCGTGTTCTACGAGGTGCACGCGGAGTACGCGGCGAACATCCTCTGCGGCTTCGCGCACCTGGGCGGCTTCAGCGTGGGCGTCGTCGCGAACCAGCCGGCGGTGCTCGCCGGCGTGCTCGACATCAACGCCTCCCTCAAGGCGGCTCGGTTCATCCGCTTCTGCGACGCCTTCAACATCCCGCTCGTGACGTTCGAGGACGTACCCGGGTTCCTCCCCGGTGTGACTCAGGAGCACGGCGGGATCATCAAGCACGGCGCCAAGCTCCTGTACGCGTACTGCGAGGCCACCGTGCCGAAGCTCACGGTGATCACGCGCAAGGCGTACGGCGGCGCGTACGACGTGATGAGCTCCAAGCACATCCGGGGCGACTTCAACGTCGCCTGGCCCACGGCGGAGATCGCGGTCATGGGCCCGAAGGGCGCGGTGGAGATCATCTACAAGCGCGAGATCGCCGAGAGCGACGACCCGGCGGCGGCGACGGACGCCAAGGTGGAGGAGTACCGCGAGATGTTCGCGCACCCGTATGTGGCCGCCGGGCGCGGGTACCTGGACGACATCATCGACCCCCGCGACACGCGCCCGCGGCTGATCGACGCGCTCGAGACGCTCCAGGGTAAGCGCGACCGCAACCCGCCGAAGAAGCACGGCAACCTCCCGCTCTGATGTTCGACAAGCTCCTCATCGCCAACCGCGGCGAGATCGCCCTCCGCGTCGTGCGCGCCTGCCGCGAGCTCGGCGTCCGGAGCGTGGCGGTGTTCAGCGACGCCGACGCGCAGGCGCCGCACGTGCGCGAGGCCGACGAGGCGGTGCACGTGGGCCCGCCGCCGTCGAGCGAGAGCTACCTGCGCGGCGAGCGCATCATCGAGGCGGCGCGGCGCACGGGCGCGCAGGCGGTCCACCCGGGGTACGGCTTCCTCTCCGAGCGGGCCTGGTTCGCGCACGCCGTGCGCGAGGCGGGGCTCACCTTCGTGGGGCCGCCGGCCGAGGCCATCGAGGCGATGGGGAGCAAGACCGCCGCGCGGAATCTCGCCATCGGCGCCGGCACGCCGGTCGTCCCGGGCACCACCACCGCGCTGCGCGACGCGGCCGACGCGGTCGAGGTCGCGGAGCGCTTCGGCTACCCCGTGCTGCTGAAGGCGGCGGCCGGCGGCGGCGGGAAGGGGATGCGCGTCGTGCGCGAGCGCGGGGAGCTGGCGGGCGCGCTCGCGGCGGCGCAGCGCGAGGCGAAGAACGCCTTCGGCGACGACGCCGTCTACGTGGAGAAGTACATCGAGGGCCCGCGCCACGTGGAGATCCAGGTGCTCGGCGACCACCACGGCACCATGCTGCACCTCGGCGAGCGCGAGTGCTCGGTGCAGCGCCGGCATCAGAAGATGATCGAGGAGGCACCGAGCATCGCAGTCACCCCGGAGCTGCGGGCCCGCATGGGCGCGGCCGCCGTCGCCGCCGCCCGGGCGGCCGGCTACGTGAACGCCGGGACCTGCGAGTTCCTCCTCGCGCGCGACGGCAGCTTCTACTTCCTCGAGATGAACACGCGCATCCAGGTGGAGCACCCGGTGACGGAGCTCGTCACCGGGATCGACCTGGTGCAGTGGCAGATCCGCATCGCCGCCGGCGAGCGCCTCCCCTTCGTGCAGGAGGAGATCGTCCCGCGCGGCTGGGCCATCGAGTGCCGCATCACGAGCGAGGACTTCGTGAACGGCTTCCTCCCGTCCACCGGGCGGATCAGCTACCTGCAGCTGCCGAGCGGGCCCGGCGTGCGGTGGGACGGCGGCATCGAGTCCGGCAGCCAAATC
>Ga0307411_10000426_pt1 | contig 14313 bp, 11 predicted proteins | sample DK1Ometagenome_2_FD_203712 | JGI IMG/M metagenome (GOLD analysis project Ga0307411, IMG submission 203712) | Maize rhizosphere microbial communities from greenhouse at UC Davis, California, United States - DK15-O-1 | ecosystem: Host-associated > Plants > Roots > Rhizosphere > Soil | place: USA...
CAAACTTCACGAGCCGATCGAGCATCAGCTTGGCTTGGCCGCACATCTGCGCATCGGGCGCAATTGCCAACGCCATCGCCGCACCCGCCGGAGGCGGGCTCGCCGCGGCAGGCAGCGCCGGAGGATTGATCGCATAGGCATCTTCGGGCGCGAACCGGTCGCAGGAACCAAGCAGGCCCAACGCTACGAACGCAGCGCGCCGCCACGCCACACTGAGTACCGACATCGTCATAGGTGTGCCCCTAGGCGCGTAGACCGCCGACGACAATCCGCGCCGACCGTTCGCAGCGCCGCCGTTGCGGGCGCCGACGACCGACACTATTTCAAGAAGATGCACGCGCGAGCCCGGCCGGAATGAGCAACCCGCAATTGTCGCGACGAAGCGTGGTCGCGGGATTGGCCGGGGTCGCATCCGGAGTGCCGAGTGCCTGTCTCTCGCAGTCAACGACCGATCCGATCTCGCTGCCAAGCCTGCGCGGCGGCGACAAAACGGATGACCGGGCTCTCGTTCGCGCGCTCAGGACGGGAAGACCCATCCATCTCCCCGGTGGTGGCGGGGCTGCGGCGGACGGCGCCTACCTAATCGGCGCGGCGCCCAGCGCGGAAAACCTGATTGGCGGCGCTCGACTCTTCGGCGACGGCATGGGCCGAACCATCCTGCGGGCATCCCCCCGAACCAGCTATATTTTCTTCTGCGACAGCGGCTCGGCCGACACGAATCGGAACATCCGCAATATTTCGATAAGCGACATGACACTGGCAGACGACGTTGCCCGCCTCGGCTATGCCGAGCATCGGCACCTCGCCCATCTCAATGGCGTCACCGCAGTGCGCTTCGAGCGCGTCGAGTTTCGCGGTTTTCGGGGCGACGGACTTTACCTGGGGTCGGGACCCGTCGCGGGCATCGAGCGTCACAACCGGGACATCCAGATCCTTCAATGTCGCTTCGATGGTGTGAATCGGAACAATCGAAATGCCATTTCGGTGATCGATGGCTCGTCCGTCACGATCCGAGGCTGCGATTTCATCAACTGCACCAAGCCCGGTCGGCCGGGCGAGACCGGCGCCGGGGATCCGATGAATGCCAACAGCGGCATCGGAAACCCGGGCGCAATCGACTGCGAGCCCGACGCCAATGCCTTCGCCATCATCCGCGACGTGGCGATCGATCGATGCCGCTTCAGTGGCGGTGGCGGCGCCGCCGTGGCGTTGTTGCTGCGGCCGAACGATCAGGTCCGCGTACCTCACCGCGGCTTCAGCATCTCCAACTGCATCATCGAGCGGCAACGACTTGGCTTTACGTTTTTCGGATTTGCCGGAAGTGGTGCGGTTGAGAGCGATGCGGGGTACGCGGTCGGGTACCACGACAATGACCTTCGCGAATGCGACACGCCGTTCATTATCAACGGGACGCGGCAGATGGCGATGAGCGGCAATCGGTTCGCCGACTGCGCGTTGTCCGCCGAGCTGGGCTATACCGATCACAATGCCGAATGCGTGCTCAGCGACAATGAGTTCCTCCGCGTCGGCTACGCCAAGAGCGGGGTCAACGGGCTGGTAGTCCGCTCCGCTTCGGGCCTCGGCCTGATCGAGAACCGGTTCGTCGACTGCGGCAGGGCGGATCGTTCCGGCGGGCGGGCGATCGAGTTTCGATCGGGGCGGATTTCCGACTTGCGGATGATCGGAAACCGGTTCGAAAGTCCCACCGGACGAACGACTTATGCGGTCGGAGTCACCGGGGCCAAGCTGGATCGTGCTTCGTGCAGGGCGGAAGGCAACATTTTCACATTCAAGACGAATCGAGACTTCGGCTAAGTTCCGCCGCTCGAGCCTTCATGCGCTCAACCGGAGACGCCTGAAACGAGGTCCTGAGGCGCTGCACGCCGGCGGTCAGCCGCAGGCGTTCGACATACCAGTCGAAGACGGCCTCGTCCCCGCGAAAATTGATCGTGTGCGGACCGCGCATCGCGGTGAATCGCAGCGACCCGACGCGGGATTCGGCATATATTCCGCGCGACAGGGCTTCAATCCTGAACGCTACGAGCCCATCACCGTACCGGCCCGAGGAATTCTGCCCGAAGCGAATCATATCGTCGCCGACAGTGACGATGCGTCCAGCCATACGTCCGCCAATCGGCGATATCAGGATTGGACTCCGGATGTGTTCGCGGTAGGGCCCATGAAGCTGTTCGCTCCACCACAATCGCAGCACTCCGTTACCTTCTTGAGCCAGGTTGCCGAATAGGAAATAGGTATCGTCGACCCGGACGATGCTAGGATCGGCGAGGCGGTCGACGCCGGGGATCCGAAGGCTGCCGATGTCGGTCCACCGGTCGCCGTCGATTTGGAACAGTTTGGGTTCCGACCATTCCGATATCTCCGGCACTACGAGGACCGCGCCCTCATGCTCGATCGTATAGGGATAACTGTAGTGGTGGCGATTGTCGGACAGTCGGACGACCGCGTTGGCGATCCAGAGAATGTCTCCGGTCCCGCTCGATCGGCTCATCGCTTCCACCAAGACGCCCTTGCCGCTGGGATGGAAGAAGGGGTCGGCGAGGAATTCATAACCGCGCGGAATCGGCAGGTGGGTCCATCGTGTCGCCTCGGGAAAGCAATCCCCACCGGACGCGACAAGGAGGTCCGGGCCAAGGTTGGTCATCGATACTTGCCACATCTTTTGGACGAACGCGCCGTACAGCAGGCGCCGGATCCAATGCCCGGCCATCGTCAAGGCAAACCGCACCACCAGCCGGTTCGACGGCAGGCGGTAATTCCGCCCCGACGATTCCTTGGGCACGGGCCGGCATGCGATGGCGTTGCGTATGGCCTGGTTGAGCAGCAGCGGCGACACGGCATAGGCTTCGCGCATCGTCGCGCGGTACGAGTATGCGCAGACCCGGGTTTCGGCGAAGGCGAATACGCTTCCCGCATCGAGCTTGTTGGAAATTCCCTGAACGATTTGACCGACCGTCGGCCGCCCCTGCAAGGTCTCGTAAAAGCCGGCTGGCCGCCCGCGAAAATGATCGGGATCGCCGTGATGGTATGACAGAATCGACGTCGCCAAATGCCCGCCATCGGGCAACCGCAGGAGTCCCAGCCCGAACTTGACGATTACGTCGGGGGCGTCTTGCCGGATGCGCTTGACGAGGTCGGGCGGCAACTTCTCCCAATTGCCGTCGATCTCGGCCTCGAAATCGCGCAAAGCACGAATGCGGCGAAGGACGCGATGGACCTGGACCGGCGCGGTCAAGGCGCTCCTTATCGCGACGAGATTGAGCAGGTAGTACAAGGCGTGGCGCAGCGAGCGTTTCCGCTTGGCGCTGCGAGTGCAATTATAGAGATAGAACTCCGTCCAGGGATCGATCGTCGCCAGCGCGTCGGCTTGCCAGCGAGCAACCCGAAGATCCTCGATGATCAGCCCGATCTTCATGACGCTTGCCGAGCTTGGCGCAAGCGAACGAGGCGGCCGCGCGGACGCCTACGTTTCATTGACGCAGGATCGACAACAGAGTGGCCAGCTGGGAGCGGATCGAGTATTTGTCGACCACGGCCTGGCGCCCGCGACGCTCCATAGCGCTTCGCGCTTCGGCGTCGTTGACCAAGACTTCGAGCGCGGCTTCCCAACGTTCCGGGCTGTCGGCCAAGAGGCCGGCGCCGCTGGTCCCGACGATGTCGACATTGACCCCCACGGGGGAGGCGCAAACCGCAACTCCCGACGCCATGTACTGGATCAATTTGTAGCCGCACTTCCCGCGTTCCCACGGCTTATCCTCGAGCGGCATGATCCCGACATCCATCTCCGCGACGTCTTCCTGCTCGGTCTGCTCCGACCAACGCCTGATTTCCACGTGAATGGCGTCGAAGCGGCGTGCCAAAGTTGGATGAGCGCCGACCAGCAACAGGCGCGCGTCATGACGCCGGCAAACCCGGACGAGAACGTCCGCGATATCGAGCAGGAAACTTTGGGTCGCGGGCGATCCGATCCAGCCGATGGTGAAGGGACGGTCATTCGGGCCCTTGCGAGGCGAATAACGTTGATGATCGACCACCGTTGGAATGATCTTCACCGATTCGGAGCCCGCCCTCGCGGCGCGGGCGGCGATATACCGATTTCCCGCGATCACGGTATGCGCGCTGGCCATCACCGCATCGATCTTGCGACCCAGCAATCGACGCACCCACCAAGAGCGGGACATGTCGTAGGTGTGGAACACAGCATCGTCGTAATCGACGACGAAGCGCACCCCGCAAAGCGCGAGCAGCCGTTCGGCGAAAGCCGGCAGATATGGGAACAGTTCCTTTTCGATCCACAGCAAGTCGTAACGGAACACATGACGCAACGTCAGTAGCCGGCGCAAATATGCCGCGATCAAGGCGAGCAGCGAGCGCCCGCCGGAATCGTAGAGTCGTTGCACGTAAGCATCGGACAACAGGGGTTTGACGGTACAGCTCACCGCCGCTTCGCCGAGCGGTGCAACGAATTGCAGCATCCGCAGGCGGGAGCTTGCGCCAAGGCGGTCATAACGCGGAAGAACCAGAACCCGCGTCGGTACGAGGGCCGACGGCAGGTTCCCCCGTCGCCGCTTCAACGGGCTTCGCTCTGCGGCCAACCAGGCCAAGTCCTTGCCTCGGCCGGGGGGCGCGGTTCGATGCCAAGCGCGACCAGCGGAAGGATGAACATCCATTGGAAGATGAACGATTCCAGGTACGGGTTCGTCGATGCCGCCAGGAACACCCCCACGAAGCCGGCGAACATGAACTTGTCGATTGACCCGAGGGTTCCGGTCAAGATCCTTCCGACGACCCGCGCGACGTAGATCACGAACGGCAACACGTAGATCGCGGAGCCAATTACGCCGACTTTGAACAACACTGCCAGCGGCACGTTCTCGTACCTCCAGGCGTAGTCGCTGCGCTGGACCGACGCGCCGATCCCATGGCCCGCGCCAAGGCCGGAATAGTCCAGCGTACCGCTGAGTAGGGCCGCGCTCTGATCGATCCGGGCCTCGCCCCCACCTCGTTCGATTTTGTCGAGCAGGGCGTCGATGATCACGCTCAGGTCGATGTCCTCGACCAGGGCGTCGAGGAGCGCGACGGCGCCGACCACGGTAAGGAAGATCAGCAGGTAGCGAAGCCAGCTGCCTCTCGCCGCTCGCACCAACCCGCCGTCACGATGTTCGACCCGGCGGACGAAAAACCCCACCAAAAGGCCCACAGGGACCGCCACAATGAGCGCCGCGCGCCCGGAGGTCAGCGCGCTCACGACCAGCGCCAGCAGCAGGAGGACCCGGTTGAGCTTGTTGGCGACAACTTCCGGAGCCGCGAACAGCGCTGCGGTGAGGAAGATGAGCGAACCGTAGACGTGCATCGTGGCGCCGGAGAAGCCGCCGCGAATGTTGATGTTCGCCTCCTCGATGAAGAAGGTCACCGCGGTTTTTCCGAAATTGAGATAGAGATAAAAGAACAACGCCACCGAAGCGCAGCAAAGCCAGGCGAGCTTGACCAGGTAACCGGTGATCCAAACGGCGCCGTTGCGCTGCAACATGGTCCGCAGCATGATCATCCACAACATCGGAGAAACGATGTAGATGGCGATGGTCTGGTAAACCGCTTCGCTCGGCGCGCCGCGGACCATTCCCACGACCACATAGACGCACGTGACGACGACCCCGAGAATGTAGCATATTCCGAGATAGCCGATCCTAGAGCTCGACCGCAGCGTGAACAGGCACGTGGCCGCGGTGGCCGCCATCAGCGCGGCGGTCACCGCCTGCAGCGAGTGCGGGATCACCACGCACACCGCGAACGTCAGCGAGAACAGCAAATGCGATTCGGCCGAAAGATCGGAGGTTCCGGGTCGCGGGGCGTCTTGGGTGGTTGCGAGCATTTCCGATTCCGCTTGGCCCTGCCGGCCGATGGGCGGCTCTCCTAGCGAGGTGGGCCGGGCAAGGCCATAGCCCCTTCCGTCAGCCCGATGGCGCGGGCGCCGTCCGGCGCGTCTCCGCGCGCGCGCTCGCTTGGGTCAGCGCTTTTGGTCTTGCGCCTTTGGCGGAAAGCCGTCAGGGCGCACGGCCGGCTTCGCGCGTGGATGCCAAATCCCGGACTCTGGACAAAGCCCACGGAATAGGACTTTTACGTACCGATGGAAAAACGGCAAAAGACTGCATTGATTACGGGGGTAACCGGACAAGACGGCGCCTATTTGGCGGAACTTCTCCTGAACAAAGGCTATATCGTTCACGGCCTGAAGCGTAGGGCTTCGATGTTCAATTCGGCGCGGATTGATCATCTTTACCGCGACCCCCACGAGGAAGGAGTCCGTTTCTTCCTGCATCATGGCGATCTCACCGATTCTACGAACCTGATGCGCGTCCTCGAGCAGTCGAGGCCCGACGAGGTCTACAATCTCGCTGCGCAAAGCCATGTCGCGGTCTCGTTCGAGGTGCCCGAGTATACCGCCAACGCCGATGCGCTGGGCACGCTGCGCCTGCTGGAAGCGATCCGGATCCTCGGTTTGAAGGACAAGGCCCGGTTCTACCAGGCATCGACGTCGGAGCTTTACGGGCTGGTCCAGGAAGTTCCGCAAACCGAGACGACGCCGTTCTACCCGCGCTCGCCGTATGCCGTGGCGAAGCTCTACGCCTACTGGATCACCGTCAACTACCGCGAGGCCTATGGGCTCTACGCCTGCAACGGCATCCTTTTCAACCACGAGTCCCCGTTGCGCGGCGAGAACTTCGTCACGCGCAAGATCACCCGCGCCCTGGCGCGGATCAAGCTCGGGCTGCAGGAACGCCTTTACCTCGGCAACCTCAACGCCCTGCGCGATTGGGGCCACGCGCGGGACTACGTCGAGATGCAGTGGCTCATGCTGCAGCAGGACGCGCCCGAGGACTTCGTGATCGCGACCGGGGTGCAGCACAGCGTTCGCGAGTTCGTCGAGGCGGCGGCGCGAGAGCTGGGGATCGCGATCCGCTGGGAAGGCGAAGGCATCGATGAAAAGGGTTTCGACGCGCGCGGCAACTGTATCGTCTGTGTCGATCCGCGCTACTTCCGTCCGGCAGAAGTCGACAGCCTGCTCGGCGACCCGACCAAGGCGCGGGAGAAGCTTGGCTGGAGCCCGCGCGTGACGTTCGCCGAGCTGGTCAGCGAGATGGTCCTCGAAGACCTTCGCGGCGCCGAGCGCGACGAGCTGGTCAAGAAGCACGGGTACGCCGTAAATAATACGCACGCCTAGCGGGTGGGCATCCGGGTCAACCTCGCGGCGGGGGTCTTGCACTCGTTTTGGGGCGCGGCCTTGGCTATCGCCGTGGTGCCGTTTTACCTGCGTTACCTGGGAATAGAGGCCTACGGCCTGATCGGCTTCTTCACCGCCATGCAAGCAATCCTTGCCTTCCTCGACATGGGGATGGGGCCGACCACGATGCGTGAGGTTGCCCGCTTTATGGGTCGGGGCAGTCTCGCGCCGGCGCGGGATCTCGTGCGCACGCTAGCGGTGATTTATTGGAGCATCGCTGCGCTCATTGCGGTGTCTGTCTGGCTATTGGCCCCCTGGATAGCCGAGGGATGGCTCAAGGGCCAAACGCTGACGGCCGACGTCTTGTCGAGCGCGGTCATGCTGATGGGTGTCATAATCGCAATTCGCTTTCCCATCAGCTTGTACGGCGGGGCCCTCGCCGGAGCCCACCGTCTAGCGCTTGTCAGCACCATCGGCATCGTCGCAGTGACGCTCGCCAATGTCGGAGCCGTCGTTGTCCTAGCATTCGTTTCGCCGACCATCGAAGCCTTCTTCGTGTGGCAAGCCCTTGCCGCCGTTCTTTACGTCATCGCGATGCAAGTCGCCGCTTGGCGCGTCTTGGGTGAGGCCCGTTCTGCGCGCTTCGACGTCGGGCAGTTGAAACGGGTTTGGCGGTTCTCGGCGAGCATGGCCGGTGCTGCGACGATCGGCGCGATCTTCATGCAAAGCGACAAGGTCGTTCTCAGCTCGATCGTGAGCTTGGAGGACTTTGGACGGTACAGCCTTGCCGCCGTGATCGCCCGTAGCCTCTACTTGTTTACGACACCCGCGTTCAACGTCGCCTATCCGCGCCTCACCACGCTCCTCGCTACCGGCGATGAGACCGAGGCGAGGGTATTCTACAAAACTGGCACCCGGATGATGATGGCGGTGGTCTTCTCAGCCGCTGCCTTTGTCACGGTCTTTTCAAGGGAAATATTTCTGCTGTGGACGGGCGAGGTGGCGTTGGGCGGCGAGACGGTGGCAGTGGTCGGTTTGTTGCTCCTCGGCACCGCCATCAACGGCATCATGCATTTTCCGTACGCCGCGCAACTCGCCGCCGGCAAATCGCACCTGCCCTTGATCATCAACGCCGGGTTGCTGGTCGTCTTCGTTCCTATGCTCCTCTACCTCGCCAGCAACTATGGCCTTTCCGGAGCGGCCGGCGCTTGGGCGTTGCTCAATTTCTTCTATCTGATCGTCGGCACATACCTTACCCATCGCGTGATTTTCCGAGGCATTGCGGTCGGTTGGCTTGCTGGCGATGTGGGGATTCCGTTCTTGACCTCGCTGCTCTTCGTGGCCATCGGGGGCACCCTCGTGCAAGCGACTGAGTGGGGCGGGTTCGCGAGGCTGGCAGCCGGAGCTGGCTTGGCGGGCTTGGCCGTTCTGGCGACGGTGCTCGTCTCGCCTGGACTTATTGCTGAGACGAGACACCTCACCGCCTTTCTTTCGCGCAAGACGCAACCCCAGCCGCGGGGGCCAGAGGGATGACAATGCAGGTTCTTCAGAGACGAGCACAAATCGAACAAGCTCGGGAGGAGATGCGCGCCCGGGGCATCTCCGCGATGACCCCCGCCACCCCTTCGCTGTTGCGGCGCGCAATGGGGCGCGTCACCGGCCGCCGTCACGTCCCCTTGGGGGACCAAATCAAGAGCTGGGATGTGCTGGCGACGGTTCGCTTCTGCGAAGAGACGCTGGCCAAGAACGATCCTATTCTCGACATCGGCGCTTACGCATCCGAAGTCCTTGTCTCACTTCACCGCGCAGGTTTCACCGATCTTACCGGTGTGGATCTCAATCCGCGCCTGCGCGACATGCCCCATCGCGACCGAATTCGCTACGTAACAGCCGATTTTATGAACACGCCCTTCCCCGACGCCTCGTTCGCCGCGGTCACGTCGATTTCCGTAATCGAACACGGATACGATCCGCAGCGACTTTTCCAGGAGATGGCGCGGATTCTGCGTCCGGGCGGCCATTTCATCGCTTCGACCGACTATTGGCCGGAGAAGATCGACACCGGCGACACGCGCTTCTTCGACATGAGCTGGCTCATCTTCTCAAGGGAGGACGTTGCGGAACTGATTGAGGAAGCCGCGCGGCACGGCCTCGAACCGGCCGGCGAGCTGCGCTTCGATGGCGGCGACAAGGCCGTTGAGCATGGCGGATACGAATACACCTTTGCTTGGCTGGCGTTGCGGAAAAAGGCTTGAGCGCGTGCGCGTGATGCTCGTGACCGGCTCATTCCCACCCCAGCGGTGCGGGGTCGGCGACTATAGTGCCCGGCTCGCCCATGGTCTGGCAGCCGAGCCCGGAGTCGAGGTTGCCGTTCTGACGGGTGCCGATTGGGCGGCCGATATGGCCTCGGTGCCGCCCGGAGTGACCGTGATTCCCGCAATTCCGCGTTGGACAATCAGGCACGCGGCTCGCGCATTCAGGGAGATACGGCGGTGGCGCGCCGACGTGGTCCATCTCCAGCACCCGACACAAGGCTATCGCGACGAAGGCCTCACCGCCTTGATTCCTGCGATCGCGTTTCTGGCCGGTGCGCGGGTTGTGCGCACTTGGCACGAACCGACGACATGGGGGAGCTTGCGCGACTGGCGGGGCGTCATCCGCTTCATGGCGCAAGCCGTGATCCCGGGCGCGTTCATCGTGGTGCGCCCCAATCTGCGCGAGATGCTCCATCCCGTGCTGCGGGTCCTGCCCTTCCCGCGCCGCTTTCGCTACATTCCGAACGCATCGACGATCGCATCCGCGAACATGTCCGAGATCGAACGAGAGCGGCTGCGGCACGAGTTGCGCAAGGGCCAAAAGCGCCTGATCGTCTATTTCGGCTTCATCAACGCTGGCAAGGGCGTGGACCAGCTGTTCGAGATCGCGGATCCCGCCACCGATCACTTGGTGCTGATGGGCGAAGGCGAAGGCCAGCGCGACTACCATGTATCGATCTGCAAGCTTGCCGAGGATCCGCGATGGGCCGGCAAGGCAACCATTCTCGGTTATCGGGGAGAGGCTGAGGTCGCCCGAGTGCTGGCAGCCGCGGACGCGGTTTTGCTGCCGTTTCGTGCGGGCGGCGGAATGTGGAACACATCGATCCACGCTGCGCGAAGCCAAGGAAGCTTGATCATTGCGACGTCGCGAAACGCGCGCGGCTGGAACGCTGCGGAACACACTTTTTGGGCGGCGCCGGGCGACATCGCCGGCATGCGCGCAGCGCTCGCCCAATACGTGGGTACGCGTCGCGCGCGCCGCTTGCTGCCGGTGCCGAAGTGGCCGGACATCATCCACGCCCACCTTGCGGCTTATCGTGGTACCGATCATTTCCGAGACAAGCCGCACTCCTCGGAGCGGACGGTCGGTCCAGCCGAGGCGCGATGAGCGAGGCAACCCCAAGCAGAGACGTCACCCTTTCGATCTGCATCCCCACGCATAATTTCGGCGACTTCCTCGGCGCTACCCTGGCGACGATCGTTCCCCAGATCGTGCCCGGCGTCGAGATCGACATCCTGGACGGCGGCTCGACGGACCGCACGCCCGAGGTGGTCGCCGAGTGGCAGCGTCGCTGCCCCGCCATCCGCTATCACCGGCAGGAGCAGAAGGGCGGGATCGATCGAGACATGGCGCGCGTCGTCGAGCTTTCGCGCGGCCGCTATTTCTGGCTGTTCAGCGCCGACGACATCATGTTCGAGGGCGCCGTTTCGCGGGTCCTGGCGGAGCTCCCCAGCGCGGCCGACATCTATCTGCTCGGCCATGCGGAAGTCGAGTTCGACCTGAGCCTCCGTCGCGAGCGCCATCCCACCCTAACACTCCAGACCGACAGCACGTTCGACCTGCGCGACCCGGCCGAATGGCGGCGGTATTTCGAGGCGGCGAACACCACGGCGGCGTTCTTCAGCTATCTCGGCAACCTGGTGGTCAGGCGCGAAACCTGGACGAGCGTGCCGTTCGACGAGGCCTTCGCCGGCAGTTGCTATGCCCACGCGGTGAGGTTGCTGACGGCGATGAAACGCGGGCTGACCTTGCGCTATGTCGCGGCACCGCTTTCGGCCTGGCGCGCCGAGAACGATTCGTTCCTGAACGCGGGGCGGGTCCAGCGCTCGAGCATCAGCATCGAGGGCTATCACGCCATCGCGGCCGCGCTGTTCGGCGACGCGTCGTGGGAGGCGCGCCGGATTCGTCGCGTGCTAGGCAATGAATATACTCTCAAGTACCTGCTGCTCACCAAGCACGAGGTCGCTACCCAGCCGAACGAGGACGCCGCGCGCTTTGACGCACTCGTCGCCATCAATTATCGCGACTTCACGGTCCGCAACCTGATCCACCGCAGTTTCTACCGGCTGTTCCCTGCCTGGCTATGGCCGCGAGTGTTCGCGGTCTGGACCTGGGTCCGTCCGGCGATGAAACCCATGCTGAGGCGCTTGTCGTCATGATGGCTCCACGTTCCCCCGTCCCGTTCGCGGTTGAGAGAGGCCGAGCGGCATGAAGCTTTCCCTGTGCCTCGCCACCTACATGCGAGCCGATTACATCGGCCAAACGCTCGATACGATCCTTCCGCAGCTCACCGACGATGTCGAGCTCGTGATCCTCGACGGCGCGTCGACCGACGGCACCGATGAAGTGGTCGCCCGCCACGCGCGGGGGCACCCACGCGTGCGGTATATCCGCGCGCCGGTGAAATCCGGCTTCGATGCGGATTACGATAATTGCGTCATCGCCGCGCGCGGAGAGTACTGCTGGCTGGTCGCCGACGACGACCTGCTGGTGGAAGGCGCAGTAGCGAAAGTGTTGCAACTGATTGCGGTGGACGCGCCGGACCTGATCGTGGTCGACGCCGAAGTGCGCGACCGCGGGTTGGACAATGTGCTCGAGGAACGGCGGCTGCCCTTCGTCGGCGAGCGGCGTTATCGCAGGCGGGATTGGGATGAAGTGCTGGCGGACACGGGCAATGCCTTGTCGTTCGTCGGCTGCACGGTGATCCGCCGCGACATCTGGCTGGACCGCCAACGCGAGCCGTACTTCGGGTCGTGGTTCGTCCACGTCGGGGTTATCTTCCAGGCTCCGCTGGAGCGCGTGACGGCCCTGGGCGAGGCGCTGGTGGTGATCCGATTCGGCAACGCCAACTGGTCGGCCAAGACCTTTGAGATATGGATGTTCAAGTGGCCTGACCTGATCTGGGGGTTCGCCGAACTGAGCGCCAGGGCAAAGGCGGCGGTAACGCCTCGCGAGCCGTGGCGGCGGCCGCTCCGCCTGCTTCTTTACAGGGCCAATGGCGCTTATGACCTGGACGCCTATCGCCGCTTCTTTTCGGGCCGACGGGCGGGCGCGCACCGGGTGCTGCTCGTGGCGAGCGCGTTAGTCCCCGGGCGTCTGGCCAACCTTGGTGCCGCGGCGCTTCTTGCAGCACGAGGTCTCGGCCGAACCTCGGGCGCCTACCTGCTCCTCGCCTGCAGTCCATATGCAAACGGCTTGAGCCGGGGTGCGGTTCGCTTGCTGTCATCGCCGGCATGGCTGCGCGGCACCGGCGCCGGCGTGTCATGACCGCCCGTACCGCACTCATCACCGGGATCAGCGGGCAGGACGGCACCTACCTGTCCGAATTGCTTGTCGAACACGGCTATCATGTCGTCGGCACTTCTCGCTCTGCGAAAGGGCCGACGGCGTCACGGCTCTCCGATCTGGGCGTCGAGCTCGAACACTGGGATCTACGGGACGAGGCTGCGTTCGAAGCGATTCTGCGCAAGGTCAGGCCGCACGAGATCTATAATCTGGCGGCTTACACCGAGGGCATCGGCATGTATGACGGTCCGGTCGCCATGGGCGAGATCAACGGCCTGGTCGTGCCCCGCATTCTTGAAGCGATCCGGACGGTTGATCCGGCCATCCGCTTTTGCCAGGCCTCGTCGAGCGAAATCTTCGGTGACGCGCTGGAATCGCCGCAGCGCGAGACCACTCCAGCCAATCCACGCAATCCATACGGGGCGGCGAAGCTCTATGGCCACAACATGATCCGCATTTACCGCAACCACTTCAAATTGTTCGGTTGCTCTGCGATCCTGTTCAACCACGAAAGTCCCCGGCGCAGCTTCAACTTCGTGACCCGCAAGGTAGCCAACGCCGCCGCCGCGGTGAAGCTGCGGCTGGTCGAGGAGGTCAAGCTCGGGAACCTCGACGCCCGGCGCGATTGGGGGTTTGCCGGCGATTTCGCGCGCGCCATGTGGCTTATGCTGCAAGCGGACCAAGCCGACGACTATGTCATCGCCAGCGGCGAGACGCACTCCGTTCGGGAATTGTGCGAGGTTGCGTTCGGCAGGGTCGGCCTGGATTATCGCGATTACGTTCGGGTAAGCGCGGACGATTATCGGCCGCCGGAGGCTCGCCAGCTTGTCGGTGATCCGGCCAAGGCGAGGCAAAGGCTCGGTTGGGCACCGACGGTTTCGTTCAGAGAGATCATCCACACAATGGTCGATACCGAGCTCGAGAAGCTCAGTGTCGCGGTCACGGACTAGGGAATGCCCATGTACACCAAAGTCGAGAAATGCCGGATCTGCGGCAATGCCGAGCTGGAGCGCGTCCTCAGCCTCGGCGATCAGATGTTGACCGGTGTGTTTCCGAAAGAACGGGACACCGCGATCACGGTCGGCCCGCTCAATCTCGTCAAGTGCGTTGGCGACGGAGACGTCTGCGGGCTCCTCCAGCTCGAGCATAGCTACGACCTCGCCGAGATGTACGGGCTCAATTACGGCTATCGCTCGGGCCTCAACCGGTCGATGGTCGAGCACCTCGAGCGCAAGGTCGAACGAATTTCACGGATGGTTTCGTTGAAGCCGGGGGACATCGTCCTCGACATCGGCAGCAACGACGGAACCACGCTTGCCGCCTACGGCGACAAGGGGTTCGAACTGATCGGCATGGATCCTACCGGTGTGAAGTTCAGCGGATACTATCCCGATTATGTCCAGCTTATTCCGGACTTCTTCTCAGCCGCGTTGCTGCGAGAGCGGTTTCCCGGCAGGCACGCGAAGGTCGTG
>Ga0307411_10000427_pt1 | contig 14309 bp, 12 predicted proteins | sample DK1Ometagenome_2_FD_203712 | JGI IMG/M metagenome (GOLD analysis project Ga0307411, IMG submission 203712) | Maize rhizosphere microbial communities from greenhouse at UC Davis, California, United States - DK15-O-1 | ecosystem: Host-associated > Plants > Roots > Rhizosphere > Soil | place: USA...
GCGGGGGAACTGCTCGAGATCCAGCAGAGCGGTGTGCAGATCGCCTGCGTCATCGGTGGCGGCAACATCTTCCGGGGTGCCGGCCTCGCCAAGGCCGGTCTCGATCGCGTGACCGGCGATCACATGGGGATGCTGGCGACGGTCATGAACGCGCTGGCGCTGCAGGACGCCGTCGAGAACCTCAATGGTCAGGCGCGCGTGCAAAGCGCGGTGCGCATCAACCAGGTGTGCGAGGACTACATCCGCCGTCGCGCCATGCGTCACCTGGAGAAAGGCCGCATCGTCATTTTCGCGGCGGGCACCGGCAACCCGTTCTTCACCACGGATTCCGCGGCCGCACTGCGCGCCATCGAGATCGAGTCCGACGTGTTGCTAAAGGCCACGAAAGTCAACGGCATCTATGACTCGGATCCGATGAAGAACCCGAACGCCAAACGTTATGCGACGCTCACCTATGACAAGGTGCTGGCGGACCGCCTCAACGTCATGGACGCCACCGCCATCGTGATGTGCCGCGACAACCGCATGCCGCTGCAGGTGTTCAATCTCAACAACGCCGGCGACCTGCCGCGCGTCGTTCGTGGTGAAGACCTGGGCACCGTCGTCACCAGCGATTGAAGTTCAGTGAGAGGGATGCATCCATGTTAGACGACATCAAGAAGGACGCCGCGAGCCGCATGGCCAAGTGCGTCGAGAATTTCCAGGGCGACCTCAAGAAACTGCGCACCGGCCGCGCCCACCCCTCGCTCATCGAGACCATGAAGGTGGACTACTACGGCACCGACACGCCGCTCAAGCAGGTGGCCAACATCAGTGTCGAAGACGCGCGCACGCTCGTGGTCTCGCCCTGGGAGAAGAACATGGTCCAGGCCATCGAGAAGGCCATCCACAAGTCCGACCTGGGCCTGAATCCGATCAGCGCCGGCACCGTGATCCGTATTCCGCTGCCGCCCCTGACCGAGGAGCGCCGCCGTGACATCACCAAGGTGGTGCGCGCCGATGCCGAGAATGCGCGCATCGCCGTGCGCAACGTGCGCCGTGATGTCATCACCGACGTCAAGGAAGCGCTCAAGGAGAAGCTGATCACCCAGGACGACGAGAAGAAGGCCGAGGTCGACATCCAGAAGCTGACCGACAAGTACATCGGGGACATCGACGCCCAGCTTGCGGCGAAGGAAAAAGAAATCCTGCAGGTGTGAGCGGCCGCGGGCACCTTCATGTCTATTCCGCAACACATTGCCATCATCATGGATGGCAACGGGCGCTGGGCCGAGGCGCGCGGCATGCCCCGCCACGCGGGGCACAAGGAGGGCGTGCGCCCGGTGCGGCTGTGCATCGAGGAGTGCGCGCGCCGCGGCGTCAAGGCCCTCACGATGTTCGCATTCTCGAGCGAGAACTGGCAGCGCCCGTCCGTGGAGGTCAGCAGCCTCATGCAGCTGTTCGTCGAGGCCATGGATCGTGAGGTGGCGGATCTGCACAAGAACAACGTGCGGCTGCGCTTCATCGGCGACCGGCATGCACTCAGCGTGAAGTTGCAGGCACGCATGGCGGCCAGCGAAACACTGACCGCTTCCAATCCAGGTCTCAACCTGCAGATTGCGGTGAGCTACGGTGGCCGTTGGGACATCGTCCAGGCTGCGCGCCGGCTCGCATCCGAAGTCGCGAGCGGGGCACTGCGTGCCGATGGCATCGACGACGAGACGTTCGCGCGTGCATTGAGCCTGCACGGCGTGCCGGATCCGGATCTGTTCATCCGCACGGGCGGCGATCACCGGATCAGCAATTTCCTGTTGTGGAATCTCGCCTACACCGAGCTGCACTTCTGCGAAACCCTGTGGCCGGATTTCGACGTGCCGCATCTCGAGAACGCATTGCGCGCATTCGCCGCACGCGAGCGGCGCTTCGGCCAGACGGGAGCGCAATTGCGCGACAAGGTCCGAGAGGCGGCCGAGAGTGCTTAAGGAACGCGTGCTCACCGCCATCGTGCTGGTGATCGTGCTGCTCGGCGTGATGCTGGGCCTGCCGCCCGTCGCGACCGTCTACCTCATCACGCTGCTGGTGCTCGTCGGCGCCTGGGAATGGGCGGCTTTCATCCGGCCCGATTCGGTGCCGGTACGGCTCGCGTTCACGATCCTGGTGGCCGCCTGCCTGTTCCTGGGGTGGAAGTACGTCCTTCACTCCGGATGGATGTGGCACGTGATGCTCGCCGCGACCGCGTGGTGGTTCGTCGCCTTGCTGTGGATCATGCTCGCCCCGGATCGCGTGCGTCCGCTGACGGCGGGAATCGCCGGAATTCTCGCGCTGGTGCCGTGCTGGCTCGCGCTGGTGTTCCTCGCAACGCGCGCGGTGCCGGCAGCCGGGTGGGTGCTGTTCACGCTGGCGCTCGTCTGGGCGGCCGATACCGGCGCGTATTTCGCGGGACGCTTTTTCGGAAAGGTGCCGCTCGCGCCGCGCGTGTCGCCCAAGAAGACCTGGGAAGGCGTGCTCGGCGGCCTCATCGTGAGCGGCCTGGTCGCGACGGCGTGCAGCCTCTGGTACGGCGAGCTCCACTGGCCGTTCATTTTCCTGTGCGTCGCCGTCGCCGCGATTTCCGTGGTGGGTGATCTCACCGAGAGCATGCTCAAACGTTCCGCGGGCGTGAAGGACAGCGGTAGTTTGTTCCCCGGCCACGGCGGCATGCTCGACCGCATCGACAGCGTGACCGCGGCGGCGCCCGTGCTGCTGTTCGGCCTGTATTGCCTGGGCGGTTTCGACGGTGGCTGAGCAGATCAGAGGCGTCGCGATCCTCGGATCGACCGGCTCGGTCGGCGAAAGCACGCTCGACGTGGTCGCGCGCCATCCGGACCGCTTCCGCGTGATCGCGCTTGGCGCGCATCGCAATGTCGGCAAGCTGGCGGATCAGTGCCATCGGTTCAACGTGCCCTGGGCCGCCATTGCGGACGCGACGCGCGTACCGCAGCTGCAACACGAATTGCGCGCGCGCGGCGCATCGACGCGCGTGCTGGCCGGCGAGCCGGGGCTGTGCGAGATCGCGACGCATCCCGACGTGGACAGCGTCATGGCGGCGATCGTCGGCGCGGCCGGCCTGGGCTCGACGCTGGCCGCCGCTCGCGCGGGCAAGCGGCTGCTGCTCGCGAACAAGGAATCGCTGGTCATGGCCGGTCCGCTGCTCATGCGTTCCGTACGCGACTCGGGCGCCACGCTGCTGCCCATCGACAGCGAACACAACGCCGTGTTCCAGTGCCTGCCGCCCCGGACGCGCAGCGGCGAGGCGCCACCGGGCGTCAGGAAAATACTGCTCACGGCCTCCGGCGGCCCGTTCATCGACGCGGACCACGCGCGGCTTGCCCGCGTCACCCCCGACGAGGCGTGCGCCCATCCCAACTGGGTGATGGGGCGCAAGATTTCGGTGGATTCGGCCACGCTCATGAACAAGGGCCTGGAATTCATCGAGGCCTGCCTGCTGTTCGGCGTGACGCCGCAGCAGGTGGAAGTGCTGATCCATCGCGAAAGCATCGTGCACTCGCTGGTGGAATACATCGATGGCTCGGTGCTGGCGCAGTTAGGGGCGCCCGACATGCGTACGCCCATCGCGCATGCGCTGGCGTGGCCGGATCGCGTGACCTCGGGTGTACAATCGCTCGACCTCATCAAGGTCGGGTCGCTGCGCTTCGAGGCGCCAGACCTGCGACGCTTCCCGGCGCTGGGCCTCGCCCAGGAAGCCGCCCGGGCAGGCGGTTCGCGGCCCGCATCACTTAACGCCGCCAATGAGGTGGCCGTTTCCGCGTTTCTCGAGGGTGGATTGAACTTTGCGCGAATTCCGGCAGTCATTGAATCGGTAATGGCGACCATTCCGTCCGGCGAAATCCGCGATCTCGACGACGTGCTGGCGGCCGATGCCGAAGCCCGGGCCCGCGCTTCCTCCCTGATCCGGCCGCGCGCCGTCGTCGCCTAGGGGTATTCAATCGATGGAGTTCGGCTGGAGCGCACTTTGGTTCATCGTCGCCGTGAGCGTGCTGGTCACGGTGCACGAATTCGGCCATTTCTGGGTGGCGCGCAAGCTCGGCTTCAAGGTGCTGCGTTTCTCCGTGGGTTTCGGCAAGCCACTTTATAAGAGAGTCGGCAAGGCGCCTGACCATACGGAATTCGTGATCGCCGCGGTGCCGCTCGGCGGCTACGTGCGCATGCTCGACGAACGCGATGGCGATGTATCGGCCGAAGACCTGCCGCGCGCCTTCGGCAGCAAGCCGCCCTGGCAACGCATTCTCGTGATGCTCGCCGGCCCGGCGGCCAACTTCATCTTCGCCATCGCCGTGCTCTGGGGCATTTTCTGGGTCAATGGCATCCATCACGTCAAGGCCGTGGTGGACGGAGTCCGCGTGGATTCCCCGGCCTACAAGGCCGGTCTTCGCAACGGCGACGAACTGCGCAGCATCGACGGCGAGCCGGTGCTCGACCGCCTCGACGCGTCGCTCGGGTTGTTAGACGCGATCAGCGGCGACGGCGAGGCCGTCATGCGGGTGCGCGATCGCAATGGCGCCGAGCGCACCGCGACCATTTCGATCCCGGACCCGGCCGAGCGCCACCGGCTCACCGAGCCCTACCAGCTGTACCTCGGGTTGGGCTTCGAATACTGGCGTCCGCCGAGTCCCGCCATCCTCGAGAAGGTGATGCCCGATGGTCCGGCTGAACGCGCCGGCCTTCTTCCGGGCGACGAGATCCGTGCGCTGGATGGTACGCCGCTGCGCAACGCCGGCGAGTTCGTCGACTACGTCAATGCGCGGCCCGACCAGGAGATCGTGCTCACGGTGCGTCGCGCCGGCGAAAATATCGAGCGTCGCGTGACTCCCGTCACCAGCCAGGACGACACCGGCCGCGTGATCGGCCGCCTGCTCGTCGAGCTGCGCCAGGTACCCACGGTGATCCCGGCCGAGATGCAGACGACCACGCATCCCGGGCCGTTGGGCTCGCTGTCCTATGCCGGGGGCAAGGCCTGGCAGATGACGGTGGCGCAGGCCAAGTTCTTCGTGCGCATGCTCACGGGAGACGTCTCGGTCAAGAACGTCTCGGGCTTCGTGTCCATCGCGATCCACGCCGGCGAGTCGGCTAGCAACGGACTGCTCAACTACCTGTGGTTCATGGTGCTGATCTCGCTGTCGCTCGGCTTCCTGAACCTCCTGCCGATCCCGATTCTCGATGGCGGCCAGATCATGTTCCAGCTCGCCGAGTGGGCAAAAGGGCGCCCGCTCTCGGAACGCGCCTATATCGTCGGCCAGCAGGCGGGCCTGTTGCTGCTGGTGCTGCTCATGGGACTGGCGCTGTTCAACGACCTCACGCCATTCTTCAACAAGTAAAGAAAATAGACAGGGGATTCACTTGACCACTCGGTTCGCGACGCTCTGTGCCACCGGCGCCATGGTGCTGGCTGCCCCGCTATATGCCCAGGAAGGCGCGACGTTCACGGTCGGCGACATCCGCGTCGAGGGCTTGCAGCGCGTCACCGAAGGGTCGGTGTTCAACTATCTACCCATCAACATCGGCGACACGCTCACGCCGCAGCGCATCCGCGAGGCGGTGCGCGCGCTGTACGACACCGGGTTCTTCCGCGACGTGGAGCTGCGCCGTGACGGCAACGTGCTCATCGTCGTGGTCAACGAGCGGCCCACCATCGAGAGCTTCGAGCTCAAGGGCAACAAGGACATCAAGACCGAGGATCTTTCGAAGTCGTTGCGCAACGTGGGTCTCGCGCAAGGCAAGACGTTCGACCGCTCGGTGCTCGAGGACGTGAAGTCCTTCCTGCAGGACCAGTACGGCGCACGCGGCAAATACGCGGCGCGCATCGACACCACCGTCGAGGAAGTGGCGGGCAACCGCGTGAAGGTGAAGATCGACATCGTCGAAGGCAAACGCGCCAAGATCCGCCAGATCAACATCGTCGGCAACGAGACCTTCAAGGAAGAGGACATCCTCGACACCTTCGAGCTCAAGACGCCGAACCTGCTGTCGTTCTACAAGCAGGACGACCGCTACTCGCGCGAATCGCTGCAGGGCGATCTCGAGAAGCTGCGGTCGTTCTACATGGACCGCGGGTACGCCAACTTCGAGGTGGAGTCCACGCAGGTGGCCATTGCGCCGGAGAAGGACGACATCTTCATCACCGTGAACGTCAACGAAGGTGAAGTGCACAAGGTCAAGGAAGTGAAGCTCGCCGGCACCTTCGTGGTGCCGGAGGCGCTGCTCAAACGCTATGTGCTCGTGCAGCCGGGGGACACCTTCTCGCGCAAGACCATCACCGCCACGCAGGAGCTGTTGCAGAACCGCCTGGGCCAGGATGGCTTCGCATTCGCGAAGGTGGACCCGGTTCCCACTCCCATCGGCGATCCAGCCAACAAGGAATTGTCCCTCACGTTCTTCGTGGATCCGGGCAACCGCGTGTACGTGCGGCACATCGAGTTCAATGGCGTCACCAAGATCAACGACGAAGTCCTGCGTCGCGAGATGCGCCAGCTCGAAGGAGGCTGGTTGTCGAACACCGCCCTGGATCGCTCCAAGCAGCGTCTCGAGCGCCTGCCATACATCAAGAAAGTGGAGTCGGAGACCAAGCCCGTCGCGGGTTCGGCCGATCTCGTCGACGTCACATACGACATCGAGGAGGGTCCGTCCGCCCAGCTCGGTGGCGGTATCGGCTACTCGGAATCCCAGTCGTTCATCCTCTCGGGCAATTATGCCGACGCGAACTTCCTGGGCACCGGTCGCCGCGTGTCGGTTGATCTCAACAGCGGTCGCTACAGCAAGGTTTACGGGCTCTCCATTACCGAGCCGTACCTCACGCCGGACAACATCGGTCTGAGCACGCACCTGACCTATCGCGACCAGACGCAATTCGTCTCGGCGTCGTCGGATTTCTCATCCGAAACGATTGGCGGCGGATTCGACATCGGCATCCCCATCAGCGAAAACCAGGGCATGCGATTAGGCTTGTCGTATCAGAATTCCAGCCTGCTCACGACCACCACCGGCAGCGCTCGCCAGGCGGTGGACTGGGTGCGGCTCAACGGCAATTCCTCGCGCCGCTGCATCAACGTGCGCTACGAGGAAATCGGGTGTGATACGGCCGCCACGGCTATCGAATTCCATGGCACGCAATACGATGCGATCGAATTCAACGTCTCGTGGAATTACGACAGCCGCAACCGCTCGCTGTTTGCGAACCGCGGCCAGCGGCATTCCTTCGGCCTGGCGTACGCGCTGCCGGGCGTGAGCGACGTGGAGTACTACGTCGCGAGCTACGAGTTCATCAAGTTCGTGCCGCTGTTCGGCCGCTTCACGCTGCAGCTCGGTGGTGACCTTGCCTATGGCATGGACATCGGCGATACCACCGCGCTTCCGCCGTACCGGCAGTTCTATGCCGGTGGCCCAGAGACCGTGCGCGGCTATCGCGAGAGCCGGCTGGGTCCCAAGGACGATTTCGGCAGGCCGTTCGGCGGCAACCTCAAGGTCTCGACCCGGGCGGAGGTGCTCATCCCGCTGCCGCAGAAGTTCGAGAGCTCGGCGCGGCTGTCGTTGTTCTATGACATGGGCAACGTGTTCTCTACCGGCAATCGTTACAGCTTCCTGGGCCGGTCGCGGCAGCCGATCGAATACGGGTTCGAGTATGATAAATTGAAGCACTCCACGGGCCTGGCCGTTCAATGGCTTGCACCGCTGGGTGTGTTCCGGTTCAGCTACGCCATTCCGCTCAATGCGTACAAGGGTGATTTCAACACCTATCCCGACGAAATCGAGAAGTTCCAGTTCTCGGTCGGCCAGGCTTTCTAAGAGGTGACTTCAGTGGTGCAGGTTTCGATTCGCAAAATGCTGATTGGGATTGCGTTGGCAACGGTGTTCACGGCGCCCGCCATGGCGCAGCAGGTGAAGATCGGAGTGATCGACTACGCGCGGTTGTTCGAGGAATCGCCGCAGGCCAAGTCGCTCAAGGACGCGCTCAGCGCGGAATTCGGCCCGCGTCTGCAGCAGCTCGTGGCCCAGGAACAGGCACTGAAGACGCGCAACGACAAATTCCAGAAGGATTCCGCCACCATGACGGCGGACCAGCGCTCCAAGGCGGAGAAGGAACTGCGCGACGGCGTCAGGGATCTCGAGCGCAAGAAGGCGGAGTTGCAGGACGACTCCAATGCCAAGCGCCAGGAAGAGATGAACAAGCTGCAGCGCACGCTCATCGTCGAAGTGCGCGAGTTTGCCAAGGCACAGAATTTCGACGTGGTGCTGGCGGACGGCGTGATCTATCACACGCCCACGCTCGACATCACCACGCAGGTGCTGCAGGCGCTGCAGGCCAAGGGCCAGAAACCCGCACCGGCCGCCAAGCCCTGACGCCGGGACGGGACCGTCGCGTCGTGCGACAGCGCCCATGACGGTGACGCTCGGCGAGCTGGCGGTTCGTTTCGGCTGCGAGCTGCAAGGCGATCCGGACGTCCAGGTGGATAGCGTGGCGCCGCTGGCTCAGGCGGGTGGCCGCGCGGTCGCGTTCCTCGCGAATCCCAAGTACGTCTCCCAGCTCGCGGAGACGAAGGCGGGGGCCGTCATCCTCGATGGCCGTTCGGCGTCGAGCTGTCCCGTGCCGGCGCTGGTCATCGACAATCCGCACGCGACCTTCGCGCGCGTGGCCACGCTATTGCACCCCGATCCGCCATTGCGGCCCGGCGCTCATTCAAGCGCCGTGGTTGCAGCGGATGCCATCGTCGACGCCAGTGCCGAGATCAGTCCGCATGTGGTGATTGGCGCTGGCGCGCGTATCGGCGCTCGTTGCTTCATCGGGCCCGGTTGTTTCGTCGAACGCGGCGCATCGATCGCCGATGACTCGAAGCTGGTGGCGCGGGTCCATATCGGTCCCGGTGTCCGGCTGGGCAAGCGCTGCATCGTGCAACCGGGCGCTGTGATCGGAGCGGATGGTTTCGGATTCGCGCCGGACAAGGGCACCTGGATCAAGGTGCCGCAGATCGGCAGTGTCGAGGTGGGCGACGATGTCGAGATCGGTGCGAACACCACCATCGATCGCGGGGCGCTCGAGAACACCGTGATCGAGGAGGGCGTGAAGCTCGACAACCTCATCATGATCGCGCACAACTGCCGCATCGGGGCGCACTCGGCGCTCGCCGCCACCGTCGCCATCGCGGGCAGCACGACCATCGGCAAGCGTTGCATCCTCGGCGGCAAGGTCGGAATCACCGGCCATGTCACGCTGACCGACGATGTCGTGGTGCTGGGCACCTCGTTCATATCGCATTCCATCGACAAGCCGGGCGTGTATTCTTCCGCCCTGCCGGGCGAAGAGGCCGGGACCTGGCGACGGATCGTCGGCCGCATCAAGCGGCTGGATTCGATCGCCAAGCGCCTGCGCAACGTGGAGAAACACGTGGGCCTCGGCGCGGCACCTTCTTCGAAGGAAAATGGGAATTCTTCCGAGGACTAACTCCAATGTCTGATCCGATTGCACTCGACATCATGGGCGTGCGGCGCCTGCTGCCGCACCGGTATCCATTCCTGCTGGTGGATCGGGTGCTCGAATGCGTCAAGGGCGAGCGCATCAAGGCCATCAAGAACGTCACCTCGAACGAGGAGTTCTTCTCGGGTCATTTTCCTCATCGTCCTGTGATGCCTGGCGTGATCATCATCGAGGCGCTGGCGCAGGCCGCGGGGCTCCTCGCCTTCATCACGGCAGACGTGGTCCCGGACGAATCCACGCGCTTCTTTTTCGTCGGTATAGACAAGGCGCGGTTTCGCAAGCCGGTGGAGCCCGGCGATCAGCTCATCCTGACCGCCACGCTCGAACGCAGCTTCAAGGGCATCTGGAAGTTCAACACCATTGCGTACGTGGGAGACAGCGAAGTCACCTCGGCCGAGATGATGGTCGCGCCCGAAACCGGCAAGTCGCCGCCGAAGGTGCAGCAGGCGTGAGCGCCATCGATCCTCGTGCCATCGTCTCGCCGAAGGCGGAACTCGCCGAGGGCGTGAGCGTGGGTCCTTACAGCGTGATCGAAGACGGCGTGACGATCGGCAAGGGCACGTGGATCGGGCCTCATGCCGTCATCAAGGGTCCCACCAGCATCGGCGAGGACAACAAGATCTTCCAGTTCGCGTCCATCGGCGATGCGCCCCAGGACCTCAAGTACAAGGGCGAGCCCACCCGGCTCGAAGTCGGCGACCGCAACGTGTTCCGCGAGTTCACCACGATGAACCGCGGCACGGTCGGCGGCGGTGGCGTCACCCGCATCGGCAGCGACAACCTGTTCATGGCGTTCACCCACGTCGCGCATGATTGCCGCGTGGGCAATCGCTGCGTCATGGCCAACTACGCCACGCTGGCGGGGCACGTAGTGCTCGGCGACTGGGTGATCATGGGCGGCTATTCCGGTACGCACCAGTTCACCAAAGTGGGCGCGCATGCATTCATCGGCAACAACGCCGCGGTCACGCGCGACGTACCGCCGTACATCATGGCGGTGGGCACACCGGCCGTGCCGCATTCCATCAACTCCGAAGGCCTGAAGCGCCGCGGGTTCACACCCGACCAGATCCGCAATCTCAAGAATGCCTACCGGGTGTTGTACCGGTCGGATCTCAAGCTCGACGATGCGATGAGCGAACTGCGCAAGCGGGCGGAAACCCAGCCCGAGCTCAAGATCTTCGTCGACTTCATCGGCGAGTCGACGCGCAGCCTCGTGCGCTGACCTTCCGGCCGGCGAGGGAGGTTTTGTGCGCATCGCATTGGTGGCCGGCGAAACTTCCGGAGATGCACTGGGTGCCGCGCTCATCGAGGCGCTGAAAGTCCGCTATCCGCACGCGGAATTCGCGGGTGTCGCCGGTCCCAGAATGCGCGCGGCGGGCTGTCAGTCCTGGTTCGACATCGAATCCTTTTCCGTGATGGGCTTGACCGAAGTGCTGGCGCACCTGCCGAGGCTCATGAAACTGCGCAGCGCGCTCCGCAGTCGCATCGCCGCGTGGCGCGCGGACGTGTTCGTCGGCGTCGACAACAAGGAATTCAATCTGGGGCTTGCACGCCAGCTCAAGCGGGATGGCTTGTGCACGGTGCAATACGTGAGTCCGCAGGTATGGGCCTGGCGCCAGGGCCGGGTCCGGACCATCGGGCAGTCGGTGGATCTGGTGTTGTGCCTGTTTCCGTTCGAGCCGGGTTTCTATCGTGAACATGGCGTGCGTGCGGAATTCGTCGGGCATCCACTCGCCGACCAGATACCGCTCGACGTCGACCGCGCCGCCGCCCGGCGCGATCTCGGCATCGACGCGCAGGCACGCGTGCTCGCCATCCTGCCCGGCAGCCGTCGCGGCGAAGTCGAGAAACTGGCGGACAGTTTTGCCCTGGCCGCGGAGTTGCTGGCGCGGCGCTATCCCGGACTCGTGAGCATCGCACCCATGGTGACGCCGTCGCTGCGCGAAGCGTTCGCCGCGCGCTGCGCGCTGCTCGCTCCCGCCGCCGCCGTGCGCATGCTGGATGGCCAGGCGCGCGTTGCGCTGGTGGCGGCGGACGTCGTGCTCGTCGCCTCGGGCACCGCGACACTGGAAGCAGCCTTGTGCAAGCGGCCGATGGTGGTCGCCTACCGGCTGGGCGCGATCACCGCGTTCCTGTTGCGTACACTGCGCCTCGTGAAGCTTCCGTATTTCTCGCAGCCGAATCTGCTCGCTGGCAAGGCGCTGGTGCCGGAGTTCTTCCAGGACGCGGCCACGCCCGAGAACCTGTCCTCGGCCCTGTCACGCTGGATCGAAGAACCCGCCGAGGCGGCGAAACTCGGCGAGGCGTTCCAGGCCATTCATCTGGACCTGCGGCGTGGTGGCGCCGAGCGCGCAGCAAACGAGATCGCCGAATTGCTTGCCGCGCGTCTGGCCACCCCATGAATGCGAAGGTGGCAGCGGTGAAATTGCGGGTGCGGCGCCGCGTGGCCGGTGTCGACGAAGCCGGTCGTGGACCGCTGGCAGGTCCGGTGGTTGCCGCCGCGGTGATCCTCAACCCGGCGCGCCCCATTCGTGGCCTTGCCGATTCCAAGGAGCTCGAACACGAAGAACGTGTGCGGCTCGCGCGGCTGATTCGCGAGCGCGCGCTGTGTTACGCGGTGGCCTGGGCGGATGCCGAGGAGATCGACAGCATCAATATCCTGCAGGCGACCATGCTGGCCATGCGCCGGGCGCTGCTGGGTCTCGCCCTCGCGCCGGAACAGGTCTTCGTGGACGGCAATCGCTGCCCGTGTCCCGACGGACTCGGGTTCCAGTGTGTATTCGAAGCGGTAGTGAAGGGCGATTCGAAGATGCCGTCCATCAGCGCGGCATCGATCCTCGCCAAGACGACGCGTGATGCGCTGATGTGCGAGCTCGACGGGCGATATCCGGGTTTCTCGCTGTCGGGGCACAAGGGGTATTGCACGCCGAGCCACGTGGCGGCGTTGAATGCGCTCGGCCCGAGTCCCCTGCATCGGCGCAGCTTTTCTCCGGTGCGCATCGGGCACGAGCTCGACATGCTCGCCTTCGAGGACTGAGCGCCAAGGCTCGAAGGCCGAAATTTCGTTTCGACGCGAGGGTTTACCGCTGAAACGATTCACAACCCGGAGGAATTCGCATCCGGTTCCGGCGCCCGGACGGGCGAGTGTGATCGGGGTCGCAACCCCGAGCTGCGCCGAGGGCGGCCGATTCTCCCGAATTTCCCGCCGGGGCCATTAACGCGTGCGTTCGTTGCTAAACTCGCGCGCCATGTCGAGCGCCGTTTCGCCCGGATTCATCCACCTTCGCCTGCACACCGAATTTTCGTTGCAGGACAGCGTCGTGCGCATTCCGGAACTCACGGAGCGTGCCGCGAAGCTGCGCATGCCGGCACTGGCCGTCACCGATCAGAACAACCTGTTCGCGATGGTGAAGTTCTATCGCGAGGCGCTGAAGCAGGGCGTCAAGCCCATCATCGGCGTGGACATCCTGCTGCGCGCCAAGGGCGAACGCGCCACGCCGCATCGCCTCACGCTGCTGTGCAAGGACCCGGGCGGTTACCAGAACGTCACGAATCTCATCACGCGCGCCTGGCTCGAAGGGCAGGAGCGCGGCGTGCCGCTGGTGGACCGCAGCTGGATGGATGCCAACAACACCCAGGGTCTGATCGCGCTCTCGGGTTTCGCCGAGGGTGACGTGGGGCGGGCGCTGGCCATGGACCGCGACGCGGAGGCGTTCACGCTGGCGCGCGAATGGCAGCAACTGTTCGGCGACCGCTATTACCTGGAACTGCAACGCCTGGGACGCGCCAACGACGAGGCGCTGGTCGCGCGCACCGTCTCGCTCGCCCACAAGTCCGGCATCGCGCTGGTGGCCACCAACGACGTGCGCTTCCTCGAGGCCAGTGATTTCGAGGCGCATGAAGCACGTGTCTGTATCGCCGAGGGCAACCAGCTCGCCGATCCCGCAAGGCCCCGCAAGTACACCGAGGCCCAGTACCTGCGCTCACCTGAGGAGATGGCGGCGCTGTTCTCCGACATCCCCGAGGCGCTCGCCAACACCGTCGAGATCGCGCGCCGTTGTTCGCTGCCACTCAAGCTCGGCGAGTCACGGTTGCCCATCTACCCGTTGCCCGAAGGGGTTTCGGTCGAGAGCCACATCCGCGAAGAAGCCATGCGCGGATTCGCATTGCGCGAGACGGCATTCACCGCCGCGCAAACGGCGCGGCTCGGGGAGTACCGCGATCGCCTCGAGCGCGAGCTCGGGGTCATTTCCAAGATGGGATTCGCGGGTTACTTCCTCATCGTCGCGGATTTCATCAAGTGGGCGCGCGAGAACGACGTGCCGGTGGGTCCGGGCCGCGGCTCGGGCGCGGGATCGCTGGTCGCGTACAGCCTCGGGATCACCGACATCGATCCGCTGAAATACGACCTGCTGTTCGAGCGCTTCCTGAATCCCGAGCGCGTCTCGATGCCGGACTTCGACATCGACTTCTGCATGGATGGCCGCGACCGCGTCATCGAATACGTCTCGCAGAAGTACGGGCGCGAGCGCGTATCGCAGATCATCACCTACGGCACCATGGCCGCGAAGGCCGTGGTGCGAGACGTGGGGCGCGTGCTCGGCATGGGTTACGGCTACGTCGACAAGATCGCCAAGCTCATCCCGTTCGAGCTCGGCATCACGCTGGACGACGCCATCGAGAAGGAGCCGGAGCTCAAGCGCCTCTATCGCGAAGACGAGGAGATCAAGAACCTCATCGACCTCGCGCGCTCGCTCGAAGGACTCACGCGCAATGCGGGCATGCACGCCGGTGGCGTGGT
>Ga0307411_10000429_pt1 | contig 14304 bp, 12 predicted proteins | sample DK1Ometagenome_2_FD_203712 | JGI IMG/M metagenome (GOLD analysis project Ga0307411, IMG submission 203712) | Maize rhizosphere microbial communities from greenhouse at UC Davis, California, United States - DK15-O-1 | ecosystem: Host-associated > Plants > Roots > Rhizosphere > Soil | place: USA...
CTGCCCTGCCTTTTCCTTGACCGCGCCGTCAATGCCGGTGAGAATCGCGGCTATGGGTGGGGAGCACGACCGCATGAGCGCGGCCGAGGCTGCCAGCGTGCTGAGCTGGTGGATCGAGGCAGGCGTCGATATCGCGATTCAGGACGCTCCGCGTTCCTGGCTCGGCGCCGGCGAGGTGTCGCCTCCGCCCGAACCCCACGTCGAAGCGCAACCCGAGCCCGCCGCTGAAATTCCGGAGAGCCTGCAAGCCTTCCGCGACTGGCTTGGCGCCTCACCATCCGTTCCGCTTGCCAAAGGCGGCCTGAAGCGAGTCCTCCCCGTCGGCGCAGAAGCGGCAGAGATCATGCTGCTCACCGACATGCCGTCCGCCGATGACGCTGCGGATAATCAGGCAATCGGCGGACCGTCGTGGGAGCTGACGAAGCGAATGCTCGCAGCGATCGGGCTCTCGACCGAGCAGGCCTATGTCGCCAGCCTGTCCTGCGTGCTGAGCCCAGGCACCCGCCTGACTCGCGAGGATATCGACGAGTGCGCCAAGATCGCCCGACGCCATATCGGCCTGGCCAAACCGCGGCGTCTCCTGCTTCTCGGTGACGGTCCCAGCCGGGCTCTTCTCGGCAAGCCGCTGGCGGCCGCCCGCGGCCATATTCACAAAGTGGAAGGGGTGCGCACGGTAGCAACCTTTCATCCGCGGATGCTGCTCGAGCGCTCGTCGGACAAGGCGCGCGCCTGGAGCGACCTGCTGCTGCTCATGGAGGAAGACGCTTGATCATCTATCTTCTCGCGTCCGCCGCAATGGCGACCGGTCAGCCGGCGGATCCGCTGGCGCCGCTGGCGACAGCTCCAGCGGCTGGTGAGCCCTTGCGAGTCATTGCGCCAACAGTGCGCACGGCGCCGAGCACCTCGACCGCGCAGCCGACGCCCGTCACCATCGTCCCGCCCGCAGTTCAGCTCGCACCACAACCCGTCATCCGCATCCCGCGCGACTGGGGCGAAGTGTTCTCGGCCATCCGCGCCGGTCGCTGGGCTGAAGCGCAGGCCGGCATCGGCGTGTTGCCGCAGAATATCCTGACGCCTGTCGCGAAAGCCGAGTTGTACACCGCCAAGGGCTCTCCCGTGATCCCGCTGGAGCAGATCCAGAACCTTCTGGCCGAAGCACCCGACCTTCCTGAGGCCGAGCAGCTATCGCGCATGGCCGTCGCTCGCGGGGCTCCTGCCGCGCCCGGCTACGTCCGCCGCCGCCAGACGGTTTGGCTCGGCAATTCGCCTACCCGGCAGCGCGCTCGTCCCGTCTCCGGCGAGCCGTTGGCGGATCAGCTACGCACCCAGCTCGATGCATTGGTGAAGGCCGACGATCCCGCCAATGCCGAAATCCTGCTAATGCAGACGGCGCCGTACATCTCCTACGAAGCTCGTGCGGAAGCCGGTCAGCGGGTCGCCTGGACCTATTACGCCGTTAACCGCGACGCGGATGCGCGTCGCGTCGCAGACACCTATCGTCTCGGAGCGCGGGGCGACTGGGCATCGCAGTCGGCCTGGGTCTCCGGCCTTGCTTCCTGGCGTCTGAACGACTGCGAAGCGGCGTCACGCGCTTTCAAGGAAGTCGCGTCGGGCGCGATCCAGCGTGAGCTGAGCGCCGGCGGATATTATTGGGCCGCACGCGCCGAGCAGGCCTGCCGCCGCCCCCGCGCGGTCGAGCCGCTGCTGAAAGCCGCCGCCTCCTCACCGGAAAGCTTCTACGGCCTCGTGGCCCGCGAAACGCTCGGCATGACCAAGCGCCTGCCGCCGAGCCCGGGCGTCGGCCCAACCGAGATCGGCTCGCTTCCGAACGTGCGCCGCGCGCAGGAATTGGTGCGCATCGGCCAGCCCTGGCTCGCTGAAGCTTTGCTCAAGCATCAGGCCCAGATTGGTAGCGTATCCGATCACCGCGCCTTGCTGGAGATGTCACGCAGGCTGGATCTGCCCTCGGCGCAATATTGGCTCGCTCACAACGGCCAACCCGGGGCAGTCGTGACCGCCGCCGACCGCTATCCCACACCCCGGTGGACGCCGAGGAACGGGTGGCGCATCGATCCGGCCCTCGCGCTTGCGCACATGCGGCAGGAATCGAACTTCCGTGCCGACGCAGTCAGCACCGCCGGAGCGGTGGGCCTGATGCAGGTACTCCCGGTGACCGCAGCACAGATGTCGCGCGTCAACGGCGTTCCGGCTAACAACCTCTTCGATCCGACGTCGAACATCGCGTTCGGCCAAAGCTTCATCGAGGCCATGCGCGGATCGAGCGCCACTCAAGGCCAGCTTCCGAAGATCATCGCCGCCTACAACGCCGGCCCGCTGCCGGTGGCGCGCTGGTCGGCCTACCTGCCAGGCACCGGCGATCCGTTGCTTTGGATCGAGAGCATTCCGTACTGGGAAACCCGCTATTACGTACCGTCGGTGTTCCGGAACCTGTGGGTTTATCAGGGCATCGCCGGCGCTCCGATACCGACGCTCAACTCGATCGCGCAGCATCGCTGGCCGGCCTTCCCGACGGCGCGGACGAACCTCGCGTCCGCAGACGAGCCGGAGTCGGCTACCGCACGCTAACGCAGGTTCGTTCTTGTTATGTTCTTGCCGGAGGCATATCCTCCGTGCATGCCTATCGAGTCGACCAGAGGTCGCGGGGCCACCCGCAATGCCACGCCCACGCGCTTCAACCTCAAGGAACGATTGGCCGAGGGCGATTGGCTTGACCAGGTCGAGGCGCTCGACGGAGTGCCCAAGCGCCGGACAACGGTCACGATCGAGCATCCCAAGACGATCCTGACCCGCAACGCCTCGCCCGACATTGGCTTTGACCGCTCGGTCAATGCCTATCGCGGTTGCGAACATGGCTGCATCTACTGCTTCGCCCGGCCAACACACGCCTACCACGACCTGTCACCGGGCGTGGATTTCGAATCTCGCCTGTTCGCCAAGCCCAAGGCGGCCCAGCTGCTTCACGCCACCCTCGCCCGTCCGGGTTACGAATGCGCGCCGATCGCGATGGGAACGAACACCGACCCCTATCAACCGATCGAGGAACGCTGGAAGATCACGCGCTCGCTCATCGAGCTTCTCGTCGAGACCAGGCATCCGTTCTCGATCACAACGAAGTCCGACCGCGTCCTCCGCGATCTGGATCTGATCAAGCCTGCTGCAGAGCTTGGACTGGTATCGGTCGCGATCTCGGTGACGTCACTTGATCCAAAGACAGCGCGGACGATGGAGCCTCGCGCTCCGCAACCGCACAAGCGGCTGGCCGCCGTCAAGAAGCTCAACGCGGAAGGCGTGCCTTGCCATGTCGCGATTGCGCCGGTCGTACCCCAGGTCACCGACCATGAGCTCGAACATCTCGTTGAGGCCGCTGTGGAAGCGAATGCCGCGGGCGGCTTCTATCTGCCGGTAAGGCTCCCGCACGAAGTCGCGCCTTTATTCCGCGCCTGGCTCGACGAGCATTTCCCCGACCGCGCGGCAAAGGTCATGGCGACGATCCGCTCTCTTCGTGGCGGAAAGGACAATGACCCGAATTTCTTCAGCCGGATGCGCGGCCAGGGCGCGTGGGCCGACCTGTTGAAGACGCGTTTCGACATTGCGGCCAAGAAATATGGGCTCAAGCAATCGAAGTTCGGCCTTCGCCGCGACCTCTTCATTCCGCCGCAGGGCGCACAAATGCGCCTCCTTTGATCGAATCGTCGCGATTTTTGATCGGGTGGCAGGTGACAGCCTCGCGCAAGCTGTCCTACGCCTCTCATCCATGAACCGCACGACCCTCGGAGCCCTGCTCCTCGCCACCGCCGCCCCCACTGCTGCCCAGCCCGTCCCAGCCCAAGTCGTGAAGATCCGCGACGCTGCGCTGAATGACGATTACGCTTGGGACATTGTCGAAGGCCTGACCACCGAAGTTGGCCCGCGTCTGGCCGGCACCGAAGCCGAAGCCCGCGCTCGCGACTGGGCCGTACGTAAGCTGAAGGCGATGGGGTTCGCGAACGTCCGCGTCGAGCCCTTCGACATGCCCGTCTGGGTCCGCGGCGAGGAAAAAGCATGGATCACCGCGCCCTTCCCTCAACCACTAGCCGTAACCGCCCTCGGCAACAGTGCTGCGACGCCGGCGACCGGCGTTGAAGGTGAATTGGTAGGCTTCGACAATATCGAAGCGCTCGAAGCCGCGCCGGACTCGGCAGTCCGCGGAAAGATCGTCTTCGTGGATCACGCCATGCCGCGCACCCAGGACGGGTCGAGCTATGGGTCGTTCGGCGCGGCCCGGCGCCGCGGTCCGTCAGTCGCTAGCCGCAAGGGCGCGATTGCGATCGTCATTCGCTCGATCGGCACCGACCATCACCGCAATCCGCACACGGGCGTCCAGGCTTGGGCAGAAGGCGTCAGTCCCATTCCGGCGGGCGCCCTTTCTGTACCCGATGCGGAGCAGGTTCAGCGCATCCTCAAGCGCGGCCAGCCCACTCGCCTTCGCCTGCTCCTGACGCCGCGCAACACGGGCGTTCACCAATCCGGCAACGTCATCGCCGAAGTCCCGGGCCGCGACTCGAAGCTGGCGCCCATCCTCGTCGGTGGCCACCTCGACAGCTGGGATCTCGGCACAGGTGCGATCGACGATGGAGCCGGCGTCGCTATCGCAGCCGCCGCCGCCAAGCGGATCATGGACGCGGGACGCCCGCTCCGCACGATCCGCATCGTCTGGTTCGGCGCCGAGGAAGTCGGCCTGTTCGGCGGCCTCGACTATCGCGCCAAGCACGGCAAGGAACCGCATTACGCAATCGCCGAGAGCGACTTTGGCGCCGGGCGCATCTGGCAGGTCAATAGCAAGCTCGGGACGGACCGTTCCGATGAGGCCAAGGCGCTCCAGCTCGCCCTCGCCCCGCTCGGCATCGTCCCCGGTGCGACCGACAAAGCCGAAGGCTCGGACATTGGTCCGATGGTCCAGGATGGCGTGCCCGCGGTTGGGCTCAGCCAGGACGGGACCTATTATTTCGACCTGCACCACACGCCGGATGACACGCTCGACAAGATCGACCCTGAGGACCTTCGCCAGAACGTCGCGGCTTGGACAACAATGCTTGCTGTCCTGTCCGGTGGAATTGAGACGGAGCCGAAACGGGGTACGCGGCGTTAGTCCGCAAAATTGGGAGACAAATCGATGCGCATTATGATTTTGGCCTTGCCGCTACTCGCCCTCGGCGCGTGCAATGTGACCAAGGACGACGCCAACGATTCCATGACCGTGCAGTACGATCAGAACACGGCCGAGAACGCAGCGGCCGACGTCGGCAATTTCGCTGAGAACGTCGGTGCGGTGATTTCGAACGATGTCGACCGGACAGCCGACAAGGTGCAGAACACCGACGTCGATGTGGACGTCGACGCCAACGCGAGCGTCGATACCAACAAGCAGTAAGCCGCTCGGAAAATTGGTCGGGGAGACAGGATTAGCCGCGCTGATTATGCTCCCCTTCCAGGGGACTGGTCGGGGAGACAGGATTCGAACCTGCGACCCTCTGCTCCCAAAGCAGATGCGCTACCAGGCTGCGCCACTCCCCGACGGTCGGGCGCTTAAAGGCCGGACGCGGCGCGCACAAGCGCCGTGCTCCGGCTAAAGCCTAAAGTCCCGCCTCAACCGCGACCCGGATCGCCTCGGCCGAGGTTGCAACCCCGAGACGTTCGATCAGCAATGCGCGGTGCATCTTCACCGTCTTCTCGCTGATCTTCAATTCCCATGCGATCTGCTTGTTAAGAAGGCCGCGCGCCATGCCGTGAAGCACTTCGCGCTGCCGCGGCGGCAGTTCGCCAACGCGCTCGGCTGCGGACGACTGACGAACCGCTAGCCCCTGCCCATTGCCGGGCCCCAGATCCACTTGCGATCCCAAAAACCATTCGAGCGCCCCGTCTTCCCCGAACAAGGGCGTAATCATGACCCCATTGCGAAAGGGCGTTCCGTCCCGGCGGTAATTCAAAATATCGACCAGCACAGGCCGCTTTTTCCGCACGCCGTCGCGAAGAACATCGGTCGCGCCGACCGACGTATCTGGTCCAGCGAGGAGGCGGCAATTCAAGCCCATAACCTCCGCTTCCGAATAGCCCGTCAACTCGCAGAAAGCCGCGTTGACGACTTCAAGCGGGTTATCAGGCTTGCGCGGATTGGTGAGGACGAGCGCCAGCGGCGACAGCCCTATGGATTCGATCAAACGGTCCTGGTCGCGAACATCCGACACCCCCGCGTCTTAGCCGAGAACGGCTGTTTCTGCGAGTGCGAATACGGCCTTTGTGCCGTGGTTGCGGAGCGCGTGCTCCAACCCGGCGTTGTCCCCCCAAATCATCAGACGGAGCAAAGCCATGGCCGACCTGAAGCTCGAAGACATCTCGGAAAAGATGCGCGACATCGATTTCGCCATTCTGACGACCCGCACGGACGGGGGAGCGCTGTCAGCCAGGCCGATGAGCAACAACCGCCAGGTCGAATATGACGGCGACAGCTTCTTCTTCACCTGCGACGACCATCGCTCGGTCGAGGACATCGAGGCCGATCCGAACGTGGGGGTCGCTTACCAGTCGAAATCGGGCGTGCTGGGCATGAAGCCGTTTTTCATCACGGTGGAAGCGCGTGCCGAGCTGATCCGCGACAAAGCCCAGTTCAAGGAACATTGGACCAAGGATCTCGACGCCTGGTTCAAGCAGGGCATCGACACCCCGGGCCTCGTCCTGATCAAGGCGGTGGCCCAGCGCCTGCACTATTGGGACGGCTGGGATTCCGGCGAGATCAAGGTGAAGGCAGGCGCCAGCGCGGAATCAGCGACCGCCTGACGCACGAGGGTTGTGGTGGGCCCGGAGGGATTCGAACCCCCAACCTAGCCGTTATGAGCGGCCGGCTCTACCGTTGAGCTACAGGCCCGCCCGGTGTGCGCCAGCGTTAGCGCTGGCCACGCTGAACGTGCAAGCCAGCTTACAAATCAGCTTCGGTTCCGCGGCAGGATCAGCGCAAAACGATCGCTCTGCAGCCGCAGGTCGCCGCCGACGGTCTGCGCGATCCCTCGCGCGAGCTTGAGCGAGAAACTGGTCGCAAGCGCATCGGCCGCATCGTCGTCGCGGCCGAACAATTGCTGCTCGCTCATTTCTCGCAGCGATTGCGGGCGGCTCGCCCCAATGATGCATTGCCCAATGTCGCAATTGGCGGCGATCGAGATTGTTTCTCGGGGCAATGCAGCGTCGATCATGGCGTTGGCGAAGCGGCGGATCAGCCGCTCGAGCACGGCCTGGCTGACCGAAACTTCGGACGCGGTGGCAGAGGTCGTGAGGCTCAAGCTGATTCCGCGGTGCGAGGCCCGCTCCCTCAACTCCTCGTCCAGGCTCGCCAGAACTTCGTTGAGGTCGCTGCGGCTGTCGCCCGATTCCGAAGCTGAACGAAGCTGGGCCGCAATGTCCAAGTCCTCGATCGCCGACAACAGCAAGCGTGCCTGGCCAACGATCTCAGCAGCCCGCTCGCGATATGAGAAATCCGCCGGGCCGAGGTACTGGCCGTCGATAATCTCGGCGAATCCAATGATCGCGTTGAGCGGCGTTTTTAGTTCGTGGACCAATTCGCGGAGCGTGTCGTCGTCGAGCGGAGCGCGAACCGGCGCGACTTCCTCAGGCTCGGCAGCACGCACGGCAACGCCGCGATATCCGGCGAACCGTCCATCGGCTGGTTCGAACGCGGGCATCCCGTTGAGCTTCCACTCGCCCGAAGCGATGCCGGTGCCGTGCACCACAAGCTTCGCCTCGCGGAACGGTGCACGAAGCGCGAAGGCGCGTTGGATCCGGGCATCGACGCCATTGTGCTCCCCGGGATTGGCCAATGAACGCCCGATCAGTGCACCGCGAGGAACGCCGTCGACCCAGGCAATCTCTCCCGACGGCCCACATTCCCACCGAAATAAAGATGGCGAAGTCTCACCCGAGCGCGACGTCTTCCGGCGCACCGGCGCGCGCTCAGGCATCTGCTGGCGATCCTGGCGCAGCCGCTCGATCCTCGCGAGGACATCGCTGATCGACGGCATCGGCTGCGCTGCGGACTCCTCAGGCTGCTCGTCCCGCTTGCGCGTTTTCTTCGGCGCCGGCGGCTCGGGCTCGGGCAGCGCGGGGTGGAGCGCGCGGATGAAGCGCAGGCTTTCCGGGCTCGCCGTGATCAGCACGCTTTCCCACTCGCTGCTCTCGAGCGAAGCGGCTGCCAGAACGGGCGCGGCAACGGTAATCGAGTCCGCCGCGAACACCGAAACCAGCTCCGGAGGTAGTTGCGGCCGGGCAATGGCACGCGCGGCCGCTGCACGAAGCTGCTCATCGACGCTCGCGCTGTCCCCGCGAATATCGACGAGCGCCTGCTGCGCCGTGTCGGAGGACAAATCGGGAGCGCGCGCCAGTAGCTCGACCAGCTGGCGCCAGCGCACAGCCCGATCGTGCGCATTGCCCGCGGGCTGCGCCAGCACAGTATGGAGGCGATCGTCGAACCGCACGCGCTCTTGCAAATCCTCTAAAATCGAACAGTCCCCCGATCACTTGGCGCGCGGTCCCGCGGAAGGGGCATTCTCTTAACCATCCCGGATTGGGACAGGTTCATTTTTTGCTAACCATAAGCTGGAACCAGGCCGGCTCTTACGTGCGTGCGCGTACGCGCGCGGGGTGGCGTGGGCGTTCATCTTGGGCTAGTTCGTCACCATATGGGGGTGGCGCCGTTCGCGGCGAACGCTTCCCATGCGTCCCAGTACCCAGATTAGACCGACAGGATTAGATTTTGGCCACCGAACCGCCGGTCGACGACCGCGCAGCAACCGATCCCAATAGCCCCGGCGGCAGCGACATCGCGCCCATCTCCATCGTCGATGAGATGAAGGCCTCCTACCTCGATTACGCGATGAGCGTGATCGTCAGCCGCGCGCTGCCCGACGTGCGCGACGGCCTGAAGCCCGTGCATCGTCGCATTCTCTACGCCTGTCAGGAAGCCGGCTATGTCGCCGGTCGCCCGTACCGCAAGTCGAGCCGCATCGTCGGTGACGTCATGGGTAAGTATCACCCGCATGGCGACAGCGCGATCTACGACGCCCTCGCCCGCATGGTGCAGCCCTGGTCCCTGCGCGTTCCGCTGATCGACGGCCAGGGCAACTTCGGATCGATGGATCCCGATCCGCCCGCGGCCATGCGCTACACGGAAGCTCGCCTGGGCAAGGTCGCCAACTTCCTGCTTGCCGACATCGACAAGGATACCGTCGAATTCCAGCCGAACTATGACGCGTCGGAGCGCGAGCCGCAGGTCCTCCCTGCCCGCTTCCCCAACCTGCTGGTCAATGGCGCCGGCGGCATCGCCGTCGGCATGGCGACCAACATCCCGCCGCATAACTTGGGCGAAGTGCTCGCCGCGTGCCGCGCCTACATGGACGATCCGGCGATCAGCATCGAAGGCCTGATGGAGCATGTGAAGGGCCCGGACTTCCCGACCGGCGCCTTCATCCTCGGCCAGTCCGGAATCCGCAGTGCCTACACCACGGGCCGCGGCTCGATCATGATGCGCTCGCGCTACAAGATCGAGGAAGGCCGCAACGACCGCCGTTCCATCGTATTGACGGAAATCCCCTACCAAGTCGGCAAGTCGGGCCTCGTCGAAAAAATCGCCGAAGCTGCCAAGGACAAGCGCATCGAGGGCGTCGCCGACATTCGCGACGAATCCAACCGCGAAGGCGTGCGCGTCGTCATCGACCTGAAGCGGGATGCGACCCCGGACGTCGTGCTCAACCAGCTGTGGCGGCACACGCCGGCGCAATCGTCCTTCCCGGCGAACATGCTGGCGATCCGCGGCGGCCGCCCGGAAACGCTGACGCTCCGAGACATCATCGAGAGCTTTGTCAAATTCCGCGAGGAGGTCATCACTCGCCGCTCGAAGTTCGAGCTGCTGAAGGCCCGCGAACGAGCCCATATCTTGCTCGGCCTGGTCGTTGCGGTGACCAATCTGGACGAGGTGGTGAAGCTGATCCGCGGATCCGCCTCACCCGCCGTAGCACGGGAAAAGCTCCTCGCCCGCCAATGGCCGGGCGCGGAGATCCGTCCGTATATCGCGCTGGTCGAGGCCGTCGAGCCGCAGAGCAAGTCAGACATCTACCAGCTATCGGAAGCACAGGTCCGCGCGATCCTTGAGCTTCGCCTCCACCGCCTTACCGCGCTTGGCCGCGACGAGATCGGCAACGAGCTTGAGGGCCTCGCCGGTAACATCGGCGAGCTGCTCGAAATCCTCGCAAACCGCGTCCGCCTTTATGAGGTGATGCGCGAGGAGTTCGACGAGGTTGAGCGTGAGTTTGCGACCCCGCGCGTCAGCGAACTCGCAGCCGCCGCCGAAGGCATCGAGGACGAGGATCTGATCGAGCGCGAGGACATGGTCGTGACCGTGACCATGACCGGCTACATCAAGCGCACCCCGCTCGCCATTTTCCGCGAGCAGAAGCGCGGCGGCAAGGGCCGCTCGGGCATGCAGACCAAGGACGAGGATGCGGTCACCGAATTGTTCGTGACCTCGACCCACAATCCGGTGCTGTTCTTCTCGAACCTCGGCCGCGTTTACCGCATGAAGGTGTGGCGCCTGCCCGAAGGCGGGCCGAATACCAAGGGCCGCCCGATGATCAACCTGCTTCCGCTGCGCGAGGGCGAGGTGATTTCGACAGTTCTTGCCCTTCCCGAGGACGAAGCGGAGTGGGCCGGCCTCCACATCATGTTCGCGACCGCGCACGGCACCGTCCGGCGCAACAGCATGGCCGCGTTCACCAACATTCCAACCGCGGGCAAGATAGCGATGCGCTTCGGCACGGTCGAAGGCGTCGAGTCCGACGAGAATGACGAAACGCAAGCCGATCCGACCGATCGCCTGATCGGTGTGGAGCTCCTCACAGAAGAAGACGACGTCCTGCTTGCTACCCGCAAGGGAAAGGCGATCCGATTCCTCGCCACCGATGTCCGCGAGTTCCAGTCGCGAACTTCAACCGGCGTGCGCGGCGTCAGGCTGCAACCCGGCGACGAGGTCATATCCATGTCGATCCTTCGCCGCGTCGGCACGACGCAAGAAGAACGCGAGGCCTACCTACGCTTCGCCCCCTGGAAGGGTGAAAGGGAGGGCGACTGCTTGCTTTCGCCGGAGCGCCTCACGGAGATGGCCGAGAAGGAGCAGTTCATCCTCAGCATCACCGAAAACGGCTACGGCAAGCGCACCTCGTCGTACGAATATCGGCGGACGAACCGTGGCGGCCAGGGTATCACCAACATCGACACGTCGCAGCGTAACGGCTGCGTCGTTGCCAGTTTCCCGGCGCGGCAGGGCGAGCAGCTGATGCTCGTCACCGATCAGGGCAAGATCATCCGCACGACCGTCGGCGACATCCGTATTGCGGGTCGCAACACCATGGGCGTGACGATCTTCAAGGTCGGACAGAACGAGCATGTCGTCGGCGTCGCCAAGATTGACGAGAGCGAAGAGGACGAGATCGAGTTGGATGCCGGCGATGAAGTCGTGCCAGAGGAAGGCGCGGTTGTTGGCGAAAGCGAGCTGGAACAGTCGGTCGATCCGGAGCCGGACGGCAATTAGCTCTAAGGCCGTTCTCCGGCGACGAACGGTGGGAACGCGGGTCAGAGGGTCCGCGTTCGCACCTACGAGTTCTTAAGGAGAAACTGAATGGCCCTTCCCAATCGCGCTCTGGTCCTGGTCGCCGACGGCAAGAAGGTTCTATTCCTTCGCAATCACGGCGATCAAAACCAGATCGACCTGCGCACGGAAGCCCACGACGCGCGCGAGGACCGCAAGGATCGGGAAATCAAGACGGATGCCGCAGGGTCTGCCGCGGTTCGAGCTTCCTCTGGCGGAGCGGACACCTTTCGCCCGGCGATGGGCGAGACCGACTTTCACCAGCAGGAGGAAGACCGCTGGGTAAAGGATGCGGCGGAAGAGCTGAAAAAGCGCGCTCTTCGCAACGATTTCGACGCCTTGGCCGTCATCGCGCCGCCGAAGGCTCTGGGCGTCCTGCGCAAGGAACTCCACAAGGAAGTGGAAAAGCGCATCGTCCTCACGATCAACAAGGAAATGACCGATCGGCCGATCCCCGACATCGAGGAATTGCTGGTCGGGGAAGGCGCGCCGCCGGCCTGACGCGATTGGCGTGTATTACTAACCTATAGCACCATGTTCGGCCCAGACGAACGTGGTGTTGCCGTAAGTCGTTGATTCCATGCGCGCCCGCCGTTTGGCACGCTTCTTGGAAGGTATCCCGCCGCAGCACTGAAGCTGCGCACGAAGGGATACAAACAATGACGATGATGTCGACAATCGTGGCCGTCGCGCTCGGCGTGGTGCCGGTTCAAGCGGATGGCACCGTTCAACTCATCAGCCAGACCGATCAACGCCGCGTCGGCAGCTACGACGAAAGCGTAGACGACACGGGCACGACCCACCTCAAGGGTTTCGATCGCTCGAGCGGACAGCCGTATCACATCACCGTGAACCCGTTCGGCCGCGTCGAGGGATCGGTCGGCGATACAATTGTCACCTTCACGGTCCAGACGAAGGCTTGAGCGCGGGACAGGCCTCAGGCGTAGAGGTGCGCAACCTCTGCGTCCGGAGCAACGGCGTCGAGCAGCAGTGTGCGATGGCAGACAGCCGGGTCGCGTTCGTAACACAGGACGGCGCTTGGCTTTTCCTCAGCGAGCGCGACCATCTGCGCGCCTTCGGCAATCGCTTCAGGCAGTTCGAGTTGCCCGGCGTAGATGCGTTCGAGGTCCGCATGCCGCCCTGCCCTCGCGGCTGCTCGCCCATCCGCCGGCGTGCCCAGCGCGCGCAGGTGAACATAGTCGATGTCGAACTCCGCAAGCGCGTTGCGGAGCGGCGTCTTCGAGAATCCCGGGCGTCTTGAATTGGGCACCGCGCGCACGTCGATGATGCGCTTGACCCCCGCCTGCTCAAGCGCGGCGAGGAAATCCCCCACCGTCGCGTTCTCATATCCGATGGTGAAGATGCGCATCGCGGCTGGATAGCGCGCCCGCCCGCGACTAACAGCCCCTCATGTCCTTCGACGTTCACATCATCGGCGGCGGTCTCGCCGGATCCGAAGCTGCCTGGCAACTCGCCGACGCAGGCCTTCGCGTGCGGCTCAGCGAAATGCGCGGCGGCGGAGACATGACCCCTGCGCACGAAACCGACCGGCTCGCAGAAATGGTCTGCTCCAACAGCTTCCGTTCGGACGATGCGGAGCACAATGCCGTGGGCCTCCTCCACCAGGAAATGCGTGCGCTTGGCTCACTCATCATGCGCTCGGCCGACAAGCATCGTGTTCCGGCCGGCTCTGCGCTCGCCGTCGACCGGCTTGAGTTCGCGGCCGAGGTCACGCGTGCGGTCGAGACCCACCCGAACATCACCATCGTTCGCGAGCGGGTTGATGCCCTTCCGGACCATCCGACCATCATCGCGACCGGCCCCCTCACCGGCTCCAGGCTGGCCGAGTCCATCGCGGCCGAGACCGGGCAGGACGCCCTCGCCTTCTTCGACGCCATCGCGCCCATCATCCACCGCGACAGCGTCGACATGGACGTCGCCTGGATGGCCGCACGCTGGGACAAGGGGGGCAAGGACTACATCAACTGCCCGATGGACAAGGACCAGTACAACGCCTTCGTCCAGGCGCTCCGCGACGGCGAGAAGACCGAGTTCAAGGACTGGGAAAGGGACACGCCCTACTTCGAAGGCTGCATGCCGATAGAGGTCATGGCCGATCGCGGCGTCGAGACCCTGCGTTACGGCCCGATGAAGGGCGTAGGCCTCGACAATCCAAAGACCGGGCGCTGGCCCTACGCCTGCGTGCAGCTGCGTCAGGACAACGCGCTCGGCACGCTTTGGAACATGGTCGGCTTCCAGACCAAGCTGAAGCATGGCGAGCAGGTGCGCATCTTCCGTACCATCCCGGGCCTTGAGAATGCCGAGTTCGCCCGCCTCGGCGGCATCCACCGAAATTCTTTCATCAATTCGCCGAAGCTGTTGGACGGCGAGCTTCGCCTGAAGTCGAAGCCGAACATCCGCTTTGCCGGCCAGATCACCGGCTGCGAGGGCTATGTCGAAAGCGCCGCCATTGGCCTGATTGCGGCTCGCTTCGCCATTGCGGAGCAACGGGGTCAAACACTCGCTCCGCCGCCGCCCGAGACGGCGCTCGGCGCGCTCCTTGGTCACATCACCGGCGGAGCCGACGCGGAGACCTTCCAGCCGATGAACGTCAACTTCGG
>Ga0307411_10000430_pt1 | contig 14296 bp, 11 predicted proteins | sample DK1Ometagenome_2_FD_203712 | JGI IMG/M metagenome (GOLD analysis project Ga0307411, IMG submission 203712) | Maize rhizosphere microbial communities from greenhouse at UC Davis, California, United States - DK15-O-1 | ecosystem: Host-associated > Plants > Roots > Rhizosphere > Soil | place: USA...
GGGCCCCGACGCGCGAGGGCTCGAAGCGTACTTGCCAGAAGCCGACGTTCGCTCCGAACACGCCGAGGCCGACGCCGGCGTCGCGCGCCGCCTCGATGGCATTGCGCTGGCCCATGCTCCAGTACTCTGAGTGCCCGAGCACGAGGAAGGCGCGGTGCCGCAGCAGCGTCTGCGGCCGCGCGCCGACGTCGTAGTCGGTCGTGTAAGTGACGTCGTACCCCTCGCGCTCGAGGAAGCGCACGAGGTTGTAGTCCCAGCCCGGCAGGAAGTCGGCGATGTACTCCCCGGCGCCGACGCCGCGCGGCGAGACGGCGTCGCGCTGCAGCGCGTAGGGGCGGTCGAACGAGACCTTCGCCGCGGGCTGTCCGCCGCTGCTGTTGAAGCCGTACAGCGACTTGCCCCCCCAGTTGTTGTACGCCTGGTAGGTGTTGAAGGGGAGCAGCGCGAGGTAGGGGGACGTGCTCGCGTCGTCGCGCACGACGAAGATCACGTAGCTGCTCTTGCCGTCCTGCGCCCGGCCCTGCGCGGTGAGCTTGACGAGGTAGACGCCGCTCTTCCACGACGTCTGCGACTGCACGACGTATGGATTTCGCCAGGCGCACTCGAGCAGCTGCGTCGCCTGCTCCGTGACCGCGCACGCCGGCTGCGACACGCTCGCCACGTTGCTCACCGGGCCGTGCACGAGCTGCGCGCCCGCGCCGGCGTACCACCCGGTACGGTACACGGCCACCGCGTACTTCGGCGACGACGTCCGCACGAAGATCGAGATCGGCTCTCCCCGGTTCACGCTCTGCGCCGACGCGTAGCCCTCGATCTCCTGCCTGGTCGCCGGGCTCTCCAGCTCCCACGGCTGCAACGCCGCGCTCGGCGGCCGCACCTTCGCGGCCGCGGCCGGCAGGTCGGCGGGGCGGAGCGGCTGATCGCAGGCCGCGGCGCCGCACACGACGGCGAGCGCCGACCACGCGCCGTGGCGGAACAGGCGGCTGAGGAGCGTCGGGGCGAGTGGCGACATCGGGGTGGTGGCCGAGGGAAGCGGCCGCTCGGCGGAGCAGGGCGGAGCGCCGGCGGAGGCGGAGCCAGCGTAGCGCGGACGCGACGACGTCGCAAGTAGCAGCGCCGCCCGCCGCTAGCGGCCGCTCGCCTTTTGCAGCGCCTGGTCGAGCGCGGTGCGGAGCGCCCCGGCCGTGGCGAAGCGCTCGCTGGGTGCCGGCTCGAGGTTGCGGCGAACGATGGCCGCGACCTCCTCCGGCACGTCGGGCCGCAGCGCGCGGACGTCCGGCGCCGCCGTGTCGAGGCGCGTCTGCGATGCGGCGGCGCGTGGGGAGCGGGCCGGGAAGGGAAGGCGGCCCGCGAGCATCTCGTACATCACGCAGCCGAGCGAGTAGAAGTCGCTGCGCCAGTCGGCGCCCCGCCTGTTCCTCCCCTGGTCGGGGTCCATGTAGCCGGGCGTGCCGATCCAGAAGCCGGACTCCCTCGCGGCGTCGTCGGCGGACATCAGGCTCGTCGCCCTCGCGAAGCCGAAGTCCATCAGGTACGCGGCGTCACCGCTGAGGAGGATGTTGCCCGGCTTCACGTCGCGGTGGACGACGCCGCGCGCGTGCGCGTGGTCGAGGACGTCGGCGACGTCGCGCGCGACGAGGAGCGTCTCCCGCACGCTCGGCGGGCCGGCTCGCCGGAGTCTGGACTCCAGCGTCTCGCCGGCGACGTACGGCATGGTGAAGAAGAGCGCGCCGTCGACGTCGCCCGTGCCGAGCACCGGGAAGATGCGCGGGTGGTCGAGCTTCCTGAGGATGCGGATCTCGCGCCGGAAGCGCTCCACCTTGTCCGCCTTTCGCGTGCCGGGGTGCAGCACCTTGACGACGAGACGCTCATCACTGCCCGGCCGCGCGGCCAAATAGACCCACGACGTCCCCCCGGAGGCGAGCTGCTGCTGGATGAGGAACCCCTGCGGGAGCTGGAGCTCGATCGCGTTGCGCAGATTCATGTCGGGCGGCCGTCACCTCGGTGGACCGGGAGGATATCCACGGGGTGATGCCGGGCGCAAACGTGCGCCGCTCCGCCACCGGCGGGATTTCGACGACGCGGCGGCGCGTGCGGCGCCGCCGCGCCCCCGCCTCGCTCGCCGCCCGCTACTCCAGCGTGAAGCCCACCTTGAGGCGCACCTGCCAGTGTGCGATGCGACCGTCGGCGATGTCGCCGCGCGTCTCCACCACCTCGAACCAGCGCAGGTTGCGCACGGTCGTGGCCGCCTTCGCGATCGCGTTGCGCACGGCGTCCTCGACGCCGCTCGTGGACGAGCCGACGAGCTCGATGGTCTTGTAGACGTGGGCATTCATCCGCTTCACCTCTCGATCACGGGGACGCGGCCGGACCGCCGTCGGCGACGGCGGCGCCGCACGCTGCGCTTGATGCGCGTCCCGACCGCCTAACGACTACGTGGCGCCGGCGCGCTCGACGGGAGGAAGGTGCCGAGCGCCAAGGCCCCTGTCCAGACGCCGCACGCGGTCCGGGCCCGCCGGCGAAGGTCGCCGGCGGGCCCGGACCGCGTCTCGCCTGCCAGGGGCGCTACCGCGAGCGGCTCGCGCTCTTTGTCGTCGCCGTCGTCCGCTTCGTCGCGGCCGGCTTCGCGGGGGCGCGCTTCGACGCGGCGGGCTTGGCCGACGGCGAGCTCCTGGTTTTCGACGTGGTGGCCGGCTTCGCCCTCGTCGTCGCCGCCGGCTTCGTCGCCGTCGCCGCCGGCGACCTGGCCGCGTACGTTGGCGGGGCGGCTGCCTGCACGCTCAGCAGGGCGCGTGTCTCCATCCCCTTCACGGTCGCCGCGAGCTGCTGCTCGCCAGCCGTCGCGCCGAGCCGCCACCGCGTGAGCGCGCGGCCGTCGGCATCGGTCATGACGCGCGAGGTGGTCACGGCGCCGGCGCCGCTCTTGAACGTCACCAGAACGTCGGGGACGGGGTTGCCGTAGGCGTCGGTGACCGTCACGCCCACCGGGCCGGCGAGCGCCTTGCCCGCCACGCCGTCCACCGCGGAGTCGGGGAAGGCAACGTTCGCCGGGCGCAGCGCGCGCGCGCGCGCGGCGAGCGTGAGCGGTGTTGCCACGCCGGCGACGCGGGCGATGAGCCGCTGCGGGCCGGCCGAGCGCCCGAGCGTCCACGAGGCGCGCACGACACCGACCGAGTCGCTCACGAGGACGCTGTCGGCGACGGTGCCGTGCGCGGGGAGCAGCGTGACCTGCGCCTCGGGCACCGCGTTGCCGTTACGGTCCGTCACGCGGAGAGCGATCGGTCGCGACAGCGGCGCGCCCACGGTGCCGCTCTGGCCCCCGCCGCCGATGACTACCGTCGCCGCCGGCGCGCCGGGCAGGGCGTAGGCGGCGATCGTCACGTTCGGGATCGCGCGGCCGGCGCCGATCGAGGCGAGCGCGCGCTGGCGGCCCACCTTCGGCCCGAGCGTCCAGTGAATGCGCGACTCGCCGAGGCTGTCGGTGCGCGGCGTGACGGCGACCGCGCTGCCGCCGTCGCGCGCCGTCCAGGTGACCGGCACGCCGGCCAGGGCGCGGCCGAGCGAGTCGGTGAGGCGGAGCCCGACGTCGCCCGCCACCTCGACGCTCACCTGTCCCGTCGGCGAGTCGCTGAGCGGAGTGGCGCGGAGGTTCGCGGCCACCGGCTCCGCCTCGGCGAACAGGACGAGCGGCGCGCTCACGCCGTCCACCGAGATCGGGAGGCTTTGCCGGCCTGGCGCGTCGCCGAGAGTCCAACGGGCGCGGGCGTGCCCCTTGGCGTCAGTCTGCGCGACCGCCGGGTCGGCGAAGCCGTCACCGCCCTCGACGCCGAAGCGCACGGGGACGTTGGCGACCGGCTGGCCGCGCTCGGAGAGGACCTCGACCTCGATCGGCCGCGTCAGCGTGTGGCCGGCGAGCGCGGTCTGCGCCGCGGCGCTCACCGCGGCGAGCGACGCCGGGATGTCCACGACCTCCAGCTCGCGGCGCACCGTCACGCCCTCGACGGTGACCGTGATGTTGGTGCGGCCGGGCGCGACGGCGAGCGCGTTGCCGGCGCTGTCCACACGCGCCACCGTCGTGTCGCTGACCTCCCAGACCGTCGGGCGGCGGTCCACCACGTTGCCGCGGGCGTCGAGCGCCTGCTGGCGCAGCTGCCGGCGCTGGCCCACCTGCACGCGGAGCCCGCTGTCGCCGAGAATGCGGACGCCGACGACGCGCTGGCGGACGGTGACGCGCGCGCGGGCGAGCTTGGCGCCGACGGCGGCGAAGACAGTCGTCGTGCCCGGGGCGCGGGCGACGACGGTGCCGTCGGCGCTCACCGTCACGATCTCGGCGCTGTCGCTGCTCCACGCGATCGGGGCGCCGACCACCGTGCCGCCGGTCTGGTCGGCGACGCGCGCCGTGAGGTGCAGCGTGTCGCCGATCGCCGCCAGGGTGTCGGCCTCGGGGGCGACGCCGATCCAGGCCGCGTCCACCGCCGCGTGCTTGCCCGAGCCGCCGGCCGCGTTGGCAACCGACGGCTGAAAGATCAGCCCCTGGTTCTGGGCGAAGTTCAGGATGGACACGAGGGCGGCGCCTGCCGAGCAGGACGCGACGCCGACCTTGAACAGGCGGCGGGCCCGATCGCTGAGTAATCCGACAATCTGCGGCATGTCCAACAGACGAATAAGCGGACTCTACCGTTACACCGCCGGACTTCCGGGCCCCTCGCCCTCCTCATTATAGACTCGCCGGCCGGCCGGTCGTGACGTGCTGGCCGTAAGTGCCTGTAGCAATTGGTCTTATGCGAAGCCCGAGGCGGGGGATCGGCGGCGTGGGTCGCTACCCGGGTGCCGAATCGGGGCTGCCCTGACCGCCGGCGGTGAAGCCGTGCGGGTGGCGGCGCCTCAGCTTCTCGAGGTTGGCGCCGGCCACCTCGTCGAGCGAGAGCCCGAGCCCGTCGGCGAGCGCGGCGATGCACCAGAGGGCGTCCCCCATCTCCTCGGCGAGCGCCGCGCGGTCGAGCGCGCGCCCATGGAAGAGGTGCTTGCGGACCGCGCCGAGCACTTCCCCCGCCTCCTCGGCCAGCCCGGCCGCCGGGTCGAGCAGGCGGCCGGCGTCGTCGAGTGCCGGGTTGCGCGTGCGGAGCGCTGCAGCTTGGTAGTCGGAGAGTCGCATGGCGATGAAGGGGGGCGAGGCGGAAGCGGGCGCGGTGGAGACGCGCGGAAAGATGGCGCGCGCGCACGGCGAGCGGCGGCGACCGGCGTGTCGGCGGCGGGTCTGGTTGCCTCTCTGGACGGCGCTTAGCTTCCCGCTCGGGTCGCCCCCGATCCGCGCGGGGCGCGAGCGCATCGCGACGGCCCTTCCCACTCTCCGTCCTCATCGTGCCGAAGGAAATCGTCGCCGCGGCGGGGCCCGTCGTCACGGACGCGGGCTCGCTCGTCGTCGTCATTCCCGTCTTCAACGACTGGCCGGCGCTGGCGCTGCTCCTGCCGCGGCTCGACGAGGCGCTCCTCGCGGCCGGCGTCTCGGCGCGCGTCGTGCTGGTGGACGACGGCTCGACGCAGGCGATGCCGCGGGAGGCGCTCGTGGCCTTCGGCCCGCGCGCCCTGAGTGCGGTGCAGGTCCTCCGGCTGCGTCGCAACCTCGGCCACCAGCGGGCGATCGCAATCGCACTCACATACGTGGAACAGCGCACGGCGTGCCGTGCTGCCGTCGTGATGGACGGCGACGGCGAGGACGACCCGCGCGACATCGCGAAGCTCCTCGCCGGCATGCCCGACGACCCCGTGCCGACGGTCGTCTTCGCGGCGCGGCGCAAGCGCGCCGAGGGTCTCGTTTTCCGCTTCTTCTACTTCGCCTACCGCGCGCTCCACCGCGCGCTCACCGGGATCCCGGTGAACGTCGGGAACTTCAGCGTCGTGCCGCGCGAGGCGCTGCGCAGCCTCGTCGTCGTGTCGGAGATGTGGAACCACTACGCGGCCGCCGTCTTCCGGGCGCGCATCCCGCACCGCTCGGTGCCGACGGCCCGCGCGAGCCGGCTCGCGGGGCAGCCGACCATGAACTTCGTCTCGCTCGTCGGGCACGGCCTCAGCGCGTTCGCCGTGCACGGCGAGGTGATCGGCGTGCGGCTCCTCGTCGCGACGACGACGTTGATCGTCGTTGCCGCCGCGCTGCTCGCGACGATCGTCGGCGTGCGGCTGTTCACCGACGCCGTGATCCCGGGCTGGGCGTCCACGGTCGGCGGAATCACCGTCGCGCTGCTCGTGCAGCTCCTCACGATCGCGCTGCTGCTCACCGGCCTCACCCTCGTCGGGCGGTCCAACGCCAGCTTCATCCCGCTGCGCGACTACGCCTACTTCGTGGACGCGGAGGACGTGATCCACGGCGGGTGGCAGTCCGCCGACGCGGACTGATGCCGCTCCGCCCCGGGGGTCCACTCGCCGACGCGCCGCCAGCCCGGCGGGACCGCGGCGAGGCGCGCACGGAGGGTCACACCCTGACCTACGCGGGGGACGAGCTCGAGCTGTTCGCGAGCGCGACGCGCTGGAAGGGCTACTACGGCGGGATCGTCGCACCCTACCTTCGTGGCGACGTACTCGAGGTCGGGGCGGGGATCGGGGGAACGGCGCGCGTGCTGTGCGACGGGCGGCAGCGGAGCTGGGCGGCGCTCGAGCCCGACCCCGCGCTCGCCGACGCGATGCGCCGGTCGCTCGCCGCGGCACCGCTCCCCGCGCCAACGCGCGTCGTCACCGGCACGCTCGCTTCGCTGCCGCCCGAGTCGCGCTTCGACGCCGTGCTGTACGTGGACGTGCTCGAGCACATCGAGGACGACCGCGGCGAGGTCGCGCGCGCCGCCGAGCGGCTCGTCGCGGGCGGCGCGCTGATCGCCCTCGCGCCCGCGCAGCAGTGGCTGTACTCGCCGTTCGACGAGCGCATCGGGCACTACCGCCGGTACGACCGGCGCTCGATCGCCGCACTCACGCCGCCGGCGCTCGCCCTCGAGCGCGTGCTGATGCTCGACGCCGTCGGCATGCTCGCGTCGGCCGCCAACCGGTTCGTGCTACGGCAGGACGCGCCGACGGCGCGGCAGGTCGGGTTCTGGAACCGGTGGCTCGTGCCGTCGTCGCGCCTCGTGGACCCGCTCGTCGGCCACCGGTTCGGCCGCTCCGTCCTCGCGATCTGGCGGCGTCGCGCCGCGGACGCTCATTCGTAGGCGACGCGAGGGTCGGCCTTCGCGTAGGCGATGTCGGTGAGCAGGTTGACGGTGACGAAGACGACGCTCAGGAAGAGGACCGAGCCCTGGATCGCCGGCAGGTCGCGCCGCGCGATCGCGTTGACGACGTAGCGCCCGAGGCCCGGCCAGCTGAAGATCGTCTCGGTGAGGATGCTCCCCGTGAGGTAGTAGCCGAAGTCGAGCCCGAGGACGGTGATGATCGGGATGAGCGCCGTGCGCAGCGCGTGGCGGCCGACGACGACGCGCTCGCGCAGCCCCTTGGCGCGCGCGGTGCGCACGAAGTCGCCGCCGAGCACCTCGAGCATGCTCGAGCGGGTGACGCGGGCGAGGAAGGCGATCGAGCGCGAGCCGAGCGCGAAGGCGGGGAGGACGAGGTACTGGGCGCGGCCGTAGCCCGACGGCGGGAGCCAGCGCAGCATCACCGCGAAGAAGAGGATCAGGATCAGCCCGACCCAGTAGACGGGGAAGGAGATGCCGAGGTAGGCGCCGCCGAGCGCGAGTCGGTCGAACCAGCCGCCGGGCCTTCGCGCGCTGAGGACGCCGATCGTGATCCCGGTGACCGAGGCGAGGAGCATCGCCGCGCCGGCGAGGAGGAGCGTCTTCGGGAAGCGGTCGGCGATGTCGCGGACGATCGGGCGCCCGGTGATGTAGGAGCGCCCGAGGTCGCCGCGCGCGATGCCCCCGGCGTACGAGGCGAACTGCACGTGCAGCGGGTCGTCGAGCCGCAGTTCGGCACGCAGTCGCGCGATCGTCGCCGCGTCGGCCCGCTCGCCGACCATCTCCTGCACCGGGTCGCCGGGCGCGACGTAAAGGAGGAGGAAGACGACGACGAGCACGCCGAGGAGCGTGGGGACGGCGAGCGCGAGGCGGCGGGCGACGAATTGGAGCATTCAGCGCCGCGCCACGCGCCACGTTCCACGCTCGACGTACGCCGAGCCGTGGCCGGAGGTTGAGCGTCGCGCGTGGCGCGTGGCGCGAGTCATGTTACTTCGCCCCGCCGCCCTTGATCTCTGCCTCGGTCCACCGCTGCCCGTTGAAGATCGTCGGCGGCGTGAAGCCCTCGATCCAGGGCTGGATCGCGTAGAGGTCGTTGTAGAAGTAGAGGAAGAGCATCGGCGCGTCGTGGAAGGCGATCGAGTCGGCCTGCTGGTAGAGGGCGACGCGGCGCGCCTCGTTCTGCTCGCGGTGCGAGGCGTCCACGAGGCGGTCGAAGTCGGCGCTCTCGTAGAACGAGTAGTTGCCGCCGACGCCGGCGCTCTGTGAGTGGAGCAGCGGGTAGAGGAAGTTCTCGGGGTCCGGGTAGTCGGCGTACCACTCGCGCACGAAGAGGTCGGCCTCGCCCTTGCGCGCCGCTTCGCGCGCCGAGGCGCTCTCGCGCTGCACGATCTTGGCGCGAATGCCGACCGCGTTGAGGTAGCCCTGGATCGTTTCCGTCATCCGGACGAAGATCGGCGTCGTCGAGGTCCACAGCTCGACGTCGATCCCGTTCGGGTAGCCCGCCTCGGCGAGGAGCCGCTTGGCGGCCGCCGGGTCGTAGGCGTAGGGGGCGCGCAGGGTGTCGGCGCCTTCCAGAATGGGCGGGATGACGCCGGCGGCGACGCGCCCGCGGCCGCTGACGAGCCGCTCCAGCATGCCGCGCGTGTCCACCGCGTGGTTGATCGCCCGGCGCACGCGCGCGTCGCGCAGCGGGCCGCGCCGCGTGTTGATGGACATGTGGATGAAGCGCAGCGCCGGCACCGACGTCAGCGTCGCCGACCGCTCGTCGGTCTGCGACCAGCGGCGCGACTCGGCCTCCGGCACGAGGAGCACGTCCACGTTGCCGCTCTCGAACTCGGCGATCTGCGTGCTCGGCTCGGGGATGATGCGCGCGGTGAGCGAGTCCGCCTTCGGGGCGCCGCCCCAGTACTCCTTGTTCGCGGCGAAGCGGAGGTAGTCGTCGTGCTTCCACTCGACGAGGCGCCACGGCCCGGTGCCCACCGGCCGCTCGCCGAAGTCGGTGCCCGCGCTCGGCGGGACGATCGCCGTCACCGGCATCGCGAGCAGCTTCGGGAAGATCGCCAGCGGCTCGGCGAGCGTGACGACGACCGTGCTGTCGTTCGGCGCGGCGAGGCCGGCGACGGACTTCGCCTTGCCGTCGGTGAAGTCGCGCGCGCCGGCGATCGGGTAGAGCGGCCAGCCGCGGCCGCCGCGCTGCGCCGGGTCGAGGACGCGCTGGAAGCTCGTCACGACGTGCTTCGCGACGAGCGGCGTGCCGTCGTGGAACTTCACCCCCGGGCGGAGGTGGAAGGTGTAGACCTTCCCGTCGGGCGACGTGTCCCACCGCTCGGCGAGCGCCGGCTCGATCCGCGCGTCGGGCGTGAAGCGTATCAGCCCGTCGAAGAGGTAGGCCACCGCGCGCCCGGTCGGCACGTCGGTCGAGAGGGCGGGGTCGAGCGAGCGCGGGTCGTAGGTGTCGCGCGAGTCGACGAGCGTGCGGCGCGTCGGCGACGAGTCGCCGCCGGTGCAGGCGAGGGCGAACGGCGCGAGCAGGGCGAGAACGGCGATGCGAGAGGCGGTCATCACGGTGGCGGGCGGTTACTAGTTACTGGTGACTAGTCACTGGTAGCCCTCCCGGGATGCCTCCCACTGCGCGAGGCCGTTACCAGCAACCAGTAACTAGCAACCAGTCACCGCCCGGAGCAACGGTGCCCGCCGGCGCGAGCCGTTGACATGCCCCCGTCGCGGGCGTGAACTTATCCGGCTCCACCCCCACGCGTCAAACGTGAGCTACCTCCTGTTCGCCGACGACAACGCCGACATGCGCCGCATGGTGCAGTCGCTGCTCGAGTCGTCCGGTCACGAGGTCGCGCTGGTGCCGGACGGCGCCGCGGCACTCGCGTCGCTCGAGGAGCGCGAGCCCGACCTCCTCATTCTCGACCTCGTCATGCCGAACATGACGGGACTCGACGTCTGCCGGCTCGTGAAGGCCAATCCCTTCACGGCGCGGATCCCCGTGCTCATGCTGACGGCGGAGGACGAGATCGAGTCGAAGGTCGAGGGGTTCGAGGCGGGGGCCGACGACTACCTCCCGAAGCCGTTCGACCCGCGCGAGCTGCGCGCCCGCGTCACCGCCATGCTCCGCCTCGTGCGCCGCGAGGCCGACCGCAACCCGACGAGCGGGCTGCCCGGCGGCCGGGCGATCGAGGAGGAGATCGCGCTCCGCGTGGCGCGCCGCCAGCGGTTCGCCGTCTGCTACCTCGACCTCGACAACTTCAAGGCGTTCGCCGACACCTTCGGCTTCACGCTCTGCGACCAGGTCATCCGCGACATGGGCGGCGTGCTGCGCGCGGTGACGGCGTCCACGGGCGGGCACGGCGACTTCGTCGGCCACATCGGGGGCGACGACTTCATCATCGTCACGGCCGACGACAAGGCGGAGCCGGTGGCGGGCGAGAGCGCGCGCCGCTTCCGCGAGGTCATCACGCGCGCCGTCGGCGACGAGGTGGCCGCCGCGGGGAGCTTCGTCGGCCGCGACCGCGACGGCGCGCTCAAGCGCTTCCCGCTGGCGGGCGTGTCGGCGGCGGTCCTCCTCGTGGACCCCGCACGCTGGGTCTCGATGACCCACCTCGGGGCGGCGGCGGCGGAGCTCAAGCGGCGCGCCAAGGCGCGCGGCGACGGGACGATCCTCGCCGGCCCGGTGTAGCGGACTACCCACCGCCGCCGCGGACGCCCGCCACCCATTCCGGGCGTGCGGCCGTGGCGTCGCCAGCGTACCTTTCCCGACCCGCCCGCACCCGGCGCCCCCAACCGCCGGCCACGGCGCGCCGCTCCGCGGAGGGCGCGCCCTTCCAGACGCCGCTGCCGCCGCCCATGACAGGTCCACGTGACGAGAGCCTCCGCACCCCGAGCGCGGGCGCCGCGGCCGGCGGCGCCGAACGCGACGCCGAACGCGACGCGCGCGCCCTCCGGCGGGCCGCCGAGCGGGCCGCCGAGCGGGCCGCGCAGCTCGAGGCCGAGGCGGAGGAGGTGCGCCGGACGGGGCGCGGCGCGGGAAGCACGGGGCGGCTGGCCGGCGTCGGCGCCCGCGGCAGCGCGGGCGAGGCGTACTACTACCGCCGCCCGCTCGGCCTGAGCGATCTCGCGACCGCCGCCGGGATCGGGATCGGCGCCGCCGTCGCGGCGTTCTACGTCGCCTCGCTGCTCATCCAGCGCACGCCGCTCGACGAGCCGCGACGGCCGCGTGGCGCGCGGCCGGCGCCGCGCCTCCGCGGCCGCGCGGGCGACGCCGACGCGCGGTGATCGCGGCACCCCTCCGCGTGCGGCCCCGACCGCCCCGGCGCGAGTACTCCGCCGCGGCCGGCCGTCTCCTCGCCGCGCTGCCGGTGCTCCTCCTGCTCCTCGCGGCCGCGCCGCTCGTGGCGCGCGGCACGCTGGGCGCCCAGGAGACGACGTGCGACCGCGGCGACGTCGAGGTCCGCCGGCTCCGCTTCACCGGCAACGACCGCTTCTCGGACGCCGAGCTGGGGAGCGCCGTCGTCACGACCGCCTCGAGCTGGGAGCGGCGCTGGTTCGGCGTGGTCGGCGCCAAGCGGTGCATAGACCGCGCGGCCGACCTGCCGCGCGACCTGCTGCGGCTCGTCATCTTCTACCGCAACCGCGGCTACCCGCAGGCGACCGTGGACACGCTCGTCCGCCGCAGCGGGCCGGGGATCGCCGTGACGTTCAAAATCCGCGAGGGGCGGCCGGTCGTCATCGATACCCTGACCGTCGTCGGCCTCGACTCCGTCCCCGAGCGCGAGGCCGTCGTGCGCGACCTCCCCGTGCGCGAGGGAGGCACGTTCGACAAGCCGGCGATCGAGGCGACGCGCGACACGATCGAGCGGCGACTGCGAAACGTCGGCTACCCGATCCCGCTCGTCCTGCTCTCGTCCACCTCCGACACGGCGGCCCACTCGGCGACGGTGACCTACGAGGTCGCGCCGGGGCCGCGGGCGCGGATCGGCGAGGTCTCGGTGCGCGTCACGCCGCGCTCGGGCGGCCAGCCGGCGATCTCGCGCGAGGCGGTGCGGCGCGTGCTCGGCGTCGAGGCCGGTGACCTCTACCGCTACTCCGACCTCACCGCCGCGCAGCGCAACCTCTACCAGACCGACGCCTACCAGAGCGTGGACATCCGCCAGCGGATCGACAGCACACGGCTCGCCACCGACTCCACGGTCGGCCTCTCGGTGGACCTCGTCGAGGGGTTCATGCAGGAGCTGCGGCCGGGCATCGGCTACGGGACGATCGACTGCTTCCGCGCCCAGGCCGACTACGTCAACCGGAACTTCCTCCCGACGCGGCGCGGCGTGCGGCGGCTCGAGGTGAGCGGCCGCGTCTCGAAGATCGGCTCGGGGCCGCAGTTCGGCGACCTGCGCCAGCTCTGCACCTCGCTCGCCAAGTTCCCGCGCGACGCGTTCGGCGACAAGATCAACTACTACGCCGGCGCGACGCTCCGCCAGCCGGTGCTGTTCGGGCTGCGCAGCGTGCCGACGTTCACGCTCTTCAGCGAGCGCCGCTCGGAGTTCAACGCCTACCGGCGCACGACGCCGATCGGCGGCGTGGCGTCGCTCGCCGTGCGGCGCGGCCTGCCGGTGACGTTCGCCTACGAGCTGTCGCTGCGGCGCACCGAGGCGCAGCCGGCACTCTTCTGCGCCGTGTTCAACGTCTGCGACGCCGACACGCGCCTCCAGCTCCAGACGCGCAAGCGGCTCGCCGTGGCGAGCGTCGCGCTCACCCGCGACCGGGCGAACGACGCCTTCAACCCGACCCACGGCAGCGTGGCGCGGATCGAGCTGCGCCACGCCTCGCGCGCCATCTACTCCGACGCCGGCCTCCAGTTCAACAAGGGCGTCGCCGACGGCTCCTGGTACGTCTCGGCGGGGCGGGGGAACGTCCTCGCGATGCGCCTCCGGCTGGGCGCCGTCTTCGGCACCCGCTTCGCCCTGCGCGACGCCGGCGCGGCGTTCATCCCGCCCGAGGAGCGGCTGTTCGCCGGCGGCGCGACGACGGTCCGCGGCTTCCGCCAGAACGAGCTCGGGCCGCTGCTCTACGTCGTCAACGGCTACACGACCTTCGACTCGGCCGGCGCCACCTACCTCCGCGCGTCGAGCGACTCCAGCTACGACCTGCGCGTCGTCCCCTCGGGGGGTAACTCGGTCGTCGTCGCCAACGCCGAGTACCGGATGCGGAGCCCGTTCCTCCCCGAGCTCCTCCAGTGGACCGTCTTCGCCGACGCCGGCGCCGTCTGGAACCGCGGCGTGCAGGGGCTCAACCTCAACTCCCGGCTCTTCCGCGTGACCCCGGGGCTAGGCCTGCGCGTCTACACTCCGGTAGGACCGCTGCGCGTGGACGTGGGGTACAACCCGTACGCGCAGGTGCAGGGCCCTGCCTACTTCTCTCCGCGGATCAGCGACATCGGGGGCTCCGCGCCGCTCTTCTGCGTGTCGCCGACGAACACGCTGCCGGTCCGCCTGGAGGCGAACGCCGACGGCGTGCTCGTGCCGGTCGAGCAGGCCGCCGGCCCGTGCCCGACCACCTTCACGCCGCAGCGCCGCAGCGGCTTCTTCCGCCGCCTGGCTCCGACGTTCTCGATCCAGCAGGCGTTCTAACGGCGGGTGCCGGGTGCCGGTCACCGCCGCTCCCCACGCTCCCACCGCCACGACTGACACCGGTTGTATGGTACGCCGGAGCGGGGTCAGCTTCGTGAGAGAAGCATCTTGAGGGTGTCCCGACACCCGACACCCGACACCCGACACCCGTCTTCATGACCCGCCGCCGAATCGTCGCCGTCGCCAGCGCCGTGTCGCTGCTGGCCATCGGCCTGCTCGCGGCGCTGGTGTTCGTGTCGGTGACGCAGACGAGCTTCGGGCGCGAGCGGGTGCGCCGGCTCCTCATGGGCTACGCGTCGAAGGCGCACGGCAAGGTCTACATCGGGCGGCTCGGCGGCGGGCTGCTGACCGGCGTCACGATCGACTCGCTGGAGATCCGCGACGAGCAGGACTCGGTCTTCCTCGCCACGGGCAAGGTGACGATCAGCTACGACCCGCGCGACTTCCTCGACCGGC
>Ga0307411_10000431_pt1 | contig 14289 bp, 15 predicted proteins | sample DK1Ometagenome_2_FD_203712 | JGI IMG/M metagenome (GOLD analysis project Ga0307411, IMG submission 203712) | Maize rhizosphere microbial communities from greenhouse at UC Davis, California, United States - DK15-O-1 | ecosystem: Host-associated > Plants > Roots > Rhizosphere > Soil | place: USA...
ACCCGCCTTCACCCAGCTTGATGTCCAGCGGACCGGCCGGCGCCTTGTGCCGCGCCATTTCCTCGCGCATCGCCGCTGCGTCGGACCGTATTTTCGCCGGGTCTTTCTCGCTCCGTAAAATCTCGCAGATCAGATCGCGCGTCCTGGCCCGCGCCTCCGCCGATCCGGTCAGAGGCCGCGCCCGGCACAGCGCCATATGCTCCCAGGTCCAGGCGTCGTGGCGCTGATAGGCCTCGAACGCCTCCAGGCTGACCGCCAGCATCCCCTGCGCGCCCTGCGGACGAAGCCGCGTGTCGACGTCGTAGAGCGGCCCCGCCGCGGTCGGCGTGCCCAGCGCCGCGCCGATCCTGCTCGCCAGCCGGTTGTAATAATCGGTCGCGGCGACCGGTCTTGCCCCCGTCGATTTCGCGCCCGGCGGTGCATCGAACAAATAGATGAGGTCGAGGTCGCTGGCATGAGTTAGCGCCCGGCCGCCCAGCCGGCCCAGACCGAGGACGATCAGTTCGCCACCGGGCACCTCGCCATGACTACGCGCAAATTCCTTCTCGACCCCATCCGCCAGAGCGACGATCGCCGCCTCGGCGAGATCGCTATAGCCCTCCGCGATGACGATCGGGTCGCGGTGCGCGGCGAGCAGCTGCACGCCGAGCGCGAAGCGGCGCTCACCGACCATCCGGCGGATTCGGTCGAGCGCGATGTCGAACGGCTCGCCCTCCACGGCGTTCAGGAACCGCCCCGCCAACGTCTCGGCATCCAGGGGGAGTCCGAAGCTCGATTCATCGATCAGCCCGTCGAGCAAGGTCGGCCGCCGCCCAAGCTGCTCGGCCAGCGGCGGAGCATGGGCGAGGATCAGCGCCAGCAGGTCGGCGAGCTGCGGCTTTGCGCTGAGCAGCCGATAGAGATTTACCCCGCTCGACAGCTTGTCGACCACATCGCTGAACCGGTTGAGCGCCCGCACTGGCTCGGGCCCGGAGGCAACCGCGCGCATCAGCGTCGGCAGCATCGTTTCGAACGCCGCCCGCGCCGCCGGCGAACGAAGCGAACGCGCCCGGCCCGACCGCCAGTCGCCGATCCGACGCAAGGCCTCCTCGACATCGTCGAAACCCATCGCGCCCAGCTCGTTCCGCAAAATGTCCGGGTCGTTCGACAGCCGCTCTTCGCGCTCGGAAATCAGCCCGTCGAACTGCTTGCCTACCGCCTCGACGTGCGGAGCCAGAGCGGCAAGCAATTCCGCGCCATCTTCCTTCCCGTCGAGCATGGCGACCTGGTCGAGCGCCGCCGCACTGGCCGGCAGGCGATGTTCCTGCCGGTCGTCTATCATCTGGATGCGATGCTCGGCGGTGCGCAGCGCGCGATAGGCGTCGCCGATGCTTTCCGCGAGGCTAGGCTCCAGCTGGCCGTGGCGCGACAGCGCGGCAAGTGCGTCGAGCGTCGCAGGCGCACGAAGCTCCGGCTCCCGCCCGCCATGGATCAGCTGGACGACCTGAGTGAAAAATTCCGCCTCGCGAATGCCGCCCCGGCCGCGCTTAAGGTCAAAGCCCGGGCCAAAAGCCTGGCTTTGCGCATAATGGTCGCGGATGCGGAGCGAGATGTCGCGGATTTCCTCGATCGCCCCGAAATCGACCGCGCGGCGCCAAATGAATGGCCTGATCTCGTCGAGAAAGACCTGCCCGAGCTTGCGGTCGCCGGCGGCGGCGCGCGCGCGGATGAAGGCGGCACGCTCCCAAGGCAGCGCGGAACTCTCATAATAGCTGATGGCGGCTCCGACCGGCAGCACGATGGGCGTCACTTCGGGCGCCGGGCGCAGGCGAAGGTCGACGCGGGCGACATAGCCGTCCGCTGTCCGCTGCTGCATCAGCTCGACGAAGCGGCGGCCGTAACGAACCGCCGCCTCGCCCGGATCGTCGCGCGGGCGGCGGGGAAGCGTCTCAGGGTCGAACAGCAGGACCAGGTCGACGTCCGACGAGTAATTGAGCTCGCGGCTGCCGAGCTTGCCGAGCGCCAGAATCGAGAGGCCCCGCGGTTCCTCGTCCGGAACCCGTTCGGTCATCGCGGCGGCCAGCGCCTCGTCCATCGCCTCATCGGCGAAATCGGATAGCTGGCGCGTAACCCACTCCAGCGGTTCCTCACCGCTCAGGTCCGCCAGCGCGACCGCCAGCGCCAGCGCATGGCGGCGGCGGCGAAGTTTCTCCCCAACCGTCTCGCCCGACAGCGCCAGCGATTGCGCCACCGCCGCATCGCCGCCTTTGCGCGCGAATGTCTCGGAAATTCCCGGAAAAGCCTCGATCGCGGCCCTGAGGAACGGCGAGTGGGCCGAGGCGCGGTCGATCGCCGCGTCGCGCGCCCTCGTTCCCACTGTCGCCTCCATGCAACGCTATTGGCCGATTTCGACGAATTGCGAAACCAGTTCCCTTCCCAAGCATTCTATATTGCGATGAATTTTGAACGTCCCTTTTCGGCGAGGACGGAAGACGCGATGAAACGGCTCGTCAGCTGGAGCGAACTTCCCCCTGCGCAGGCAGGCCTTTCGGCCGCGCTTCGTCGCGCCTACGCGATGCCGCAGGACGACCGTACGCTGGAATTCGAAGAGCTTCTGAGCAAGCTTTGCTGATCAGCCGCGGTCGCGGCTGAGATCATCCACTTCGCCCATGATTTCCTGGAGCGCCGACTTGTTCGGGTCGGTCTTGTGCTGCCTGCGCGACGGCAGCTTGCCGCCCGACAGCAGAGCTTCCAGCGCCACACGGCCGCGCGCCACCCGACTCTTGATCGTGCCGACCGCGCAGCCGCAGATTTCCGCCGCTTCTTCATAGGCGAAGCCGCCCGCGCCGACGAGGATCAGCGCTTCGCGCTGCGGCTGCGGTAGGTGCATCAGCGCCCGCTGCATATCGCCCAGCTCGACGTGCCGGTCCTGGCTGGCCGGCGCCGCGAGGATCTTTGCCGCAGTGACATCGTCCCACTCGCCCTTGAAGCGCGCCCGGCGCATCTGGCTGAGGAACAGGTTTCGAAGGATGATGAAGGTCCAGGCCCGCATGTTGGTGCCCGCCTGAAAGCGCTTGCGCGCCGCCCAGGCCTTCAGCAGCGTTTCCTGGACAAGGTCGTCGGCAAGATCGCGGCTGCCCGACAGCGAGCGGCCGAAGGCGCGCAGGTGCGGGATGACCTGCGCCAGCTGATCCTTGAACTCGTCATCGGGCAAAGGGATCGGTTCGGGACGCGGCCCGTCATCAACTTCCTGATCGTGGTCGTCGTTCACTGGACCCCGCCCCGCTTGGCGCTCGGCATCACGCGCCGACGCTGAATCTGCATACTCGCTATTGGTCATGGATGTAGGGTTTCAGCGAGCCAGGAACAATATCAGCGCGAAAATCGCGACGACCAGCAACAGGCCCACGCCCAGCACCACTCGCGTGACATGCGGCGTCACGCCCGCGCGCGCTTCGGTCTTCGTCAGATGTTCCGCATTCCCGTCGTTCATGCTTCCCCCAAATGGAAATTGGCTTTGAGGGACCTAACGTCGCAGGCTCGCCGCCTGTTCCCTTCAGGCCGCCGGCACCGTCGCCGCGTCGAAGAACAAGGCCTGGCTGATCGCCGCTTTCACGGTCGAACGCTGGAACGGCTTGGTGATGAGGAAGGTCGGCTCGGGCCGCGTCCCGGTCAGCAGCCGCTCGGGGAAGGCGGTGATGAAGATCACCGGCACCGAAAATTCGGCGAGGATGTCCTTCACCGCGTCGATGCCGCTGCTGTCGTCGGCGAGCTGGATATCGGCAAGGACCAGGCCCGGCGGCGACTTGCGCGCCTGCGAAACCGCCTCGTCGCGCGTGACGGCGACGCCGGTGACATTGTGGCCGAGGTCGCGGACGATCGATTCAATGTCCATCGCGATGATCGGCTCGTCCTCGATGATCAGCACGTCGGCGTGGGTCTGCCGCTCGATTTCGCTCATCGCCTCGGCGACCAGGCTGTCGACGTCGGACGGCGATGCGGAGATGAGATAGGCGGTGTCCTCGCTGGAAAAGCCTTCGAGGCTGGTCAGCAGCAGCGCCTGGCGCGACAGCGGAGTGATCCGCGACAGGCGCGCCTGGGCGATGCCCTCGGCTCCGTCGATGCTCACCGACGGCTCTTCGCCCTCCTCGATGTTCGCGCTCGACCAGATGGCGTGGAAGGTTCGGTAAAGTCCCAATCTGGGATCGACCTCACGCGGAAATTCTTCCGGCGATGCGACAATGGTTTCAAGCGTCGCCCGAACGAAGGCGTCGCCGTGGGCCTGACTGCCCGTCAATGCGCGCGCGTAGCGGCGGAGGAAAGGCAGATGCGGTGCAAGTTCCTGACCCAGCGACATAGAAATTACCACTCCCTAAATTCCAGTCGTACGTGCACCGTTGTGGGCGCGTCACGATATGGGTGCAACCCTCGGAGGTGCCGTATGGCGCCGTCACCGTGATGCAACAGCCTTTGCCCCCAGTTTGCGTGAAGTGGAACAAAGGATGGGCGATTTGGTTTCCTCCCTTAATTCGCTGCCGGTTCGCGCCAATTGACCTGATGCCGGTGCGGCGGATAGGTGCAACGGCCTTTCGGTCCGACTGCCGGACACTTTGGCGGGTGTGCGCCGCGTAGATGATTGAGTGAGGAAGGGCGCATATGCTTGCGCACGAGGGGGACGAGAGGTTGAGTGGTACGAGCAAGAGCAAGGGGCTCCCGAGTTCGGACGACAAATCCCCGGACAAGAAAAAGCGGACCGACAAGCGAGGGTCGGTCGGCCGCGCGTTGCGCACCGTCTACGACGACATGCTTCGCGAGGAGGTTCCGAAAGACTTCCTTGACCTTCTGGGCAAGCTCAACTGATCGTCAGGGCGGAGGCGCCCCTAGATGATGGAAGAGCTGCCACCCGGCTTCGCGCGCCTTCCCACCCCTGCGAAAATCCTGCTGATCATCAGCCTCGCGCTATTGCCGATCGGGCTTGCGAGCGCCTGGTCGGCCAAGCGCGGATTCGATGTCGCCAACGCGGCCAGCGTCGGCCGCGCCCGCGACCAGGCGATGGTTGCCAGCGAGGCGATGAACGCGCTGATCGCGCGCAATACCTTGGCCGTAAGGCTCGCGGCCAATGCCGCGCTGTCTCGCGATCCGGCGAGCGCCTGCGCGGAAGCCCAGCGGATCCTGGCGATCGCCCCGGCGGTCAGCCGCGAATTCACTTTGTCAGACGAGAATGGCGTTCGCGCCTGCACCGTCGGAAGCATGGCCGGCCCGCGAAACCTGCGCGTCGCTCCCGGCGACCTGCGTCTATGGGTCGCCCCGGCCCACGATGCCATTTACGTCCGTGCCGGGGTCATTGGCGGCGCCGGAACCGTGCGCGTTTCAGCCAATGAACTCCGCCGCGCGATCAGCGCTCGCAACCTCGCTTTGCCCGGCGTTTCTCTGATTGCCGACAATGAGGAACTGGTGGTTGTCCCGGCGCAGGCGCGGCGCGGCCAGTTTTCCGTCACGCTGCCGCTGGCTTCGGGCAAGATGTCGGCGCGCATGCGGGTCGACCGGCGGCAGGTCACGACGATCGAGCAGCTGTTCATTTTCCTTCCGCTGCTGATGTGGGCCGCCGCGGCGATCGTCAGCTGGTGGATGGTCCACCGCTATTTGATCAGCCCCTTGCGCCGCCTCCAGCGCTCGGTCGTCAATTACCAGCCCGGCGACGACGGCGGCCTGGTCATTCCGCCCGAACTGGGTCCGGCGACGGAAATCCATGAGTTGGGCGACGCCTTCCGTCGCGCGGTCGACCGGATCGAAGGCGCGGAGCGCGAGGCGCTCGAAGCGCTGGAAGGTCAACGGCGGCTGGTCCGCGAGGTTCACCACCGGGTGAAGAACAACCTGCAGGTGGTCGCCTCGCTGCTCAGCATCCACGGCCGAAGCGCGACCAAGCCGGAAGCCAAGGCCGCCTATTCCGCCATCGGGCGGCGCGTCGATGCCCTTTCGGTCGTCCACCGCAACCATTATGCCGAGCTTGAGGAAAGCCGCGGCATCGCGCTTCGACCGCTGCTGACGGAACTCGCCACCGGCCTTCGCGCCAGCGCCCCGCCCGAAGCGCAGAAGACATCGATCGAGCTCGACCTCGATTCGCCATCGACGACGCAGGACACAGCGGTCGCGGCCGCTTTCCTGGTGACCGAGATCGTCGAGTTCGCCATGCTTCGCCATCCCGGCGACAAGATCGAAATCTCGCTTCGGCGCATCGACGAGCTGACCGCGGTGCTGTCCATTTCCGCGTCCGTCCTCGTCCCCGACGGCGAGCAGAGCGACATCGCCAAGGAACAGTTCGAACGGATCGTCGAAGGGCTGGCCCGGCAGCTTCGCTCCCCGCTCGAACGCATCGTCGGCCGCTATGCCGTCACGCTTCCGGTGTTTCCGGACGGCTAGGGATTGCCGCATATTTGCGACGAACCGCTGAATTATTTTTCATGAGCGGGAACAAGGAAGGAAAAGCGGGCGTTTTAGTGTCTGGATAGTGACCTTTTGCCCCCCCGCTCTCGCTATCCGATTAAATGGGCCCGGAACCGCCAACCCTCCCCCCCCCCGGTGGCGTTTCCGGGCCCACATTTATCTGGGGCTCTTCCACATCGGAGTTTGAGGGTGCTGCGGCACGGCGCGACGCGCGCCAATGGGTCAGCCGGATCGACAGCAGCGCGAACTCGTACAGCGCATATAGCGGCACCAGCATCATCAGCATCGACACGACGTCGGGCGGTGTCAGCACCGCCGACACGCCCGCCGCGGCGACAATGGCGTAGCGCCGGGACTTCGCCAGCTGCTCGCGCGTGACGATGCCCGCCCGCTCCAGCACCATCAGCAAAACGGGAAGCAGGAAGGCAACGCCGAAACCGAACAGGAATCGCGTGACGAAATTCAAATAATTACCAATGGCCGGAAGCGCTTCCTGCGTGACTCCGCCGACATTGCCTTCGAAGCCCAGCAGGAACTTGAGCGCCCAGGGCATGGCGACGAAATAGGCGAAGCAGGCACCCGCCGCGAAAAAGAAGGGCGTCATCAGCAAGAAGGGCAGGAACGCCTTCTTCTCATTCTTGTACATGCCGGGCGCGACGAACCGCCAGATCTGGGTCGCCAGCACCGGGAAGCTGATCATCAGCGCGGCGAAGAAGGCGACCTTCACCTCGACGAAGAAGGCTTCGAAAATGTCGGTGTAGATCAGCTTGCCCTGCCCGGCGGCTAGCAACGGCTGCACCAGCACCGCGAAGATCGGCTTGGCGAAATATAAGCAGATAAAGAAGGCGCCGAGCAACGCCACGACGCACCACAGCAGCCGCCGGCGAAGCTCGATCAGATGGTCGAGCAGCGGCGCTTTGCTCTCGTCGATATCGCTGATCACGGCAGCTTCCGGTCGGACGGCGGCGTCGGATCGTCGTCGGGCGCGGGCGGCGCTTCCAGCGGCAGCGTCGGCTCGGCCTCCGACGGAGGAAGCGAGGTCATCGCCGGCTCGGGTTCAGGATAATGGCCGTCGGCGGGATATTGGGCGAGGATACGCTGATTCTCCTCGCGCCACTTCTTCTCCATTTCCTCCAGCTCGGCCTCGCGGATGACATTTTCGACGCCGGCGGTGAAATGGCGCGCATAGCCACGCACCCGGCCGACCCAGCGGCCGATCTGCATCATGACGCGCGGCAATTCCTTTGGCCCGATAAACAACAGGGCCACCACGGCGACGACGATCAGTTCGGATGTGTCGACGCCGAACATGGCGCTTGGAAAATCCTAGCGGTTGCTGTCGTCGCTCGTTGGCGGCGGCGGAGGGGTCACCGTGTCCTGCTGGCGAGGCGTAACGTCGATCGGCTGCTGCGGCGGAAGCTGCCGCGGCTCAGCCTTCTTCTCGTCATCGTCGGCCATGCCCTGCTTGAAGCTTTTGAGGCCCTTCGCAACGTCGCCCATCATCGAACTGAACCGGTTGCCGCCAAACAGGAGCAACAGGATGACCGCGAAGATCAGGATATGCCAAATGCTGAAACCGCCCATGAAAAATGCTCCGCTAAGGGATTTGAGGCTTACTTAGTCCTCATCCCCGTCACTTTCCAGTTGAAGCTGCAGCGCCGCCTCGTCGAGCGGGTCGAGCAGGCCTGCCGCCTTCAGGTCGTCGATCCCCGGCAGGTCGCGGCGCGAACCGAGGCCGAAGTGCGTCAGGAAGTCGGGCGTCGTCGCATAGAGCAGCGGCCGACCGGGCGCCTCGCGCCTCCCCGCCGTCCGAACCCAGCCCGCCTCCATCAGCACGTCGAGCGTGCCTTTGGAAATCTGGACACCACGGATTGCCTCGATCTCGGCCCGGCTGACGGGCTCATGATAGGCGATGATCGCCAGCGTCTCGGTCGCCGCGCGCGACAGGCGGCGCGGCTCCTCGCGGGTTCGGCGAAGTATATGGGCCAGGTCGGGCGCGGTCTGGAAATGCCAGCGCTCGCCGCGCTCGACCAGCTCGATGCCATGACCCGCATAGCGCTCCGCCAGATCGGCTAGAGCCGCCGCGACATCGCCTTCGCCGGCATAAGCCGCGATTTCCTCGATCGTGACGGGTTCGGCCGATGCGAACACCGCTGCTTCGACGGCGCGGACGAACTCGTCCATCAGGAGCAGCCTTTCGGCAATCTTTGGGTGAAGATTGCCATCAGGCTGCTCGGCGCACCATCAGTTCGGCGAATGCCCCGTCCTGCTCAAGCTCCAGCCGACCCTGTCGCGCCAGCTCCAGCGCCGCGACGAAGCTGCTGGCTAGCGCGGACTTGCGATATTGCGGGTCGGCGGTGACGGGAAGGAATGCCTCCAGCGTTGTCCAGTCCAGCGCCTGACCGATCAGCGCCGACACGCGCTGGATCGCATCCTCCAGAGTCATCACCGCGCGATGGGCAACGACGTGAAGCGCGGGCTGCGTACGCGCCCTCACCCGGCCATAGGCGGCGAACAGGTCGAACGCGCTCGCCTGCCAGTCCGACTTGCGGACCAGCCGCAGCCCTTCCGGCTTGCCCCGCGCGAACACGTCGCGGCCGATCCGGTCGCGGCCCATCAGACGCGCCCCTGCCTCGCGCATCGCATCGAGCCGCTGAAGCCGCAGCTGCAGCCGAAGCGCCAACTCTTCCGGCGACGGATCGATTTCCGGGTCCTTGGGGAGCAGCAGGCAGCTCTTGAGGTAGGCGAGCCAGGCCGCCATCACGAGATAATCGGCGGCAATCTCCAGCCGGAGCGTCCGGGCACCTTCGATATAGGCCAGATATTGCTCGACCAGTGCCAGGATGGAGATCTGAGTGAGATCGACCTTCTGCGCCCGCGCCAGGTTCAGCAGCAGGTCGAGCGGTCCCTCCCAGCCGTCAAGGCTGAGGTTCAGCGCCTCGTCGTCGCGCACCGGCGCAATGAATAGTTCTTCGTCCCCCATGATTCGGGAAGGTAGGCAAAACTCCCCTCCCTGCAAAGGGAGGGGTCGGGGGTGGGTAAGGCGGAGTGGCGGCTCAATGCCGACGCTCTGGCTCGCTACGCTCGCACCCACCCCTTTATCCCCTCCCTTGCAGGGAGGGAGGCTAGACCAGCGCCAGCAGCGCATCCCTCTTCGCCACTGCCTCGGCGAAATCCATCTCGTCGTCGGGCGTGAAGCGCATTGCCATCGCTCGCGCCAGGCGCGCTTCACCCTCGGCGGAAAGCTCGGGGACGGCGTTGGCGACGAGGACCATATTTTCCATCTTGCCGTCGCAATGCAGCGCCACGTCGCACCCGGCGGCTACGCAGGCGCTGGCGCGCTGGCCATGATCCCCGGCGAGCGCCTCCATTCCGATATCGTCGCTCATCAGAAACCCGTCGAAGCCGATCCGCTGGCGGATGATGTCATGGATGACGACCGGCGATTGGGAGGCCGGCCGCTCGGCATCCCATTCGGTGTAGAGCAAATGGCTCGTCATCCCCATCGCCGCGTCGCGAAGCCGCTCGAACGGCTCGATGTCGATGGCGAGTTCATCCTCGCCCGCATCGACCACCGGCAGTTCCAGGTGGCTGTCGGCCAGCGCCCGGCCATGCCCGGGAATATGCTTGATCACGCCCAGCACACCCGCCGACTTCAGCCCGTCGAGGATGGCCTTGCCGAGCGAGGCGACCTGCATTGGCTCCGACCCCAGCGCGCGGTCGCCGACGATGTCGTTCGCGCCAGGCTGACGGACGTCGAGCATCGGCAGGCAATCGACGTTGATGCCGACCTCGTTGAGCATCAGGCCCAACGCCCGGGCGTTGACCCGCGCCGCCTCGATCGCGCTCGACGGGGCGAGTTGGTAAAGCTGGTCGAACGCCTCGCCCGGCGGGAAACTCTGCCATTCGGGCGGCCGCATCCGGGCGACCCGGCCGCCTTCCTGATCGATCAGGATCGGCACCTCGTCATGCCCTTCGAGGTCGCGAAGCGCATCGGTTAGTCGCCGCAATTGTTCTCGCGACTCAATATTTCGCTTGAACAAAATATAGCCCGCAGGACTCGAATCCACGAAAAACGCGGCTTCCTCGGCCGACAATTCCGTCCCGGCCAGCCCGTAGATTGCGGCTTGCATCAATTAACGACCAGGCAGCTCTCGCCCGCCGCCCGAAGCGCCGCGCAGGCCGCCTTCGTCTGATCGGACGAGCCCGAAGCGCGCAGGCGATAGAAGGGTTTCCCCTTCACGATGGCGGTAACGACCGCCTTCTTGAGCGCCGCGACTTCAGGAAAACGTCCCGACAGCAGGTTCCAGGCCGTGTCCGCTTTCACCGTCGAGGCATAGGCGCCGAGCTGGATCGTCGGACCGGACGGGACAGCGGGCGCGGCGTCGTCCGGCGCCGGTTCCTTGGTCTCGTTGGGTGGAATCGTCTTCGGCGGCGCCGTTGTCTCGGCCGGTTCGGGCAATGGCTGCATATCCTGCGGCAGCTTCCTCGCGTCCAGCACGGCGTCGGGATCCTCTCCCGCACTGGTCGAATAGGCCGTCTCGCTATCCCCCGCCACGTCGAGCCCGCCCGGATCGTCGGGCTTCACCTTGTAGGGTCCCGGTTCGGCGCGGATCAGCTGAGGCGCACCGGTCACAACCGGGTCGCGGCGGCCCAGCCAGAACATGGTCCCGGCCACGATCGCCCCCGCCGCCAGTACGAGCACGAGGGCGACCAGCATCTTGCGCGCCGAGACGCCGCGCGGGGCGTCCTCATCGTCGACCGCCTCGAGCCAGGGCAAGGCCTGATCGTCATAGGCGCGTCCGTCATTCATCCCTCAACCTCTCCCCGGCGTTCACAAGCACCATCTATAAGCCGGTCAGGGCAAAAGGCGGGCGAAATTTTTGCGATGGTCAGGCGACGGTGCAGGACCGGCCGATCTGCTTCAGATTGCCGCACAGCTGCCTTGCGTAGGTCCTGGACGGAGTCCCCAGTTGCAGCCGGTAATAGAGTTTCGAGCGGATGCGGACCCGCTGAATGCTCTTCGGCATCGTCACCAGAAATGTGTAATCGCGAATGGCGCTTTGCCAGGCGATCTCAGCCTGCCGCGCGGTCTTGTACACACCAAGCTGAACCGTCTTTCCGCGCACCACGCGCGCCGACGGATTGACCGCCGGGCGCGGCGGGTCGGCCGGCGGGGCAGGCAGCATCGCGATGGCCACGGCTTCCGGGCTAATTTGCGTGTCCGCGGCGAGTTGCTCATCGGACTGGTTGCGCATCACGTCGCTATAGGCGTCGCGCGTCGGCTCGGCCTTGATCCGCCGCCGGGCGACGGGTCTCCACCCGCGGTGCGGCTTGGCGGCCTGCGTGAAACTGGGTCGATATGGGCTGGCGGCGGGGGCCGTCGCAGTCAGCGGCGCCTCAACAACTGGCGGCGCGGCGACTTCGGCTGGCGCCTCGACCGGCGCGGGTAGCATTGTGCCCACGGACGGCGCAGCCGCCGGTTCGCGCCGCAGGTCGATTCCCATGACCAGCACAGTCGCGATGCCCGCCAGGCCGGCGAGCCCGGCCACGGCTGCGAGCCCGGCCTTGCGATTGGACGATTTGCGCGGCGGCGCGCGATAGGGTTCCAGCCATGGAAGCCGTTCTCCGGCCCTCAACACCCCCGCGTCGGCCATTCAGCGCATCTCCTCGGCGGCCTCCACGCCCATCAGGCCCAGGCCGTTCTTGATAACCTGCCCTATTCCGCGCGCGAGTTCCAGCCTCGCGCGGGTCAATTCCGGCTTGGATTCAATGAGAAAGCGCCGATCTGTGTCGTCGTTGCCACGGTTCCAATGGGCGTGCAGCGCCGCGGCGAGATCGTAGAGGTAGAAAGCAATCCGGTGCGGCTCATGCGCCATCGCCGCCGCCTCCACCACGCGCGGATATTGCGAGGCCAGCTTGACCAGCGCCAGGTCGTCCGCGTCGAGCAACGACAAGTCCGCCTTCGTGTCGAGCGACACGCCGATATCCGCCGCCTTGCGCTGCAGCGAGCAAATCCGCGCATGGGCATATTGGACGTAGAAGACCGGGTTGTCCTTCGACGCCTCGACCACCTTGGCGAAGTCGAATTCCAGCGGCGTGTCGGCCCGCTTGGTCAGCATCATGAAGCGGACGACATCCTTGCCCACTTCCTCGACGACATCGGCCAGCGTGACGAAGTTGCCCGCGCGCTTCGACATCTTGATCGGCTCGCCGGCGCGCAGCAGCTTGACCATCTGGACGATCTTCACGTCCAGGTCGACGCGGCCGTCGGTCAGCGCGTTGACCGCCGCCTGCACCCGCTTGACCGTCCCGGCATGGTCCGCGCCCCAGATGTTGACCAGGTGATCGGCCTTCTGGGCCTTTTGAAGGTGATAGGCCGCGTCGGCGCCGAAATAGGTCCAGCTTCCGTCCGATTTCTTCATTGGCCGGTCCTGGTCGTCGCCGAACTGGCTCGACTTGAACAGGGTCAGCTCGACCGGCTCCCAATCCTCGGGCGTTTCGCCCTTCGGCGCCTCGAGCAGGCCCTCATAGACCAGCCCCTTCGCGCGTAGCGTCTGCAGTCCCTCTTCAACCTTGCCCGACTGCTGGAGCTGGCTTTCCGAGGCGAAGATGTCGTGGTGGATACCGAGCAGGCCGAGGTCATGCTTGATCAGGTCGATCATCGCCGCGACCGTCTTGGCCTTGAACAGCTCGAGCCATTCGCTTTCCGGCGCCTCGGTGAACTTGTCGCCATATTCGGAAGCGAGGATCGCTCCGACCGGCTTCAGATAGTCACCGGGATAGAGCCCTTCCGGAATCTCGCCGATGTCCTCGCCTAGCTTCTCGCGATAGCGGAGGTGCGCCGAGCGGGCGAGAGTATCGACTTGCGACCCCGCATCGTTGACATAATATTCCTTGGTGACGCGGAATCCCGCCGCCTCCAGCAGCCGCGCCAGCGCATCGCCGACCACCGCGCCCCGGCAATGGCCCATGTGCATCGGGCCGGTCGGGTTCGCCGAGACATATTCGACATTCACCCGCTCATTATTGCCGATGTCCGACAGGCCGTAACGCTCTCCCTCGGCCAATATGGCCGTCAGCTCGTCGCGCCAGCTGCCCTCGCCGAGGCGAAGGTTGATGAACCCCGGCCCGGCGATCTCTACCGCCGTCACGCCCGGAAGCGCTTCCAGCTTCGGCCCGATCAGGGCGGCCAGTGCGCGCGGATTGATCCCGGCGGACTTGGCCAGCACCATCGCAGCATTGGTCGCGAGGTCGCCGTGCGAAGGGTCGCGCGGCGGTTCGACCGCGACGGCCTTGCGAATGGCGTCGGCGGGCAGCGCGCTCTCGCTCACCAGCTGGTCGAGGATCTCGTCGAGAAGTTCGGAGTAACGGGCGTAAAGGGACAAGGCGGCTCACCGGCAAATATGGGATTTTGCGCGCCTCTAGCCCAAGCGGCGCGTCCCGTCACCCTTCGCCGATGGTGATTGCCTCGCCTAGTTCCCACCGCCGGACGGCGCATAGACGATGCGCCATTCCGTCATCTCGCCGGCCTTGGCGATGACGATCTGCGGGCGTGGACCCCGGTGCTTATATTCGCCCGGGCCACCGAAGGCGAAGTGGCTGTGGTCGCCCTCATCTAATGATTCGAGGAGATTATATCCGGCCGCGCGATAGGCGGCGGCGATCTGCCAGTGGCTGACGCCCGGCCGGCGGGCGATGTCGATCGCACGGTTCCGGAGGTGATAGCTGTTGGCGACCCCGCCGACGCGGCGGTTATGGGCCCAGCTTCGATAGGTGCTCGTCACCCGCCCCCAGTGCGCGCCGATCCCGCGGGCCGCGCCCATATCGACGCCCGATTGCCCTTCCGGCACCGACAGATAGCCA
>Ga0307411_10000432_pt1 | contig 14287 bp, 16 predicted proteins | sample DK1Ometagenome_2_FD_203712 | JGI IMG/M metagenome (GOLD analysis project Ga0307411, IMG submission 203712) | Maize rhizosphere microbial communities from greenhouse at UC Davis, California, United States - DK15-O-1 | ecosystem: Host-associated > Plants > Roots > Rhizosphere > Soil | place: USA...
TCGCGCGCATTGCTGAAGCTGCGCACCGGCAGCCCCTCGCGGGCCAGGGCCTTCTCGAGCACGAAGCGGATCGAGTGGTCGTCGTCAACAACCCAGATGGATTTCATGCGGTTCCTCAGCCCATCCCGTCGGCTTGTGGCGTCAGGGCAAGGGCAGCGTGATTCGGAAATTCGTCAGGCCTGGCTCGCTCTCGCAATCGATCATCCCTTGGTGCTGTTGGGCGATCGTCTGCGCGAGCGTCAGTCCGAGGCCCGAGCCGCCCTCCCGCCCTGAGACCAGGGGAAAGAAGATGCGGTCCCGGATCTCGGCGGGGACGCCGGGACCGTTGTCCTCGATATGCAATTCCAATGCCAAGCGCCAGCGCTGCTTGCCGATGGTCACCTGCCGGGCGACGCGGGTGCGCAGCACGATCTGCGCATCACCGGCCGGGATGCGCGAACTCAACGCCTGGGCGGCGTTCTGCACGATGTTCAACGTCATCTGGATCAGCTGCTCGCGGTCACCGCGGAAGTCGGGCAGCGAGGTGTCGTAGTCGCGCGGAATGGACAGGCCCTTGGGATGCTCGATGAGCACCAGCGACCGCACCCGCTCGCAGATCTCGTGGATGTTGACGTCGCCCACGACCTGGGCGCGACGATGCGGCGCCAGCAGGCGGTCCACCAGGCTTTGCAGCCGGTCGACCTCATGGACGATGACCTGGGTGTACTCGTTGAGATCGGCATGGCTGTCCTGCAGCTCCAGCGCCAGCAGTTGGGCCGCGCCGCGGATGCCGCCGAGCGGGTTCTTGATCTCGTGCGCCAGGTTGCGCGTCAGTTCCTTGGTGGCCTGCACCTGGTCGAGGTTGCGCTCGTCGCGGTCCTGGCGCGCCTGCTGGGCGATCTCGATGAGCTCGACGAGCACGCGCGGCTGGCCCTCGTCGGACGCATCCATCTGCGACACGATGACGTGCACGGGCAAGCCGTCTTCATGAGCCCAGGCGCCGCGGCGCAGCAAGGCGTCGAAGCGGCTGCTGGAATAGTGGTTGGCGGCCACGCCGGCCAGCGTCTCGGTCAGACGCTCGACGTCGTCGAACCAGTCGGGCAGCTGGGCCTTCTGCACGGCCCGGCGCGACAGCCGCATGATGTTCTCGAACGCGGCGTTGGCGAACAGGCATTCGCCGTCGGCACTGACGACGACGACCATGGTCGCAAGCAAATCGAGGCCGGCGAACTCGGCCGGCAGCTGTGAGGTATCAGTCATGGCGCCTGGGAACTCCCGCGGCGCCGTGCGCCTCAGGAGGGAAGTTTTGCGATCTCGCGCTTGAGGGCCTGCACGTCGGCCTCGTAGCGGGCGACGCTGTCCTTGAGCTCGGCCATGCGGTCGAGGTACTTCTGGTAGTTGCGCTCGTCGCCGCGCCGCTCGCCCTGGCCGTTGTTGAATTCCTTCTGCGCATTGGCGAGGCGTTCCTCGGCCTGGCGCAGCTCGGCCTGCAGCACGCGGCGGCGCTCGTCGTCGCGCACGCGCTGCTGACCGGCGTCGATGCGGCTGTCAGCACCCCGGGCTCCGTCCGCGGCCGGTGAGGCGGCGTTGGCAGCGGCCCGTGGCCGGGGCGTCTGCACGACGGTGATCGGCGTGCCCTCGATCGTGCGGCAGCCCTTGTCGTGCGCTTCCTTGGCGGACAGCGCATCGGTGTACAGCACCGGCGGGCCAGGACAGCGGTAGACCGTGCCCTGGGCCTGAGCGCCCAGGCTCGCGAGGGCGAACAGCGGAGCCAGCAGTCGATTCAGCATGGTCGGATTGTGGCTCAGCGCAACCCATAAAAAAGGGGCCGCGCCTGCGGCCCCCTTCGGTGGGGATGACGACGGCAGCGGTGAGGCTGCCCATCATCATCACAGCGCGTAGTACATGTCGAACTCGACCGGGTGGGTCGCCATGCGGAAGCGCGTCACTTCCTGCATCTTCAGGTCGATGTAGGCGTCGATGTAGCTGTCGGTGAACACGCCGCCCTTGGTCAGGAAGGCACGGTCCTTGTCCAGGTAGTCCAGCGCCTGGTCGAGGCTGTGGCAGACGGTCGGGATCTTCGCGTCTTCTTCCGGCGGCAGGTGGTACAGGTCCTTGGTGGCAGCTTCGCCCGGGTGGATCTTGTTCTCCACGCCGTCCAGGCCGGCCATCAGCAGCGCGCTGAAGGCGAGGTAGGGGTTGGCGGAAGGATCGGGGAAGCGCGCCTCGATGCGGCGGCCCTTGGGGTTGCCGACGTACGGGATGCGGATCGAGGCCGAGCGGTTCTTGGCCGAGTAGGCCAGCTTGACCGGGGCTTCGAAGCCAGGCACCAGGCGCTTGTACGAGTTCGTGCCGGGGTTGGTGATGGCGTTCAGCGCGCGGGCGTGCTTGATGATGCCGCCGATGTAGTACAGCGCGAACTCGCTCAGGCCGGCATAGCCGTCGCCGGCGAACAGGTTCTTGCCGTCCTTCCAGACCGACTGGTGCACGTGCATGCCGGAGCCGTTGTCGCCGACCAGCGGCTTGGGCATGAAGGTCGCGGTCTTGCCATAGGCGTGGGCGACGTTCTGGATGATGTACTTCTGCAGCTGCAGCCAGTCAGCGCGCTGGACCAGCGAGCTGAACTTGGTGCCGATTTCCATCTGGCCGGCGTTCGCCACTTCGTGGTGATGCACTTCGACCGGGATGCCCATCTGCTCGAGGATCAGGCACATCTCCGAGCGCATGTCCTGGCCGCTGTCGACCGGGGGCACGGGGAAGTAGCCGCCCTTGACGGTCGGGCGGTAGCCGCTGTTGCCGTGCTCGTATTCCTTGGAGGAGTTCCAGGCGCCTTCCTCGGACTCGATCTTGAAGAACGAGCCGGACATCTCGTTGCCCCAGCGCACGCTGTCGAAGATGAAGAACTCGGGCTCGGGACCGAAGTAGGCGGTGTCGCCCAGGCCGGAAGCCTTGAGATAAGCCTCGGCGCGCTTGGCCAGCGAACGCGGGTCGCGCTCGTAGGCCTTGCCGTCGGCGGGGTCGACGACGTCGCAGGACAGGATCAGCGTCGGCTCTTCGAAGAAGGGGTCGATGTTGGCCGTGTTGGGATCGGGCATGAGCAGCATGTCCGAAGCCTCGATGCCCTTCCAGCCGGCGATCGAGGAACCGTCAAAGGCGTGGCCCGACGTGAACTTGTCTTCATCGAAATGGGAGACGGGCACGGAGACGTGCTGCTCCTTGCCACGGGTGTCGGTGAAGCGGAAGTCCACGAACTTGACTTCGTTCTCCTTGACGATGTTCATCACATCGGCGACGGTCTTGGCCATCAATAGCTCCTAGCGGGATCGGACAGGGGTGGGATGCTGCCGCGGGCGTACGCGCCTGCGGCCACGGGGGTGTTCAAAGCAGGTTGCATGCCAGATGCACCGACATGGGTTGTGGCAGGCAGCGCCGGGCATTATGTGGCGCCCCCCGTTACGGCGCGAGAACTATCGCACCAGCTCAGTGCTGATGACTGCACCAACTTGGATCACGCCCCGTTTCAGCGCATCGTAGGCGGTGTCGAGTTGCCCGCTCTCGCCCTTGACGCCGAGTTCGATGCAGCGCCCCCATTGCGGGTGGTCGACGCTCGGCAGGCTGAAGACCTTGATGCCGGCGAAGTCCGCCTCGATGCTTTCCATCAGCGGCGTCAGGCTGGCCTCCATCGCGCCCTGCACGATCAGCGACCGCTCGATGACGTCGACATGGCGGTGCAACTGAGGGAAGCGGTCCAGCACCCAGGCCATCATCGGGTGGGCCATGACGGGGAAGCCCGGCACGAAGTGGACGTTGCCGACGAAGAAGCCGGGGATCTTGTTGTAGGGGTTGGGCACGATGCCGGCGCCCTCGGGGAAGACGCCCATCTCGAAGCGGCGCAGCGTGTCGGGGTGATCCGGGTCGGCCGTCGTGCCCTGCTCCGCCGCGGTCTGCTGCACGCGTTGCCAGATCAGCTCGCGCGCGTCCGGATGCAGCACCAGCGGTCGCCCGAGTGCGGCGGCAGCGGACTGGCGCGTATGGTCGTCCGGCGTGGCGCCGATGCCGCCGCAGCTGACGATGAGGTCGCCGCTGGCGAAGGCCTCACGCAGCTTGGCAGTCAGCAGTTCGCGGTCGTCGCCGAGGTACTGGGCCCAGCTCAGTTGCATGCCGCGCTCGGCCAGCAGTGCGATGAACTTGGCCAGGTGCGAGTCCTGGCGTTTGCCGGACAGGATCTCGTCGCCAATGATGATCAGTCCCACTTGCATGGCTTCAGGCTCCAGGCAGCACTTCCGAGACGATGACCGGCTCCGCCGCGCGCCGCGCCTGCAGGGCCGCGAGGGCGTAATGCGTGAACCAAGCGGTCGAGAACGCAAACACCAGCGTGTAGAGCCAGATCGCCAGCAGCACGACGAACGGCGCGAAGATGACCGCCGTCACGCCCGAGACGGCCCAGATCAGCGACGGCACGGCGCCCAGGTAGCCGCAGAGGATGCCCATGACCAGCATGGGGATGCGGTGCTCGCGCAGCAGCGCGCGGCGCTCCTCGCTCGACGCATGCTCGGCCAGCACGTCGAAGCCGAAGACCCGGTAGGTCAACCAGCCCCAGATCAGCGGCGGCAGCACCATGACGAGTGGCGGGATCAGCCAAAGCGGCATGGACAGCACGATGAGCACCAGCGCCAGCAGCGTCGCGCCCAGCGAGGCCGCGGCGCTTTGCAGCAGCGTGCCGCCGTGCTTCTTCTCCAGCAGCGGGAAGCGCCGCTCGGCCACCAGCCGCACGATGGCCGGCGTCATCAGCAACGCCACCAACAGCAGGCTCAGCAAGATGACCACTGGCAGCACGCCGGCCAGCACGACGACGGCGGCCAGCGCGCTCCGGAAGGACTGCAGGCCGAAGGAGTCCAGCCAGCGCAGCAGGCTGTCGATGAGCAGCCAGCTCTCCAGCGTTGCGCGCACGCCGGCGATGGCGCCTTCCCAGAAGAAGTACATGAAGGCGAACACCAGCACGCCGCAGATGAGCAGCGGCAGCAGCGACAACGCGATGACGCGCGGGTGCAGGCAGTAGGCGACGGCGCGCCAGAAAGCGTCGGGCAAGCCTTGCATCAGGCGGGCCTCCGGAACGACGTGAACAGGCGCGCCAGCCCCAGCCACTGCTGGCGCCAGAAGCCGGCGCCGTAGTCGCGGCCACCCTCCTCGGGCAGCTGGTCGCGCACGCCGGTGGCGTCGAAGCGAGGGTCGAAATTGCTGGTCCGGAACAGCACGTCCCAGACCGGCAGCAGCACACCGAAGTTGTGGCCGCCCAGCGTGCCGCGGCCGCCGGACTCGTGGCCGATGCCGATGCTGTGGTGCAGGCGGTGAAAGCGCGGGCTGACCAGCAGCCGCTCGCCCACCGCACCGAAGTGGATGCGCGCGTTGGCGTGCTGCAGGCTCTCGTGCAACTGGGTGATGACGGTGATGGCGACGAACTGGCCCGGCTCCACGCCGATGAAGCGGGCCAGCAGCGCGAAGACCGTGCCCATCAGCACGTCGTCCAGCAGATGGCCGCGGTTGTCGCTCCACATCGTCATCTGGCGCTGGCTGTGGTGCAGGCTGTGCAGGGCCCACCACCAGTTGAACTGGTGCTGGGCGCGGTGCAGCCAGTAGCCGACGAAGTCGAAGACGAGCAGATAAAGCAGCAGGCTCACCCAGGCGATGTCGGTCACGCCGGGCCACAGGCCGTCGAGCTGCCAGGTCGACAGGCCGGCCAGCCGCATCTCGCTGGCCATGCTGTCCCACAGCGGGTCGATGCTGAAGAACATCGCCAGGCGCACGAGACCCAGGCGATGGATCAGCGTGTAGACCACGTCGTCGCGCACGGCGGCGTGGTCGGTGACCGGCTCGACGGGCCAGCGCCGCTCCAGCAGGCCGATGCCCAGCAGGATGATGCCGATCTGCAGCAGGCCCAGCAGCAGCCATCCCGTGGCGTCGAACGCGTCCTCCAGCAGATTGCCGAAACCCAGGCCGAAGACGATCGGCTGCACGACGTTCTCGTACAGCGCCAGCTGCAGGCTGTCGAAGGTGTTGGAGATCCAGTCGATCACGGCTTCTTGGGCTTGGGCGCAAACAACGGCGAGTAGCGGGGATGGTCACGCAGCGGCGCAAAGCATAGGCCACGCTGCTGCAGGCCCGTCATCAGCGGCTCCAGCACCGCAGGGGCCCAGGGGTCCTGACGCTCCCAGATGCCGAGATGGGCGACCAGGATGTCGCCGGGCTGGATGTCGCGCAGCGCCTTCTCCAGCAACTGGGCGTTGGGGTGGGCGCCGCTGGGCAGCTCGTCGCCGAGGAAGCCGGCGCGGGCCCAGCCGACATGCGTGAAGCCGCACGCCTTGGCGGCGCTCAGCAGCGCCGGCGATGTTCGGCCCGCCGGCGCGCGAAACAGCGGCGCCAGCGGCTTGCCGGTCATGGCCGTGAAGCGGTCGCCGACCTTCTTCAGGCTGGCACAGTACTGCTCGGCCGTCAGCTCGCGCACGACGGGCGGCTGGATGCCCGCCTGGGTGCGGAACCTGAAGCGCGTGACCTTGCCGTCGGCGTCAGGCAGGTCCGAGAGGAAGACGTCGTGGTCCCAGGTGTGCGAGCCGAAGTCATGGCCCTCGGCCGCGCGCTCGCGCCACCACGGTGCCCAGGTGTCGTCCAGCGTCGTGCCGCCGGTCTGCGTCGGCTCGCTGGCGAGGAAGAAGGTCACCTTGGCGTTGTGCTTCTTCAGCGTCTGCGCGACCAGCGGCGCGACGCCCATGTGACCGGTGTCGAAGGTGAGGTAGACCGGCTTGTCGCAGGCCGGCTGCGCCACCGCCGCACCCGCTGCCAGCAGCAGAAGGAGCGCCTTCATAACCGCGGTTGATGGTCCAGCGTCCAGATGCCGTGCGGCGACTTGCCGACCTTGACCTGGCGCACGACCTTGCGCGTCACGGTGTCGATCTGCGTCAGCTTGCCGGCCCAGCGCGAGGTGACGAGCAGCGTGCGGCCATCGGTCAGCAACTCCATGTCGTCCGGGCCGGCCGGCGCCGGGAACTGGTCGATGACCGCCATCGTCGCCAGGTCGATCTTGCTGATGGTGTTGGCCGCACGGTTGGAGACCAGCACATGGCGCTTGTCGCCCCAGGCCCGGAAGGAGTGGGCGCCCGCGCCCGTCTGGATGCGCCGCGCCAGCTTGGGTGCCGCGCCGCTGACGTCCCAGACCTCGACGAACTTGTCGCCGGTCAGGCCGACGAGCACGAACTTGTCGTCCGGCGTCAGGTACAGGTCGGCCGGCATCTTGCCGACCGGCGTCTTCCACTTGACGGCCTGCGTCGCCAGGTCGATGGCCAGCAGCTCGTCGCTGTCCTGCAGGCTGACGTAGAGCGTCGTGCTCTTCGTGTCGATGTTGAGGTGGCTGGGCGTCTTGGGTGCCGCGATGCGCTTGACGAGCTGCAGCGGCTCGGCGGCGAGGCTGCCCTGCCAGCGGTAGAGGTCGACGCGGTCGAGGCGGTTGGACGCCGTCACGAACCATTTCATGTCCGGCGAGAAGCGCAGGTGGTAGGGGTCGGAGATGCCGCGCACGACCCGCTGGACCTCGGCCGTGCGCGGGTCGACGAAGGTCAGCGAGTCGCCCAGCGCGTTGGCGACGATGAGCGACTTCTCATCGGGCGACAGGTAGAGGTGGTGAGGCTCCTTGCCCGTCGGGATGCGCTTGAGGACGGTGAAGCCGACAGGGTCGACGACGGCGATGTCGGCGTCCAGCGAATTCAGCACGAAGACCGGCGGGCGTCCTTGCTGGGCGTGGGCTCCGAGAGCCGCCATCAATGCCAAGGCCATCGCCCAACTGCGCAACATCCAGCTCTCCAATGAAAAGGGCGGCCCGTTGCCGCCCCTGACCTTGCGAGTTTACCCGGGGGGTCTGTCGGCACCCTGTCCCAGGTCAAACCGGTCGCCGACGCTTACTCGTCGTCGCCCCCGAGCAGCCCGCCGAGCAGCCCGCCGCCGGCGAAGCCGCCCAGCACCGAGCCCTCTTCCTTGCTGCCACCGCGCTGCGGCGCGGCCGCGAAGATGCGCGACGCCAGGCGCGAGAACGGCAGGCTCTGCAGCCAGACCTCGCCGGGGCCGGTCAGCTGGGCCAGGAACAGGCCCTCGCCGCCGAACAGCGCGGTCTTGATCTTGCCGACGTACTGGATCTCGAAATTGACGTTGGGCGTGTAGGCCACCACGCAGCCCGTGTCCACCAGCAGGCGCTGGCCCGGCTGCAGCGTGCGGCGCACGACGGTGCCGCCCGCATGCACGAAGGCCAGGCCGTCGCCCTCGAGCTTCTGCATGATGAAGCCCTCGCCGCCGAAGAAGCCGACGCCCAGCTTCTGCTGCAGCGCGATGCCCAGCGACACGCCGCGCGCGGCGCACAGGAAGGCGTCCTTCTGGCAGATCAGCATGCCGCCGAGCTGGCTCAGGTCCATCGGCAGGATCTTGCCCGGATAGGGGGCCGCGAAGGCCACGCGCTGCTTGCCGGCACCGTTGTTCGTGTAAACGGTCGTGAACAGCGACTCGCCGGTGATGAGGCGCTTGCCGGCGCCCAGCAGCTTGCCGAAGAAGCCGCCGCCCTGGTTGGCCGATCCGTCGCCGAACACCGTGTCCATCGTGATCGCGGCGTCCATGAACATCATCGAACCGGCCTCTCCGATGGCCGCTTCGCCGGGGTCCAGTTCGACCTCGACGAACTGCATCTCCGCACCCTTGATCTCGTAATCGACTACATCCATCGCCATGACGGCTCTCCAGCTGAAAAAAGCGGGCCGCATGATAGGGCGCCCTTCGTCCAAGGACTACCTTGGCCGGTCCCCCGAGGGGACGGCGATGCTTACCGGATCGGCCGACAAGCACATCCCTTCACGCGGGCCGGCTCGGGAGCAGCCCAGCGCGCGCCCCGCAAGGCTTATGCAGCGGCCGGTTGCACATCGTCTATTTCTCTGTTGACAGAAATTTCAGACGGCGTACGCTTGGTGCCATGGAACTCACCGACATCAGCCGCAGATTCATCGTCCACTGGGGTGAGATGGGCTCCAACTGGGGCGTCAACCGCAGCGTCGCGCAGATCCATGCGCTGCTGTTCGCGCATGGCCAGCCGCTGCACGCCGAGGACATCGCCGACACGCTGGTGCTTGCACGCTCCAACGTCAGCAACAGCCTGAAGGAGTTGCTCAACTGGCGGCTCATCCGCGTGGCCCACGTGCTGGGCGACCGGCGCGATTACTACGAGACGTCCGGCGACGTCTGGGAGTTGTTCCGCATCATCGTGCGCCAGCGCAAGGAGCGCGAGTTCGACCCGACCGTCGCACTGCTGCGCGAGCTGTCGACCGACCCGGCGCTGGACAAGGAGTCGCCCGCGATGCAGGACCGGCTGCGCAGCACGCTGGACTTCATGCAGACGCTGGGCAGTTGGAGCGACGAGATGCTGCGCTTGTCACCCGCCACGCTGGAGAAGATCCTGCGCCTGGGCGCTCAGGTGCAGCGCTTCGTCCGGCCAGGCGATGCCGCAGACACATCGCCCAGCGTCTTTCCGGTCACGCCGCCTATCCCTCCCATGGGGTGACACGAACGGGCGCCGCGAACGCCTCTTTTTTTGCCCCGCAATTTCACTTTCAACAGAAACAACCGCCATGACAGCCAAAAACACCGTCTCTGGCACCGTCACCCACACCGTCTACTACGACGGCGCCTGCCCCCTGTGCCGCGGTGAGATGGCACTGCTGATGAAGCGCAACGCCGCCGGACTGCTGGACTTCGTCGACATCAGCGCACCCGGGTTCGATCCCGCGCCGCTGGGCGTGCGGCTCGACGCCATGCTGCAGCTGATGCATGTGCGCCAGCGTGATGGCAGCTGGCTCATCGGCATCCCGGCCTTCGAGGTGATGTACGCCGCGACCGGCTTTCACACCACCGCGCGCTGGCTGCGCCGGCCCTGGTTTGCCCGCCTGGCCGCCCGCGCCTATCCCTGGCTCGTCCGTCACCGCTACCAGTTGCCGCACACGCTGGTGCGCGGCCTCTTCCGCATCCAGCAGCGCGCCTGCCCCGCCGACGCCGCCTGCCGTGTGCGCTGACCCACTTTCAACCCCAGGAGCCTCCATGTCGGAACTGAACTTCGCCCTCACGTTGGCCATCGCTGTCCTCACGCCCATCATCGCGATCAGCTATCTGCGGTCCATCCTCGTCGCCGTGCTGGACACCCTGTGCCCCGCACCACTGCCCGGTGCGGCCGGCGCCCACTTCTGGGTTCGCAGCGCCTATGTGCTGGCCGTCGCCGGCACGCTGGTGCTGGCGCTGACCTTCGGCGAGTTCCACGGCGACCCGCTGGATGCCGTGCACCGCGCACTGCTGCTGTCGGCGGCGGGCTGCTTCGTCAGCATCGCCACCATCGCCTGGCGCGTCTGGGCGCCCGTGCGGCGCACGCTTGCCAAGGGAGAGGCCTGAGTCATGAGAGTCCTCGTAGTCGGCGCTGGCGGCTTCATCGGCCGTCACCTATGCGCGGCGCTCGCTGCCGCGGGGCACGACGCGGTGCGCGCCACGTTGCAACCTCTCGCCGCGTGGGACCAGCCCGAGGACTGGCGCCCGCAACTGACGGGCATCGACGGCGTCGTCTATGCAGCCGGCTGCCTGCGCGACCAGTCGGGCGGCGTGGCCGACCTGCTCGACCTGTTGCACCACCGCGCGCCCAGCGCGCTGGGCGACGCGTGCGAATCCGCCGGCATCCGCCACCTCGTCCACCTGTCGGCGCTGTGCGGCGGCGTCAGCGCCTATGCGCGCAGCAAGCATGCGGGCGAGGTGGCGCTCGCGGGGCGCGGCTGCATCGTGCGGCCCAGCCTGGTGGTCGGTGTGGGCGGCGTCAGCAGTCGCATGCTGGACCTGCTCGCCCGCCTGCCCTGGCTGCCGCTGCCCGCCGCGGTGGCGCGCTGCCGCGTGCAGCCCATCCGCGTCGAAGACCTGGCCGCGGGCATCGTCGCGACGCTGAACTCGCCACTGCCGCCGGCTTCCTGGGTGGCCGTCGGCCCGGAGGCCGCGACCGTGGCCGATTGGATCGCCCGCCGTCGCGCGGCACGCGGCCTCGGCCCGGCACGCCACATCGAGCTGCCGCAGGCGCTGACCCGCGCGTCGGCGCGCCTGGGCGACCTGATCCCGTTGGGCCCCTGGTGCAGCACGGCGCTGGAGCTGCTGGCGCACGACAGCGCCGAGCCGCAGGCCGCATCGCCGCTGGGCCGGCCGCTGCGCGACGCGATGGAGGGCGCGTGGGCATGACGGTCCGCCTCGCACGCGCCTCGCTGGTGCTGCTGTGGTGGGGCACCGTTGCAGCCAGCCTGCATGACGGCGGTGCCGTTGGCATCGCTTTGCTGCAGGACGCCGCCGGCCTGGGCCCGGATGCCGCGCCGGCCCTCCTGGCGCTGGGCTGCGCTTGGGATGCCGCGATCGGCCTGCTGCTGCTGTTGCGGCCCAGCGCCCTCGCCTACCGCCTCGCGATGGCCGGCGTCGTCGGCATGACGCTGCTGGCCAGCGTCCTCGTGCCGACGCTGTGGCTGGACCCCTTCGGCGCGCTGCTGAAGAACCTGCCCGTGCTCGCGCTGCTGGCACTGCTCATGCCCAAAGAGGGCCGCTCATGAACACCTATCTGCTCGTCAAGTGGCTGCACATCGTGTCCAGCGTCGTGCTCGTCGGCACCGGCTTTGGCTCGGCGTTCTACCTGTTCTTCACCAACCGCCAGGCCAGCCTCGAAGCACGCGCCGTCGTCGCCCGCCTCGTCGTGCGGGCCGACCTGTGGTTCACCGCGCCGGCCGTCATCGTGCAGCCGGTCAGCGGCATGTGGCTGGCTCACACCGCCGGCTGGTCGCTGGCGACGCCGTGGCTGGCCGTGTCGATCGCCCTCTACCTGCTGGCGGGCGCCTGCTGGCTGCCGGTGCTGTGGCTTCAGCTGCGCATGGCGCGCGAGGTCGAGGCGGCGTTGGCCGAGGGCCGGCCGTTGTCAGTGCAATACCGGCGTTGGCAACGCGCCTGGGAATGGCTGGGCTATCCGGCCTTCATGGCCATGCTCGCGGTCTTCTACCTGATGGTGAACAAGCCGTCGTTCTAGGCCGTGCGGAACCGCGCCGCGGCGTCGCGCAGGCGGCCGGCACGGTCCTCGAGCAGCGTGGCGGAGGCGGCCGTCTCCTCGACGAGCGCGGCGTTCTGCTGCGTCGTCGAGTCGACCTCGCGGATGGCCGCGGCGAGTTGGCGGATCTGGTCGGCCTGCGACGACGACTGCGTGCTGATGTCGCCGACGATGGCGGCGACACGCTGGATGGCCTGCACGATCTCGCCCATCGATCCGCCGGCCTGTGACACATAGGCCTCGCCGCGGTGGACGGCATCGATGGAGGAGCTGATCAGCACCTTGATCTCACGCGCGGCCTCTGCGGAGCGCTGCGCCAGCGATCGCACCTCGCCGGCGACGACGGCGAAACCGCGGCCCTGCTCACCCGCTCGCGCGGCCTCGACCGCCGCGTTGAGCGCCAGGATGTTGGTCTGGAAGGCGATGGAGTCGATGACCTGGATGATGTCGCCGATCTTGCGCGAGCTGGCGGTGATCTCGTCCATGGACTGCACGGCGCGCTGCACGACGGTGCCGCCACGGCCGGCCAGTTCGGCCGCGCCCTGCACGAGGTCGTGCGCCTCGCGGGCGCTGCCCATGTTCTGGTCGACGGTCTGCTCCAGCAGGCCGGTGCTGGCGCTGGTCTCCTCGACGACCGAGGCCATCGCATTGCCGCGCGCGGACAGGTCCTGGTTGGCGCCGGAGATCTGCGTGGCCGACGTGGAGATGTGCTCGGCTCCCGCGCGCACCTCGTGCACGAGGCCGCCCAGGCGATGCACGGCGTCACGCAGCGCATTGGTGGCCAGGACCACCTCATCGCGGCCAGGGAGCGCGTCGGTGTCGCTCAGGTCGCCGGCACCCAGCGCCTCGATGCGCTGGCCCAGCGCCGCGCAGGTGCTGCGCGCCGCGAGGTAGTAGCTCACCAGCGCGTAGAGGGCCACGCCGACGAAGACGATGGCCAGCGCCACGGCCATCCAAAGGCTGTGGCTCAGGCGGTCGACGCGGGCCTCCACGAGCTCGGCCAGCTTCTGCTCGGCAGCCCGCTGCATCTGGTCCGCCGCGGCGATCTGCGTCGTGCCCAGCGCGAACCAGGCGGCCGCTTCGACCTTGGGCGGCTCGCCCAGCACGAAGCTCTGATCGAACTTGTCGCCGAAGTCCTTGCGGATGCGCTCGACCAGCTGCAGGTCGAGGCCGGCGACCGCGTCGGGGTTGGCCGCCGCGACGCGGTTCAACGCGGCGCTCAGGCGCGTCAGGTATTCGTCCATCAACGTGTCGGCCTGATGCAGGCGCTGCACCACGCCATAGGGCGGCGTGCCCAGATGGGCCGTGGCGGCGCCAAGCGCACGCATGCGGCCGATCGCGTCCTGCAGGCGCGTCAACGCGTCGGTGACGGTCAGCATCAGGTAGTACGTGTCGGCGTCCGGGTCGAGCGCGAGGTTGGATTCGGACGATGCCTGCTCGGTGAGTGCCTGCACCGCGTCGGTCATCGCATAGCCGGCCGTGATGACCGCCTCCGGCTCGGCCGCGCCGAGGGCGACCAGCGCCTTGGCCTTGGCCCGCGCGGCGGCAAGGCCGGGGGCGAGCTTCAGGGGATCTGCGGCAGCGATCACGCGCTCGAGGGCCCGGGCCTGGGCATCGAACTTGGCGAGCGCCTCGTCCCGCTTGGCCTCGGAACCGGGCGTCTTCGCGCTCAGGCCGATGGACGTGCCGCGCAGCACCATGGCGGCGTTCAGCAGGCCGCTGATCTGCCGCACCTGGGCAACGCCGACCAGCTCCTTGGCCGAAAAGGCCCGGGCGTCCGAACGATCCCCCGCGAGCGAAACCAGCAGGTAGACCAGCGGGATGGCGAAGCACAGGCAGACGATGAAGAACTTGTGCGCCATGGGCAGGCGGCGCATCAGGCTGACCGCGGGTGAAAAGACGATGTTCATCTGGCTTTCCCAAACCGCTGGTAGCGGCATCAGCCGCGAAATGTAGTCAGCGAGGCCAGCCGCTTCTGGGTACTTTCACCAAAGCCGGTATCGTTTCCGGCCCAAGCGTGTGTTTGTTGCCAGACCGGCGGCCGGGCCAAAAAAAAGGTTCATCGCCGATTTCCGGGGAACGCTGCGCGGATCTTGAGGAAGAAGTAGTCGTCGTCGCGATAGCCGTAGGCCATACGCTTGATGACCTTGATCTTGTTATTGATGCCCTCCACCAAGT
>Ga0307411_10000433_pt1 | contig 14285 bp, 10 predicted proteins | sample DK1Ometagenome_2_FD_203712 | JGI IMG/M metagenome (GOLD analysis project Ga0307411, IMG submission 203712) | Maize rhizosphere microbial communities from greenhouse at UC Davis, California, United States - DK15-O-1 | ecosystem: Host-associated > Plants > Roots > Rhizosphere > Soil | place: USA...
GGAGTTGGAATCATTCCCACAATATTGGGACGGTGCTCCGAAGTTTTCCAAACTGCGTATAAAGACCGTCACCGATGCAAGCGCCATGCAGGCGGAACTTCAAACCGGTGGTGTTGACATTGCGCCTGGCGCTTCCAATCTTCCCCCTGATACCTTGAAACTTTTGGGAGAAGCTTCGAACCTCAAGGTCGAGCAGTTCGATGGCTCGAATATCCAATACGTGGGCCTGAACACAACTTCGGCGCCACTCGACAACCCGAAGATTCGCCAGGCGATCGGGTACGCCATAGATCGCGAAAAGCTGATCAAAGAACTTCTTTCTGGACAGGCCAGGATCGCCAGCTCGATTTTGCCGATTGGTTCATGGGCCTATTCACCCGGCACTCAATACAATTTTGATCCCGGAAAATCTAAACAGTTGCTGAAGGAAGCCGGCTACAAAAACGAGCCGGTAAAGTTTAAATATTCATCGGGTAACGCCGCTTTCAACAGTTACGCCCAGGCGATTCAAAGTTCATTGGCCGCCGTCGGTCTCAATGTCCAGATCGAAACTCTTGACCCGGGCACGCTTCGTACTCAGTTGGCGCAGGGGCAATTCCAGATGAACACCGGAGTCTGGATCGGCGGGAATCAGGATCCGATCTTTCTGAAGGACCTTTTCACGACAGGGCGCATTCCCGGCCCCGGTGTCGCGTGCTGCAACCGCAGCAGGTTCAGCAACCCCGAGGTGGATAAACTCCTCGAGGATGCGATCAATGAAGTCGATCGCGAAAAAGCCAAAGCGCTTTACATTCGAGCATGGGGGATCATCAGCAGTGAACTCCCCCTTTTCCCTCTTTGGTATCCGGCGAATATGGTGGTATCGAACAAACGCATCGGGAATGTCAAAATGAATCCAAGTGGGGACTGGACGTTTTTGAAGGACATAACTATCGGGAACTAGCCGATCGCTTGACAATTCCCCTTCATCGGCTAAAATTACAGTTTGCTTGCGGGAGTAGCTCAGTGGTAGAGCGCGACCTTGCCAAGGTCGAAGTCGCGAGTTCGACCCTCGTCTCCCGCTCCATTTTTGAAAGGATAAAGGCGAAAGGATAAAGTGAGCTCTTTGCTTTAACTTTATCCTTTCGCCTTTATCCTTTATCCTTACGCAGGGCGGCGTAGCCAAGTGGTAAGGCAGAGGTCTGCAAAACCTTTATTCATCGGTTCGATTCCGATCGCCGCCTCCATCAATTTCTTTCGATTTTGTCAGATTTCGCTGTTTTCCGGATGGGTCCGCTGGCCTACTCCAGGAAAGAACGAAAATCCGAAGTTCCCGATTAAAAACGATTGCAAAACTTCAGTTCGTGCTCAATTACTCTATTTAGTAGGCAAAAGCCTGATATAACTCATGGCCGTCGTTAGGATCCAATGATTCCACGCGAGGGTTGAACCGAAGCATTTGCTTAGAGATGGGCGAGAGAGAGGCCCAGGTGTGCATCGGGATGCGGATAGAAACCTCAGGCCTGAATAGCCATTTCCGACTGTAGCCGATGACGCACATAGGACGCGGTTCATTCGTTCGATTCGGAGTGCCCCGGTGGATTCCCCTTACATCCCTTATCATGAGATCGCCCGCCTGCATTAATAATGGAACCAGCGCGACTTCGCCCGTCTCAATCGCTTCCAAGGCCCGGTCCTTGGCCATCATGTGGGTGCCCATCGCAACCTCGAAAGGGCCATTTTCAATGGTGACGTCCACGAGCGGAAAGTTTACTGCAAGTTGAAATGGGGGTGATTCCAATTTCATTTCAGGGAAGAGTGGCGGCGCATCGCGATGTAGTGCCTGGAATTCGGAACCAAGCAGCGGTGTGTCTGTCGCTAGTTGCACCATTGTGAAGTCCGCTCCCACCAACTTCTCGACAATGCCGAGGACATCGGGATCGGTGAAGACCACCTCGTCGGCAAACGGCGCAATAAACGGCAGGGTTACATAGAACCTGCCGGGGCCACGATTTTGAAGTTCGCCTTCATTATCAATATGAGATCGAAGGAGCGGGAGAAACGCTTCGTGCCATTTTGATAACAGCTGACGCGGAAGGTGGTCGCGCAGAATGCAGACACCCTCGGTCAGAGTCTCGTGGGCAAAAGCTTCTATTTCAGCCTTATTATAACGCAAATTTCAATTGCAATTTCCGTTACTTTACTTTTCGAACCGGGTCAATTGGTTCTGTACCACGACCACGAAAAGCAGAATTACTCCTCGCAATACTAGCTGCCACCACGGGCTGATTTGCCCTTCAAGATTGAAAAGATTGAAGATGACGCCAAGCAGCAGCACACCCACACAGGTAGAGGCAACACTTCCCTGTCCCCCGGCCAGCAGCGTACCCCCGATGACAACCGCTGCGATCGCGTCCAATTCCCAACCCACCCCGGCCACCGGCTGACCTGTTCCCAGGCGTGAAGCCAAGACGACTCCGGCAAGGCCGGCAAGTAACCCGCTGATCCCGTAAACGGCAATGGTTATGCGGTCGATATTCAAACCCATTAGCCGCGCCGCTTCATCGTTATCACCGACTGCGAAAACGCTTCTGCCGAACCGGGTATAGTTCAATATGATCCATCCGATAGCGTATGCTGCGATCAAGATAGCAACCGGGACCGGAATGACACTTATAGATTCGCGACCGAGCCAATTGAATCCTTCGTCTGCTGCCGAGATCCGAACGGATTGTTCCCCCGTCGCGGCAAGGGCGAGTCCTCGGGCGGCTATCATCATCGCAAGCGTGGCTATGAACGGCTGGATGCGGGCTTTGGAGATAACTAACCCATTTATCAGCCCTAGAACCGCCGTTGCCGCCACTCCCGCCAGGAGTGCGACAGCCCAGCCCCGGTCCGCAAGATTAGCTGCAATAACTCCCGCCACCGCCACGAGCGCCCCAACAGAAAGGTCGATCCCGCCCGTAAGGATCACAAAGGTCATGCCCAGTGCGACCAGCCCAACCATGCTGTTTTGTCGCAAAACATTCAGTAAGTTCTCGGGCGTGAGAAAAGCCTCATACCGAACAAACCCGACAATGCAAACCAGTAACAAGACGATCAGGGCTCCTTGCTGCTGGAAGATCGAACCCAGCTTCGCCTTTATTGAGCGGGCGCCTCCGCCCGTTGCATTCAGAGTTTCCGCCTGATCCATAGTCATTCACTATTTAGGAGAACACATATTCAATACAAACGTACCCTAAATGAATCGAATCTAGCCGATCGTCCCCGGCCGCTGTGCATCAGTGCGACTCGTGCGCCGTCAATCTGACTGCCGGTGACCGGCTTACCGAGGTGCATCCAAACCTTTCCGTCGACGCTGTACGCGAACTGAAAACGTTCGGCATCCTTGACCGCCATTCGTAATTTGACCGTTCCGGCGCCCTTCAGTTCCGATATCGCCATCTCTTTGTCCCTGCCACGCTCACGACGCCAAGAGGCGACTCGTCCTCGGCTTACGCTGATGCCGACCGCATTATCACGCCAGCTGTATGCGGAAAGTCCGGAGCGCTCATCCGAGTTGACATCGACATTCTTTATCGTCACAAAAGCTTCGTAGTTTACGGAAAGTGGTCTAATGCCTATCACCGCTTCGGAATCGCCCGAACCTGCAAAAGATAAAGTGCCCTCGTTCAATACGAGGAACTCGACCGGGCCATTAGGCATTTGATAACTTGGGTGAAGATCTGAATCTTCGAATTCGTCAACAAACTCCTTTATCCGTACCTGGCGGCCGGTCGTGAAAATAGCATTCGCGGCTACGGACGGACCTTTTCCCTCATTGATCGTGGCCCAACCTTCCTTAGGCCACTCGACTCGGTCGAGAAGTGCCTCGCGCCCGATGCTGAAAGCTTCGGAGTTCCGCCGATACGCATGATACAACAGGAAATCGTCTCCCCTCGGAGTCGTTACGATCGTTCCATGCCCGGGACACTGCCAGTACTCATTGGCAGCGAGAATTGGGTTTCCCGGGTTCTTCTCCCATTTCCCCAACAGGGATCTGCTGCGTGCCACACCTAACGCATAATTGCAGGTGCGGCCGCAACACGCATTTCCCGAATAAAACATGTAGAACCAATCGCCTCGCCGAACTATGTCCGCCCCCTCAATAACGTGGTTTTCCCACCCCGCACCTTCGTTTCGAAATAGTTTATGCGGCTTACCGATCAGCTTGGTGAGCGATGTGTCGAGCTGCTGAGAGTAAAGCCACGTGGGCTGCTGGCGATCGTTGCCATCTTCTTTCCAGACGAGAAACGGCTTGCCCCCTTCGTCCCGTATAAAAAATGCATCCAGCGAACCCATTTCCTGGCAGACGAGCGGACCATGATCCGTGTATGGCCCGGTCGCTTTTTCGGCTTCGGCAACTGCGACGCAAAGAGTTCCTTTCTTGCCTTTCCCATCGTTTCGCCGGGCAGTATAAAAAACGTAGAACTTTCCACTGTCATAAGCGAGTTCGGGCGCCCAGAAATCGCCCTTTGCCCACGCCGGCATCTTCGCAAAGACGGACCCGATTATTTTCCAGTTGATCAGATCGCGGGAGTGGGCGATTGGATAAAATGGTGACCAGTTGCCGGAGGTGGCGCTTGCGTAATAGTCGTCCCCGACCCTAATAACGGACGGGTCAGGGAAATCGCCGGCTACTACCGGGTTGCTGTAGGTCTGGGCAGAGGAACTTCCGGAAGTCCCTCCGACGGCGATAAGAAGCAGGAACGTGATAATAACAAATCGATATCTGAACCACGATCTTCCACTTGTTCGCGCTCTTTTTTTGATGGTCTGGCGATGCATCAGTTAGCGAGGGTTGCCTTCGAGGCCGAGCGGCCCGTCACCCTTTTGATCAGTTCTGTCTCTTCGCGGAGATAAGGCGTGCCGTCAGTCCTGAAGACGTCGTGAAACCATATCCACGGTTCGTTCTCAACATATGGCCTTTCCCACGAATCCCACGGATAAATCGTCTGGGATTTACCCTCGACAAATCCCCAATTAATCATTCCCACGTTAAAACGTTTTCCAACAGGCAGAATAGCCACAAAGGTGCTGCCGCGCGGACGTGCCATATATTCGGTGCACATGATCGGACGCCCTAATTTTTCTAAAAACTTGATCCGTTTCGCAAACTCATCCGCGGGTTCGTAGCTATGAAAAGTAACAAAATCGGAGTTATCGATCTGGATCTGTTCCGTGGAATCGAACCGTTCGTTGTTCACGTAATCCCCTTTCCACACCCCAGAGGTCAACGGCTGTATGGGGTTCGAATCGCGGGCCCACTTGAACGCCAGTGATAAAAGCTTATTCACCAACTCGACCTTATTCGGGGGATCATTCTTTGCGTAATCGTTCCCATTACGGTTATCGGGTTCATTCCAGATGTCCCAAGAGTTGATGCGCCGGTCCTTTGCAAAACTGCGAACAACGTCCTTAACGTATCGTTCCAGCCTCGGATATTCGTTGGCGTCCGCCAATGCTTTTGCCCCGGGCGACTGCACCCAACCAGAGTTGTGGATCCCGGGCCGGGGAATTCTCTGTTTACCCACCACGGGATTCGGGTCCCAAACCGAGTCGAAAAATACGATCATCGGCTTGATCTTGTGTTTTTCGCAAATTTTGAGGAATGCGTCGAGGCGACCTTTGAAGCCTTCCGGGTCCTGTTGGTAAGCAAGATCATGCATGAATACGCGCATCGTATTCATCCCGATATTTTCCGCCCAACTCAATTCCAAGTCGATACGTTTGGGATCGAAAGTATCCGCCTGCCACATTTCCAATTGATTAATAGCGGTCGCTGGGACGAAATTAGATCCCACCAAAAACGACTGACCGTTATACCAATCTTTCGCCTGTTGCTCCGTCCAACGTGGTGCAGCCGCGATCGACGCCGCCAAGAGCCCGACAATGATGAAGTGACGTGAGAACAATTTCATTGCGATTCAACCTTGTGATCGGGTGCGCTGCAGGTACACCACGAAGAGTATGATAAACGCCTTCGTGACCAGCGAGTACGGGTACGAGTAACCGCGCATATTGAAACTGGTCGATATCACCTGCATGATAAATGCTCCGACCACCGTGCCGACAACGGTGGACTTGCCGCCGCTCAGCGCTGTACCCCCGATCACGGTGGCGGCGATCGCGTCCAACTCGATATTCAGGCCGACCTGAGACGCATCGGACGCCCCCAACCGGGCAGTGTATATCAGTCCCGCTGCTCCCGCGAGTAAGCCGCTAAGTGCATACACGGTAATCTTAGTTCCAACGACCGATACACCGGATAGATGGGCCGCACGCTCATTACCGCCGACAGCGAGCACGTAGCGTCCAAAGATCGTCGCACGAAGAACGAAAGCCGCTACCCCAACAATAACCGTCATCAAAATGATCGGCATCGGTACGCTTGCGACCGAACCCTTACCTATAAATTCGAAAGCGGGGTCGCTAAAGGGGATCAGTTGACCGCCGTTGCTGATTACTTGAGCGACACCCCTCCCGGAAATCAGCAACGCTAAGGTCACGATTATCGGCTGTATGTTGAATGAGGCGATGAGCCAGCCGTTAAACGCCCCCAACAAGACCGCTGCGATCAATCCTAAGAGGATCGCAGGCAGAGCCCCGAACTCCAGCGAAATAGCCGCGACGGCGGAAGCCACGGCCATCACGGAACCTACGGAAAGATCGATACCCCCGGTGGCGATCACAAACGTCATGCCAATTGCAACGAGCATGGTGGGCGTGACTTGAACAAGGATATTGCGGAAATTATCGATGTCCGCGAAGTTAGGAGTGAAAAAGCCGTTCAATAATACAATGATCACCAACGCTGCCGCTGCTCCATAAGTCGGCGCATAATCAGCAAAACTTGAACCGGCGTTTCGCGATAGCGGTTGGGTCAATGTTTCAGCCATTCTTTAAGATGAGGTTTTGTACTGCTCCATTATAGATCTTCGGCCGGTGAATCCGCGGCCATTGCCTTGACTATCGAGTCGGCTGAGATTTGAGCCGATCTCAGTTCAGCGGCACATTCGCCATCCCGCATCACTACTACTCGGTCGCTGCCCTCCACCAACTCCTCGAGCTCGGAAGAGATCATCAAAACCCCCAGGCCCCCGGCAGCGAGTTCGTTGATTAGGCCCTGTATCTCCCCTTTTGCACCGATGTCGATCCCACGGGTGGGCTCGTCTAATATCAAGAATTTGGGGTTCTTGCACAGCCACCGGGCAATCAGGACCTTCTGCTGATTGCCCCCGGATAGCTCGCGGATCTTTTGATCCCCGCTGGATGCCTTTATACGCAGACGGTTCATGAATTTGTCTACGACCTCTTTTTGCTTTGTTCTGGAGACGACACCGAGAGACGTCAGCGACGGAAGCGCGGCGAGCGTCATATTCTCCCGGACCGACCAGTTCGGTACGATCCCTTCCGCTTTGCGGTCCTCGGAAAGGAATGCCAGCCCCGACCGTATTGCGTCCCTCGGGGATCGGAGTTTGAGCTGAGATCCATCCAGGAAAACCTTACCCTTGTCGACCTCGTCCGCACCGAAGACCGCCCTCGCGACCTCCGTTCGTCCGCTGCCAAGCAGTCCGGCCATGCCCAAGATCTCGCCATGGCCCGCGGTCAGGGATACACCCCGGAGTCTGCGCCCCCGCGTGAGATCTTCTGCAACGAGCAGCGGTTCCTTCGTCATTTCCTGGACGTGATGATCGCCGAACGCGGTGGCCCCTTTTTTCTCCAGGCTGGAGCGCTCTTTTCCCAACATTAGACAAACGAGATCGATGCGTTCCAGCGCGTCAAGTGGCCGCGTGGCGATAAATTTACCATCGCGTAATACCGTCACCTTGTCGCAAACAGCGTAGAGTTCATCAAAGCGGTGGCTAATATACACTACGCCTGTGCCCTGCGACTTTAATCTGCCGACCACGTCATAAAGAAGAGTAACCTCGTGCTCCGTAAGCGAACTGGTCGGCTCATCGAGTACAAGCACCTTAGCCCCGAGAGATACCCCCCTTGCGATCGCGATCATTTGACGTGAAGCGATACTCAAGCTACCCAAGACCGCTTTTGGGTCAATAGTGAGTCCCAAGCCCGTAAGGACGCCCCGCGCCTCACGATTCATCCGTTTCCAGTCGATAAGGCCCAGCCGTCTGGGCTCACGGCCGAGGTAGATATTCTCGGCGACGGTGCGGAACATGAGCAGATTAACTTCCTGATATACCGCGACGACGCCAGATTGCTGCGCTTCCTGCGGAGAACGAAAGTTCACGGGCCGCCCGTGAAGCAAGAGTTCACCGCCGTCCCTTTGATACGCCCCCGTCATCACCTTTATGAGCGTCGATTTGCCGGCCCCGTTCTCACCTACCAGTGAATGAACCTCACCGGCTTCCAGAGTGAAATCGACGTCATCGAGAGCGGTCACACCGGAGAATACCTTTCTGATCTTGCGCATCTGAAGCAGGGGGGTGTGTTCCATACTCTTGACCATCAGCAATCCAATTTAAGCCGAAAGCTAAACCTTCAGTATGCTTCGTTTACGAACTGGGCCGCGTTTGAAATATCGAAGAACCGGTCTTCATTGATGATCTGCGGGGGTAGCTGTTCACCGCGCCAGAATTTCTCCAAAGTATCGAATGCGATAGGCCCGAACCTGGGGTTACATTCGACGGTTGCGTTCAATTCGCCGGCGATTATTGCCTCAAGAGCACTCTTTTGGCCATCGATGGAGATGACAAGGACGTCTTTTCCGGGATTCATGTTGGCCGATTTTAAGGCCTGGATAGCTCCGAGGGCCATCTCGTCATTGTGTGCGTAAACTGCTGTAATCTCTTTGCCTTTTGATTGGATGATGTTCTCCATCACCTTTTGCCCCTCCGCACGCGTAAAGTTTCCGTCCTGTGCCGCGATGATCTTCATGTCTGGACTTTTCGATATAGAATCCATGAAGCCCTGACTGCGGTCGTTCGCCACGCTTGAACCTGTAGTGCCTTTGAGCTCAACAATGCCCGCTTTTCCGTTTGACTGTTTCACTAGCCACTCGCCCGCCCGCTGGCCTTCCTTGACGAAGTCCGATTTGATCACTGTGACGAAATCCACCCCGGGTGTCCCGCGGGCTTCCCGATCGATCAGAATGATAGGGATCTTGGCCTCGCGCGCGGATTGGAACGCTGAAGAAAAGCCCTCGGCCTCTCTCGGGGCGAGAAATATCGCCGAAACCTTTCTGGCGATCATGTCCTCAACGTCCGACACCTGCTTAGCGGTCGTGCTTTGCGCATCCGTGTAAACAAATTCGTACCTTTCCGCTCGCTTTGCGGCCTCGGATCTCATGCTGTTGCTCTCCGCGATCCGCCACGGGCCGGTATTCTCCATTTGAGCGAAAGCAACGGTTTTCTTTCCGCTCCCACTATCCGTAGTCCCTTCGGAACCGGATGTGCTCGCCGGTTTCCGGTTGCACCCGGCGCTCAAGAGAGCGACGATGACGAACGTGGCAGCCACTCGATGTTTGTAAACTAATTTCATAATGGTTCTATCGGGCTCTCGATCTCACTTTTGTAGGTTCGAGCTTTAACGATCCGAACCTTGCCGATGCATTTTCAGCTCCGCCGACCGTCAAGGCGACTCGAACGCCGCGGTCCCACGGTGGCAAATAATCGCCATTCTGCTCATACCCTACCGGTTGGAAACGGCGGCCATCGCTGCTTACCGAAAAGCTGTAAAATGCTCCATCCCTCGAAGTCATCTTCAAATAAAGCTGACCTCCGACAAGCGGCTCTTGGGTCGAGATAACGCGATGATTGTTGCGTTCACGCCGCCAGACGACCACTTTCCCATCCAAAACCCCAGCCCCAAGAGCATTTTCACCGTCGCCGATTGCGGAAATGCCTGCCATCACGCCACGGTCGAGCCGACGTACGTCAAGGTGCGCAGTGGCCTCGTAATCACCAACGGTCGTCGAATAGGCCATAATGCCGCCGATTAGGTTCTTTGTTTGGGATGGATGCGGGGATAACTGTAAAAAGCCGTTGGAGATCTGGTAAGTAGGAATGCTGTTCTGCAGCCATTGCCAGCCAAATCCCAGAGTGGGCGCGGTAAATTCATCGACGAACAGGTACTCCTCGTCGGCCTCACTCACCCGCAAAGGGGCGACGGCCCGCTTGCTGGGACCTTTACCATTGTTTATTGTGGGCCAAGCCCCGGCCCAGTTGACTTCATCCAGCAGGGCCTGACGGCCCACGTAGCTGATATCCTTTGGGTCGTAGGCGTGGTACATCATGAACGTTCTGCCGTTTTCGGTGGTCACGATCGTCCCGTGCCCTGGGCAATTAAAGTTCTCGTTTCCTTTCAAGATCGGGTTCGCGGGATCCTTTTCCCACTTTCCCAGCAGCGTCCTTGAACGCGCGGTGCCCATAGCGTAATTACATCCACGTCCGCAGCAGGCGTTCCCAGAATAGAACATGTAGAACCATCCCCCGCGCCGCAGTATGTATGGACCTTCGACGAGATTCGCTTCCCAAGTTGCGGTATCGTTTCTCAGAATTTCTGACCGCTTCCCGGTGAGCTTCCATTCTTGAGTATCGAGTTCTTGTGCCCAAAGAGGAGTTGGCCTGCCCACGCTGTTTCCGTCTTCCTTCCAAACAACGAAGAGCTTTCCGTTCTCATCCCTGATCGGGAACGCGTCGATTGAACCGACCTCCTGGCACTCCAGGGCTCCGTGATCGGTGTACGGACCGGTGGGTCGGCCGGCCGATGCCACCGCTATGCAGAGCGGTCCGCCTTTTCTTCGTGCGACGTAAAAAACATAGAATTTGCCATTTTCCTGCCAAATTTCCGGTGCCCAGTAATTTCCGACGGACCAATCCGGGCGTTTGGGGAAAACGACACCCACATGTTTCCAGTTCACCAAGTCGCGAGAGTGCAGAATGGGAAATTCCGGACCCCACTCACTTGATGTCGCGCTGGCGTAGTAATCTCTGCCAACCCTGATCACCGAAGGATCTGGATAATCTCCGGCCTGCACGGGATTCGTGTAGAATGCCTGAGCATTCGAGGCGGCCGGAGCGAATAGCAGAAGTATCGTCGCTGTCCCGAGCGCACGCAGTAAGTCCGTGAACTGAAACGAAAGTGTCACCTAAATTTCTCCCTTACCGAAAACCAGATTTGAATATGTCATTTTGTTCAAATCTAGTCGCGATTTTTGAAAAACGAATCTTCCAACCGTTCCCGAGTTAAAAGATCTAATACTCACAGCAATTTAGTTTGAAGCTACCCCAAGAAAGCGTCTACTTTCAATCAACTTACTTCTTCGTTCGATCATGGGCGACTTTGACGATAGGAATACCTTCTATTCAAAATGGCCTGGGATACCCACGTGTCACTGCTACATTCCCTACCTCGACTTCGGAACAACTACTCGGACCCCATCCCAATTATTCTCGGACGAACCGTAGCCGTACAGCATAACGTGAAAGGCTTTGGGTAAATTCTTTAAGGTCGAGGTCAGGCCAAGCTGAGCATCCTGCGGGCCTCCTTTGGTATCGTTTATGTAAAAGCTGAATTCATCGCCCTTCCGCACGACGAGGAGAACCGGGTCCTTCATTTTAGTTCCGAGCTTCCGATTATCCAGCCTCTCGCCGCGCCCTTCGATCACCGACCAGGCTTCCATCGTGCCCTCGCTGGTAACCATCCACTCTATTCGGTTCCGGCCAGATCCGTCGAACAGGATGGTGAGGGTCGCAAAACCAAGCGTAGATGCATTGCTGCCTGGGTCGGGGTAGGCGGCTCCTACCTTCGCGACCCGCCCTTCGACCGCGAATTTATCGCCGGAGAAAGATTCGCGCGTGCGTATTCCGGCTCGAGTCTTGCCGGTGCTTCGTATCTGGATCTGGCCGTCCTTTACTTCCAGTTTTCCGCCACTCGCACCCTCAAAGGTAAACTTTTCCCATTTCTTATCATCAAGCTTGTCCCCGTTAAATTCTTCGGTCCACTCGTCAAATTGAGGAACCGATGGCTTGCCGTTCGTGGCGGACTGGGCCGATGCCCGCACCCCTTGACTCAACAAAACGACAATAAACAAAACACAATGAATTAGAACTCGTCGCATCGATGGATACTGCATTCCCTTTCTTTGAATAGTTCTCTAAAAGCGAACGTTCGCCAGGCGTCGGGCGTATTCGCGTCTAGTCGTTTCCTTCTGTACAGCGCGCTGCTGCGTTAGTTCTTTATGTTTTGCGAAGGCAGCTTCCGCCTCTCCTTTCCGTTTTAGCCGGGTCAGCACTCGTCCGAGCTGATAATAAGCCTCCGCCATTAGCGGATCGTTTTTTGCAGCCGTTTCAAATGCAAGCGTAGCGGCGATGAAATTGTTCTCATGCAGGTGCAGTTTCCCTAAAGCCAGATGGACACCCGCGAGTGTTGAGTCCAGTAGAGCGGCCAGTTTCAGATGTTTTGCGATCTCGGCAGAATCAGATATAGGGAGCTTCGCCAAGGTGTCCGCTAACAGAAAATGCAGGTAGGCGCTGTCGCCTTCCGCCGCAATCGCCTTTCTGTACCATTTCACCGCCTCCGCAAAATCACCAGCGTCCTCGAATATTGTCGCAAGGTAGGCCATCGCCGGCACCGATCGCTCGTCAAGTAACAGTAATCGCTCAAACGAAGATCTTGCCTCGACATTTTTTCCGTCCGCCAATTGAGCGATCCCCAACGCCAGCCATATAGGAATTGATCCTGGAAAGAGGACACAATATTCTTTCAAACGGATCACGGCCGCCGCCGGAGCGTTGGAATCCATTAGAAGGAGCCCATACTTTGCCTTAAGCAACTCATCTTTCGGATTCTTTTCAACCGCGAGCCGCATCACCGGTATCGCGTTCTCGATGAAACCGCCAGCCTGATATACATCGGCGAGAGCGGAGAATACGGACGCATCGCCGACTCCGCCGGCCACAGCCGCCTCGAGGATCCTGCCCGCGGCCTTGATATCTCGTAGCCCCAGATAGGCTCGCGCCGTGAGAACTAAGCCGGTGACATTATACTTTTCGATCGCCAAAGCAGACTCACCCTCAACGATCGCTTCGGTGAAAAGCCGGGCGGACAAAAGTGCTGAACCCAATTCAAGAAGTTGTTCGACCGGCTGCGACGTGCCTTCGGCCAATGTCCTGTATCGTTTATGTTCTTTTGAGGCCTGCAGGTTGTCGCGAAGTCTCAATGAAATCACCACAATGGCCCTTGCCACTTCTACGTCGGGCTTCAGCTTCAGTGCAGCTTCGAACAATTCCTTTGAGATCTTGAGATCCCCAGAAGTACCGTTTTCAAAAAGGATCTGAGCGAGATTCACTCGTGCGTTAACTTGGGCGGGGTCAATATTGATCGATCGCCTGAACTCCGCTATGGCCGCTTCCCTTTGCCCCATTCGCGCAAGCAACGCCCCGTAATTATTTCGAAAAGCGGCATTTAACGGCTTTAGCCGTATCGCTTCAGAAAAGTGCCTGTCCGCCGAAACGAGATCGCCCCGACCGTCGGCTGCGAGACCGGCGGTTATGTGGGCCTCAGCGTTTCGCGGTTCGGTCGCCAAAACTGTTTTCGCAAGCTCACCGGCACGTTCAAACTCTTGGCGTTTTACCGCTTCGGCAGCCGCGTTTAGTGCGGCCAGGCTCGTGGACGTTTTCTGAGTTTGGGCGGGGACCGATGAAAGAAATAACAAAAAGAGTAGCACTATCGCCGATAAGCCATAGGCGCCTTTATAAAGCCATTTCCCTATCGTCTCAACCATCAAGCAAATAGCGTGGAAAACTGGCGAGAGAGTGCAGGCGGCCCTCCCTCACGAAATCGAACAAAGACCGGTACTAAAAGATCACTCTCACCCTTAGTTGAATGATCCGAGGCTCTACGGTGGCCCCTACGGCCCCAAAGTTACTGTTGTCAAAGAGGCCATTTCCGTTAGGAAATCCAAGATTTGTGTCAGGTGTTAGATAACGTACTCTATTGAAAACATTGAAAAACTCAGCACCTATCTCGGTTGCAAATCTCTCCCCAAACCGGTTTTTCTTCAGAATACTTAAATTCTCCGAGAAGTAATTTGGCGCTCGCACTTCAGTATTTACGATCGGGGCCGTGCCGAAAAACCTTAAGGGATCCGAATAATATGACGCGTAACCCGGATTGATAGCTCCGTTCAGTAGGAATCCTGGGGCCCCGGTGAAGGATGGGGGTGGGGCAAAAGCGAGACAATTAAGATAATAATACCGTCCCGTTTCCGCAGGCACGCCCGTGTTGCACTCTCGGACGTC
>Ga0307411_10000434_pt1 | contig 14257 bp, 12 predicted proteins | sample DK1Ometagenome_2_FD_203712 | JGI IMG/M metagenome (GOLD analysis project Ga0307411, IMG submission 203712) | Maize rhizosphere microbial communities from greenhouse at UC Davis, California, United States - DK15-O-1 | ecosystem: Host-associated > Plants > Roots > Rhizosphere > Soil | place: USA...
GAATACTTGAGAGTTAATGAGAAAAATCTGATTTTATAATATTTAAAACCATTCTTTATTATAGCCATACGTTAATAATTTTATTAAATTGTAGCTATAAGTCACCGTGGTTGATAATGTTATAAATTGTAAACAATACAAGGATCATACGAATAATCTCATGTAAAGGTAAAAAATGGCAAAATATAATATAATAATGATTGTGTTCATGGCAATGATCGTAGTAGATATTAGTTGTATGAATGTTATCGGTAAGGCTTCTTCAGTAGGTAAAATATCAAATATATCTAAAAGGCCTGTCTCATGTATTCTTCATAAAAAAAGTAAGGGATTTATAATAAGAAACAGAGAGTACACCGCTAAAGAATTAGAAAATAAGTCGTATTATTATAGGCGTGGTGACATAACTATTAAGATAGGTCCTTTTACACCTGCAGAGCAAGCCCTTCAAGAATGCGATCCAAACTTTTTATCAATTCTTTCTGAAGAAGATTTTGATAAAAAATTTATACTAACCAAACAATAGCCATATTTTGATAAACAAAGACAATCTCCCAAAATAGTATTCATCTTTTTAAGAAATACAAGCAAAAATAGGCCAGTCGTTTTACTCGACTGGCCTATTTTTATAAATTACAGTTTAATCTATAGCGGGCTGAGCTCTTCTCTGTTCTTTTTTAGCAATATGCATACTTTTAATGTTATTGCTGAGTGAATAATTTGAGCTTGATACGCCCACAATACCAGCTAGTCGACCTGTTTGTGGGTAGAGGTACTTAGATGGTCTGTTATCTTTTTCTGGGTTCCATGTTACATACTTGGTTTTACCGCGTGCGCCGGCAGTGGTCACATAGAGATAATCTGGCGTTGGGTCGATATTTCCATCTTCAGTAAGTGTGACTATATGTGGATCTTCTGTAAAGATTCCGATTTTCATATCTTTTTCAAGATCATCTATTTCAAATGTTAGTCGATCTCCAGGAGCAATCTCATCTCTGCCAAAATCTTGATTGGTAAGAATTTCATCACCAACAACAAGAGCAAGCCAAATAGAGCTACTTGATTTATTGGTAAGCTGGAATCCAGGACCATATTTAAAGATCATTTTTTTGAGCGAGCTTTTGATATTTTTTAAGGTCTGCACAATACCACTGACCTCTTTACTGTCAACAAGACCTTTAACAGCGTTAAGTTTTTCTTCGGTGCGAGTAATAAGCTTTTTAGCATCATCAATAGTTATTTTCGCTTTCTGTTGAGATTGTGGATATTGTTCAGGTAGTGGATTTTCGGTTCCTTCAACCATTACAAAATCTTCGTCAAAATCTGTTTCTGATGGTTTAATGATCGTTGTATAACTACCAATAATCCCTATCATAAGCACTAGTTCTATTCTTATATTTTTCATAGAATTAACCTCTTTTTTGAATATATTTATACTAATAAAATATCCTATTTACTAGCAAAATAACAAAAAATAAAGTCAATTTGCAATATTTTTTATAATAAGGTAGGGAATCTCATCGTGTATTGATGAAATTCCTATTAAAATTCTAGGGCTAAAGACTAGGTATTTAAAAAGGGATTAGGCTCTGCTTGCAGTTTTTCATGTAATGTGGCAAGAGAAGAGTCATAGTTTATTGGCTCGATATCTTCGTTAGTATCGCTTGGAAGAGCATTTCGCTGGGTTCTGTCAATATACGTATTAATTACTTCATCAGTATCTTCATATGGTTTAAAGAACCAATGAGTAATCGGGTCTTTTAAGGTACCAAAAAGATTCTCTTGAGCATAATCTTTGGCAAGAGTGATATATTCAGCAGTATATTCATTAACCCCCCCCCGAAGACGAGGTTCTATAATAGTTGGGCAGATAAAGACCGTCAAATTATTTTGTATAACCTCATTGCGTCTTTTTTTTAGGAACCAGCCTAGTATGGGAATCTTGCTCAAAAATGGAGTTTCGGTAACGATATTTGCTGTGGTATTTTTAATGAGGCCTCCGAGTGCAAATATGCCGCCATTGTGTATATTTGCGTTAGTTTCCAAGTTTCGAGTAGTCTGGGTATTATTACCTGTATTAGCTGCGGCAATAAATTCATTAATGGTAACAAGAACTTGTAAATTTATACTATTGTCCCCACTAATGCGTGGTGTTATTTTTACTTCAAGAAGTGCATCAATAGGTTTAATCTCGATAACAGTTGAACCACCCAAACTACCCGAAGCAGCGTCTCTCAGGAACCGTTGCTCGCCAATTTTAACACGAGCTTCTTTATTATTAGTAGCCATAACATGAGGATGTGAGATAATCTGAGAGTTAGTAAACGCTTTCTGCAGTTCTAAAATACTCCACGTACGACCATCATTATCACTCAGAGAGAGCATCGTTGTTCCAGCAAGTGCAAAATCAGCAGCACTTGCAATAGCCGTTGTTTCTGCACCAACCGTGGTACCTGCAGTTCCTTGAGCAGTGTATGCAACACTCAGTAGATCAGCGTCTAGTGTGGTAGGATTCGGTAATTGGTTAGGAATAGGGGGAAGGCTATCGAAATGAGCTGCTTGAAAACTCATTGTATCAGGGAAAGGAATTTTTGCTGGAATACGGGTCATAGCACCAAGGGCATTTGTATCATCAACCGTCAGATCTGCAATTAAAATTTCAAGAAGGACCTGTTTTTGTGGTTGATCAATCTCTTCAATAATTTTTTTAATCTGTTTCCAATCGTCATTGCGAGCAGCTATAACAAGCTTATTTCCACCGTAATAGTTAGCATTTTCGGTATCGACGGGCTTATCTGCATAGATAATGACTTCATCAAAGAATCGTTCTGTTCCACCAACTGTTTTTTCTCCCCCTCGAGCTTGGTTTAGGCCGCCAGAACGTGAGCTTTCAACAATATTTTTTAGTTGCGGGGCAAATGTTTCTGCATCGAGATATTGTAGGCGATAGATATGAAGCATTGATTTACCAGTATCTGGCGCAACATCGATATATGTTTTTATAAATTCTTTTAATCGGTCAACTGCTTGTGTGCGCCCAACAAGAATAAGTTTATTGAGGCGTTCTTCAGGAATCACTTTTGTAAAGCTAGAGAAAAAAGGTACATCTTTAGTTTTTTTTGTATCTAATCTATAAGAATTAGTATTTTCTATGCGTAGAATTTGTTCATTTAATAATTGTGAGACAATCCCGGCAGATGTATGGAAAAGAGGCAAGATATCAACTTTTTCTTGAAATCCGACAGTATCTAATTGTGTTATAATGTTCATAGCAGCATGAACATCACTGCTTTTTGCTACAAGCAGCAGAGCATTTGTATTGGAGTCAACTTTGAATAATGAGCCTTCAGGCAGAATATCCTTTAATATACCATTAAGCTCATTTTCAGGAGCATCTGAAACTTTAATATTTGCTAGATAATAGAGGTATCGTATATATTGATCATTTTTAGGAACTTGATCAATGGTAACACCAATATAGGTGGGCATTGGTTCTCGTGAAATATCTTTTCCGGGGTTTTTAATGATCCGTAGCGTGTCTTTTTTTGGTACCATAGCGAACCCTGCGATATCCAACAGAGTCCCTAGGAGTGCCCAACATTCATCTAATGTTAACTGTTGTTCTACATGGAGCGTAACCTGTATAGCAAGCTGTTCTGCTTGCGGAGGAATAACATTAATCCCTTTTAGTTCGGCAAAGTGATTAATAAGTGTCATTATATTTTCATTATTATAACTAAAAGTGAATGTTGCTTGTTCAAGAGAATTCTCTTGGTTAAGCGGATCTACAGATTCATTCAGTGCAGGGTATAATACTGCAGTAATTACAATAGATATAATGCAAGAATAAATAATATTTTTTATAACATTGAATTCGTTCATTGGCCGTGTCCCTTGCTATGTAACTTCTATTTTTGGTAATAATGTTGTGATAGCGATCTGAACGTCTATAGTTTTTGGCCTCTTTTTTGACTTAGTAATTTCAAGTCGCTTTGTAGAAATACGAGCATTTTGTTCAAGAGCTTGTAACATTTCTGTAAGTTCTTTCATGCTCATATCTTCAAATTTAGCATTTAATTCACTCTCTCTATAGTTATCATCGCGATCGGTAGTGCTTGTTGTCTCTGCTTCTTGTATTTCTTTATGATGAATGTTGAGTTTGTAGAGTAAATCTTTAAAATACCCCGCAATTTTAAAATCAGGATTTTGAGACAAGATGGCTTCAACGGCAGCACGTTGTTGCTCAATGGACTGGGCAGTTTCTAGAATAGTCTGCACTTTTTCTTCTCGTTCATTATTAAGATAGCGGATTTTTTTTTGTAATAGGAAGCTGTTACTGTAATAATAATAGATAATAATTCCTAAAAAGAGAGAGCATACAGCTCCATATCCCCCTATCAGATAATAGAATTTTTTTGTTTCAACTTTATCAAAAAATATTTTTATATTCTCTAATAATGGCATCAGATTTCCTCTGTGCTTTGTGCAAGTGTTATTTTCATAGTAAATTGCAAATTTTCTTGTGGTTCTATATAGCTAAATAATGGAGATTGTGCTAACTCACGTTCCAAGATTTTTAGCGCTTCATAATCTTTAACACGTGCTTTTAAAATAAGTTCACTATCTCCAAAAGAGAGTTGTTCCATTTCAATCCCCGTGCTTTTTACGTCAATTCGCGAATGTAATTCTAATAAATATTGTAAGAATGAGGAACGAGATTGACTAGAAAAAGCGAACCATGTTTCTTTCTGTTTTTTTATTTCCTCTTCGGCAGCATCAATCGCATCATTCAGCTTACGTTCATCTTCTAGATTTTTAAATGCCTTTTTAAGAGTAACGAGTGCTTCTTGTTCCGAGGCATATAGTTCTTTTTTTAATCTATTAGTCTGTATTTTATAATGTGAAATAAGAGTGGCAAATATACTAACGGTGCAGATAAGTGCGATAGATATTTGCGCTATAAGAGTAGTATATGATTGTGGAATAAACTCTTTATTTTCTAAATTATACTGTACGGTCAATTCGGAAGGAATAGTCGCACTAATACTGATAATACTTGTTGGTGTTATGGATACATCATTTTTAATAATGAGCGATGGAACTTCTTGCAGGGTCTGCGTGCGAAATTCTTCACATGGTATTTTTAATTTTTGTGAACAGGATGATATGAGCCCATTAATAAGTGATCCCTCTCCAAGTATTATTGCTTTTGTAAAAGGAGCACGTTGTAAAAATTGTGCTGAGAATGATTGAAGTGTAAATGCAATATCATCCCACAATGTATCAAAAGTTGTTTCCATACTCTGTCTATTCATATCGTTTTCTGACTCTAAACCAAAACGAATTAACTGCTCGATAGCTTCCTGTGGAGTTATATTACTATCATGAGCTACTTTTTTAGTGAGAGCAATAACACCTTTTGGTAAAGTACGTATCATCTTTAATTGCTTATCTTTAATAAGGGTAATACGCGTATAGTACAGACCAATATCTATGAGAGCGACGCCGCCTTCTAAGTGTACGTAGCTCGGTATAATAGTATAAAGACTATATAATGAGATAGCATCAACAGTAATAACAGAAGGTTTTGCTTCTATCGCTTCAAATAAACGTAGATGCTCAATAATATGCTGTTTTTGAACTGCGGTTACAATAACTTCTGAGCTCTGATTTTCCGGCCTCTGTTTTGTAATTACAAAATCAATCACTGCATTACGCAGAGCGAAAGGGAGGAGTGGTTCAATCTCAAACCCAATAACCATACCAATCTTTTCACGACTGATAAAAGGTAAGGTTAATTCTTTAAATAAGACTAATGAACTTGGTAGTACGGTATGTATTTCGTCGTAAGCACCAATAGCAGCAAATATATTTTTAAGAGCTTTGGTAATACGTTCAAAGTCAGATTCTTCAGAAGAAGCAGTTTCAATTTTTTCTTCTATAACATGCTCTATAGTAATAGTTTTACCGCGTACTCTGCTTTTTGTTGCGATAATAGAAGTTCTTCCAATGGTAATACCAACAATGTATTTAGAAAAGAGGTAGTATGTTCCAATTTTCTCAGGGAGGAAAACATTTTTAATTATAGAGAACATATTATACTTCCTTTTCCTGCAAGAACTGCGTTACAGACAATTCAGTGCGCTTGCGTTGAAGGGTTGTCATTAATGGATTAGTTGTCGGTGCTTGGGATGTCCTGCGCTCAGTAGTATCAGTTGTTACCGGCTCATCCGCGAGAGCCTTAGTGCCTGTTTTGACCATTACTTTTTCAGGAAGATGACTACGTTCATCTGTATCTTGAAAGAATAGGCGATGAATAGGATCACGTTGATTACTGCGCGGATACATGAGTGCCAACGTATCTTGATAATCATCAATATGGTATTTTGTAAATTCTTTTGCGTCCTTATCTGTATTTGGTGCCATAATTCGGCTTGAAATAAGGACAAGCAGATTTTGTTTAAGAGTTGTTTTAGTCTTATTTTTAAATAACCAGCCTAATATTGGAATATCGCCCAATATCGGGACTTTGCTTTCGAGTGTTGTAATATTATTTCTGATAAGACCACCAAGAGCTAGTACCTCTTCATTTGCAACAATAGCGTTTGTTGTAATATTACGTGTTAATTTTGTTGCACTTGTCTGATCAACAGGGTCGGTAAATTCATCAAGATCCACGCTGACTTTGAGCACAATCATTCCATCAGAATTAATCTGTGGAGTAATAGTAACATTCAAGTTTGCTGCATCATTAGTAAACGCATTTGTTGTATTGTCTGCTCCACCAATAACTTGCGAACTGATAACACGTCTGGTTGTTCCGAGTGCAACATTAGCTTTAGTATTATTTGTAGCAAGAAGGAATGGATTAGATACAACCTCAGCATCAGTTACTGTTTGCAATGCTTGAAAAATTCCCCACACTCCAAGAGCATCTCGTCCTAATGTGAGTAGTGTAGTTCCAGGAACAGCTCCCGTTACAAGATTTAACAGATTTCCAAGAAGTCTTTCTGCCCCATTCACAGCAGGAATATTGCCAGTTGGCGGATTAGTAATAATATCTCCTGTACCAGGGCGTTGATATAGGCCTGATGTTTGGAATTTAATATTGTTGCCAAGTAGACCATTGGGGCCTGGTTCTTTACTGCGTAATTGTGCTCCAAGTGATTTTGCATCGTTAATATTGACCGATATTATTAATACTTCGATTGCTACTTGAGGTTGATCTTCATCAAGTTGATCAATAATTTCTCTCGATTTCATATAATCGTCATAATGTCCTTTAATGATCAATTGATTTGTTTCTTTTACAGGAATAAAGGTTATAGGGCGCATATACTGGTCAGACCCACGCACTCCTCCATATTTTCCTACTTCTGATTCTCTTCCAAAAGATGTTACATTATTCATGATATCAGCAATAGTAACAGCATCAGCCCATTTTAGTTGATACGTATAGAGTGGTGAATACGCTTGATCTAACTCAACATCAATATATTTAATAATAAATGTTTCAATTTTTTTTATTGCGTCAATAGGGCCTAACAGAATAAGTGTATTAGTACGGGGCTCAGCAATAATACGTGTATTTTCTGGAAAATAGAGAGATGTAGGTTGTTTTTTTGTAAAAAAACGTGAGCTTGATTCTTCTTTTGGTAATAGACTTGTATAGAGTTCCTGTACTTGTCGCGCATCGGCATTACGTAGTTTCAGTACGGCCATCGATTCAGGAATGCTGACCTTATCAAGCTCTTTAACAATTTTCATTAAAGTTTTAATATTGTATGACTTGTCTGTAAGGATAAAGCCTTTATGTTCTTTGAGTTCGACCAACCCTTGAGAGCTGCTGCTGCGTAAAGGTTCAATAATTGCTTTAATAGTCTCGGTAGATGCGTTTTCAAGGAAATATACATAGCGAATAATCTCATCACTATCGGGTAATGTTGTAGGATCGACTCCAATATAGGCAGGAATAGGTGATTTTCGTGCAGCATCAATGCTTACGATGCGAAACACTCGTGGAGAATTATGTGGAATAACTGCAAATCCTGCAATATCTAAAAATGAGATAAATAGATTCCAAGCCTCTTTTTTAGAAAGTGGAGTATGAGTTTTAAATGTTATCTTATTTCCTTTAACAGACTTTTTCCCTTGCGGCAGTGGCTGTAATGAATCATCACTGATAAAAGTAACCTCAAAGATCTCTTCTGTCTGTTTAATAAAATTTTGGATATCAGCATGTTCAAAATTGAACTCAATACTATCTTCTTCATCTATTTCTTCAAAAATAGGTGCTTCAGGTGGGGTAGGGGTATCTATAATACGTTTTTCGTCATGCTGGGTAAGTGTATGTGTAGCGATCTCTTCATTAGATGCCAGAGCAGTATCATACGTAGAATGTACATTATTGATTTTGTGTGCTGTTGTCTGAGCTGAACGTGCAAAAGGGACAGCAGGGTTTTCTGTGTCAATATCAATATGTGTTCGTAGCGTTGCAGTATTCTGTCTGTTCTTACTATATCGTTTTCGACTATTTGTATGGCCCGCATAAGTAGTACATACAAAAGCTGCGAATATAAAAACTAAAAGCGCATGTACTCTATATTTATTCATTTTTTTACTCAATTAACTTGCTATATCCATTGCAAGGGAACCTTTACGAACTATGCTTTTATGATCTATATCTCTTATTTTATTCACTGTTGGAGCAAAAGCATAATGCTGTTTTTTATTATTTAAATGATCCTGGTGAAAAAGAAAAGCCTGCTGTTGCTTTTGCGCCGGAAGAGGCGATAGATCTTGGTGTGGTTTTATAAAGTTATTCAATGTATATGATATGATTATTTCTCTATTTTTGCGAATAAGTCTTATCGTAATAGTATGGTCAAGAGGTAGACTGATAATATTTTTGTAAATAGCAAGACGCTCATCAGTTGTTTCTGTTGGAATACTATTAACATGAGTCACAATATCACCTTTTTGTAGACCCATAGCTATTCCTAATGATTGTTGTGTTAATTGACCTATTCTTAAACCAATACTCTTGCCTTGTTGATAGGCGGTTGTTGTGTTAAGCATCTCAATAAATTGAGAAATTGTATGTACTTGATCAACAAAATTTTCTGGACTTATGAGATAATTAAAGTCATTAATTTTTCTGATTACGTTATCCCACTCACGTTCGTTTGAATATAATATATCCGACTTAGCATCCTGTTCTCGCAAGTAGAGGATCTCTTGCTGACCATTAAGACGTAATAATATGATCTTATTTTTAAAAATTCTAATAATTTGAGCATCCTGAATAATATCACCAACTTTATAGGTATTTTCTTGTTTAGTTTTATCATCTTGTATAATAGCACGGTTTTTTGTGTCGTTCGAACCCACTACAATAATACCCATGAGACTAATGTGTACAGGATCAAGAAATTCGGGCTCTATAATTTTTGGAGCAACAATTTTTTGTGGTACGGGTGGAGCGGGAAAAGGGATAATAAGATCTAAATTATGTAATTTAGGTAATTCCTTAATATAGGTACCAAACAGATCATTTTCAAAGATTTTTTGTATATTAATTGCAACCTTATGTTCTTTCTGAGGGGCATAATACGTAGGATCAATACTTTTTCTACCAGGAACTGTTATGCGTGACAATGTAATAAATAGAAGAACGCAAAGCAATACAGAAAGTAGCCCAAGATTAACAATCCAAAATGGATGTTTCATTCACGATTCCTTGCGTTATTTTTTTACTTTTTCCACAATACTTCTTAGCTCTTATCCTTGTCAAGCATACAGAGGATATATAGTGAGTCATTATACCCTATGGTGCAGGCACAGAATTTATGACTTCTGTAATAATACTATCAGCATTAATATTATCTGCTTCAGCTTCATATGACAGATGAAGGCGATGTCTCATAATTGGATGGCATACATATTTTATATCATCAGGAATGACATAGTATCTGTTCTGTAAAAACGCTTCTGCCTTTGCAGCATTATACAATGCGAGCGTTGCACGAGGAGAGACTCCGTATGTAATATAAGGAGCTAAAGATGAAAGATTGTATTCTTGTGGTTTACGAGTGGCAAAAACAAGGGATACAATATAATCTACAATTTTATCATCAACATAGACGTTCTGAATCAATTTTTGCGCTTCTATAATATCGTTTTTACTTAAAACATGCGCCAAAGAATTGGTGTCAAGAGAACGTCCAAGCAACTGGCGTTCTTCATATAATGTTGGATAATCAACATGCAATTTAAACAGAAAGCGATCAAGCTGTGCTTCAGGTAAACGATATGTGCCTTCTTGATCGAGTGGATTTTGGGTTGCAAATACTAAAAAAGGCGCATCTAACGGGTAGGTATGTGAACCAATAGTCACCTGCTGCTCTTGCATCGCTTCTAAGAGAGCGGCTTGTACCTTTGCCGGAGCTCGGTTAATCTCATCTGCTAAGATAAGATTTGCAAAAATTGGACCTTTTTTTGTTTCAAAATCATGTATCTTTGTATTAAAAATAAGTGTTCCAATGAGATCTGATGGTAGCAAATCTGGAGTAAATTGTATTCGATTAAACGATAAGCCCAAGGTTGTTGCGATTGCTTTAATCATGGTTGTTTTAGCAACACCAGGAACTCCCTCTAAAAGGATATGCCCTCCACATAAAATAGCATTTATTATATATCGTATAATATGGGTCTGCCCAACAACTACTCTATTTATTTCAAGAGGTAAGGCATGAAATTTGCTACTTTGCTGTTGTATCTGTTCGATGACATTTTGTGATGGCATTGTATGTATCATAATTATTATCTTTTTTTTACTATATTTTTTACTAAAAAAAATATTCCTGCTACTTTTAGTATAGTACCTTATCATTAAGTTTCAACGAGTTCAACAAGGAGTGTTATGATTCTTTCTGGAAATGAGATTAAACGGCGAATAGGAAAAGATATTTTTATTACTCCATTTAACCAGTCACAACTGGGTCCCAATAGTTATAATTTGAGATTACATAATGAGTTGTTGATCTACGATGAACCAATACTTGATATGAAGACTGATCATAAAATTAAATCAGTTATTATCCCTGAAGAGGGTCTTCTGTTAGAAGCCGGACAATTATATTTAGGCCGCACTGTAGAGTTTACACAGACTGATACTCTCGTTCCTATGATAGAAGGAAGATCATCTATTGGCCGTCTTGGGCTTTTTATTCATGTGACTGCAGGGTTTGGCGATGTTGGATTTAAAGGATATTGGACATTGGAAATTTTTTGTGTTCAACCTGTAAAAATTTATCCCAATGTAGAGATTTGTCAGATTTTTTATCATACTATTGAGGGTGATTTTGTTACGTATTCAAGTAATAAATATCAGAATAATTGTGGAACGCAACCAAGTATGTTGTATAAAGATTTTCAGCGGTAAGAAAAAGTAAGTGTTTGTTTTTTTAGAGCAACACTTACTACAATTATTATTCTGTAAGACCGGCACTCTTTAATTGTAAATTTTTTAGCTTCTGTAGTTTTTCGAATTTTATTGTAAGTTCTTCCGTAGGTTTTGTGCTTAGTTGATTCTGATAATACTGTAGTAGCCCCATGATTGCATATAGATGCAGAAATTTGTCTACTATCTCTAGTCTCTTTCGTATATATGGCTGAGAGCTCTCGTTCATAATAGCAAACAAAAGACTACGTGCTAAAGATGCCTTTTCCCTATTTATATAGATTTCCCTTGGAAAGGGGATAAGCTTATTGCCTATCTTAACCTCAACCTCAGTGGGTAGATTAGGATTGGTCTGCTCTGATTTTAAATTGTTCCAATTTTCATATATTGATCTTACTCGATCGGATGCGTTGCTTACGGATAGTGACGTTAATTTTTTTTCAAGCTCGTTAATTATTATGTTAGCTTGATTTGTAAGGTCAGCAAACGTTTTTGCTGATGTACGAAGTTCTTTAATAGGATCCTTTAGATCTGCAATTACCCTGTTCTCAGCTAACCTATAATCATCAAAGCTAGAGTCTAGCTTAGAGGGTGCATAGAAGGCGATTATCTCTGGATCCTTGTTAAAATTGTTGTTGTCATCGTCAGCATTGTAGTTATCATCTTTATGTTCAGATGCAGACTCAGAGCTAGAAGAAGACTTAGATGAATAATACTTCAGCGGTACATATTCTTTTGGTGGTAGATTTTGCTCTTCTTCTGTACCAGACAAAGATGATGCGCTTACGGACGAATCGTTGTCTGGCTCAAGTTCAGATTCAGACTCAGAGCTAGAAGAATAACCTGGATTTATATATTGCTTTGGCTGCATATCTTGATGCTTTTTTTTGTATATAACATACCCAAGGCTTGCAGCAAGGGTGCCGAGTAAAACTAGTTTATAATGTTCTGATAACTTATTTACAAGAGAGGTAATCTGTTGATAGAGATAGGCGGCTGCAGAAGAAGAATAGCTGCCAACCTGTTGCAATACGCGTTGTGGAGCCGATGTAACCCACGAGAAATATCCTTGATTTTCTGAACAGATTGTTAGGTTGGATGATGAAAACGCCATAAGTAATGTGAGTATTAATGGAAATTTTTTAATTTTCATAATTGAGCCGCTCATTTATAACATTTATAATAATTTCAATTTGAGTATATATTTATGTGATGGTTAAAAGCAAGAATATATTTAGAGCAACACTTACTGCCATTATTTATTCTGTCAGACCGGATTGAGTTAAGTAGGCTTGTTTCATAGCATGTAGCTTATCGAGCCATTGATCTATCTGAGTGAGTTGTGTAGTAAGGTCTTTATCTATTATTGGCAACTTTTTTTGTTCTTGGAGCAAAGTGGTTTTTTTATTTTGGTAATAATTAATATTGCCAATTAAAGTTTGTATTCTATCGAATAATCTCAGTATGTCTTGTCTATGTTTTATATACGGTGCGGTGCTATCTATAAAAGGCAAAACAGAAACTGCTAAATGCGCCTTATCCTTGAGTACGGACATATTTTTTGGATATGGAATGCCAGAAAGTCCTACTAAGGTCTCATGTGGCAGATTTAATTGTTCATCTAGCCGAGTCCACTCCTGAGAATATATATTTGATGGGTCTACTTTTACAGCTGCCGCTAATACATTTGAGATATTGTTAGCTATGGTGATTACTTGTTGTGTAAGGCCATTAACAGTCTTTGGTTTCTTATTAAGTTCAGGAATTGGATCATTGCCTGTAGGCTCAAGGTTAGGTAGCTCTGCTTTAACGTTGATACCCTTAATTGAATGAGGAATATCATTGTAAAAAGATGTTTTTTCAGCTTTTTTACTATCAACATTATAATCAAGATCAGCGGCAAGGGTGGTAAGTAAGCGTATTTTGTATTTTTCTGATAACTTATTTGCAAGAGAAGCAACCTGTTGATAGAGATAGGCGCCTGCAGAAGAAGAATAGCTACCAACCTGTTGCAATGCGCGTTGCGGAGCAGATTTAAACCACGAGAAATATCCTGCATTTTCTGAGCAAAAAACTTCAATTGATGATGAAGTTAGGAGAATAATTGTGAAGACTGACCAAGTTTTGTTACATTTCATAATATTCCTCTTTATGTTCTAAAAAAAGTTTATTTTTTTAATGTTCAATTGTTTCTCAATTAGCTCTTCGTACATATTTCTGGCATTTATCAACTTTTCATTTTGGGGATTTTTTTCCAATTCCAATTCAATAATTTTAAGGTGATCTAAAAATGTATTCAATATATGCGCATCTTGCTCTGATAATGTACTATTCTCAGGTATAAGATAAGGATATTCTTGAATGAGCATTTCAAAATGAGGTTTGTCGTGAGGGGCTAAATAATTTATCGGTCGAGAGAAATCAGCATTCGGATTATCAGTTATTTTTTTTATTTCTTTATTGAGCCAGCGTTTTAGTGCGGTTAAATTTTTTGACTGAGGGATGTTTTTTAAGCGAGATTCAACTTTCTTCAATTCTGTTAAGTGGTTGAGTAATGTTTTAGCATTTTGCTCTGAAATTTGAATTCTATCCCATAACATATGAGGAAATTGTTTAATAAGCAAAGCTTTTTGGGGTTGAATGGGTTTATTTTCAGTTGCATTTGATGGCATCTGGATGCTTTTTGTATATAACATACCCAAGGCTTGCAGCAAGGGTGCCGAGTAAAACTAGTTTATAATGTTCTGATAACTTATTTACAAGAAAGGCAATCTGTTGATAGAGATAGGCGGCTGC
>Ga0307411_10000435_pt1 | contig 14250 bp, 13 predicted proteins | sample DK1Ometagenome_2_FD_203712 | JGI IMG/M metagenome (GOLD analysis project Ga0307411, IMG submission 203712) | Maize rhizosphere microbial communities from greenhouse at UC Davis, California, United States - DK15-O-1 | ecosystem: Host-associated > Plants > Roots > Rhizosphere > Soil | place: USA...
CGACCGCCTGATTCAGATATCGATCCGCAAGGGCATAGACTTCAAATTCCACACGACCATCGACGCCATCGAGAAGCGTGAGGACGGATCCCTGCACGTTCGCATGACCGGCTGCGACGACATCGAGACCGACCAGGTCCTGTTCGCCGTAGGCCGGCGGCCCAACGTCGAAGATCTCGGCTGTGACGCCGCTGGGGTGGAAATCGGCGAGAGCGGGCAGATCAAGGTCGACGAGGACAATCGCACTAACATCCCCTCCATCTTCGCGGTGGGGGACGTGACGGACCGGGTCCAGCTCACGCCGGTCGCGATCCGCGAAGGGCAGGCATTCGCCGACACCTTCTTCGGCAACAAGCCGCACCGCGTGGATTATAATTGCATTCCGAGCGCCGTGTTCAGCCATCCGCCGCTCGCCGGCGTCGGCATGACGGAAGGCGAGGCGCGGAACCGGCTCGGCACGGTGAAGACCTTCACATCCGACTTCCGGCCGATGAAGAACGTGCTCGCCGGCCGCAACGAGCGGTCGCTGTACAAGCTCGTCCTGGACGGGGAGACCGACCGGGTGGTCGGAGTTCACATGATTGGACCGGACGCTCCAGAAATCCTCCAGGCCGCTGCGGTCGCGGTGAAGGCGCGCCTCAAGAAGGTGGACTTCGATGCCACTGTCGCGCTCCATCCGACCATGGCGGAAGAGCTCGTCCTGATGAAGTAGGCGACCGCTCTTACGGGTTGCGCGCCGCCACGGCCGTGCTTCCATCGCTGCGGATCAGTTGCAGCTCCGTTGCACTATTGCCTGCGACCTTGAACTTCACCCGCTGCATGGGGTCGCTGATGAAGGCGAACTCGTTCGGACCCACGGCGACGAGCTGGCCCTTGGGTCCGCCTTCGCGCTGGAAGGTCAGCTTGCCGTCCTCGTTGGTGATGTGCCGCACGCCGTAGACGCCGACATATTGCGGAAGCGGCAGCGATGTCGAGACGGGCTTGAGCTGCGCCTCCAGCACCTCCGCGCTCCCTTCGAACACTTCCTTGTCCCGCCCCGTCGCGCTGGCCGCGAGCTTTCGGAGGGCGTGGATCTGCGCGACTTCGAGAGCACCGCCCTGGTCTGCCTTGATCGTCGGCGCGATGCCGACCTTTTCCCAGTCCTTGCCCGTCGACGCCAAGACCGCGCGGCCGACGGAGACGCTGAGCACATAGCCGCCGGCCACCGGAAAGAATTCATTGCGATAGCCCGCGCCCGCGGTCTTTTCGCCGACCAACTCCCCGACCTTGTAGCCGCCGACATGGCCGATGAATTCCTCGGCGGCGCTGGCGCTGCGGCCGCCGGTCAGCACGTAAAGCGGCTTGCCGGCGAGGCTTCCGGCCGGAAGCCCAGCGAGGCTCGACCAACGGTCGCCGGCCTGCCCACGCATGTAGAAGGTCACGATCGGCGTGTTCGGCTGCAGGAAGTGGCTGATCATGTACCGGACGGCATCGGGGCTTCCGCCGCCGTTCTGCCGCATGTCGATGATGATCGCGTCGCCGCCCTTCAGGAAGCGCATCGCATTGTCGTAGACTTCCTTGGTCTTGTCGCCGCCCCAGAAGAAGCCGACCGTCTCCATGTAGCGGATGTTGCCGGGCAGGACCTTCAGCTGAGTAATTCCGTGATTGAGGCGGTCGGCAAACCGGATATCCTCTTCGGTGGGAGGTGCATCGTCCGCACCGGCACCGGCGGGGCGCGCTGCGAGCTGGGCCGACTGCTTCGGGTCGAAGTGCATGCCGAGATGCCCGTCATGCGCAACGGCCGTCAGGTCCGCGTTGATGCGTTCGGATAGGACACCCGGGTCGCTGACATTGTAGCGACCGGCGGCGAGGCCCTTGTCCAACGCCGCCGCAAGCTGGGGACGCACTTCCGGCAGCACGTAATTTTCATTGAGGATGTGCTTCACGTCGGCGACGACCGCCCGCGGTTCCACTTTCGCGGGCGCGGTGGCCGTCGCCTCCTGTGCCTGCGCGCCGGCGGTCGCTGGGATCAGTGCGAGTGCCGCTGCGCCGGCCAGTGCTGTCATCGTTTTCATAACCCCCAAAGCTCCACGAATTTTTCTAGCTGTATTATTAGACCAGCACGGCGTCCCCGTTTCGGCAAAGTCTCGTCTTTGGATGCCAAAATTTGGCACGGCTGGCGGGGGATGAGGGTCCCCACTATAGGCCTGGCAGAACACCGGTGGGGACTTGATGGAATTCGACGCTCTAATCATCGGGGCCGGCCATAACGGGCTGACCTGCGCTTACTATTTGGCAGCAAAGGGCCTCAAGGTCGCGGTACTGGAAGCGGCCGACACGGTCGGCGGCGCTGCCGTGACGGACGAGTTCCTGCCGGGCTTTCGCAACTCGGCCGCGAGCTACACCGTCAGCCTGCTCAACCCGAAGGTCATCCGCGACATGGACCTGGAGCGGCACGGCCTGAAAGTCGTGTTGAGAAAGCGCGACAATTTCCTTCCGGGCGACGGGGAATATCTGCTTGCCGGCCGCAATGGGCTGACCCGCAAGGAGATCGTGCGCCTGAACAAGGCCGACGGCGCCGGCTACGATCGATACATCGCCGATCTCGAGAAGGTTGTGCCGATCCTCCAGAAGTGGATCCTGCGCGCTCCGCCGGAAGTGGGAGCGGGTGCGCTTGGTCTGCCGTCGCTTCTCACGCTCGGCAAGGATATGATCGGCCTTTCGACCGCCGACATCCGCATCGTCCACGACTTCGTGACGCGCAGCGCAGGCGAAATCCTGGACCGCTATTTCGAGGGCGACCTTGCCAAGGCATTGTTCGGCTTCGACGGGGTCGTCGGTAATTTCGCGTCGCCTTATGCTCCTGGAAGCGCCTACGTCCTGCTCCACCATTTGTTCGGGGAAGCCGCCGGTGTTCCCGGCGCTTGGGGCCATGCCATCGGCGGCATGGGATCCATCACCCAGGCGATGGCGCGTGCGGCGCGCGAGAAAGGCGCCGACATCCTGCTCGGCATGCCGGTCGAGGAGATCATCGTCGACAAGGGCAGGGCTGCGGGCGTGGTCGCCGGCGGCAAGGCGTGGCGCGCGAACACCGTCATTGCAGGCGTGAACCCGAAGCTTCTGTTCGATCGATTGGTCCCGCACGGTGCGGTAGACGCGGACGTCCACAGCAGGATGCACAGCTGGAAAGGCGAAAGTGCGACATTCCGAATGAACGTTGCACTGTCAGAGCTGCCAAAGTTCACGGTTCTTCCCAAAAAGGGCGAACACCTCACGGCGGGCATCATCATGGCGCCGAGCCTCGGCTACATGCACCAGGCTTGGCTGGACGCCGAGACCAGCGGCTGGTCGAAGCAGCCCATCGTGGAGATGCTCATCCCATCGACGCTGGATTCGACGCTCACTCCAAAGGGCAAGCATGTCGCTTCGCTCTTCTGCCAGCACTTCCGCTACGACCTCGGCGACGGGCGCAGCTGGGACAAGGAGCGCGAGAAGGCCGCCGACACGATCATCGCGACCGTCGATGCGCACGCGCCCGGTTTCGCCCAGTCGATCATCGGCCGTCAGATCCATTCGCCGCTGGACCTCGAGCGCCGGTTCGGCCTGATCGGCGGCGACATCTTCCACGGCAAGATGAGCCTCGATCAATTGTTCAGCGCCCGTCCGATGATTGGCGCCGCCGACTATCGTATGCCGCTTCCGGGCCTCTATTTGTGCGGCTCCGGTGCGCATCCGGGCGGTGGGGTGACGGGGGCTCCCGGTCATAATGCAGCTCAGGCAGTGCTCGCCGATCGCAAACCCTGGAGCAGGCGCAAGCCGTGACTCCGCCGCTCGCCGGAATCCGCGTCCTCGATTTGTCGCGCGTTCTCGCGGGGCCATGGTGCACGCAGCTGCTTGCCGACCTCGGCGCGGAGGTGATCAAGGTCGAGCGGCCGGGCGCCGGCGACGACACGCGCCACTGGGGACCGCCCTGGCATGGAGAGGGCGATGAGCGCGTCGCGGCTTACTTCCTGAGTGCGAACCGCGGCAAAAAATCCGCGGCCATCGACTTCTCCCGGCCGGAAGGCGCCGCGCTCGTTCGGAAGATCGCCGAGACTTGCGACGTCGTCGTCGAGAACTTCAAGGTCGGCGGGCTGAAGAAGTTCGGGCTCGATGCTGAATCCCTTCGCGCCGCGAACCCGCGACTGATCGTCGCCTCGATCACCGGCTTCGGCCAGGACGGGCCTTACGCGGAGCGCGCCGGCTACGACTTCATCATCCAGGGCATGGGCGGGATGATGAGCATTACCGGGTTACCAGACGACCAGCCGGGCGGGGGCCCGCTTCGCGTGGGCGTTGCCGTCGTCGACCTGTTCACCGGCATGTACACGGCCACCGCAATACTCGCCGCCTTGTTCCGCCGTGAACGCACCGGCGAGGGCGCGCATATCGACATGGCCTTGTTCGACACGCAGCTCGCGGTGCTGGCGAACCAAGTTTCCAATGCGCTAGTCTCAGGCAAGGACCCGCCGAGGCAGGGCAATACGCACCCGAACATCGTGCCGTATCAGCCGTTCACGGCCGCCGATAAGCCGCTGATCGTCGCCGTCGGGAACGATCGCCAGTTCGCACGGCTCGCGGATATTTGCGGTCATCCGGAATGGGCGAGCGATGAACGCTTCGCAACGAACGCAGTGCGTGTCGCAAACCGCGACGAAGTGGTCCGCATTGTTAGCGAATGCATTCGCCGGAAGCCGGCGGACGAGTGGTTCGAAAAGCTCGAGGCCGCCGGCATTCCGGCAGGGCCGATCAACTCGATCAGCCAGGCGCTCGCCGACGTTCAGGCGCAGCATCGCCAGATGGTGCGGACCATGGCCGGATCGTCGGTCATGGGCTCGCCCGTGCGCATCGACGGCGAGCGGGCCGATTCCGACCTCCCCCCGCCAGCCCTTGGCGAGCATACAAATGATGTGCTGGCCGAATATTTGATCGACGCTTTAGAGATCGAGCGGCTGCGGTCGGCAGGGGTGATCGGCTAGATCAGTCGCCTTCGATCCCGTCAACGAGGACGTCGAGCTGGTTCTGGCAGCCGCGCGCGATCAATGCCTGGGCCGCATCGGTCACCCCGTCCGGGATTGCGGGCAGTACCGTGAACCTGACGCGTTCCGATGTGGTGCCGCCTGCCAGCGCCAGCTGATATTCGGAACCCTCTTCGACCTTGATCGCTCCGGGCCATGCGAGCGTCGACTTGCCCGCAGGCCAGTCGACTGTTGTTGCGGAGCCGCTGCCCTTGCTGATGCTGAGCTTGACCGCTTCCTCGGAATTCGGCCGCCACATCTGCAGGCCGGTGGCGCCTACGCAGATCGTGCCGCTCTGCGTCACGTCTAGGTTCCACGGGCTCGGATTGAGTGCAAGGTCGCCGGTGCGCATGGCGCCGAAACGTGCGCGCTTCGACGCGGTCATCGCCAGTGCGTCGCCTGAAGCCGTCGCAAAGGTGCCGGGGCCACGAAGCGTTCTTTTGCTGCCCGGTCCGAGGATCGTCAGGCTGTCGCCGGGCTGAAGTGAGATCTTGGCACTGTCGGGGAGGGCCTTGCCGGGCGGATACGTCTTGGCCGACGGACCCGCGGAACGCACGACCAGCGCCTTCGAGAAGGCGGGCCCGGAGAGCGCCATGCACGCGCCAGCGCCTACGACTGCCAGAAGCGGGAACCGGCGATTCATGGCTCGACCTCCAAGCTTATTGTGCGTTGGCGACATTGTATTTCACGGCCTCCCGACTGGTAAGGCATCGCCGCGTCGACTTGTCATCGCCGGCCGCGACTGCCTTCTGCTTGTACATGACCTCCGTCAGCAGTTTGCGTGAGACGCCCATGCGGATGAGGAAATCATTGTCCTCGCTCGCCAGCATGGCCGAGTCCTGTTCGACACCGCTGATCAGGGCGAGCGCCTCGTCCGCGCTCTGAGAGACTTCGGCGTGGACAGCGTCCTTGTTCGAAAGGTGCGTGAACATGTGAACCACGAAATGCCCGCCGTCGTCGATGAAGCGGATCGGGCCGCCCATGAAGATGAAGTTGCAGGCGGAGAAGCATGCCCAGCGTGCCGGAATCCGCGTCGGCACGCCAAGCTTGCGAATGATCGTTCCGGCCTCGTTGCCGACCCGTGCGTCGCCGCCGGGCGAGCGAAGCCAGATCTCGTCGATCGGATCATGCTCCTTGAGAGCATCGGCGAGCCGCGACGCAGCGTCTGCGTCGATTACGCCCTCGGCCTTGAGGATGCGGCGCGCCTCTGTTTCGAGGAGCGTGAAGCGCATCTGACGGTAGGTCGACCAGTCCAGCGATTTCGGACAGGTCGGATTGTTCGGATCGGGCGGAATGGTGGCGACCATTGCCGCTTCCGCATGGTTAGCGGCCGCTGCCGCTTCGGTATCGGAGCTGGCGATCACGGCCGCAAGCATCAGTGGAAAGACGCTCAAGTCACGCCTTCCTGTAGCCGCTGTCGCCCCTTCCGCGACACATCCGCTTGGGAACAGTCGTTTCTTCGCCGTCGATGATCACCACATCGGTCACGGTCATGCATTGTGTGCCGTCGGCCAGAGCTTCCTGGGCCGTGACCTTGGAGGCCCCGGAAACGTTTTGACGAGACTCGCTCTGCCAGCGAACTTCCGTGCCAACGCCGCCGCGGATGGCCTCGTTGGTCGCGTTCGCCGCCTGCTTCTGCTCCTTGCAATCGAGCAGCTTGATGAGCTCGTCGGCAACGATCGATCCTACAGGGATCAGCCCGCCGGTGACATTGTCGATCCCGGTCCGGCCAACCACCTGGTCCGCAAGGCCGCCTAGGATGCTCCCGAACATCGAGCGCTTGGCCTTTTTCTGCGGAGTGTCGTCGCATTGCCCCTCGGTCTGGGCCTGTGCGGCGGTTACCGGGAAGACAAGCGGGGCCGGAGCCACCAGCAGCAAAGCCGCAATGATCGATACGCGCAACATGACTCGGAACCCCCTGCGAATGGACAAATTATGCTTGGATTATAGGGGGGTCAATCAATTCGGACCTAACGGCTGGTCCGTTTTCGAACAGCCTTCGGCCCTTCCGATGCCAGACGCGCTTCCAAAGCGTCAATGCGCCGCTCCAAGGCGTGCTCGCGCTGCTCGCGGCGAGCCACGACGCGAATTGCCCGGGTTATCGGGTCAGCGACCTCGACCAAGGCGCGCTGCTCGTCCTTGCTGGGCAGCGAGCCGTCGGGCCTTGGCCCCACGAGCAGCCAGCCGATTGAGCCGCCATCATCCGTCTTCGACTGAAGCGGCACGCGGATCGGAAATATTGCATCGGCGGAGTTGCAGATTGCATCGTGGCATGCCGCAGGGTCGAAGCCTTTCAGCCAGTCGGCCACGGCATCCGGAGCGATGCCGCGCGTCGCCGTCGCTGTCCCATTCAGCAGTACGGCGAGCCGGGTCGTCCGCACACCTGCCTCAACGCGACGCAAGGTTTCGCCGAGCAATTCGTCCATCGGCGCGCTTTCGCGAAGCTCGCGCAGGCAATCGGGAAGATCCTCGCGCAGCTTGACGAGGTTGCGCTGGAAGCGCTGCTCCGACCAGCGCTGAATGCGCTCCTGAGCCGGGCTCACCAGCACCGTTGCGACCGCCGCCGCGAAGATGCCCGGGGTCTGGCCGGAATTCGGACCGTAGAGACCCTGGATGAAAACCTTCACCGCTTCGTTGCTCGCCGCGAAGATCCCGCCGATGAAGATCGTGACGAGCGCGAGCGTCGCCGACCGGCTGATAACCGCCTCCGCATCATATAGCCGGTAGCGCAGCAGCGCGATCAGCAGCCCAATCTGCAGGGAGAGGAAGGCGATGCCAAAACTCAGCCCGCCCAGGAGCTCAAGCAAGAGCTGGCTTCCGAAGGAGCCCGCCTGAAGCTTCGCCGCATCCATGGTGAGCGCTGCCGCGAGGAACACCGCGTAGCCGCAGAAGCCGAACAGCGCCCATTTGATCTGCTGACGGGCATCGCCGGGGGGGGTCGCCCGCAGGCGGGCGAAAAGGGTGGCCACGGCGACGGCCATGAACAGCATGAAAACGGCGCGATACCACTCGCCCTGGAGAAGGAAGAGCAGCGGAAGCAGCGCCAGGGGGACGAGGATGGTTCGCGGGCGCAACTGCCCGAACGGAAAGAGCAGGACGCCCGCAAGGAGGGAAATGTTGCCGGCATCGTAGAGCAGGCGGTGCGCCCAGCCCGGAAAGTTCAGAACATATTGGAGGAAGGCGGCCGAGGGCTGCTCTGCCGCGATGGTGAGCAGGATCGCCAGCGACAGGATCGAGCTAATCAGGTCCTCCGGCTTTCGCCGATGCAATATCCAGGCGGCGAACAGCAGAAAGGGATAGGTGACCAGGTGCAGCAGGTCGACGACGCCAAGAAGTGCCGGCGAAAGACCGAACCGCCTGGCGGCCTGGCCGATATGCTGCTCACCGAGCTTGACGCGATAGTCTCGCTCGCTGCCGTCCCGCGATCGCAGGCGCAATGTATATTCCGACTCGTCGATGCCCTCGAGGATCGGGGAGAAGAGGACGTAATCCGTCTCGGTAGCGTCGTTCGGACGGGCCCGACCGGCCCGCGAGATTGGCACCACGTCCGCAACTTCCAGGCCATCGATCGCGACGATGTCGTCGCCACGGCGAACGCCCGCAGCCTTGGCCGCGGGACCGATCGGAAAACGGACTCGCGTGAGGTCGTCCTGGTCGAGCGCGATGCCCGCGCGGCTGCCGACGATCAGTGCAGAATTCTGCCCGGCCTGATCGACGCGATACCAGATGCCCGCGAGTGGTCCCACGATCGCGAGCAGAAGCGCCGGGATCCAGATCAGCTGAAAGAGGATCAGCCCCCGACGTGAAAGGTCCGGAATGCGGTCAGGCAGGGCGGTTCTCGGCGCGCGTGAAGCTTCGGCGCTCACTGCGGAATCCGTCGCCATGCCAGCGTTAAGCCCCATTACTTACCCCGCCGCCTCAATAGCATGACCCACCGGCGGAAACAGGGGTGCTCAGCCGTCGATACGCTCTTCGCCGTAGCGGCTCTTGATGAAGCGGCCCTGCGTCTCGAACGCTGCAAGATCCGACTTCGCGAGTTTCTCAGTAACTTCTGCAAGGGCCTCCCGACCGGCCGCGAGGCCTTCGACCAGCCGCTCGTCCACCGTCACTTCCTCGCCATCCTTCTGGGCCCGGTAAGCCGGAGGCACATTGACGTACCGATCGATCAGGCCCGGCAGATGCTTCGACATCAGCCGCCGCGCGTCTTGCGCTTCGGGATTGAGATCCTCGACGCGTTCGAGCGTCTGCTTGAGCGAGGGCAGGATCTTGCTGATCGCGTCGACCTCCGAACGTGCCGGGGCAGGGAGCGCCGCCCTCTGCCGGTACAAATAGGAATCGAAGCGCTGGACCATCTGGCCGTTCGGCAGGTCCGCGGGCGGAGCGACCGGGTTGTCCTTCCCGCTCGGCATGAAACCGAGCAGCGCGGCGATTCCGATGGCGATTCCGATGGCCGCGAGGAAGCCGAACATGCCGATCGGCTGCACGAGGCCGACGATGATCGTCAGCAGGCTGATGACGCCGATTGCCACGCCGACACGCGTCACACGGCGCATCAGGCCTGCGTTGAGCCGTTGCCGCTCGCGCCGCGCGGCTTCGCGGACGGCGCCGTCGCGCTCGTCCAGCTGCCGCATTACGCGGTCTGCTCGCTCAATGACTCGGTCGAACTTCTCTGTGGTCATTTGCTCTCAAGCGGCGTCAGCGGAGATCCGGCGGCTTCCAGCTTGCCCTGGTTCACGCCCTCGGCCCGAGCGATATAGCCTTTTGACTTCTCGACTTCCTGACCCAGCGTGTTGACGGTCTGCTTCATATTCTCGAGCGCCTGAAGCTTGAACCGGTCGATCTGGTCCATGGTTTCATAAATATTCTGGAAGGCGCGCTGCAGCGTCTCTAGCGGGATGGTGGAGGAAGCGGCCTGCTCGTGGATCGCGCCGGTCTGGGTGCGCAGCATCTCGCCGGTGGAATCGATCATACCCGCGGTCGTGGTGTTCAGGGCAGTGATCTGCTGGAGCACCAGCTTCTGATTGGTCATCGCCTGCGCGACGGTAACGGCCGTGCGAAGCGCGGAGACGGTCGTCGTCGAGGCGCGATCGACGCCCTTCACCAGCTCGACATTGTTCTTCTTGACGAGATCCAGCGCGAGATAACCCTGAACCGTGACCGCCATCTGCGTCAGTAGGTCCGTCGTGCGCTGGCGGGTGTAGAAGAGCGCGCTCTCGCGGATCGCCTTGGCCTTGGCAGGATCGGTCGCGTCCAGCTCGTTCGCCTTGTCCTCGAGCTTCTTGTCCAGGCTCTTCGAGATGTGCACCATCTGCTCGAGCTTGTGCATTGTCTTCCACAGGCCCGCCCGCTCTGTGTCGATCGCCGCATTGTCCATCAGCAGCTCGTCCTTGCCGTTGGCGAGGCTGCCGAGGATCTTCGAGATGTGCGTTTGCGAGCTGCGGTACTTGTCGAAGTAACGGTCGACCGTGTTCCCGAACGGGATGATACCGAGCAGTCTGCGCGGCTTTGATGCGCCCTTCGGGTCAAGGGACTCCACTGTCCGGCGCAGTTCCGTCAGATCCGCACCGATCCCCGTATCCTTGTCGATCGCCTTCACCGGGCGGTCTAGGAAGCGGTTCGATGCACCGGCCGCCTCGGCAATCTCCTTGCGGCCCATGCCGGTCAGCTGGTCGACCTTCTTGCCGAACTCGGGGCTGTTCGCATCGAGCGCCGCGAGCTCCTCGACGAACTGATCGACACGCTTGTCGAGCTCCGTAGTCTCCTCTGTCTTCAGCGGAACGAGGCCAGCAGCATCCGCCGCCGCAATCGGGTTGAGCGCTTCGGGCGGATCGAGCTTCAGCTTCGTCGCCGTCTTGGTCTCGGTGGTCGGATCCGTGGCCATTTCAAAGTCCTCGTTCTGCGCCTGGAAGCGGCAGGGCAGGGTGGACGGCTGCCCCGGGCCACGCAAGCGGCATCTGCATCTGGTGTATTATAGGAATAACACGCTCCGGTTCAAGCGCTAGTCGAAGGGCACAGTGTTAGCGCCCGTTAACCGAACCTTTGAACGTTTCGAACACCCTGATGGCGGTACGAGAGGTTCAAATGCGCATCGACTGCCTGGGGTTCATTCTATGATCTCATCCTTCAAGCGACTGTGGCGTGATCGCCGGGGCAACGCCCTGGCCATCGCAGGGGCGTCTCTTCCACTCGTCCTCGGATCCGCCGGCCTCGCCAGCGACACGATCCAGTGGACGCTCTGGAAGCGTCAGCTTCAGCGCGCTGCAGACTCCGCCGCCATGGCGGGCGTTTATGCCATCGCCTCTGGCAAGGCGGTCGGCACTTGCACCAATATCTCAGGCGCCACGTACGCGAATCCGGTCGCGTACGACCTCAAGAAAAATTACAATGTCGTCGGCATCACGCCGACCTGCACGGCCACTAATCCTCCTTCGGTGGGCGGGTTTACGTCAGACTCGCGGGCGGTGCGCGTTAGCCTGGCGATCCAGAAGCGCCTCTCCTTCTCGGGCATGTTCCTGTCGAGCGTGCCGACGATCACGGCGACTGCGACAGCCACGGTCGTGCCCAGCGGCATCTATTGCGCGCGGGCCATGGTCAATCTGCCGCAGACGGGCATCAATGCCACGGGCAGCACCAAGACCAAGCTTCGCTGCGGGATGTTCACCAACTCGACGTCGATGACCGCCGCCGTCGCAACCGGCAATGCCGAGGTGGAGGCAACTCCGATTGGCGCGGTGGGTGGAATTCCGGCGAGCGATCACTGGGGCGACAACACGGTGCTTCAGCCGTTCATGCCCGCACAGGACGATCCGTTCGCGAGCGTGCCTGTGCCGACACCGACGACCCCGTGCCAGAATTTCAATTATGCGGACAACAAGCCTAACAGCCCGCCGGTCACGATCACGCCTGCCGCTGGCGAGATCATGTGCTTCAACAGTGACGTAACAATCCAGGGCAACGTGACCTTCGGGCCCGGCGTGTACGTGCTCGATAGCGCAAGTCTCAAGATGAGCACGAACGGTGCCAGCCTGACCTGCAACGAGTGCACGATCGTCCTGACGACCAGCGGCACCGATATGAGCAAGATCGGCAACGCCGATATCAACGGCGGCAAGCTGACCATGACTCCGCCGAAGACCGGTCCCTACAAGGGTATCATCATCTATCAGGATCGCCGGGCGGAGCTGGACAACAACTTCTTGATCAACGGCAACGGCTCTTCGAAGATCGAGGGCGCCTTCTATGCTCCGCGTGCGGATCTGACCTTCAACGGAACCGCGGGGATGGACACGAAATGCATGCAGATCGTGGGCTGGAAGCTCATCTTCACCGGCAATAGCGAACTCGACAACGTCTGCCCGACGGGCTCCGGTGCCTCTCCCTTCGAAGGCAAATCGATAAGGTTGGTCGAATGATGATGCGCTTCACACGCCTCGCGCGCGACGACCGCGGCGCCTCGATTATCGAGCTCGCACTCGTCGCCCCGATCCTCGCTTCGCTGCTGATCGGCATGGTTGATCTCAGTCGCGCCTACTCGAGCAAATTGCTGCTGGAGCAAGCCGCCCAGCGCTCGATCGAGAAGGTGCAGCAGTATCAGGCGAGTTCCAGCACCCCGACGCTCATCAAGGCGGAGACCGTTGCCGCAGCACAGGCGGCGGGTTTCACGGGGGCGACCGCCTCCGACGTGACCGTCGACTTCTGGCTGGAGTGCAACGGCGTCCGGGCGGCCGATTATGAATCGACCTGCGCGGCCGGGCAGACCTACGGCCGCTGGGTCTCCGTCGACGTCCAAGGCACTTTCACGCCGATGTTCCGCTCTCGCCGCTGGCCTGGCGCGAACTCCAACGGAACGTTCACTCTCCATGGTAAAGCAGGGATGAGGACGCAATGAGCCTGGCTACAATCCTCAAGCGCGACGAGCGCGGCGTGGCCGCCGTCGAGATGGCCCTGGCTTTGCCGGTGCTGGTCACGATGATCTACGGCATCTTCCAGGTCGGGCTGCTGTACCAGGCGAATGCCGGAATGCAGCATGCGCTGGGCGAAGGCGCCCGATATGCGACTCTCTGCATAAAGGTCGGGAACGAATGCACCGTGCCGGCCGATACGGCCATCAAGGCGCGCATGACCTCGAAGCTGTTCGGCAAGGGAGACGGCGCGTTCACGGTGAGCGATCCGGTCCCCGGAACGGGCTTTCGCGATCTCTCGGTAAGCTACACGAAGAGGATGAACTTCATTTTCTTCCCTGGACCGACGATCACGCTCAACCGGGCGAAGCGGGCTTACATCGTCGACACCTCGCCGGCCCCGGCTCCCTGATCCGAGAGAGGCCGCTTACTCGGCGGCCTTCTGACCCTGGCTCCGTGCGGCGAAGAAGGCGGTGATCGCTTCCTTCACCTCAGTCGACGTAAGCCGCTCCGAGAAGTGGCCGTTCTCGAGCTCCATGCGCTCGAGCAGCTCCTCCGTCTGCCCGCGCCGCAATAGCCCTTGCGTCAGCCGAAGGGCCTCAGCGGGCTTCGCGCGTAAGGCCGAGACGAGCCGGGCAAGCGCCGCGTCCAGCTGTCCCGCCGGCGCGACATGGCTGACGAGGCCGAAATCCAACGCATCTTGGGGGCCGAACGGCTCGCCCAGCAGCAGGTAGCGAGCCGCCCTGCGGCGTCCAGCGAGGCGCGGCAGGATCAGCGAGCTTGCGGCTTCCGGAACGAGGCCGAGGTCCACGAAGGGCATCAGGAAGCGTGTGCCTTCTTCGGCGATGACGAAATCGCAGTGGAAGAGCATGGTTGTGCCGATCCCGACCGCATTGCCGTGGACGGCGGCCGCCACGGGCACCTCATTTCTCGCCAGAGCACGGAGAAGCCGCCAGACCGGGATGTCCGATCCGTCGCGCGACAGCTCGGCCATGAAGTCGCCGAGATCGTTCCCGGCCGTGAAGTCCTGGCCTTCGCCACGGAGCGTGATCAGCCTGAGCTTATCGTCTTTCGCAGCCGCTTCGAACGCGTCGGCGAGCGCAGCGTACATGGCCACGGTGATGGCGTTTCGTCGCTCCGGACGCGCCAGCGTGATCGCCAGCACGTCGCCATCGCGTTCCAGCTTCACATGCTCGCTCAACGGCTTCTCCCTCATGCGGTCCGAATCGGGTGACGCGCCGGATTGCACCGGCTATGCGGCCCCAAATCCACCAAAGCCGGGACCGAAGCAAACCATGAAGTTTTTCGCCGAC
>Ga0307411_10000436_pt1 | contig 14249 bp, 12 predicted proteins | sample DK1Ometagenome_2_FD_203712 | JGI IMG/M metagenome (GOLD analysis project Ga0307411, IMG submission 203712) | Maize rhizosphere microbial communities from greenhouse at UC Davis, California, United States - DK15-O-1 | ecosystem: Host-associated > Plants > Roots > Rhizosphere > Soil | place: USA...
GGTCAGCCAGCCAACCTTCGCGGACAAGTACTGCACGAGGCCAGCCATGAACGTCGCCCCGACAAGCACCCACAGCAACAGATAACCAAAGGCGGCGCCTGCCTGGGTGTTGGTCGCCACGTTGCCGGGGTCCACGTACGCCACCGCGGCAACGAAAGCGGGCCCGAGCAATCGCGTGCGCTGCAATAGCGCCTCTCGCTGCAGCAACATCAACTCGTACGCCCTGACATTTTGGAAAGCTGCTGAGGCAACCTTGCCCGTGAGGAGGCTACCGGCCGCGCTGATCCCAACTGAAAGCAACCGGTCACTGGGGCCGCAACAGCACGGCTGATACGGCCGATACCCCGTTGTTGTCACCGGTGAAGCTCCCCGTCCAGCCGTTCCCAATGAAGGTCAACGTCTTAGCCGCCGGATTATCGGCAGTGATGGTGAACCCAGCTGCCGGCAACGTACGCCGCAGGTAGCTTGCAATCTCAGCCGGCGATGGCGATGAGACCACCGCCGCCACGTTGTTCGGCTGATCGACCTTCGCCTTGAGAACCGCCATGCGCGGCAGCGAAAACTGATGCACCGGGCCATTGAGGTAGCCCAGTGCGGCAAGGCTGACACCATCGGACGGAATAGATGGTGGCCCAGCAGGGGATGCGACCGGCGGCGCTGGGCTGGAGTCGCTCGAGGACCCAGCACTGCAGCCCGTCAGGAGACAACCAAGAAGGGCGATAGCCACCGTGAGCCGCCGACTCCGCACGCGCTCCAAAGTAGTGTGCACCCTCAGCACCGAGTCCACTCTGCTGCGGCGAGCCCGGATTCGGAGTGGCTCGCTAATGTAGCGTCCTGATGTCTCAATCTACGGAGGTTGCTGTTCGCCGCAGCCGAGTTCCGGCCCCCGTCCGCGCTATGCGACCCCGTCAGTGGGTCAAGAACCTTCTCGTCCTAGCTGCACCACTGGCGGCCGGCCGCCTCTTCGAGCCAGCAATACTCAAGACTGCTGCACTGGGCTTCGTGGCGTTCTGCCTGGTAAGCGCCTGCGTCTATCTCGTCAATGACGTGCGCGATGTAAAGGAAGACCGACAGCATCCCAGGAAGCGCTTCCGGCCGATCGCCTCCGGAGAGCTGAAGCCCAGCACTGCCGTCGTTCTGGCAGCCATCGTTGCTGTCTGTGGACTAGCGCTCGGCTTCTTCGTCTCGGTACCGCTCGGCATCACGCTGCTGGTCTATATGGCACTGCAGCTGCTGTATTCCGCTTACTTGAAACATCTTCCGGTTGTCGACTTGGCGGTGGTCGCCAGCGCGTACCTCTTGCGCGCAATCGCCGGTGGCGTGGCAACCGGCATTCCACTGAGCCAGTGGTTCCTCTTGGTGGCCGCGTTCGGTTCGTTCTTTATGGTCTCGGGCAAGCGGTACTCAGAGATGAAATCGCTGGGCAGTGATGCGGGCACCCGCCGATCACTGACTCGTTACTCCGAGTCATACCTCCGCTTCGCGTGGATGATGGCGGCGGTGATGGTGCTCATCTCATACAGTCTTTGGGCATTCCAGAATCCCGGCGGCGGCGCGCTCGGCGTGCCCTGGACCGCGATCTCCATTGCGCCTTTTACCTTGGCATTGCTGCAGTACGCGCTTGAGGTCGACGCCGGCACCGCTGGCGAACCAGAGGAAGTCGTACTCAATGATCGAGTGCTGCAAGGCTTGGGCGTGGTGTGGCTGGCGGTGATCTCCATCGCAGTCTTCTTCTGATTGAAAGAGCGGATTTGAATGAGTGACCAAGCCGTACCGGCGATTAAGCCCTCCCCGCCGGAGGAGCAGCCCATGATTCCGCAGCCACTGGTGGAGCTGCACGGCTGGGGCCGAGCTTCACCGACCATGGCACATCTGGCGCAGATCGACTCCGTTGCCGACGCTGTATCAGCTTTGCGCACATCCGACAGCCGACGCGGTGTGGTGCCGCGCGGTCTCGGCCGCAGCTATGGCGACGCGGCTCAAAACGCCGGCGGTACCGCACTCGATCTCACCAAGATGAACCGCATCCTGTCGGTCGACGCGGCCGGCGAGCCGCCGACGGTTATGGTTCAGGCGGGCGTCAGCCTTGATCATTTGATGCGCGCCCTGTTGCCGTTCGGGCTTTGGGTTCCGGTGCTTCCTGGTACCCGGCAGGTGACCGTTGGGGGCGCCATTGCAGCCGATGTGCACGGTAAGAACCATCACACCGAGGGCAGTTTCGGTAATCATGTGCGGTCGCTGGACTTGCTCATGGCCAACGGCAAGGTACGGACGCTGACTCCTCGTGGCGAAACCGAGAGGCTGTTCTGGGCAACGATTGGCGGTATGGGCCTCACCGGCGCTGTGCTACGCGCCACTGTGGCTCTGCAACGCACCGAGACCGCGTACTTCTCTGTCGACACACACCGAGCAACCGACATCGATGATCTGATGCAGCAAATGTCGGAGCGTGACGACGACTACACCTACTCGGTTGCATGGTTCGATGCAGTGACCAGGGGACGTCATATGGGTCGGGCGGTGCTGACTCGCGGGAACAAGGCCTCACTCGCCGAACTGCCTTCGAAGCTGAAGCGCGATCCGCTGAAATTCGTTGCACCGTCCCTGGGAACGCTGCCGGAGATCTTCCCCAACCGCATGATCAACAAAGCGACCGCAAAGGCCTTCAGTACGGCGTGGTACTTCAAGGCACCGAAGCATCGCACGGGCGAACTGCAGAACATCACGCAGTTCTTCCACCCGCTTGATCTCGTGGCGGAGTGGAACCGGATCTATGGGCCGAACGGCTTTCTGCAATATCAATTTGTGGTGCCGTTTGAAGAGGCGGGGACCTTCCGGCGCTGTCTGGAGATGATCGTCAACTCCGGGCACCTGTCCTGTCTCAATGTGCTCAAGCGATTTGGCGATGGAAACCCGTCGCCTCTATCTTTTCCCATGCCTGGATGGACTCTCACCGTCGACCTGCCCATCGAGAACGGGCTCGACAAACTCTGCGATGCTCTGGACACCGAGGTCGTTACGGCCGGCGGTCGGGTTTACCTGGCCAAGGATTCACGGCTCAGCGCAGAGACGTTCCGAAAGATGTATCGCCGCCTTGATGACTTTCTGGCGGTACGCCGCGAGGTCGATCCCGAAGGGATATTCAACTCCGATCTTGGTCGTCGGCTGAAGCTCAGTAAACCAACTATGGGCGGTGCGGCATGATCAATGCTGTGGGTGCACCTCAATCTCTGCTGCTGCTCGGTGGCACATCCGACATCGCCATGGCGATCGCGCACAGATATGCGCGGGCCGGACTACGCGTCGTACTCGCCGCCCGGCCGAGCGAGCGACGTACCGCATCGGGGGCTGAGCTGAAGAACCTCGGCTGTGAGGTCACCGAAGTCGATCTTGATGCTCGTGATCATGCTTCGCACGCCGCGACCATCGAGCTGGCCTTTGCGGGTGGCGACGTCGACATCGCGGTGATCGCGTTCGGCGTGCTTGGCGACGCCGAACAGGCCTGGCAAGATCCTGATCTTGCCCTAGAGCTCGCCGAGGTCAACTACACCGCGCCGGTGCACCTCGGCGTACTGCTGGCACAGCGCATGCAGACCCAGGCGCACGGCTGGATCGTGGCGCTGTCCAGCGTTGCGGGCGAACGCGTACGACGCTCTAACTTCATGTACGGGTCGACCAAAGCGGGATTCGATGGTTTCTTCCTTGGTTTGGGTGAAGCCCTGCGCGAGTACGGCGTACACGTGCTCGTAGTTCGCCCGGGGTTCGTCAAGTCCAAGATGACCTCTGGTCTCGACGAGGCACCCCTTGCCGTGACGCCCGACAAGGTTGCCGAAGCAATGGTCGATGCCATCAAGGCCAAACGTGAGCTCGTCTGGGTACCAGGAACTATGCGCGTCGTGATGTCCGGACTGCGGCACGTACCTCGGCCGTTGTTCCGCAAACTGCCGATTTAGTACGGCGCCGCCCAAGCAGGGAGCGATCGCCCACCTGGAAGTCCGGTAAGGACCGTCTCAGTGGCCGGCCATCGAGATCTTCGGCTCTTCCTCCGGCTCCCCCGGTATGTCGGCGAACCGGTCCTTCGACCTGAGGTCAAAGATGGCGTAGGCCAATACGCCCAGGAAGCAGACTGCGGCCACGACGAAGGCCGGTGCGATACCGAACCGGTCGGCCAGGAGGCCCTGGATTGGCGGCATGATGGCGCCGCCGACGATCGCCATGACCAGGCCGGCGGCTGCGAATTTGGTGTCCACCCCGAGACCGTGCAGCGCCACCCCGTAGATTGTGGGGAACATCAGCGACAGGCACGCGGAGACCCCGACGAGCGCCCACGCCCCGGACAGGCCGGGGAAGAACGCGGCGTAGAGACAGAGCAGAACGGCGACGCTGGCCATGATCGCCAGCAGCTTGGTGGCCCTGAAGTAGCCCATCAGCCAGGTCATGACGAACCGGGAGATGAAGAAGAGGATCAGGCTGACCTGCAGAAAATAGGCACCCCGGACCGCGGTGCCACCCGGGACTACCTCTGCGACATAGAGCACTATGTAGGTCCAGGTGCAGACCTGGGCTCCGACGTTGAAGAATTGGGCGAGGACCCCGTAGCGCCAGTGGTGGTTGTGGTGCAGCCGGCGGACGGTCCCGCCGAAGTGCATGTGGTGGCTGTCCGAGGCGACCTCCTCGTGGCTTCTGGGAACCTTCTTGATGAATAGGCCAACCCAGATGATGACCAGCGCCACCGCCAGGCCCAGGTAGGGGTTCATGATGGCGTTGAGCTCGCCGGTTTGGATCGTGACCAGTTGGTCGTGCGGCATTGTGGCGCGCTGTTCAGGCGTGGCCGGGTTCATCTTCGGCAAGACGAGGACGGCGGCCAGCAGGACACCGAGGTTGGTTCCGAGCGGGTTGAACGACTGCGCCAGGTTGAGCCGCCTGGTCGCAGTGCCCTCCGGACCCATCGCGATGGCGAACGGGTTGGCGGAGGTCTCCAGAACGGAGAGACCGGCGGCCAGGATGAACAGAGCAATGAGGAAGAAGCCGAAGGTCAGCGACTTGGCCGCAGGGTAGAACCCGAACGCCCCGATCGCGGCGAGGCCGAGGCCGGTTAGCACGCCCACCTTGTAGCCGAACCGCTCGTTGAGGAACGCGGTGGGCAGAGCTAGGCAGAAGTACGCCCCGAAATAGGCAAACTGGACTAGCGACGCCTCGAAGGTGCTCATCGTGAAGATGCCCTTGAAGGCGGTGACCAGCGGGGCGGTCAGGTCCTGGGCCAGCCCCCACACGATGAAGCAGCTGGTCAACAACCAGAACGGGACGACCATGTCTTTGTCGATCAGCGGTAGCTTTTTCGACGTCATCCGAAACCATCTCCTTCGCTGGAGAGCCACACTTCAGCGGCAAAACCGGCCTCGCACGCGGGCCGGCCAAGCCGACGACGCCGCCAACTACACCCCCGTCAGATTTGCAACAATGCCGACGGACTCAACTGTGCTCACCAGAGTTGTGCTGGTGTGATTCAAACCATTCCGGTATGCACTGAATCTACGGCCTCAGATTGCCCCTTGGGAATACGGTGGCCGCAATCGGTTGTGATTTAAACGGGCGGTACGCCGCGCCGCCGAGTGGAGAAATGTCGGTCTTTCGTGGCGGCCGCTGCAAAGCGGGCGATCAGTTCCCGCCGTACCTCTCGCGGCTCGACGATCGCGTCAACGACCAGCTCACTAGCCAGCCGCAAGATGTCGATATCGCTCTCGTACTCCTTGCGCAGCCGTTCCACGTATGCGGTCCGATCTGCGTCGTCGGTGATCTCGGCAATCTTGTTGGCGTAGACCGCGTTCACGGCTGCCTCAGGTCCCATCACGGCGATCTTGGCGCTTGGCAGTGCCAAGCAGGCGTCGGGCGCGAACCCCGGGCCGGCCATGGCATAAAGCCCGGCGCCGTACGCCTTGCGAAGGATCAATGAGACTGTCGGCACCGTAGCCTCCGCGACGGCAGTGATCATCTTCGCGCCGTGCCGGATGATGCCCTGCCGCTCGACAGCGCTGCCGATCATGAAACCCGGAACGTCGACCAAATAGAGCAGTGGGATGCTGAAGGCGTCGCACTGCCAGATGAAGCGGGCACCCTTGTCGGCCGAGTCGACAAAGAGCACACCACCCTTCACGGCCGGCTGATTTGCAACAATGCCGATCACTTCGCCCTCCAGGAGGGCAAAGCCGGTAACCAGCTCAGGAGCAAACAGCGGCTTGACCTCGAAGAAGGAGCCGGCATCCACGATCGCTTCGACAACCGTGCGGATGTCGTACCCTGCCGACTCTTGCGCTGGAACAAGATCATCGGCGAAGCGCCGAGCCGGCTCGATGGAGTCGTAGGTCGGCAATGCGCTTCGCCAGTTCTGCGGCAAATAAGAGAAGTACTGCTTCGCCTGCTCGATCGCCTCGGTATCGTCGGCGGCGAGTTGATCTCCGCATCCCGAGATCGTCGCATGCATCCGGGCGCCACCCATCTCCTCGAGCGTCACCTTCTCTCCCACCACCATCTCCGCCATGCGCGGCGAACCGAGATACATCGAGGCATTGCCCTCGACCATGATCACCAAGTCACAGAAGGACGGGATGTACGCTCCACCGGCCGCACTGGGTCCAAAGAGACAGCAAATCTGAGGCACCTTGCCGGACAGCGCGACCTGGTTGTGAAAGATCCGGCCCGCACCTCTGCGGCCGGGAAACAGATCCACCTGATCTGTGATCCGTGCACCGGCCGAGTCGATGAACCAAAAGATCGGCAACTCGTCGCGCAATGCTACTTCAGTCATCCGGATGATCTTTTCCACGGTACGAGCGCCCCAGGAGCCGGCCTTGACACTCGGATCATTCGCCACTACGACGGCTGGGCGTCCCTGAACCAGACCGCGCCCGGTGACAACGCCGTCGGCCGGCAGATCATCGGCCATCGCATTGGCCAGTTGGCCGTCCTCTATGAAAGTGCAGTCGTCGAACAGCACGTCGATCCGATCGCGTACGAAGAGCTTGTTCGCGCTCGCCAGCTTGGCAGCCGCCCGTTCCGTGGGAGACAGGGCACGGTCCCGGGCGGCCTGGATTGGATCCATGATCAGCTACTCCACGGGGAGACCCAGCCGGCGGGCAATCAGAATCCGCTGCACCTCCGATGTCCCCTCGCCGATCTCCAGCACCTTGGCGTCGCGATAGAAGCGCGCCACGGGATACTCCTCCATGAATCCGTAGCCGCCGAATACCTGGGTAGCAATTCGGGTTGCCGTCACCGCGGACTCCGTGGCATAGAGTTTTGCGATTGCAGCCGCTCGATTGAATTCCTGGGCACTGACACCATGATCACGCATCGCCGCCGCCGCGTACACCAGCTGATGAGCAGCGGAGGCCATCACATCAAGATCAGCAATCTGGAAGGCGACCCCCTGCTTGCGACCAATCTGTACGCCGAACGAGGTGCGCTGCATCGCATACTGGGTTGCCAACTCCAAGCAGGCTCGGATACACCCCAGGGCTAGCGCCGCGATCGCGACGCGCCCGCCATCCAAGATCGACAGAAACTGCTGATACCCCTGTCCACGCTCGCCCAGGAGATGATCTTCGGGTATCCGCGCATCGGCGAAGCTCAGTGGATGAGTGTCGGAGGCATGCCAGCCGAGCTTGGCATAGCCGGGACCTACCTCGAAACCAGGTGTTCCAGTAGGCACGATGATCGCCGAAATTTCGGGCTTGCCATTGTCACGAGTGTCCGTTCGTGCCGTGACGGTACAGAGGGAGGTGATGTCGGTACCGGAGTTGGTGATGAACTGCTTGCTGCCGTTGATGACCCATTCATGATCAACTAACATGGCGCGGGTCCGGGTGGCGCCGGCGTCGGATCCGGCTTCTGGTTCGGTCAGGCCGAACGCGGCCAATGCGCGTCCGGCGATCAGATCCGGCAGCCAGCGTGCCTTCTGCTCTGCGGTGCCGAAGTGAGCGATGGGGTTGATGCCGAGTCCCACCGCAGCTTCGAGGGTGATCCCGAGCGATTGGTCGACCTTGCCGATCTCTTCGATTGCTATGCACAGACTGGTGAAGTCCCCCGCTCCGCCGTACTCCTCGGGGCCGGCCAGTCCGAAGAGACCCAGATCAGCCATGAGCTTGATCGCCTCCAGCGGGGCCTCGTGGGCGGCGTTCCAGCGCTCGACTTGGGGTGCGAGGTCGCGAGCAGCAAAGTCAGCAACCGTGGCCCGGAAGTCGTTGTGTTCCTCGCCAAGCGAGAACGAACTCGTCATGAGGTCCTTTCGGTCGCCATTGACTTTGTCAGCATAGTTGACGTTTACGTAAACGTCATGCCTACACTTCGGTCGAAGGAGCGCCTGATGAGTGATCGAACCTGGACTATTGGCGAGCTCGCGGATGAGTTTGACACAACGCTTCGAACCATCCGATTTTACGAGGACCGCGGGCTTCTTGCCCCCGAACGCCGGGGTAGCACTCGGATCTTCCACGATCGGGACCGGGTACGGCTCCAGCTCATTCTGCGCGGCAGGCGGCTTGGCTTTACCCTCGACGAGATCGCGCATGTGATCAACATGTACGACGAGACGCCGGGCGAGCGTGGCCAGCTGGCGTTCCTAATTGCCGACATCGACAAGCGGCGTGAGGCGCTTCTGGCGAAGCGTCGGGACCTCGATGAGGCGCTGGCTGAGCTAGATGATCTTGAAAGGCGTTGCCAAACCGATCTAGAGCGCCTCAGCGAATCTCGCTGAACAACAAACGTGGCGCTACTCCAAGGCGAGGGAAGCTGCGGCATCCTGCTGACCAGTGACGTCCCAAAGATGATGGATCACATCGTGCAAGAAGTACTGGAGAAACGTCGCGACCGTGAAATCAGCACCGTCGGATCTCATGCCCCGTCGGCGGTACTGCTCCGCTGTCAGTGACTGGATTCGGACGACGAAACCCTGTGCCGCAGCCTCCAGTTCGTCCGCTACGACCTCGGGGTCCTGCTCCCTGTACCGCTCGTTGATAGCGGTCTCGTCCTGATTCCAGTACGCGAAGGTGGGGTTGTCCTCAGTAAGCATCTGAACAAGACGGGCATCGAAAAGCCGGTAGACATCACGTACGTGGGCGCCGTATTCGAGCGGGGACCAGACATCCGGCTGGGGGCGTGCTGTAACCGCCGGACTCGAACGAAGGATCTGAACCCACTCCTCAGCCGCGACGAACGCCCGAGGAGCGAAGTCTTCGCGCTTGATCTCGCCAACCGACAGCCCGCACTGATCGCACCGCTGGGTCAGGACCCAGGTCCAGTCTTTGGTGTCCGGTTGAGGTTGCACCGCTTCCGAGGGTGGTTGCACGACATGAAGCCTAGTGCGATTGCGCGGGCCATCAGCGGCTTGCTCGGCACTTTCAGTGTCCACAAGAGAGATGCTTCGACTGTGGAGAAGTTGATCACTTCGGTGCATCAATCAGTGCGATTTGTGGACAGACCGGTGGACAAGGAAATTGTTAGATTTTCTTTTCTGGATTCGGTTGCGGGCACCTCCGCAAGGCTGTAGAAATCTCTTACGCACTTCCGCAAGGGAGGGCGCGACCGGGACAGAACCGAGGATTCGCACGGTGAGGCAACTCACCGCAGCCGCCGGTGACGGGTGGCTGGGATCCGCCGGATCGCCCGGTCAGCTGGAGACGTCGCTTTAACTCCGGCTACCAGTGGGCCCCTGCAACTCATACTTGGAGGGGCCCACGCTAGGTTTATGGCTCGCTTCGCTCGCTGCGCTGGTGGCCACGTGGTAGTCCTTCTGATGAATGGCGCCGCGATTTCCGACGCTCGCAGCCCACGTGGAAGCTTCATCTCCTGCCGGCGGCCCGCGATTTCCTCGGCGCTTGCAGCGGCGACGGCCGATTGGGCAACCGTCGCAGCTTCGGGACAGCTCCAGTTCCGGCCTGTCGCAGGTGCAGAAACCTACGTATACCTAGGTTCCTGACGGTCTGCATAGGCAGCAACCTGTGCAGACCGCAGGCAACCTATGTCCACGCAGGTTTCTGACACGGGTGAATCCGGTACGCCAGGCGCCATACCATCGTCCGTTCAACCCCGCTGCGGCCGAGTCGGCCTCGCTCCGTCGGGATTAGAGTTGGCCGGTGGGGCTGCTTTCATTGGGGAGGATGCGTGGGAATCAGCAAGGTGCTTGTCGCCAACCGAGGCGAGATCGCCGTTCGCGTGATCCGCGCTGCGAGCGACGCCGGGCTGACTAGCGTCGCAATCTATGCCGATCAGGATTCCGACTCTCTCTTCGTCTCGCTCGCCGATGAGGCGTACGCGCTGGGCGGCAGCACTCCAGCGGAGACCTACCTCCACATCGCAAAGATTCTCAGCATCGCCGCCCGCAGCGGGGCCGACGCAATCCATCCGGGTTACGGCTTCCTTGCCGAGAACGCGGCCTTTGCCGAGGCGGTACTCGCCGCGGGGCTGATCTGGATCGGGCCACCGCCGGATGCCATCGAGGCCTTGGGCGACAAGGTACGAGCTCGCCACATCGCGCAGAAGGTCGGCGCTCCCCTTGTTCCCGGCACTTCCGATCCGGTCGACGATGCCGACGCCGTGATCGCGTTCGCCAAGGAGTACGGGTTGCCCATTGCGATCAAGGCCGCGTTTGGCGGTGGTGGTCGCGGTCTGAAGGTCGCCCGCGACATGCACGAGATTCCCGAACTCTTCGAGTCTGCGACCCGTGAGGCAGTCACAGCGTTCGGCCGCGGTGAATGCTTCGTCGAGCGCTACTTGGACAAGCCACGGCATGTTGAAACTCAATGCCTTGCCGACAGTCACGGCAACGTTGTGGTGATCTCGACTCGAGACTGTTCCCTACAGCGCCGTCATCAGAAGCTGGTTGAGGAGGCACCAGCCCCGTTTCTCTCCACCGAACAAGTTGAGCGCCTCTACTCGTCCTCGAAAGCGATCTTGGCGGAAGCCGGCTACGTCGGAGCTGGGACCTGCGAATTCCTCGTCGGACAAGATGGAACGATCTCATTCCTGGAGGTGAATACCCGGCTTCAGGTCGAGCACCCTGTTTCTGAGCAGGTCACCGGACTCGACCTGGTCCGCGAAATGTTCCGGATCGCAGAAGGCGAACCCCTGGGTTATGAAGATCCTGTCGTCAGCGGACACTCCATCGAATTCCGGATCAACGCAGAGGACCCAGGCCGGAACTTCATGCCAGCACCTGGGACGCTGACGGCGTGGCGGCCGCCCTCCGGACCGGGCGTCAGAGTCGACGAGGGCTATCTCACTGGGATGACCGTGCCGGGCAGCTTCGACTCTCTGATCGCCAAGATCGTCATTACGGGCGTCACTCGCCAGCAGGCAATCGAGCGTTCACGCCGCGCGTTGAAAGAGCTGGTGATCGAGGGGATGCCAACCGTGGTTCCCTTCCATCGCACCGTTCTCGACGACCCGGCGTACACGGCTGAAGACGGGCGCTTCGGCGTACACACCCGCTGGATCGAGACGGAGTTCAGCGACGAGATCCCGCCGTATGAGGGCCAGCCCGGCGAAGCGCCCGAGCCACTCAAGCGCTCCAAGATTGTCGTCGAGGTTAACGGCAAGAGGCTGGAGGTCATGGTTCCGGCCGGCCTCGGCACTGCCAATGGATCCGGCATCGGCACTCGACCGAAGAAGCCAGTCAGGCGTCAAGGCAGTGCGGCTACCAAGACTTTGTCAGGGAATGCGCTGACCTCACCGATGCAAGGCACGATCGTCAAGATCGCGGTAGCCGAGGGCGACTATGTACAGACCGGAGATCTGGTCGTGGTGCTCGAGGCGATGAAGATGGAGCAACCACTAACAGCTCACCGAAGCGGCACCGTGATGAACCTCAAGGCCCAGGTAGGCGCAACCGTGACCAGCGGCTCCACCCTGTGCGAGATCGTGGGTTAGTCGCTCGATATACGTCTCCCTCAACCGGTTGTTAGATCACGCCTGAGAGTTCTCTCCCGGTGGTCTAAAAGGTCAGTAAGAAGACTCTCCGACAAGGGGAAACCACAGAACACGCAGGCACACTGTGAGCCATGGAACTCCTGGTTCTACTGGTTGTCGTGGCACTCATCGTGGGTGGTGCAGCGCTCTACCGACGACATGCCATCCAGCAACGGCAGGCGGCGGAGCACGCAGCACTGGAGACCCAACTCTCAACCTCCAAGCGCGCGGCTGATGAAGATGTCACGAAGTTTGGCGAGGAACTGCAGCGGCTCGACTCCGATGTTGCCGGGCATGCGCTCGACGAGTCGATGCAGCAGGACTACCAGCGTGCGCTGGACGCGTACGACAACGCGAAGATCTCCCTGGACTCAGTCACCAAGCCCGAGGAAATCCGGCACGTCACCGAGATCTTGGAGGACGGGCGCTACGCCGTCGCATGCGTCAAGGCGCGGATCGCCGGTCAGCCACTACCTGCTAAGCGTCCGCCTTGCTTCTTCAATCCCGCGCACGGCCCATCCTCACAAGACGTCACGTGGGCACCCCCTGGCGGCGTGCCGCGATCTGTCCCAGCCTGCCCGGCTGACGCAGAGCGGGTGCTTGCCGGTGCTGATCCCTACATCCGTACCGTGCAGGTCGGCCCACAGCGCGTTCCCTACTGGGAGGGTGGTCCGGCGTACGCGCCCTGGGCGCAGGGCTACTACAGCCGGTGGTCTGGTAGCGACATGCTCTCCGGCATGCTGATTGGCGGCCTGCTGTTCGGCGGCATGGGCAACATGTTCTCCGGGGTTGGGGACGGCGTCGGCGATCTTATGGGCGGGATCGGCGAAGGCGCTAGCGACGTCGGAAGCGGCATCGGCGACATGTTCGGAGACATGTTCGAGTAGTGCCGCCTACTTCAGCAAGGCCGCCCGAAGCTCATCTAAGGTTTCCGAGCAGCCATTGTCGATCTTCAGGGTCGCAAGATCATCACCACGGGTGATACCCCGATTGATGATGACGACCGGTTGCCGATACTTCGCTTGGTGCCGAACGAAACGCAATCCCGACATCACCGTCAAAGATGACCCGAGCACCACCAGGACTTCCGCATCGTCCACGAGGTCGTACGCCGCCTCGACCCGACCCTTGGGCACTGACTCCCCGAAGAACACCACATCAGGCTTGAGTCGGCCGCCACACTTCCCACAATCAACCAGTCGGAACTGCTGCCAGTCTTGCGCCACCGCATCGCCGTCGGGACGCTGCTCGGCATGCTCGAGGCGCTGCGGCTGATCGACTTGCGGGTTCGCCTGGGCCAAGCGACGTTGCAGCGCGCCGCGTGCGGAGCGATCACCGCACTCGAGGCACACAACAGTGGCGATGTCGCCGTGCAAGTTGATCACGCGCTTGCTGCCAGCGGCTCCGTGCAGCCCGTCGACGTTCTGAGTGATCACTCCGGCCAGTCCGGCCGTTTCCAGGTCGGCCAGCGCACGATGACCGGCATTAGGTCGTGCGCGGCCGATCCGATGCCAGCCGGGATAGGAACGGGCCCAGTACCGCCGCTGTGCATCGGTTGAGCCGACGAACTCGCTGAACTGCATCGGGGTAGCACGCACCGACGTAGGCCCGCGATAGTCGGGGATGCCAGAATCGGTCGAGATGCCCGCACCGGTGAGGGCGACCCAGCTGCGACCGCGGAGTAGCTCTGCGGCCGTCAGAACTGCGGCTGGAGATGCCACTCTCACGCAAGAACCGTACCCGGAACCGTCAACGCACGACCGCCCTGTTCTCCTCCAAGCCCATGTGTTCTCCTCCAATCGGTCAGCTGATTGTGCCTGTGCCATGGAGCCGCCGCGCAGCTTCCGCGATTGAGCCGGTCAACGATGGATAGACGGTGAACGACTCCGACACTTGATCAACAGTGAGCCGTTGGGCGACCGCAATCGCTACCGGGAAGATCAACTCACTCGCACGAGGAGCGACCACCACGCCGCCGATCACAATCCCGGTGACGTTTCGGCAGATCAGCTTGACGAAGCCGTCTCGGCTGCCTTGCATCTTGGCACGAGCATTTCCCCGCAGCGGGAGCGTCATGATCCGTGCCGGCACTTCGCCTGACTCGACTTGCTCTTGAGTCACGCCAACCGTCGCGATCTCGGGCGCAGTGAACACAGTCGAGGAGACGGTCTTCAGATCGAGCGGTGAAACGTGCTCGCCCAGCGTGTGCCACATCGCGATCCGGCCCTGCATGGCAGCTACGGAGGCGAGCATGAGCACACCGGTGCAGTCGCCAGCTGCGTACACGC
>Ga0307411_10000437_pt1 | contig 14248 bp, 14 predicted proteins | sample DK1Ometagenome_2_FD_203712 | JGI IMG/M metagenome (GOLD analysis project Ga0307411, IMG submission 203712) | Maize rhizosphere microbial communities from greenhouse at UC Davis, California, United States - DK15-O-1 | ecosystem: Host-associated > Plants > Roots > Rhizosphere > Soil | place: USA...
CCGGAGTAAAAAAGGGTCGACGGCTCAGGGGACGGGCGTTCGCTGGCTCTCACCCTGACCCTCACCCTTCAAAGGGTGCGTAGCCTCGATGCCGGACCGCGCCGCACGGGGTCGGGCCCGAGCACCCGTTGCGGGGTCAGGGTGAGGGTCAGGGTGAGGGTCAGGCGCATCACCGATGCACTGTTCGTCGCTATCTTCCCTCCATGACTCTCCACGCCACGCGCCCCGACTTCACCGCGCCTGACGTCGCCCGGCCCGGCCGGCCGGAGGCGGACCTCGTGCATCGCCCGCGGCGCCTTCGCCGCACGCCGGCGCTCCGCCGGCTCGTGCGCGAGACGCGGCTCGACCCCGCCGACTTCGTCCTCCCGCTCTTCGTGCGCGCCGGCACGAACGTTCGCATCCCGGTGGCCGCGATGCCCGGCTGCGCTCAGACAAGCGTGGACGAGATGCTGCGGGACGCCGAGCGCGCGGCGGCGGCGGGCGTGGGGGCCGTCATCCTGTTCGGGATTCCCGACCAGAAGGACGCGGTGGGCACCGCCGCGTGGGCCGAGGACGGCCCGGTGCAGCGGGGCGTGCAGGCGCTCAAGGGGAGCCTTCCCGACCTGGTGGTGATGACCGACGTCTGCCTGTGCGAGTACACGGAGCACGGGCACTGCGGCGTGCTGCGCGACGGCGAGGTGGACAACGACGCGACGCTCGAGCTCCTCGCACGCGAGGCAGCGTCGCACGCGCGGGCCGGCGCGGACGTCGTGGCGCCGAGCGACATGATGGACGGCCGCGTGCGGGCGATCCGTTCCGCGCTCGACCGTGCCGGCTTCAGCGCCACGCCGATCCTGAGCTACGCGGCGAAGTTCGCGGGCGCGTTCTACGGGCCGTTCCGCGAGGCCGCCGAGTCGGCGCCGCGGTTCGGCGATCGGCGTGGGTACCAGATGGACCCGGCGAATGGCGACGAGGCGCTGCGCGAGGTGTGGCTGGACATCGACGAGGGCGCGGACATGGTGATGGTGAAGCCGGCCGGCCCGTGTCTCGACCTCATCTACCGCGTGAAGGAGGCGACGGGCTACCCGGTGGGCGCGTACCAGGTGAGCGGCGAATTCGCCATGATTCGGGCCGCCGCCGAGCGTGGGTGGATCGACGGCGAGCGGGTGATGATGGAATCGCTGCTGGCGATCCGGCGTGCCGGGGCGGACTTCGTGCTGACCTACTTCGCGACGGACGCGGCGGCGCTGTTGAAGCGCGGGTGGGAGTGAGACTGGCGATCAGCGATCAGCGATCGGCGATTCAGAACTGCTCGGCAGCTCTGAATCGCCGACCGCTGATCGCTGATCGCTCCTGTGAAACGGGAGCTGATCGACTATGAGGTATCGCACCTTCCCCGGCACCGACATCACCGTCAGCGAGGTCGGCTTCGGGACGTGGACGCTCTCCACCGGCTGGTGGGGGGAGAAGTCGGACGAGGCCGCGGTGGCGATGCTGCGTGCCGCGCGCGACGTGCACGGCATGACATTCTTCGACGCGGCGGACTCGTACGGCAACGGTCGCGCCGAGCGGCAGCTCGCGGAGGCGTTCCGCGGCCGGCGGCACGAGGTCGTGTACGCCACCAAGGTCGGCTACGACATCTACGACGAGACGGCGGCGAAGGCGCGCCGGGGGCAGAGCGAGCTGCCGCAGCGCACGGACCCGGCGTACCTCCGCACGGCCGTGGAGCGGTGCCTGACGAGGCTGGAGACGGACTACGTCGACGTGCTGCAGCTCCACAACGTGAAGATGGAGCACGTGCGCGATCCCGACGTGTGGGAGACGCTGCGCGCGCTCCAGCGCGAGGGGAAGGTCCGCGCCTGGGGGGCGGCGTTCGGGCCCGCGATCGGCTGGCTGTACGAGGCCGTGGAGCTCGTGCAGCGGGAGCCCGACGTCAACACCATTCAGATGATCTGGAACGTGATCGAGCAGCACCCCGGCACGGCGATGATCGAGGCGGCGCGGGCGCACGCGCCGAACTGCTGCTTCAACATCCGCGTGACGCATGCGTCGGGGATGTTGGAGGGGAAGTACACCGAGAGCACGGTGTTCGCCGCGAACGACCATCGGCGGCACCGCCCACGGTCGTGGCTCGTCAACGGGCTGAAGAAGGTCCGCACGCTCGACTTCCTCACCACCCAGATGACCCTCGGGCAGGCGGCGCTCAAGTGGCTGCTCGCGGAGCCGCGCGTCGTCACGACGCTGCCCAACGTCTACGACGACGACCAGCTCGCGGAGTTCGCCGCGGCGAGTGATCAGCCGGACTTGTCGGCCGAGCAGCTCGCCCGCGTGGCGGAGCTGGCGGCGGTGAATTTCGGCGTCGACGAGGAGCCCATGGTCTACAAGGGCACGATGACCAGGGGCGAGGGACTGGGGACGAGGGGCGGGGAGAAGGTCGGCCTGTGATCCACATGTGGCGCGACCTCGCGCCGGGCGTGAACCCGCCGGGCGAGGTGACGGCGGTGATCGAGATCCCGGCGAAGAGTCGGAACAAGTACGAGTTGGACAAGGACTCGGGGCTGCTGAAGCTCGACCGCGTCCTCTACTCCGCGGTGCACTACCCCGGTGACTACGGCTTCATCCCTCGCACGCTCCACGAGGACGGGGATCCGATGGACATCCTCGTGCGCATCAACGAGCCGACGTTTCCGGGCTGCCTCATCGACGCGCGCCCGGTCGGCGTACTGCGCATGCTCGACAAGGGCGAGCCGGACGACAAGGTCCTGGCCGTTCCCTGCCACGATCCCTTCCACTTCGAATACAAGGACATCTCGCAGCTCCCGCAGCACTACCTCAAGGAGGTGGAGCACTTCTTCCACATCTACAAGGACTTGGAAGGGAAGCGGGTGCAGATCGTCGGCTGGGAGAACGCCACGTCGGCGAGGGCGATCATCAGCGAGTCGGTGGCCCGGTACGAGGCGAAGTACCTGAGCGTGGGGCCCTGAACGTGAACGGCTGCGAGTTGCGCTCCCCGCTCGACGCACGCCCGACGCCCGACGCTTCTCGCATGGCCAGAAGCGTCGGGCGTCGCGCGTCGAGGGGCGTCGCGGGTAGGAGCGTCGCGCAGTTCGGCTAGCCCACCGGCCGTACCGCACCGTGGTCGGCGGGCTCGACGCCGTGGCGGAGGAAGAGCAGGTCGTAGAGGACCGCCGCGACGACGCCCCCCACGAGCGGAGCCGTCCAGAAGATGATCTGCCCCTCGTAGACGCCGCTCGCGACCGCCGGCCCGAACGAGCGGGCCGGGTTCAGCGACGCGCCGGTGAGCGGTCCGACGGCGAGGATGCAGGCGGCGAGGGTGAAGCCGATCGCGATGCCGCCGACGCGGGGGGCCTGCGGGTCGACCGCGGAGCCGAAGACGACGAAGACCAGAAAGAAGGTGGCGATCAGCTCAGCGAAGAACGCCTGCGCGCTCGAGATGTCGAGTGAGATGACCTGGCCGCCGCCGCGCGCCGCCGTGAACAGGGCCTCCGGAAAGATCGCCTTCAAGGCGTACGCGGCGAGCATCGCCGCGGTGAGCTGGGCGACCATGTAGACGCCGGCCATCACCGGCTCGATGCGGCGCGTGACGAGGAAGCCCATCGTGACCGCCGGATTCAGGTGCCCCGAGATGCGCATGGTCGCGGTGACCATCGTCGCCAGAATCAGGCCGTGGGCGAGTGCGATCTCGAGCAGTCCCACGCCCGTGCCGCTGTTCTTGGAGAGCATGACGGCCGCGCCGCCGATGAACACGAGTGCGAAGGTGCCGACCAATTCCGCGATGAAGTGGCGGACGGCGTCTCTCATTACAAGGGCTCCGTGGGAAGTTGGTGCCCGCGAAGATAACCGAACGGCAGGGAGTAGGGAGTAGGGAGTAGGGAGTAGACCTACTCCCTACTCCCTACTCCCTACTCCCTGCCGTTCACACCACCCGACGCATCACCAGCGCCGCGTTGATGCCGCCGAAGCCGAACGAGTTGGACAACACGTGCTCGACGCGCGCCTCGCGGCCCGCCGCCGGGATGTAGTCGAGGTCGCAGGCGGCGTCGGGCTGGGCGAGGTTCACCGTGGGCGGGAGCCACTCGTGGAGAATGCTGAGCGAGCAGATCGCCGCCTCGATGGCGCCCGACGCGCCGAGGGCGTGGCCGTAATAGCCCTTGGTGCCGCTCACCGGGAGGCGGTAGGCGGCGTCGCCGAACACCTGCTTGATGGCCAGCGTCTCCGTCGGGTCGTTGAGCGGCGTGGAGCTGCCGTGCGCGTTGATGTAGCCGATCTCGGGCGGCCGCACGTCGGCGTCGGCGAGCGCGAGGCGCATTGCGCGCGCCGCTTGCGCGCCGGTCGAGAGGGGGGCGGTCATGTGATAGGCGTCGTTGGTTATGCCGTAGCCCGCCACCTCGGCGTAGATCCGCGCGCCGCGCGCCACGGCCCGCCCGTACTCCTCGAGCACGAGGACGGCCGCGCCCTCGCCCATCACGAACCCGTCCCGGTCCTTGTCGAAGGGGCGCGACGAGCCGGCGGGGTCGTCGTTGCGCGTACTCATGGCGCGGATGATCGCGAACGCGCCGTAGCAGAGCGGAGCGAGGGGCGCCTCCGCGCCGCCGGCGATCATCACGTCGGCGTACCCGTCGCGGATCTGTCGGAACGCGTCGCCGATCGCGATCGTGCCGGACGCACAGCTCATCGCGTTCGTGGAGTTCGGCCCCTGCACCCCGAACTCGATGGCGATGTTGCAGCTCGCCGCGCCGCCGAACACGGCGAGGGCGAGCGTCGGGTCCACTGCCCGTAGGCCCTGCGTGAGGAAGACGCCGAGCTGCTCCTCCGCGTAGCCGACCCCGCCGAGCGCGGTCCCCATCATCGTCCCCACGCGCTCGCGGTCCTCGCGGGCGAGGTCGATGCACGCGTCGACCAGCGCCATGCGCGACGCCGCGACGGAGAACTGGCCGAAGCGGTCGAGGCGCTTGGCGCGCTTGGCCTCGAGGTGGTCGGTCGGAACGAAGTCGTCCACCTGCGCGGCGTTGTGGCTGCGGAAGATCGACGGGTCGAAGCGCGTCAGCGACCGCACGGCCGACTGCTCCCGCCGCAACCCGTCCCAGAGGCCGGCCCCGGTGGTCCCGATTGGGGTGATCGCTCCCACCCCGGTGACGACGACACGACGACGCTGATGCATGCAGGCACTCCTTCTCCGAGGCAGTTACGGGAGCCGGCTCCGGGCTTCCCGCGCGTACGACTCCTCCGCAACGCGCGCCAACCCCGCCAGGGTCCGCGACGCGATGCCGTGCACGAACACCGGTCCGATTACCGACGTCGCGGCGACGACTCCGATGAGTGGCCAGCGAGGGCCGTCCCAGACGTGGAGGATCTGGACGCGCGTGCCGCCGGCCGCGGGGGCGAAGCTCCACTCCACGTCCATTCCCGCCGTAATACCCCCGATGTGACGAAATCGCACCGCCGGCCGCCGGTCGTCCACGCTCATCTCGGAGACCCACCACGCCGGCCACCCGACGGGGCCGAACGGCCGGTAGGCCGACATCTCGACGACCCCGCCGCCGTCGCTCCGGCGGTCGCGGAGGCGGACGTACCGGTAGTGCGCGAGGTACGCCGGCCACTCCTCCACGCGCCGCGCGACGTCGAAGATGCGCTCGACGGGGGCGCGGACGATTCGCTCGTCGAGCGTCGTCATCGCGCGGCCGACGGGCATGGGGCCTAACTGCCGGCCGGGGAGTGGGGAGTGGCGAGTGGCGAGTGGCTCGGTCGGAGTCATGGTTCGTAGCACATGAGTTCGGAGGCTCTCGTTGAGCAAGGGACGCGCGGTGACATGCGCGGATTACCATGCCGGCGGCACGGCGCACGCGGCGGGGGCGAGATCACCGCGGATACTGCCCGCCACTCGCCACCCGCCACTCGCCACTCGGCTTCCAGCTCGCCGTCAGGCGCCAGCCCAGGCGTCGGCGAACGCGGGGGGGGCAGCCGAGGGCGTCGCCGACCGCGGCGCCGAGCTCCGGGGCGGTGAATCCGCGCATCACCGACACGACGCCGTCGTGCCGGCTCACCGGGTGGAACCGGAGGGGGTACGAGGCGAGCCAAATGCCGGCGGCGGCGAGCCAGCTGCGCCGCAGGTCACTGACGATCACCCGCACGCGCGCCACGCGGTCCATCTCGCGGAGCAGCGCGCGCGCGTCGTCGTCCACGAAGTGGTGCAGCAGCTGCGAGCAGGTGACGACGTCCACGCTGTCGTCCGCGAAGGGGAGCGCGCGCCCGTCCGCGCAGACCACGGCGCAGGTGCGCCCGCGGCGCCGGGCCGCGCGCGCCAGGGCCTCGGCCGCGTCGACGCCGACCGTCGTGAGGTCGACGCCGCGCCGCGCCGCGATGCCTCGCGCGCGCGCCGGGATGTCGCCGGCCCCGGTGCCCACGTCGAGCAGCGTCGCGCGGGCCGGGAGGCGGGCGAGGACCGGCCCCAGCTCGGCGAGCACGGCGCGCGTGCCGCCGAACAGCCGATTCGAGAGGGCCACGTCGTCGAGCGAGCGCATGACGACTCCCGGGTCCACGTCGGGGGCGTCGAGGAGCTCGACACCGCGCCGCCGACGGGGCGTGAGTAGGGACGTCACGCGCCGCCCTACCGCTCGAGCTGCGCGTAGCCGCCGCGGTAGTAGAGCAGCGGCGACAGGGAGCGGGCCTGGGCCGCCTCGACGTGGCCGACGAAGATCGTGTGATCGCCCTCGGCGTGAGCCGCCACCCGGCGGCACTCGAGATACGCGAGCACGTCGTCGAGGAGCGCGCTGCCCGTGCGGCCGCGGGTGAAGCCCACGCCCTCGAACCGGTTCGGGTCCTGCCACGAGAATCGGCGGGACAGTGCCTCCTGCCTCGCCGAGAGGATGTTCACGGCGAAGTGCGAGGCCTCGGCGAGCGCCGGAAACATCGACGCCGCGCGGTCGATGCACACCAGCACGAGCGGGGGCACGAGGCTGAGGGAGCAGAAGGCGCTCACGGTCATGCCGTGGTCGCGCCCCTGCGCGTCGCGCGTCGTGACGACCGTGACACCGCTGGCGAAGCGGCCGAGGACGGCCCGGAAGGCGTCGGGGTCGATCATCAGCGGTCGGCGACCAGGTGCGTGAGGTCAGGGTCGGGTCCGTGGGCCGATCCGGTGTGCTCGTGCCGCTGCGAACCGAGGCCGTGCGGCGGCGCGGAATCGACCGGTCGCCCCCCGCTGCTCGCCGATCGCTCGCCGTTGAACACGCCGTTGAACAGCGGCCCGAAGACGAGCCCCAGCACGTACCCCGGCCGGAGCACCTCGCTCGGCGGGACGAAGTCTCCAGCCACGCCGACGAGGAGGTCGGCCATGTCGCGGCGGCGCTCGAGCACGCGAGCGGCGTGGTTCATGAGCGCCGGCGAGCCCACGGCACCGCCGATCAGCTTCTCGACGAGCCACTTCCCGGCGAACTCGCGCCGCCGGGCCGCGTCGTAGGCCCGGAGCGGGCTCGAGGCGGCGCGGCCGTTCCGCGCCTCGCACGCGGCGCGCGCGTACGGCGCGAGGAGCTCGCCCCCTCGGAGGGCGGCGTAGATCCCTTCGCCGGTGAAGGGGTCGAAGAAGTCCGCGGCGTCGCCGACGAGCGCGGCGCCGGGCGCCCACGCGCGCCGGGCGTGCGCGGCGAACGGGCCAGTGACGCGCACCGGCGTCAGGCGCTCGGCCGCCGCGAAGCGGGGCGCGAGGTGTGGCCGGCGGGCGATCCACTCGGCCGCGAACGCCTCCGGCGAGCCGTGGACGGGGCGGAGTCGGCGTACGCGCGACGACGGCACGACGACGGCGACGTTCGTCTCGCCGTTGCCGACGTCGGCGATCCCGACGTACCCGTCGCGCTCGACGTGCATCTCGCCGCAGTCGCCCACGTCGGCCACGCCGCGGTAGTGCGCGACGAAGGCGACGCGGCGCGGCCACAGCGCGTGACGGGCGAGACCGAGGCGGCGCGCGACGACAGACCGGAGCCCGTCGGCGCCGACGACCAGGGGCGCGCGCCGCGTGAGCGCGCCGCCCCGCTCGACCGTGCGCACTCCGGTGACGCGTCCGCCCGCGTCGCGCTCGAGGTCGGCCACGCGCACTTCCTCCGCGACGCGGGCGCCCGCGTCGCGGGCCGCGTCGAGCAGGATGGCGTCGAGCGCGTGGCGGCGGAGGGCGAGCCCGCGGTCGCGGAATCCGCGGAAGCCGTGGTCGGCGGCGAACTCGCCGTGGATCCGCGCCCCGCTCGGCGCGCGCACGACCATCCCGGCGAGCTGCGCGGCGCCGGCCGCCTCCACCGTGCCGAGCGCACCCATGTCGGCGAGGATGCGCGAGGCCTGCGGGCTGAGATACTCGCCGCAGGTCTTGTCGCGGGGGAAGCGCGCGCGGTCGAGCACCAGCACGTCGACACCGAGTCGCGCCAGGCCCCACGCGGTGGCGGAGCCGGCGGGGCCCCCTCCGACCACGATCACTTGCGCGTCGCTCCTACGCATGACGGGGCAGCGGCGGGGGGCGGGGGGCGGGGGGCCGACGACGCCGGCGGCGCGCCGGGGGAGGCGGGGCAACGCGGGCCGCTCCGGCTACCGACACGCGGGGGGCCCCCCCAACCGCGGCATCGCACCAAGCCGGCTCGCGCGCGCAACCATCGGAGCGCGCGAGGTACCCGATCGTCTCCGAGCGCCGCCCACCCCCCGCCGCCCGCCGCCCGTCACGCGAACGCCCTCGCCACTCGCTGGAAGATCCCCATGTACCGCCAGTGCGGACGTGGAAGGCGCAGGACGCTCGCGAGCCGCGTCAGGTATGGGAGGACGACGGAGCGCGAGTCGGCGGAGAACATGAAGCGGGGGTGGTCGGCGGCGAAGCGCTTGAGGCGGCGGACGGCGGCGTCGAAGTCGAGCGTGGGGGAGAAGTAGAACGTCGGGGCGAGGAGCGGATCGCCGTACTCGACCGCCCCTTCGTCGAGCGCGATTCGGTGCAGCGTCGTTCCCGGGTAGATGCGGAGGCCGACGGTGAGGTAGACGGCGTCGCCGCGCGTCAGGCGGGCCGCCGCGAACGCCAGCGTCTCCTCCATCGTCGCCAGTGTCTCGCCCGGCCCGCCGACGAGGAAGATCCAGAGCGCCCGGATGCCGGCGCGCTCGACGCGGTCGGCGACCGCGCGCACCTTGGCGGCGTCGAACCCCTTCTCCAACCGGGCGAGCACGGGATCGCTCGCGCTCTCCGCCGTGATGCCGAGGGAGCCGAAGCCCGCCCGGCGCATCGCGGCCAGCAGCTCGGGCGACGCGGTCGCCGGCGTGAAGTTCATCGTCTCGAGCCGCACGCCGAGGCGCGACGGCAGGCCCCGGCGCACTACGGCCTCGCACACCTGGATCGCGTGACCGGGCGGGGAGTTGAACGTCGAGTCGACGAAGTCGAAGTGGCGAACGCCGGCCTCGCGCGCGAGCTCCTCCATCTCGTCCACCACCAGCTCCGGCGCACGCATCCGGTAGCCCCACCCCTCCACGTTGCGGTAGGTGCAGTAGACGCACTTGTACACGCAGCCGCGCTTGGTCTGCACGGGCACCGTGGCCCCGTGACGCTGGTAGCGGGGCACGTCGAGCCACCGGTGCAGCCGCGCTCGGGGGAGCTCGTCGAGGTCGGCGTCCTCCCCGGGCGGGCTGAAGACGATGCGGGCGCCCTCCGCGCGCACTACGCCCGGGATGGCGCCCGCGGGGCGACCGGCGGCGAGCGCGTCGACGAGGGCGACGCTGGCGCGCTCGCCGTCGCCGGCCACCGCGTAGTCCACGCCGAGCGCGCGGAAGAGGCCCTCGGGCGCGACGCCGAACGCCGCACCCCCGGCCATGATCGTCGCGTCCGGCGCGGCGGCGCGCAGCGCGCCCAGTACGGCCGCGGCTTCGGGCGTGTAGTGGCGGAGCGCGATCGAGTCGCTGTTGTCGATGTTGCGCACCGAGACGCCGACGACGTCGGGCCGGAAGCGCACGGCGGCGGCGCGCGCGGCCTCGATCGGGTCGCGCTCGAAGCATAGGTCGGCGACGCGCACGTCGTGGCCGGCGGCGTCGAGGGCCGCGGCGACGCACGCGACGCCGTTCGCGAGCACCGGCATGGGCTGCCGCTCGCGATTGGCGCTCACGAGCAGGACGCGCGGGCGCGCCGACCGCATGGCTGTCGCTCCGGTGGGGCTGGTCATCGCGCTCATCGCGGTCATCGCGCTCATCGCGTGGTCAATCCGCTGGTCATCGCACCGCTATTGCACTGCTATCGCACCGCTATCGCACCGCTATCGCACCGCTATCGCACCGCTCCGGGGGGCGACCCGAGGAGCAGCGCGACGAGTGCCCCGATGGCGCCACTCAACAAATTCACGCCGTCGTTGTCGAGCCAGCGGGCGCCCCCCGCGGGGCGCGTGGCGGCGCCGCAGCCGTGGGTCGTCCGCTCCGTTGCCACGTCGCAGCGCGGGCACCAACGGCGAGCCTGCGCGGTGGCCCCGAGGACCGAATCGGCCATGGCGCCCACGAAGCCGCCGATCGCCCCGGCGAGCGCAGCCCGAGGCGGCCAACCGACCGCATAGGCGAGCGCGCCGACGAAGAGGGCGCCGGCGACGGCGGCCAGCGTGCCGAGTAGCGTGACGCCTCCCGAGGTGCCGGGCGGCACCGGCCTCCCGGAAAGTACAGAGCGGGGTGGTGCGTGGGCTAGCGTGCCGACCTCGGTGGCCCACGTATCGCTGGCGGCGGTGCCGAGCGCGCCGGCGGCTAGTGCCGTCCAGCCCGGCCACGGGACCAGGGTGGAGGCGACACCGGCCGCCGCGAACAGCGCGCCATTCGCGAGCACCTGGACGGCGTCGCGCTCGCCCCCCTTGGCGACGACCGTGGCGGTCCGCCGCTCCTTCCAGTCGGACCGGAAGCGGGAGAGCACGGTGGACGTCACGAAGAAGGCGATCAGCAGGGCGCCCCAGCTCCAGCCCGCGGCGAGCGTCGCCGTCCCCACCACGACGGCGGCCGCGGCACCGCCGGTGCTCAGAGTGCGCGCGTGGCGGGCGGCCGCCGCGATGGCGCCGGCGACAACGAGCCCCGCGACGGCGCGGCCCGCGGGCGTGGCGAGGGTGAGATTGTCCAGAGTGCCGCTCACCAGAGTGCCGCTCAACAGCGGAAGGCGCGTCGCGCGTCGCGAACGCCGTGTCGACTGCGGACGCGGATGCGGACCGTGGGCCTCGTCAGTCGTCCTGGGATGGCGCCTCGTCGAAGTCGCACGCGAGGGCGTCGGCGATGCGCGCCCTGAGCTCCGGGGGGGCATGTTCCAGCCGGGCGCGACGCTCGAGGCAGGAGAGAAAGGCCCGATCGTGCTGGACCGCGCAGCGACATCGATCGCAGGCGGCGAGGTGCTCGCGGATCACCATCTCGGCATCCGCCGACAGCTCCCCGTCCAGGTACTCATACGAGCGCTCGACGATCGCGTCACAAGGCCAGGCGGCGACGGCGAGGGAGCCCTTCGAATTGTTCATATGGGGGACGGCTTGTCCTCGGGCGTTCCGGGGTGGCAGGGGAGCGGCAATCTGCGGGGGGCGCCGACGGGGGCGCAAGCCGCACGAACCTGACCGGACCTTCGCAGTACACCAGGTATGCCAGCAGTACACTAGCAGTACACCATCTGAAGCCTTGGCCCCGCCTACCCGTTCCCGACCTCCGGTCGGGCGGCCGGCGCCTTGAACGGGTCCGGGGCGCCGGTTAGCTTCGCTCGCTCGCCCCTCAGGATCCCATGGCAGCCACGGTAGACGCCCTCCTCCCGCTCAGCTTCCTCGAAGCCGTCCGTACGATCGACACCCCGGAGGGTGACCCGGAGACGGAATACGTGGCGGAGCTGCGCAACAAGCGCCTCGGACTCAGCGACACGGTCTACGCGCAGATCCGCCGCTACACGGACGCTGCCCGGAAGAGCGTGCGGCCGGCGGAGGACGAGGCAGTCGGCATCGCCCGGCTCATTGGCCGCCGCCCGGACGCGGAGGCCGTGTTCCGCGCCGCCGGTCGCTATCTCGCCAACGAAGCCTACCTCACGATCTCCCCGTTCACGCGGCGCATGCTGCGGGCTCTCCCGGCGGTGCTGGCGCGGCCGATCGCGCTCGGGCGGGCCCGGCGCCTGATGCGGCGCTACATCAACGGGCGGGTCACGCGGCGCGGCTCGTCGCTCCTGCTCGAGGTGCCGAGCCCCGTCACGCTGAACAGCGCGCCGCGCGACACCGGCTGCGCGTACTACGAGGCCGTCTTCCGGGAGTTGCTCCGCCTGCTCCTCGGGACGGGCAGCGTGGTGGAGCACATCCGGTGCGCGAGCCGCGGGGAGGGGGACTGCCAGTGGCGGGCGGAATGGCGGTGAAGCGAAGTGGCGAGTGGCGAGTGGCGAGTGGCGAGTGGCGAGTGGCGAGTGGCGAGTGGCGAGTGGCGAGTGGCGAGCCGTGAAGGGAAACGTGACGCCGCACGGGCCCGCTACCGCCACCCGGCCTCAGCGCTCTAGCTCGCCACTTGCCACCCGTCACGTGTAACGCCCTCATGCTCAGTCCCGCCACGCTGCCGGCCCTCCAGAGCGCTATCCAGCGAGCGGGGCTCGACGGATGGCTGCTGTTCGACTTTCACGGCGCGAACCCGATCGCCGCCGGCCTTCTCCAGCTCGAGGGAATGGTGACGCGCCGGGTATTCGCCTTCGTGCCCGCGACGGGGGCGCCGGTGGCCGTGACGCACGCGATCGAGCAGGGAGCTTGGCGGCGCTGGCCGTCGGCGTGGCGGCGAGAGAGCTACAGTTCGTGGCGCACCCTGGACGAGCAGCTCGCCCAGCTCGTGCGCGGCAAGCGGGTCGCGATGGAGTACTCGCCGGGCGACGCGGTCCCCTACCTCGACCGCGTGCCGGCCGGCGTGCTCGAGATGGTGCGGGCGGCGGGCGCGGAGGTCGTCTCGTCGGCCGAGCTGGTGACGCGGTTCTACGCCGTGTGGACGCCCGAGGAGCTCGCATCGCACCGGCGCGCGGCCGAGGTGGTGGCGGGCGTGGCCCACGAGGCAATGCGACACGCCGGCGCGCGCGCGGCCTCCGCCGACCCGGTCGACGAGTACACGCTGCAGCAGTGGATCCTACGCCGCTTCGCCGACGAGGGACTGGAGACGGCCGAGCCGCCGATCGTCGCCGTCGGCCCGAATGCCGCGGACCCGCACTACGAGCCGACGCCAGACCGCGCGCGGCCGGTGCGAAAGGGGGACGTTCTGTTGATCGACCTATGGGCCCGTGAAAACCCGGGAGCCGGGAGCCGGGAGTCGGGAGTCGGACTTTCGAACACAAGCCCGACTCCCGACTCCACCCGCCCGCCTGCGGCGGGCACCCGCCCGACTCCCGGTTCTTTGACTCCCGGCCCCTACGCCGACCAGACGTGGATGGCGTCGCTGGGGACGCCGGGCGCGGAGGCGCAGTCGGTGTGGGGGGCCGTGCGCGACGCTCGGGACGCGGCGATCGCGCTGCTGCGGGAGCGGATCGCGGCCGGGGCGCCGGTGCGGGGCGGGGAGGTGGACGACGCCGCGCGTGCCGTGATCGTCGAGCGCGGGTACGGGCCGTACTTCACCCACCGCACGGGGCACTCGATCGACGCGCGGGACCTGCACGGGGCGGGTCCGCACATCGACAACCTCGAGACGCGCGAGGAGCGACTGCTCGTGCCCGGGGTGGGCTTCTCGATCGAGCCGGGCGTCTACCTTCCCGGGCGGGTCGGGATGCGGTCCGAGGTGAACGCGTTCGTGGGGGACGGAGAGCTGATCGTGACGCCGGCGGAGTACCAGCGCGACCTGCTGCTGGTGTGACCGCGACCGGCCCGTCGCCGACGCCGGAGCTCCGGCGCGCCCTCGGGCTCGCCTCCGCCACGCTGCTCGTCGTCGGCGGCATCATCGGCAGCGGCATCTTCTTCACGCCGGCCGAAGTCGCCCGTCCACTGCCCACCGGGGCGTGGGTGCTGGCGGTGTGGGCGCTCGGCGGCGTGGTGGCACTGGCGGGGGCACTGACGTACGCCGAGCTGGGGGCGATGATGCCCGACGCGGGCGGCGCGTACGTCTACCTCCGCGCCGCGTTCGGGCCGCTCGCCGCGTTTCTGTACGGGTGGATGTCGCTGGCGTCGATCGCCACGGGCGCGCTGGCCGCCGTGGCGATGGGCTTCGCGAACTCGCTGGGGCGGCTCGTCCCGCTCGCGCCGCTCGGCGGGCCAGTCGCCGTGGCGGCGGCGACCATCCTGCTCCTCACCGTCAC
>Ga0307411_10000438_pt1 | contig 14246 bp, 15 predicted proteins | sample DK1Ometagenome_2_FD_203712 | JGI IMG/M metagenome (GOLD analysis project Ga0307411, IMG submission 203712) | Maize rhizosphere microbial communities from greenhouse at UC Davis, California, United States - DK15-O-1 | ecosystem: Host-associated > Plants > Roots > Rhizosphere > Soil | place: USA...
ACCGGTCAGACGCGCGACTGATCTGCTGTCCTACACCGCACTTTTCGTGGCACACCGCGCCGATGACCGTGCTCCAGAATTCCCCCTGTTTCAGCCGTCATGGCCGCTAAAGGTCACACGAAAGGCTTTGTTCTCCATGACCTTTGTGACCTTATGACCTTAAGACGCCCTTGCCGTGCACCCTCGTGCAATCCATATTTGGCACAGGAGCAATCAAGCTGGGGCCGCGTTAACCGCCAACCAACGTTGATTGTGCAATAAAGAAGGCTAGCATGGCCTTCCGTGAGAGGCGGCCCGGGTGGCCGAAGATCTAAGGACCTAGATGACCAAGCTTTCTGGCAGCGACGGCAAAAGCACCCTTTACTGCTCGTTCTGCGGCAAGTCGCAGCACGAGGTGAGGAAGCTTATCGCTGGCCCAACCGTGTTCATCTGCGATGAATGCGTCGAGCTGTGCAACGACATCATCCGGGAGGAGTCGAAGTCCGCGCTCGTGAAGACTCGCGACGGCGTTCCGACTCCGTCGGAAATCTGCAAGGTCCTCGACGATTACGTCATCGGCCAATCGCGGGCGAAGCGGGTGCTCTCGGTTGCGGTCCACAACCACTACAAGCGGCTAAATCACGGCGCCAAGACCGGCACCGAGGTTGAGCTCGCTAAGTCGAACATCCTGCTGATTGGCCCGACCGGCTGCGGCAAGACCTTGCTGGCCCAGACGCTGGCGCGCATACTCGACGTGCCATTCACGATGGCCGATGCGACGACGCTGACGGAAGCCGGCTACGTTGGCGAGGACGTCGAGAACATCATCCTGAAGCTGCTCCAAGCCTCCGACTACAACGTCGAGAAGGCGCAGCGCGGCATCGTCTACATCGACGAGATCGACAAGATTTCGCGCAAGTCCGACAATCCGTCCATCACGCGTGACGTGTCGGGTGAGGGCGTGCAGCAGGCCTTGCTGAAGCTGATGGAGGGAACGACAGCCTCCGTCCCGCCGCAGGGCGGCCGCAAGCATCCGCAGCAGGAATTCCTGCAGGTCGACACGACCAACATTCTTTTCATCTGCGGCGGCGCGTTCGCGGGCCTGGAAAAGATCATTGACGACCGCATGCAGGGCAAGTCGATGGGCTTCGGCGCCCACGTCGCGGCCCCCGAAGAGAGGCGCACCGGCGAGACCCTTAAGCATACCGAGCCCGAGGATCTGCTGAAGTTCGGCCTGATCCCGGAGTTCATCGGCCGTTTGCCGGTGATCGCCACGCTCGAGGACCTCGACGAAGAGGCCTTGGTCAAGATCCTGGTCGAGCCGAAGAACGCTCTCGTGAAACAGTATGCCAAGCTGTTCGACATGGAAGACGTCGAGCTGGAATTCACGGAGGACGCGCTCGGCGCCGTGGCTCGCAAGGCGATCGACCGCAAGACCGGCGCGCGCGGACTTCGTTCGATCCTGGAAGGCATCCTGCTCGACACGATGTTCGACCTTCCGTCGATGGACGGTGTCGATGAGGTCCATGTCGACCACGACGTAGTCGAGGGCCGCAAGGAGCCTGTCAGGGTTTACGCGAAGAAGGGTAAGGCGGGCGACGCCGCGTGAGCGACGGTGACGTCGCGATCACTCGCGATCTGAACACCGGTCCTCTGCGGTTCCTGCCGCGGCCTGTCCGCGATCCTTCGCGTCCGTGGCTCTCCATTCCGGTTGCCTGGGCAACGGCATTTTTCCCGAGCATTGTTCTCGCCTGGATCCTCTCGAAGATCGCTCCCGGCGCAGAGACGCCCGCATTTGAAGGGCTTTCTCCGGCATTGGTTCTCTTTGCGGTCGTAATCTTTGCGCCCGTCGTCGAGACGCTGATCATGGGCACGGTTCTGTTGCTGCTCTTGCGCGTCGTCAGTCCGACCATCGCCGTGCTCATCAGCGCGGTTGGCTGGGGCGTCGCGCATTCGCTTCAGGTGCCGATGTGGGGGCTGACCATCTGGTGGCCGTTCCTGGTGCTCTCGACCCTGTTCGTGGCCTATCGCGAGCGATCTTTAGTCGCGGCCTTCGCGCTTCCCGCAATCGTTCATGCGATGCAGAATCTCGGCCCGGCGCTTTTGATCGCGACGGGCCAGACCAGCTGATCACTCCCCTTCGAGCGGGAGCGTATCGACTTCTTCATTTTCAGCTGGCACCCCGAGCTTTGCGCGGATTCGAACCTCTTCCTCTGCCGTAGGGGGTTCCGGCAACTCCTGCCCCGGTGCCAAAGCGTCGTCAGGTATGCCCGGCGCAGTCCCACCGATATTCTCGTTCACTGCCCGCTCGTTGGCGCCGTCGGTAATTTTCTCGCGGTCTTCGGCCATTCTACGCGCTCCTTGCTGAGCGATCAGCGAATTGTTGGTGGGGATTGTTCCCGCTCGCTTTGTTGCGCGGCGATGGACCGCCGCCCATATAGGTCGGGTATGACACGCACCCTCCCAATCCTGCCGCTCCGCGACATTGTCGTCTTTCCGCAGCGTATCGTTCCCTTGTTCGTCGGTCGCGAGAAGAGCGTTGCGGCGCTCGAAGCAGCGATGACGGCGGACAAGGAACTGTTCCTCGTGGCGCAGCTTGATCCGGGCGAGGACGATCCTGATCGGGACGCGCTTTACGATCTCGGCGTCATCGCGACGGCGATGCAACTGCTCAAGCTGCCCGACGGCACGGTGCGTGTGCTTGTTGAGGGTGTGAAGCGCGCCCGGCTGACGGGTCTCGTTGTCCGGGACGGTTACACGGCTGCCGAAGTAGAAGAAGTTGACGACGAAGGCGCGGACGGCCCAGAAATTCAGGCACTGATGCGCTCGGTCATCGACCAGTTCGAGAATTACGCGAAGCTCAACAAGCGCCTTCCGCCGGAGACCGGCATTCAGCTGGGCGAGATCGACGATGCCTCGGTCCTCGCTGACGCGGTTGCATCGAACCTTTCAGTGAAGGTGGCCGACAAGCAGGCGCTGCTCGGCGAGCTCAACCCGGCACGCCGGCTTGAGATGGTGTTCGCCTTCATGGAGGGCGAGCTCGGCGTGCTGCAGGTCGAAAAGAAGATTCGCGGCCGCGTGAAGCGGCAGATGGAGAAAACGCAGCGCGAATATTACCTCAACGAACAGTTGAAGGCGATCCAGCGCGAGCTCGGCAACGAGAGCGAGGAGGGCGGCGACGAGCTTCAGGAGCTTGCTGCCAAGATCGCCAAGACTCGCTTGTCGAAGGAAGCCCGCACCCGCGCCAATGCCGAGCTGAAAAAGCTTCGCGCAATGGCGCCGATGTCCGCCGAGGCGACCGTCGCACGCAACTATCTCGACGTCTTGCTCGGACTGCCTTGGGGCAAGAAATCGAAGCTCAAGAAGGACATCGCCGAGGCGCAACAAATCCTCGACGAGGACCATTATGGGCTTGAGAAGGTCAAGGACCGGATCGTCGAATATCTGGCGGTCCAGGCTCGCACCAACAAGCTGAAGGGGCCGATCCTGTGCCTCGTCGGACCGCCCGGCGTCGGCAAGACGTCGCTCGGCCGCTCGATCGCTCGTGCAACCGGGCGTGAGTTCGCGCGCCAGTCATTGGGCGGAGTTCGCGACGAGGCCGAGATCCGCGGCCACCGCAGAACTTATATCGGCTCGTTGCCGGGCAAGATCGTGTCGAACCTGAAGAAGGCCGGCACCTCGAACCCGCTTTTCCTCCTCGATGAGATTGACAAGCTTGGTCAGGACTTCCGCGGCGATCCGGCATCGGCGCTGCTCGAGGTGCTGGATCCGGAGCAGAACAACAAGTTTCAGGATCACTACCTCGAGCTCGATTACGATTTGTCGGACGTGATGTTCGTCACCACGGCGAACTCGCTCGACATGCCGCAGCCGCTGCTGGACCGCATGGAGATCATCCGCCTCGAGGGATACACCGAGGACGAGAAGGTCGAAATCGCCAAGCGCCACCTGATCCCGAAGCAGATGGAAGCGCACGGATTGAAGGCCGAGGAGATGGTCTTCACCGACGAGGGTTTGCGCATCGTAATCCGTCATTACACGCGGGAAGCCGGCGTTCGTACGCTCGAGCGCGAGCTGGCGAAGATTGCCCGGAAGTCGCTTCGCCAGATCCTCGAGGGCAAAGCCGAGCGGGTTGAACTAACGCCTGACAATGCTGGCGAGTACCTTGGCGTTCGCCGCTATCGGTATGGCGTCGGCGAGGAAGAGGACCAGATCGGCGCGGTCACCGGCCTCGCCTGGACGGAAGTGGGTGGCGAGCTGCTGACAATCGAAGCCGTCACGGTTCCAGGCAAGGGCCAGATCAAAACCACCGGTAAGCTTGGCGAAGTGATGCAGGAGTCCATCCAGGCCGCGATGAGCTTCGTGAAGGCTCGGGCGCCTGCTTTTGGCGTGAAGCCCTCGATCTTCGCGCGCAAGGACATCCACGTCCACTTGCCTGAAGGCGCGGTGCCAAAGGACGGACCGTCCGCTGGCGTCGGCATGGTTACGGCGATGATCTCGACACTAACCGGCATCCCCGTTCGCCGTGACGTAGCAATGACCGGGGAGGTCACGTTGCGCGGCCGTGTGCTTCCGATCGGTGGCCTAAAGGAAAAGCTCCTCGCGGCTCTGCGCGGCGGAATCACGACCGTTCTCATCCCGCAGGAGAATGAAAAGGATCTTGCGGAAATTCCGGTCTCGCTGAAGGAAAATCTGGAGATCGTGCCGGTCAGCCATGTCGACGAAGTGCTCGTGCGGGCGCTCGCCCAGGCCGTGCAGCCGATCGAATGGACCGACGCTGACGAGCATGCTGCGGAACCCAAACTACCGGGTCATCCGTCGGACGGTGAGACACGCTTGCCGCATTAGACTGTGCCGCAAAGCTTTACTTGTGTTCAGACTCTTGCCTTAAGAATTTGGCGGGCGCGGGCGAGTCCCGTGCTCACCTGTCGGGGAGTACCACGCCTATGAACAAGCAGGAACTGATCGGCCATGTCGCTGATCGCGCGGGTCTTAGTCGGAATGACGCATCGCGCGCGGTCGAAACGATGCTTGAGGTGGTCACGTCGACGCTGAAGCGCGGCGACGAGGTCCGGCTGGTCGGATTCGGCAATTTCTCGGTCACTCGCCGCAAGGCTTCGACCGGGCGTAACCCGCGGACCGGGGAGCCAATGCAGATCAAGGCTAGCGCCCAACCCAAGTTCCGGCCGGGGAAGGTCCTCAAGGACGCGGTTCAGTAACTTTACAGGGCGAACGCGGGCACTATATCCGCGGCCTTCAAGCGTAGCGTGGGCGCGTAGCTCAGCGGTAGAGCACACCCTTCACACGGGTGGGGTCACAGGTTCAATCCCTGTCGCGCCCACCACGCTCGCTGATTTCGCTATTCTAGATATGCAGGCTGGAAGCTCGCGACCCGCCGCATTTCCGACCAATCGGTGAAGAGTATGTCTCGCCCCGACCGCGAGATCAGTCCTTGACGCTCCAGATCCGCAAGCACGCGGTTCACGTTCACGGACGTTTGTCCGGTGATTTCCGCGATTTGCTGTTGCGTGAACGGATTGTGGAGCGGGTCGTCGGGCACTTTCGCCTTGCTCCGCACGGCGGTCTCGCACAGCAAATGAGCAACCCGCGCCGTTGAATCCCTTCGTCCGCAATTGACCAGCCATTCATAACCGATCGCTTCATTCCGTTGGGTCAGGCGCCAGAAGAATTTCTGCATTTCCGGATAGCGATCGACGATGCGGAAGAAGTCTTCGGCAGTGCCGACCATGACCTCGCTTCGGACGATCGCCTGAATGCCGTAGCTCGCGACGTTCTCGCGCGGCAGGATGCCTTCGCCGGGGAAGCGGAGCGCAACAATCTGTCGTCGGCCGGAGCTGTCGGCCTTGAACTTGGAGATGAGTCCCGACCGTACGAACATGACTTCGTCGCGGGGGCTGCCGGGTTCGCGGAACGGCCGTCGCGGATCGACATGCATCAGCCGGTGCGGGATGTTGTCGAGCTCTTCGGCAAGTTCAGGGGCGAGTCCGGCCGATATCAGGGTCTCGCGGAGCGAAACGCCCAATCCAGCGGTCAACCCCGAGCGGCGACTCGCTTGCATCTTCGATCTCCCCAGCGAACGATGCGCCTGTGCAACGAGTTAGGCAAGCAATCTCAAACCATTCGTAAATGTGGGTTATATAAGCGGCGTGAATGTTTGAGCCGCTTTCCCGGCGTCGCTTGCCTTCCAAAACCCCCCATCTTAAGGAGCCCGCGCGGCCGGGGATTTCCATGCCCTGACGCGCCGTGGCGATCGTAGCTCAGCTGGTTAGAGCACCGGTTTGTGGTACCGGGGGTCGCGGGTTCAAGTCCCGTCGGTCGCCCCATCCTTTCTTGGCTTTTCTGGATCCAAAACCTTTCATGACCACGCCCTGGGGCTTCGAAGATTTCGACGCGCACGAAGACCTGCACTTCGTGTGGAACGAAGAGTGCGGACTGAAAGCGGTCATTGCCGTCCATTCCACTCATCTCGGTCCCGCGGCCGGTGGGTGCCGTTTCTGGAAATATGAAAACAGTGCCGATGCGCTGAAGGACGCGCTGCGGCTGTCTCGTGGCATGAGCTACAAGAATGCGATGGCCGGTCTTCCGCTTGGTGGCGGCAAGGCCGTTATTCTCGCCGACGAGAGCGGCAGGAAGTCGCCCGACATGCTGCATGCATTCGGCAAGGCCGTGGACAGCCTCTGCGGTCGCTACGTAACTGCCGAGGACGTCGGCATTAGCGTGTCCGACATGATCGAGGTCCGGCGCATGACGCCGTTCGTTGCCGGATTGCCGGCTGAGACGGGCGTCGGTGGCGATCCGGGTCCACACACATCGCTGGGCGTGTTCCTCGGCATCAAGGCAGCGGTGAAGCGCGCGCTCGGCCGCGACAGCCTCAACGGTTTGCACATCGCTCTTCAGGGTGCGGGCAGCGTCGCCACCGGCGTCGCAATGCATGCAGGAGCCGAAGGCGCGAAACTGTCGATTGCGGACGTCGATCAAACGAAGGCCCACAAGCTCGCCGAAGCAACGGGTGGCAAGGTCGTCGGCACTGACGAGATTCTGTCGCTCGAAGCGGACGTCCTGAGCCCGTGCGCGCTCGGGGCTATCCTTACTGAACAGTCGATCGCGAAGCTCAATGTGCCGATCGTCGCTGGCGGCGCGAACAACCAGCTCGCCACGCGGGCCGATGGTCAGCGGGTCCAGCAGCGCGGCATTCTTTACGCGCCCGACTACGTCATCAACGCCGGTGGCATCATCAACGTCAGCACGGAATATCTCCGCGACGGGGATGCGAGCCTTGTGCGGCAGCGCATCGAAGGCATCCCCGGACGTCTGGAAACAATCTGGGCCGAGAGCGAGAGCAGCGGCCGCGATCCCGCGTCCGTCGCGGACGCGATGGCGCAGCGCCTTATCGGCAGGGGCTGAGGACCGGGTCGTGCACCGCTTTGCCAATCCGGCAAGGTTTCTGGGTTTCGCACGTCCCGCGACAGTCTGGACTTTTGTCCCCGGACTTCTGCTGACCGCGATCGGCCTCTTCGGCGGGCTGACGATGACGCCGCCCGACTACCTTCAGGGTGAGACGGTTCGCATCATGTATGTCCACGTGCCATCTGCTTGGCTCGGCATGGCCGGGTGGGCGGGAATCGCCGTCGCATCGGTAAGCCAGCTCGTCTGGCGCCATCCGTTGGCGGCGGTGGCCGGGCGGGCGATTGCACCTGCCGGAGCGACTTACGCGGCGGTGTGCCTGCTTACCGGATCGATCTGGGGACGTCCGACTTGGGGCACGTGGTGGGAATGGGACGGCCGCCTGACGTCTATGCTGATCCTGTTCTTCCTTTATCTCGGATACATCGCGCTTGCGTCTGCGGAGCGGGAGCGCGGCGGCGAAGGACGGCTCGCCGCTTTGTTCGGCGTGCTTGGCGCGATCAATCTTCCGATCATCCATTACTCGGTTCTTTGGTGGCGCACGCTGCATCAGCCGCAGAGCATCGGCCTATCCGGATCGAGCATCGACAGCTCGATCCTGTGGCCGCTACCGATTGCCGCGCTGGGCTTCACTTTGCTGTTCGTAGCGGCCGTTTTGATGCGAATGCGGGCCGAGCTCGCCCAGACCAAAATCGAAGCGCGGATGCGGCGGCAAGCGGCCGGATGAACCACACCGCTTTCATCACGGCAGCTTATGCAGTCGCCTTGCTTGGGACGGCTGGCCTGCTGGCGTGGGCCTACCTGACGATGCGCAGTGCCGAACGCGCTGTGGCGGAGCTAAAGCGCGACCGATGATGGTTCGTCCGAAGCACCAGCGCCTGGTGCTGGTCATTCTCGCAATCTTCGCTGTGCTCGGCGCCGTGCTGCTCGCCATGTGGGGCCTGAAGGACCGGGCGGCCTATTTCTACACGCCCGCGGACGTCGTTGCGGGCAAGGCAGACCCGGGCAAAGCGATGCGTCTTGGCGGCATGGTCCAGAAGGGGTCGGTCGAGCGCGATCCCGACGGCATCACGACGCGCTTTACGATCGAGGATGGCGATGCTCGGGTGTCTGTGGTGTTCAAGGGAATCGTGCCTGACCTTTTTCGCGAGGGCAGCGGCGTGGTTGCCGAGGGCCGGCTCGAAGGCCGCACCTTTGTCGCGGACAACATCCTCGCCAAGCATGACGAGCGCTACATACCCCCGCAGCTGGGCAACCAGGCGGCCGAGCATGCGGTCGGCAAAACGGTGCGCAGGTGACGGCCGAGGCCGGACTTGCGGCGCTGTGGCTTGCCGCGGCTTTGTCGCTCCTCGGGTTGGTGCTGAGCGTTCTTCACTATCGCGGTACGCTTGACGCAGACCGCAGCGTTCGCGCTGTGGCCATCGTTCACGGCGCATTGTGCCTGTTCGCATTCGCGATGTTGCTAGTCGTCTTCGCGCGTACGGATCTGTCCGTCGCATTGGTCGCGGAGAACAGCCACAGCGCCAAGCCATTCATCTACAAGGTCGCGGGCGCATGGGGGAACCACGAGGGCTCGATGCTGCTGTGGGTGACGGTGCTCGGCCTGTCCGGCGCTGCGCTTGCAGCTTTCTCGCGCCAGCTGACGAGCCGAACCCTGGTCGCGGCGCTGGGGGCGCAGGCGGCTCTGGCGCTCGGTTTTCACGGCTTCCTGCTGTTCGCGTCGAACCCCTTTGCCCGGCTCAATCCCGCAGCGCCGGAGGGCAGGGGACTCAACCCGCTGCTGCAGGACCCGGGCTTGGCCTTTCACCCACCGACGCTCTACCTTGGCTATGTCGGCCTGTCGGTCGCCTTCAGCCTTGCTGTTGGCGCCATGCTAACCGGGCAAGTCGATCGCATCCTCGCCCGCGCGATGCGGCCTTGGGTGCTCGGCGCGTGGATATTCCTGACCCTCGGCATCACGGCCGGAAGCTACTGGGCCTATTACGAACTCGGATGGGGCGGCTGGTGGTTTTGGGATCCGGTCGAGAATGCCTCGCTGATGCCGTGGCTCGCCGCGACGGCTTTGCTTCATTCGGTGAGCGTTCTCGCCGCGCGGAACGGACTGAAGGCATGGACGATGATGCTCGCCGTCATCGCTTTCTCGATGTCCATGGTCGGCACCTTTCTCGTCCGGTCCGGCATCCTCACGTCAGTCCATTCCTTTGCGGTTGACCCGACACGCGGCGCCTTCCTGCTCCTGCTGCTCGGCATCTATGTGACCGCGGCCTTCGTACTGTTTGCTGTTCGAGCCGGATCGTTGCGGGAAGGCGCGCCGTTCGAGATCGTCAGCCGAGAGGCGGGGATCGTTGCGAACAATCTCATCCTGACGGTCATCCTCGGCATCGTATTCATTGGGACGCTCTATCCCTTGATGGTTGAGGCGGTGGCTGGCGAGAAGCTGTCGGTTGGCGCACCCTATTTCAATGCGGTCGCCGGGCCCTTGGCGATCATCCTCGGGGTCTTGCTCACGGTGGGTCCGCTGCTGAGTTGGCGGCATGAAAGTCGGCCTGTCTTGAGAAAGCTGCGCATTCCCGTGTTCATCGCGGCGATCGCACTTGCGATCGCTTTCTTCGCGCTCCCCCAAGCCAGCATTTTGTCCAAGCTTGGCCTGGCGCTTGCGGCCGGACTTCTTCCTGCAGCTCTGATTCCGCTGTTGCGCCGCAACCCTTTCCGCGCCCCGCTTGCAACCTGGGGGATGGCGATCGCCCACGCGGGCGCTGCAGTCGCGATTGCGGGCATGGCGGCTGACAGCGCGATGACGATCGAGCGACTAACTGCAGCCAAGCCGGGCGAACGGGTCGAGGTGGGCCCGTGGTTAGTCGAGTTCGTCGGCGTGACTCCGGCTGCCGGCCCGAATTGGACCGCTATCGAGGCAGAACTTCGCGCCACGCGGGGCGGCGGTGTCCACGTGATGAAGCCGCAGACGCGTTTTTTCACCGATCCCCCGACCGAAACCAACGAGGCCGCGATCGACACCGTATTGTGTGGCCAACTGTACACCGTCATCGGCCGCCCCGATGAGGACGGGCGCTGGCAGCTTCGTTTATGGTGGAAGCCGATGGTGACACTGATCTGGCTTGGTGGTGCACTGATCGCGCTGGGAGGATTGTTCGCCTTCGCCGGTCACGCGCGTCGAGCTTGGCGGCGGAGAGCGATGGCATGAGTCGATCATTGCGCTTCCTGCCCGTCGCGGTTGTGCTTATCCTGATCGCTGCGTTCGTGTGGCGCCTCGCCAATCCGCCCGACAGCACAGTGCCGTCGCGCATGGTCGGACGGGCAGTGCCGGCCTTCCAACTCGCAGATGCAGTGCCGACCATGCCCGGTTTCACGTCGGCGGAATTGGCAACCGGTAAGCCCCGTCTGGTGAACCTCTTCGCCAGCTGGTGCGTGCCATGCATCGCAGAAGCACCGGTGCTCAAAGACCTCAAGCGTCGCGGCGTGGCGATCGACGGCATCGCCATTCGCGATCGCCCGGACGACGTCGCCATGTTTCTCCAGAAGAACGGCAATCCCTTCCAGCGCATCGGCTCCGACCCGACTAGCCGGGTTCAGATTGCATTGGGCACCGCTGGCGTCCCGGAGAGCTTCGTTGTCGATGGCCGTGGCGTGATCCGTCATCAGCACATCGGGCCGATCGCGCCCGGCGAAGTTCCTACCATCCTCGCTGAGTTGGAGAAGGCGCGGTGAGGGCTGCAATCCTCGCTCTCGCCATCGCCATGGCCGCTCCGGCATTCGCGGACTCCAGCTTGCCGCCGTCTTATTGGGCTAATCGCCAGCTGCCGGACGAGCGCCAGGAAGCGAAGGCACAGGCGCTGATGGCGGAGCTTCGCTGCCTCGTATGCCAGGGCCAATCCATCGCCGATTCCGACGCCGAGTTGGCAGGCGACATGCGCGATCTCGTCCGGCGCCGGATCGCAGCAGGCGAAAACCCCGAACAGATCAGAGGCTGGCTGGTCGACCGTTATGGCAGCTGGGTCAGTTATAGACCGACTTCCGAGCCCTCTGCCTGGCCGTTGTGGGGAGCGCCGATTGTCTTGATCGGGCTCGGCGGGTTGCTGGCGATGAAGCGGCTAAAGGGACGAGCGCGATGAGCGGCTGGGTAATGCTCGCCCTGCTGATCGTCCTCGCCTTGGCGGCGATGTGGGCGCTGCGAGTTCGCGGCGCCTTGCTGCAACTGGGCGCGGCGGCTTTGCTGGTGGGTGCCGCCGGCTATGCGGTCCAGGGGCGGCCCACTCTCGAAGGAGTGTCGCGGACCGTCGCTCAACAAAAGCCGCCGATCCCGCTGACCACGCTACGGCGCGCCTTTTTTGGCCAGTTCGGGCGCACCGAGCATTGGCTGATCATGTCGGAGTCGTTTGCTGCTCGGGGGCAGACGGCCGAAGCAGCGACGGTTATGCAGTCGGCCGTGCGTGAACACCCCGGCGACCCGCTTTTGTGGATCGGCTTCGGTAACGCGCTTGTAGATCAGGCCGGTGTACTGACGCCTGCGTCGCAGCTAGCCTTCCAGCGCGCGATAGATCTCGCGCCGAACCATCCGGCGCCGCGCTTCTTCCTGGGATTGGCGATGGCGCGCTCCGGGCAACCGGCCCAAGCAGCGGCCCTTTGGCGTACGATCCTGGCGGAAGCACCAGCCGATGCCAGCTGGCGGCCTTATGTCGAGGACGCGCTGATGGCCATCAGCCCGCGCCCCAACACAGCGCCGTCGGTGGCGCGTTAGGCTGCGGCTTCGAACGGCAGATCGAGAGCTTCCGCAACCGCCTCGTGGCGGATCTTGCCGCCAGAGACGTTGAGACCGGCTGCCAGATGCGGATCCTGCCGCATGGCTTCTTCTGCACCTAGGTTCGCAATTTTCAGAGCGAACGGCAGGGTCGCGTTGTTGAGCGCAAAGGCGGAGGTCCGCGCAACCGCGCCCGGCATGTTCGCAACGCAATAATGGATCACTCCGTCAACCTCGTAGACCGGGTCGGCGTGGGTCGTCGCATGCGAGGTCTCGAAGCAACCGCCCTGGTCGATGGCGATGTCGACGAGGACCGAGCCGCGCTTCATGGTCTTCAGCATGTCGCGCGTTACGAGTTTCGGAGCAGCCGCGCCCGGAACGAGCACAGCGCCGATGACCAGCTCGGCCTTTTCGACGGCATTGGCGATTGCAGCGCGCGAGGCGTAGGCGGTCTTGATCTGGCTGGAGAAGAACATGTCGAGCTCGGCCAGACGCTCCATGCTGATGTCGTAGATGGTGACGTCCGCGCGCATTCCGACCGCCATTTGCGCCGCATTTACGCCGGCAACGCCGCCGCCGAGGATCGCGACCGTGGCCGGGGCAACACCCGGAACGCCGCCAAGGAGAACGCCGCGGCCGCCCTGTTCTTTTTCGAGATAGTGAGCGCCGACCTGCACCGACATGCGGCCAGCGACTTCGCTCATCGGCTTCAGCAGCGGCAGAGCGCCCGTACGAGACGTAACGGTCTCATAAGCGATGCAGGTCGCCCCGGACTTCATCAGCCCTTCAGCTTGCGGCTTGTCTGCAGCAAGGTGGAGGTAGGTGAAGAGGATGTGGCGCGGCTCGAGCAACTCGATCTCCGAAGCCTGCGGCTCCTTCACCTTCACGATCATGTCGGACGCGGCGAAAACCGCGGGAGCATCCGGCAGGATTTCCGCGCCGGCCTTTCGAAAAGCTCCGTCGGGGCAATCGATCCCATTGCCCGCGCCGGTCTGGACGAACACCTGATGACCCGCGGCGACGAGTTCAGCGACGGAAGCTGGAGTCATTCCGACCCGATATTCGTGGACCTTGATCTCTTTCGGCACACCGACGCGCATTATTCGTTCGCTCCAGACATGAGGGTTTCGCGGGCCTATAGACGGGGCAATCGGCCTTGTCCCCCCAGATTGATGGGGGTTTGCGGCTGATTATCGGTGGTGCTAGTGCGACGCGCCGCCGCCATCCGGCGGTTGAGGACATCAGGAATGCGTAACCGCCACCGGTCCGGATATCACCGAGTCATATGAGCGTGAACGAGACCGGCGGGGCTGAAGCCACGACCCCGCAAGATGCAGCACAGGGGCATTCTCAGGGCTCCCTGAAGAAGCTTGCCGTCGGAGCGATCGGGATCGTCTTCGGCGATATCGGTACGTCGCCGATCTACGCCTTCCGCGAAACGTTCGCCGGGCACCATGTGCTGCGGGTGGATCAGCTGCATGTCCATGGCGTGCTCAGCCTTATCTTCTGGTCGATGATGATCATCGTGTCGTTGAAGTACGTCACGATCATCATGCGCGCGGACAACAAGGGCGAGGGCGGAAGCCTCGCCTTGCTCGCGCTGATCAACCGGCAGATCGGCGGCAAGAAGAAATGGACGGCGGGGATCGTCCTGCTTGGCGTCTTTGCGACTGCCCTGTTCTACGGCGATTCGATGATCACACCGGCGATTTCCGTCTTGTCGGCGGTCGAGGGTCTGACGACGGTCAACGCCAGTCTTCAACCGTTCGTCATTCCGATCGCCGTCGGCATCCTCATAGGATTGTTCGTAATTCAATCGCATGGAACCGCGCGTGTCGGCGCACTTTTTGGGCCTGTAATGCTGTTTTACTTTGCGACCATTGCGGTGCTCGGGATCATGCACATCGTCGATCGGCCGCAGGTCATTCTCAACACTATCAATCCTTGGCACGCGATCCATTTCTTCGCGGTCGAGCCGGTCCGCGCTTTCATTGCGCTGGGCTCCGTCGTTCTCGCTGTGACCGGCGCAGAGGCGCTTTACGCGGACATGGGGCACTTCGGGCGCAAGCCCATCCGGGTATCGTGG
>Ga0307411_10000439_pt1 | contig 14245 bp, 16 predicted proteins | sample DK1Ometagenome_2_FD_203712 | JGI IMG/M metagenome (GOLD analysis project Ga0307411, IMG submission 203712) | Maize rhizosphere microbial communities from greenhouse at UC Davis, California, United States - DK15-O-1 | ecosystem: Host-associated > Plants > Roots > Rhizosphere > Soil | place: USA...
AATCAAGGGTTTGTCCCAGCGCTTCGCCCGCTGCAAAACCGAAGATCCGTTCCGCTGCCGGGTTCCATGAGAGGATCCTGCCTTCTGGATCGGCGGCGATGATGGCATCGCCGGCCGCCTGAACCAATTGTTCAAAATTAATTGTATTGCTCATGGCCATCTCCAACAGCTAAACCCGGCTGATCCATCGCTGTATCGACCTCACACGTGCGGGTGACAACGATTGTTCTCAGAACCAATATCGGAGCAATAGCCACTGATCAGCACGGGCTTGGCGCTGCGTCTTATCTTCTTCTGCCGTAGCCGAATGAACGCTTACCCGGTGCGCCCTGACCGCGGCCGCGGCCGAAAATGGGCTTCGGATTGGGATCGAGAAGTCGGGTATAAGAGTAGTTGAAGTTCTCCAACTTGACCCGCGGGATCTTCTGGCCGATGAAACGTTCGATTGCGGCAATCTCCTGGACATCTTCCCCAGTCATAATGGTAAAGGCATCACCGACGCTCTGGGCGCGTCCAGTGCGGCCGATCCGGTGCACGTAATCCTCCGGATGATGCGGCACATCGAAATTGATAACATGGCTGATCTGGGCCACGTCGATGCCGCGAGCAGCGATATCGGTGGCGACCATGACCTCATAACGGCCGTTGCGAAAGCCATTCAAGGCGTGCTCGCGTTCGCGCTGGGTTCGGCGCGAATGGAGAACCGCCACCGCATGTCCCTGCTGATGGAGCTTGCGCACCACCCGGTCGGCGCCGTTTTTAGTCCGGCAAAATATCAGCACCTGATCGTAATCGGTGCGCCGGAGCAGTTCTTCCAAGAGTTCCTGCTTTTGTTCGCTGTCCACCGGATAGAGGGCGTGGGTAACGGTTTCCGCAGGAGAGCGGCGCTGGCCGATCTCGATCTTTTCCGGCTTATTCAATGCCCATTTGCAAAGCTGGTCGATCTCCGGCGGAACCGTCGCCGAGAACAACATTGTCTGACGATTACGCGGGCATTTTTCCACGATCTTACGCACGTCGGGCATGAATCCCATGTCCAACATTCTATCGGCTTCGTCGAGTACCAGCATTTCAATTTGGTCCAGGCGCAACATGCCGCGGCTAATCTGGTCGAGCAAGCGACCTGGCGTTGCCACGAGAATGTCCGCGCCGCGACGCAGCGCCTGATCCTGTTTGCCGTAACCCGTGCCGCCGTACAAAACTACGGTTCGGAGATTGGTAAACCGTGCGTAATCGCGAATCGCGGTCTCCACCTGCGCTGCCAATTCGCGAGTCGGCTCTAAGATGAGCGCGCGCAGAGTGCCGCGTTGTCCCAGCCGCGAAATCATAGGTAACGCAAACGCGGCGGTCTTTCCGGTACCGGTTTGAGCCGAGCCGATGAGGTCGCGGCCCTCCATCAGGACGGGTATCGCACGCAGTTGAATGGGAGTGGGATCGGTGTAGCCGGCGGCGTGTACGCCATCGACAACCTTCGGAGAAAGTCCAAGCTTAGAAAAAGGCATAGTCCTTTATCACATGCTATCGAAGAGTTGACAATCGCAAGACAAAAATGGCCCTGCTGACCCTTGGGGTCATTAATTCGTCACCGTCAGCGCTTATATGCCCCAGAACGGGATGTTAGCCGTCGGCCGCTAAGCTCGCGCACGATTGGCATTGGACGTAAGCAGGGGAAAAGGATTGATCGCGTTTCCGCCGAGCTCGTATACGCCATAGTGTAGATGATGCGGCGTTCCTCGCGCGTTGCCGGTATCACCGACATAGCCGATGATATCGCTGGCCACGACCCGGTCGCCGACTTGAAACGCGCCCAAATCTATCAGATGCGCATAGTAATGCGTTTGCCGCCCCGGTCCCATTACCCAGACTACATTGCCACCTAACCGGTTTTGTCCGCGTCCAATGACGAGACCCTCAGTCGTCGACCGAACCGGGGTTCCCGGTTTGGCAAAAATATCGACACCTTGATGATGACGACCTCCGTCTCTCGGAGCTCGCCAACTATCACGGATAGCCGACGGCCGAATCCCATCCACACCAACGGGCAAGCTCGCCGGCGGTTCGGCCACAGCCAATTGCAACGCTAAGATCGGATGCTTGATAGGCGAACCGACGGCAAGCAGAACACCCAACGCCGAAAACGCCGCTACGCTCAATAGCTTGTTCGTCATATCTTCCGCAGCTCTTCCGCAGCGCTTTGTGCTTCGCGCTCATCCCTCGCTCTACAATCCGCTGCCACCGGACCAGCAGCGGCTGAGCGAGCAAACAGTCATACAACCTATTGCGTCATCTAGTCGAGGGCGGTTAGCTCACCCTGATCTGCCGCGCTTTAGCATGGTCCAATTTAGGGACGTAAATTTCCAAGATACCCTCGCGATAAGTCGCCTGGATTCCATCCTGCTGGACGGTTTGAGGCAAATAGAACGATCGTGAGAATTTCCCCGCAATGCGCTCAACACTGCGGTATTGGACGTTGCTCACCGGCTGATCGAGCTTGCGCTCGCCGCTGATGGTCAACATTCCATTTTTCACCTCTAAATTGAAATCTTCCTTGTTCATCCCGGGAAGCTCGGCGCGCAAGAGATATGAATCTTTGCTTTCCAACACGTCCACTGCGGGAGTCCAAATGGTGCCAGCCGAACTTGCGCTACTCCAGCCTCGATCCAGAGTTTCATCGAATAGGTTATTAATTTGAGAAGTAAAATTCTCTAAGCCGGCAAACGGGCGCCATATCGTGAGTTCCATAAAGTCCTCCTGAATTAGATTCGCCCAGCTAAAAAAAATTTAAGGTCGACTGTGCAGGCTGTCAACTCGCTCTGCTAAACACGTCGCGGACCGATTTGAACAACCTACTGATACTAGGCCGTGTTCAATCCGAGCAGGGCAGGTCGGATTCGTCAATTTCAACCCAGCTTACGCGGCTGGACCAATGACCATGGGCTGTCGGTTTTGTTGTGGGTTCATCGTCCAAAGTACCGGCTGGAACGATGACCCGCTGGCGATCTCGTGACGGATGAGGCACGGGACAATTGCAACGGGTACAGATCTGCCGCGCGAAGCTCTTGGCTTCGGGCAGGTCGAAACGCGCAATCAGCTCCTCTCCCTGAGTCCAACGAAACTGATCGATCGGAACGGCAATGTTGGTCGCTCTCACGCCGCCAGTGGCTTTTCGGCAGCGCGAACAGTAGCAATGAGAAAATCTTATGAATGGGGGTGTCATCTGATAGCGCACTGCTCGGCAAAGACAACTTCCATTGAGCTGCTGATCAGGCATGCTGCCTCCGTAAAATTTCTGTCTTGGGCTTCTACACTAGTTCGAACTGACCGCGCTGCAAGGCGGCCCGCGGTCGCGGACGCTTGCGGCACGTGAAGATCACGCCAGCGGATACCGCTCCAAAGCCGCGGCCAATTCCTTTTCGTTGGTCAAATCAAGCCGCAACGGGGTCAAAGAGACGTAACCTTGCTCGACTGCCCAGCGATCGGTCCCCTCCTCGGTCCCCTCGACCGGAACCACACTGAACCAGAAGTGCTTGCGTCCAAACGGGTCCTCGCCGGTGGCGATTTTACCATCGTAGTGGCGCACCGACTGCCGGGTCCACCGAAGCCCTTTAGGCTTTTCATCGGGAAAGTTCACATTCACCAAACACAAATCCTTGTTGTCGTTCAACAGAAGCGCCAGGACTTCCTTCAGAGAAGGTCTCAAGAGATCAAAGTTCGGCTCGTCGATGGTCACGGTCGAACTCAACGCGATGCCGCGTAAACCCAGCAGCGTGGCCTGTTTAGCGGCAGCCAAGGTACCGGAATGCCAAATGGAATTGCCGAGATTACTGCCGAGATTGATCCCCGAAAGTACCACGTCAACTTTATCCCAGTTAAAGATCCCGAGCGCGACGCAATCGGCCGGTGTGCCATCGACCCGGTAAGCTTCAAAATTGCCGATCGGAGTGCGGCGGTAGGAAAGCGGCCGCATAGCGGTGATTGAATGTCCGGCCGAAGACCGCTCCACGTCAGGCGCCACCATACGCACTTCGCCAAAGTCGCTTGCCACTTCGGCCAAGACGGCAATTCCTGGGCTGTAAATGCCGTCATCATTGGCAACCAGGATACGCATGCGCCAAGCCTCCTCCTCCGGCTCCAACTTACAAAGTTGGTCAGCAGTGCTAGTATGAGTATTTCATATTTCTCCGCTCCAGCAAGATAAGGAATTCATGAAAGTTACGCTGATTCATAACCCGGATGCCGGCAGCGATGATCTACCCTGCGGCGAAGAACCTGTCGACTTGATTCGCCGCGCCGGGCACCAGCTTGTTTATCAATCTTCAAAGGACAGTCATTGGAAAACGGTCCTGAACAAACCGGCGGATATCATCGCGGTAGCTGGTGGCGACGGCATCGTCGGCGCGGTTGCCGAGCTCATGATCGGGAAAGGAACGCCAATCGCGGTTTTACCGTTAGGGACAGCCAATAATATCGCCAAAACACTCAACCTGATGGACGTTTCACTGGCCCAGTTGATTAACGAATGGAGCCGTGCGCGGCGCAGGAAATTTGATTCCGGCATCGCCAACGGACCTTGGGGTTCGGCGCATTTTGTCGAGGGTCTCGGCATCGGGCTTTTCACCGACATGATGACCCGGCTCGACGCCAGAGGGAATGTGGATCTTGCCCATCTGACAGAGCCTGAAGAGAAAATCACCTCGGTTTTGGAAATGTTGCAGGCCCGGCTATTGACGTGTCCAGAGATAGAACTCCACGTTAGCGTGGACGGCCGCGATCTCTCCGGCGAATACATTCTGTTCGAGGTGATGAATATAAAATCCATCGGTCCGAATTTGTTTTTAGCGCCTGACGCCGATCCTGGCGACGGCCTCTTCGATGTGATTTGCCTGACCCGTGGCGCTCAGGAGACACTGGATCGTTGTCTCGAGGAATGTAAGGAAGGCAATCCGTCGCCGAATGGCTTGCCCGTTCGAAGAGGAAAACGGATACATATTGAGTGGGAAGGGACGCCGATTCATATCGACGATCAAGCATGGCCCGAAAGCGGCGCAAGTTTTCCGCCCTCGTTGACGGTGATCGATATAACCGTCGAACCTCAAAGTTTGGAATTTCTGACACCGCTTTAAAGCAATGCGGCATCAAAAACCTCGATACTGCTTCGCGATACCTGCCGATCTAATCAGTGAGTCTGCAACAAACTGTGAGATTCAGGTGTTTGGAAGCCTTGCCGCCGCTGTGCTCCCGGACTGCTTTAGCGAACTGCCGGTTCCAGAAAGCAGGCAGCAGATGCGGCTCCTGAACACCTAGGGAGGGAGGCTTTAGTGAAAACGGACACTAGTTTGTCCGGGGGGATAGTAGAAGTTAAATAAATCGTAGGGCCGCCGAGGATCCCTGTTCAGGTTCTCAATGCTCTCTTGGGGCAAATAAATCGGCAAGCTTTCAGCCCGGAGACCGTTGCATTCAAAATCTCGATTTCTGCACAAACGCGCGATAGCCATAATGATGGCAGCCGACGCAAATAGTGTTTTCATCCTGACTCTCTTTCTACGGTTGGCGTGCCGCCGCTGAACTAAGGCCGTATTCTATGTCGCGGAGGACATGCGGGCAGTGCTGCTTGGCGGCGTGATAAAGGTTCAGTGCTTCCTCTTCGCTGCATTCGATCACAACACACATCGAGAACGGCTTCTCATCGGCCCAACGATCAAGCTCCGGAGAACGGCGAAGAACATTATAGGCGGAATGTTGAGGGGGGATGCCGTGCAACAGTTTTTCGTAATCGGATCGCGCTAGCCCAATGGTAACTTCCATAGGTGTTACAACTCAGGATCACTGAGGGTGCACCGGAGAGCAATTAACGAGCCAACGGATGAGTTTGGCGATCGTCGATAAAAGCTACAAATAATACCGGCAAGGTGAAGATGCGGGAATGGTGTAGCGCAGATCTGGACGAACCCAGCAAGGCAGTGCAACACAAATGCGCAGAATCGGCGGGTGGCTAGCGGGCTTGCTAATCATTTCTACAGGCGTGAATTCTTCTGCAAGAAACCTCGGATAAACGTTTGATCACCACCGCCGCTTACTGTAGAGGTCTGGACATGTACCAGGTGGGCGTGCCAATGACTACTTCCTCGTGCTTAACCACGAAGCCGAATTTTTTATAGAACTGAACGTTCTCAACTCGATCGGTCTCGAGATAACCGACCGATCTTTCCTCCTCCAGTCCGTCGATATAACGATTCATCAATGCGGTGCCGATTCCCTGTCGCTGGCTTGCTGGGATCACACCGATGGGTCCGAGATGAATATGCGGCTCCTGGGGATCAAGGTGGCACCATCGAGCGAACCACTGGATGAATTTCGGCACCGCGTTGCCTAGAGGCTTCAACAAGGTCGCGGCGGCGGTAGGAATTTCCTCCGGCGCCGGCAGGCAATAAGGCCATGCTCTGAAATGAACATAGCCGCACAGCGCGCCGTCGACCAACGCGACGAAGGCTTGACCGAAGAACATATTGCGCAGGGCGAGCCGGAAGAAACGCCGGTTCTGATCGATACCATCCTTGCCGAACGCAGACAGGTGCAGGGGGCTGGAAACGAAAGCATCGGCGAGCACCGACACGCAATCCTCTAAATCGGCGGCAAAGTATTTCCTCAACACAACGTTCATTGGCCGAAGTCCTAGCGAAGGTTACTACGAACTTGTTCTCCGAGAAATCCTCACTGCTCCGAAATGATTGTCTCTCTTGATTCGGGATTGCCGCCAAAAGCGCTCTTTCCGCTGACCTAAAATCATCCGAGCGAGATTGACATTACTCCGCGGTTGTCGCAAATATAGGCGCAAATTGCACTGGAGGGAGCACACCGTGAAGATTCTACGATTTGATGACGACAGGATCGGGGTGATCAAGAACGATGATAAAGTTGTCGACGTCAGCGATGCCATCAGTGCGCGCAAGGCCAAGGGGCCGCAACGGGTAATCGAGGAAATCATCGAGGGCTGGCGCAAGTACCGGCGCCGCTTTGAAAAGATCATGAGCGAACAGGAAGGTGTGCCCTTAAGCAGTGTCCAACTCCGCTCACCCCTGCCACGCCCGAGCAAGTGCATTGCCGCCTTCAGCAATTATATCGATCGTCCGGAGCGTACTGCCGATAGTTTTCCCAATGAATATTTTTACAAGTCTCCCGATCTCGTCGGGCCCGACGGTGCGGTGGAGTTAACCGACATCCCCGCCGCAGTCGTTTATCAACCCGAAGCCGAACTCGCATTCGTTATCGGCAAACCCACTAAAAATGTTTCAGAGTCAAAAGCATTGGATTACGTTTTCGGCTATGTGCCTTTCTTCGATATTTCGACGCGTGGAATGGTGCGTCGCACGCAATTTGTTCCCAAGGGACAGGACACCCATGGCTGTGTCGGGCCATGGATCATCACCAAGGACGAAATTCCCGATCCGCACAATGTTTATGTAAAATCGTGGACCAACGGCGAGGCTCGGCAAAACTACAGTACCAGCGCGATGGCGCACAAGATCCCCAATCAGATTGCCTGGCTATCACGTTTCGTCAAGCTGAATCCGGGAGACATCGTCGCCACCGGCACTTTTCACGAAGGACTTAAGCCGGTGAATTCGGGCGATACTATAGAAATCGAATTCGCCAACATGGGCCGGGCGAAGTTTCAGGTCAAAGGCAACAGCCCGCGCAAGGATGCCGACTGGTTGCCTGGGAAAAACCAACCGCAGCCGCCTCCGGGCGGCGGCATGCACAAAGTGTAAAGGGTTTTTGGGTGTAGGGTGATGGGTTTCGGGTGCTAAAACCCAACAGCTAACACCCACGACCCCATACCCCAAGTCACGCCGCGTCTTTCATTCTCATTAAGCCTACATGCCACGGCATGAGTAGCCTATAGAGCACATTGAAAAATTGGTTGAGCGCGTAGCCGAGAATGGCCAGGGTCAGCATCCCCGCATACATTTGCGCTACTCTGAATCGACGCTGCGAATCGAGAATAAAGTAGCCGATCCCATCGGTGCTCCCGACCATTTCTGAAATGACCACAAGAATAAGCGTGATCGGCAGGCTGACCTTCAGTCCGGTAACGATCTGCGGCGAGGCTGCCGGCAGAATTATATTCCAGATGATTTTCCACCGCGATAACCCAAAAGTTCGGGCCGTGTTGAGGAGCACCCGATCGACATTACGGGTGCCATCCAGGGTGTTCAGGAGAATCGGCCAGGCGCAGGAAAAGAAGATGACAAAAATCTTCATCTCATCTTCCAAGCCGAAGAACAGCATCGCCACCGGAATCATCACAGGAGGAGGCACCGGCCGCAGCATCTCAACGATTACTTCAAAGAGGCGGTAAACACTTTGCGAAAGACCCATCAGAATTCCCAGGGGAATAAACACTACGGCAGCCATGATATAGCCTGCCGCCGCCCGCTTCATGCTGGATGCCACTTGTAAGGGAATTTGTCCGGACCAGACTAAATCGGAGAAAACTCCAAGAATCCTGCTCAACGGCGGCACGACCAACGGATTGATCAATCGGGCTTGAGCAACCAGTTCCCAAACGATCAGCAGGCCGAGAAAGAATAGCAAACCGTTAAGCTTCGATGCTCTCATGTCAGACGGACTTTTGGGCGAGCATACCGCGGCGCCACTGCATCCCCCAGCCTTCGCCAAGGACAAACAAGCGATTAAGCAGATATCCCAGAGCTGAAACTAAAATTACACCGGCGTACATGTTGCTGCTGTTCATGGAGCGCTCCTGGTCGAGAATGAAAAACCCCAGCCCTCTGCTGCCAGCGATCATCTCGGCAGTGGTGACCAGGATCAGCGCAATTGACAGACTGATACGCAATCCGGTGACGATGTAGGGCGCTGCCGCGGGCAGCACGACCAGCCAAAGAATCTTGCGGCGATTAAGTGCAAAGGTTCTGCCGGTATCGATCAACGTCCGCTCAAGGTGCCGAACCCCATCCATGGTATTGATGAGAACCGGCCAGACGCTGGCGTAAACCGTGACCGCGACAATCATCGCGTCGCCAATGCCGAGCAACAAAACCGCCACGGGAATGATCGCCACGGAAGGCATCGGGCGCAAGAACTCGATGACGGCCTCAAACAGGCTGTGCGCCAGACGGAAATATCCCAGGACTATGCCCAGAATGACCGCTATCGAAGCGGCAAGCAAATAGCCCTGAAGAAATCGGCTCAGGGTAATCATCAGATGGCTAACCAGCTGGCCGGAAATAACTAGCTCGGCCAAGCTCCTGAATATCCGGCTTACGGGCGGCAGGTAGGATTGGAGCGCCGGACTTAGCCGGGAGCCGAACTCCCACATCAGCAAAAGGAGGGCGAACAGCATCCAGCCCGCCCAATTAAAACCTCGTCCAACGTTCACGACAGCGCACTTTCGTTGCGGATTCGTTGGTAAATGCAATTTCTAATTTCCATAAAGCGAGGTTGTGACCTGGTGATCACTTGATTGCGCGGCCTGGCAAAATCAATCGGCAGTTCCTCGATAATCCGTGACGGCCGTTGGCTAAGCAACAAAATACGGTCCGAAAGGTAAACGGCCTCTTCGATGTCATGGGTAATAAACAAAATGGTCGTGCGCAACTCCTCCCAGAGCTGTAGAACTGTATCCTCCAACTCCAGGCGGGTCAGTGCATCGAGAGAGCCAAAAGGCTCGTCCATCAGCAAAACTTCGGGTTCGTAAGCAAGCGCTCGGGCGATCGCCACTCGCTGCTGCATGCCGCCCGAAAGCTCCCATGGATAATGATCCTCGAAACCTTTGAGGCCGACGAGGTCGATCAGCGAGCGCGCTTTATCCTCCCCTTGGCGCCAACGATGTCCCCGCGCCTCCAAGCCGAAGCGCACATTGCCGAGCACGGAGCGCCACGCAAACAAAGATTTATTGAAATCTTGGAAAACCAGGACCAGGTTCGGAGGCGGCCCACTCACCTCCTTGCCATGAATTATGACTTGTCCGGCGCTGGGAGCGATCAGTCCCGCAATCGACATCAGCAAAGTCGTTTTGCCGCACCCCGACGGCCCGACGAAACTGACAAACTCGCCCGGTTCGATCTTGCACGAGATCTCTCCGATCGCGACGGTCGTGTCGCCGCCCATCTGTCGGTAGGTCTTGGAAAGGTTTTGGACTTCTAAAAGAGGCATGAAAGCCAATTAACCATGAAGCGATAACAAATGCGGAAGCCACGAGCAACAAGAACGGGAAAACCGACCGCACCATCAAATAGTCAAGCCTTAAGTGCTCGTCATCTTTTCAGCGCCGATGCCGCTGGCCAATTGCCCTTCTCCGGCACATGACCCGGGGCCATAAGCTGGTATGCGCTCAAGTCGTTTTCCTGCCCGGCTGTATTAAGCTTTGGGTGCCAGATCGTTGATCACCTCCCGTGCTTTGATGGCGCGGGAGATCATCTTATATTTGTGGGTTAAATCGATGGTCGACTGGAGATCTTTTTCCGATAATGTTTTATCGAAGATCGGCAAACCGATTTTGCCCGCCAGCCCAGGATTCAATCCGGCCCATTTTATCATTGCCGCGCGGCTGGCTTCGGGATCGGCCTGTATGGCGTCGGCGCCGCGAGTAATGGCTCGAATGAACGATTGAGTCATTTGCTTATTCTTCTGTATCCACTTCTCAGAAGCGAACCAGCCGGCGATATGAAATCTAGCAAGCACGTCGCCCCATGGACGGGCAAGAACTCTCGCCCCACCCTTTTCCATGGCTGCGGTGGCAAAGGGTTCATGAATACTGGCGGCATCGAGCTTGCCGCCGGTGAGTGCCGCTTCCATCTGGGGAAACGGCACCTCGACGAATTTCACCTTATTTGAAGCGCCGCCGTTTTTGTCGATCCAAGCCATTGCCATAAGATGAACGATATTGTTGAGCGTATTAACCGCGACTGTTTTCCCCTCCAGATCTTTGGCGCTTTTGATCGGCGCCGCATTAGTCACCAAAATCGCATGACTCTCGTTTTTCCCGCGGCCGTTGCTCGCGCCAGGCGCCACAAGCTTGAAATCGAATCCTTCCGCATAGGCTTGATAAAGCGAGATTACGTTGGTCCAGCCGATCTGCAAATCACCCGAGGTAACTCCTTGCACGATGACCGCACCGCCTGCCATGGGCACGGTCTCGAGTTCTAGACCCTCGGACTTGAAAAATCCTTTCTCCATCGCCATGAACATCGCGGCAACATCGACGATCTTCATATAGCCGAGCTTGCCTTTAGTCTGCGCCCAGCTGAGATCGCCAAGCCAAGGCGCTGCGGCCACGCCAATAACAATTTTGCTAAGAAAGTGTCGCCGACTAATAATCATTAAAGTCCTCCTGAACGCTAGACCGAATCGTCGTTTTTACCACGAAGAAAACGAATGTAACGAAGATTAATTTAATTTCATTCTTCACATTATTAGACATGAACCTTTCCTTCGTGCTCTTCGTGACCTCGTGGTTTTTGTTAGACTCGCATTGGATTCCGCCGCCCGGACTTATCATAAAAAAAGGATGAATGTGACGAACTGTTTCCGATGCAACGAACGCAATTACATAATCCGAAATGATCCAATCCTGCAACAGCAGATTGACTTTGATTCAGCCCTGCCGCAATGATGAGCTTTTTCAAATTGAATGGCGGCGGCCGTGCCAGAGCAGGAGCAAACACCATCGGAGACTTGGGTAAAAGATTTCTTCTTCACCTGGATCAATCGATTTAGCTTTTTTCTCGCGCACCATCTCACTCGGCCGATCCTGCCGCTCTACCTTGTCAGCTTCGGCGCTTCTTCCACGGTCATTGGCGCCGTCATGGCGGTCTTCACCATCACCGCCACTATCATGCGAATTCCGGTAGGATTACTCATCGACAGAATCGGCAGAAAGCCATTTCTCATCGCCGGGGTCGCGCTCTTCGCGGCCGGCAACTTCGGCTATATGTGGGCCCCCAGCATTCTGTTCATGCTGCCGTTCCGCATGCTTCACGGCGTCGGCTGGTCCGGCTGCACCACCGCAGTGGCGACATTGGCCGCCGATATCGCGCCGCAGAAGCGGCGCGGCGAGTTGATCGGTTATGCGGCGATGGCAAGCAGTCTGGGCGGAGCCATCGGGCCGGTGGCCGGGTTCGCATTGTTGCAACGGTTTGATTTCTTCGGAGTATTTCTCGGCGCGGCAGCGCTGTTGTTTGTCGGTCTGATCCTTGCGGCTCTGGTCAGGGAGCCGGGCCACGGTCCTCGAAACAACCAGCGGGAACTAAGCTGGATTGATCTGCTGGTGATTCCCGAGACTCTATTGCCTGCGGTGGCGGTCGCTTTTCTATCGTTCGGCCACGGCGGCATTCTCACCTTCTTACCAATTCACGCGCTGAAACTTGGCCTTGAAAATCCCGGACTTTGGTTCGGCCTCTACGCGCTTTGCCTTTTGCTCAGCCGGCCCGTTGCCGGACCGCTTTCAGACCGGATCAGCCGCCGCGCGGTGATCATTCCCGGCTTGATTCTTAACCTGCTCGGCATCGGCATACTGGCGTTGGCGTCTTCACCTGCATGGCTCATGGCGGCGGCAGTGGTTGGAGGTTTCGGCACCGGCGCCGCGCAACCGGCGCTCATGACCGTGGCCGTGGATCAAACTTCGCCGCAGCGGCGCGGCCAATCCATGGCGCAATATCAGTGCTTTTACGATCTCGGCATCGGCGTGGGCTCGTTGACACTGGGAGCGTTTCTCGATTTAGTCGACCAGAATTTTTCCCTGATGTATGCGGCGACGGCAGTGGTGGCGCTCATCGGTTTGTCGATTTACTGGAACCGGAGTTGATCCGTTATGTTGATCGATGCTCATGTTCATCTGGACAAATACGGCGACTTACTCGCCGATGCCTTGAGACAAATCGAAAGTGAAAACATTTTTACCGTCGCCACGGCGATGGATGTGGCGTCCTATGAAGATCTCCAGGAAATCGGGAGGCGCTCAGCGCTGGTGCTGCCAACTTTTGGAATTCATCCTCGACGCGCTCCGCAATATGTCGACCGGCTGCGTGAACTCGGTCCGTATATCGAGACGAGTCCCGCCATCGGCGAAATTGGGCTCGATTTCCACTGGGTCAAGGATCGCTCCGAGTATCCGGCTCAGTTGAAAGTCCTGAAATATTTTTTTGCAGCCGCTCGCGAACAGAAAAAAGTCGTCAACCTCCACACCAAAGGCGGCGAGCGCTCCATTCTCGACCTGTTGGAGCGGTACGACGTAAACCGGCCGATCATTCATTGGTACTCCGGCCCTCTGGATATCCTCCGCGCCTTAGTACAGTTCGGCGCTTACTTTACCGTCGGAGTCGAGATCCTCTATTCGGAAACGATTCAGGCAATCGCGCGCGAGATTCCCGATGGCCTGCTTCTCACCGAAACCGACAATCCGGGCGGTTTGAAATGGCTGAAAGGCATCATGGGCATGCCGTCGGACATCAAAAAAGTAATCGATGAGCTCGCTCGGATTAAAAGCTCTACGCCTGAATTAATCTCTCGAATGGTCCATACAAACTTCGTGAAACTCATTCAAAACGATCCGTGGCTGCGGCAAGTACAAACCTTGCTGTCGCAGCCGCACAACACTTAAAAATCGGGGTGGGTCTAACGACCTGCTACCCGCGGAGGATAGAGCATGTTTGGAACCTCGTTCGAAGCCTATGTGCCGAAGCTTATCGACTTCAGCATCAATTTTGCGCAGTCGTCGTTACGTGTTGTTTTAATAGTTATAGCGGCTTTGCTCGCCATCAAGTTTATCCGTGTTGGGCTTAGCCGGCTGGAAGCCATCCTTGTGCGGGCACGCGAACCTTCGGAATCGGTCCCGGGCGCGGCGGCGATGCGAATCCGAACCTTGATGAGCGTGCTCTGGACGATCGTCGCCGGTCTTGTCTGGTTCACTGCGGTTTTGACAATCCTCGGGCAAGTCGGCGTGAACGTCACGCCGATTCTTGCCAGCGCCGGCGTCGTCGGACTTGCGGTGGGATTCGGAGCGCAAAACTTAGTGAAGGATTTCGTCAGCGGATTCTTTCTGATTTTGGAAAACCAAATTCGCGTCGGGGATGTCGCGGTCATCAATGGAACCGGCGGGCTGGTCGAAGCGATCACCTTCCGCACCATTGTCCTGCGCGACCAAGCCGCTGTGGTTCACGTATTTCCAAACGGCTCGATCAATACGCTGTCCAACATGACCAAGGACTGGTCGGCGTACGTCATC
>Ga0307411_10000440_pt1 | contig 14243 bp, 16 predicted proteins | sample DK1Ometagenome_2_FD_203712 | JGI IMG/M metagenome (GOLD analysis project Ga0307411, IMG submission 203712) | Maize rhizosphere microbial communities from greenhouse at UC Davis, California, United States - DK15-O-1 | ecosystem: Host-associated > Plants > Roots > Rhizosphere > Soil | place: USA...
AGCGGATAGCGATCCATGTACAACGCGTTCGCCCGCAGCGCCGGACGGCAGAAGTCCTCGGCAAACTCATCCTTGGCGTCGACAATGACCGCCTCGACCGCGCCACAGTCCAGGGCGCGCTGGCGAATGACATCCATGTCCTCCCCGCCCTGGCCAACGTCCACGGCTACGGCGACCACCTCTCGGCCGGTTTCTTCGGCCAGCCAGCCGATGCACACGCTGGTGTCGAGCCCGCCGGAGTACGCCAGCACAATTCGATCACTCATGGGACTTCCTTCTCACTGTGGTTGGGATGGGGAGCTGCTGAGCCGTTGGCGGGCTTGCCGGTGCGGCTCATGATCAAGAACTGCTCTGCGATGTCGCCGCCGCCGCTGGGACTTCGGGTGATCAGCAAGATGGTGTCGTCACCTGCGATGGTGCCGAGGATCGACTCCCAGCCGACCCGGTCGACCGCAGAGGCGAAGTACTGCGCCGCCCCGGGCGGAGTGCGGAGGACCACGAGGTTGGCGGAGGCTTTTGCCGATACCAAGACCTCTGCGCACAGCCGAGCCAGCCGCACCTCGAAGTTGGCGAACTCTCCGACATGTGGTTTCCGGTCGCCACCTTCGCCTGGCACTGCGTAGATCAGGTGCCCATTTGAACCGCGTATCCGCAGGGCGCCGATCTCAACAAGATCACGGGAGAGCGTGCCTTGGTTGACCTGGACTCCATCGTCGGCCAAGAGCTCGGCGAGCTCACTCTGCGAACGGACCTCGTGTTGCTCCAGCACGGTGATGATCTTGGCATGCCGGGCGGTCTTGGTGAGCGCTGCGCGGGAGTACGTTGACATCAGCCGCTCACCTGTGCTTGCTCATCGAGGAAGGCCAGGAGCGCCTTCTGGGCGTGCCTGCGGTTTTCAGCTTCGTCCCAGACCACCGACTGCGGCCCGTCGATCACCGCACCGTCGATCTCCTTGCCGCGATAGGCGGGCAGGCAGTGCAGCACGATGGCCTCCCGATCCGCTAGCGCAAGCAAGGCCGGCGTCACCGCGTACGGTACGAAGATCGACTCGCGGTCGCGGCCGGAGCCTTCCTGACCCATCGAGATCCATGTATCAGTGGCGACCACATCCGCGTCGACCGCTGCTTCTTTGGCCTCATCATGCACCTGCACACTGCCGCCGGAGCTGCTTGCCAGGCTGTGAGCTTTTTCGATGACCACAGGGTCTGGCTGGAAGCCTGGCGGAGCGCCGATCCGGACATGCATTCCGGCCAAACTGCCGCCAAGCAGGTACGAATGCGCCATGTTGTTCGCACCGTCTCCGAGATAGGCCAGCGTCAGACCCGCCAACTGCTGTTTGTGCTGCCGGATCGTTTGCAGGTCCGCAAGGACCTGACACGGGTGGTACTGGTCGGTGAGCCCGTTGATCACCGGCACACCAGCATGATCGGCCATCTCCTGCAGCCGCGCCTGGCCCGAGGTGCGCCAGACGATGGCAGCCACGTGGCGGCCGAGCACTCGTGCCGTGTCACTGATCGACTCGCCGCGGCCGAGCTGGGAAAGCGCGGCATCCATGATCATCGGATGGCCGCCGAGTTCGACGATTGCGGTCTCGAAGGAAATCCGGGTCCGCGTCGAAGGCTTGTCGAAAAGCACGGCGACCGTACGTGGCCCGGCGTAAGGCCGCAGCCGATAGGGCTGTGCCTTGAGCGTTTCGGCGAGATCCAAGATCGCAAGCTGCTCAGTTGCGCTGAGATCATCGTCGACCAGGAAGTGTCTCATGCCGACTCCTCCGCAACCTGGTCTAGGAGTGACGGCAGCACGTTGATGAAGCGATCCAGCTCCGCAGCACTGATGATCAGCGCTGGTGCTAGACGTAGCACGTCGGGACGTGGCGCATTGATCACGAAGCCGGCTTCGAGCGCGGCATCGACGACAGCTAGCGCGACCGGCTTGTCCAAGATCACCGCCTGCAGCAGGCCACGGCCGCGTACGCCGGTGATCAACCGATGACGCAGCTTCGTGATTGCGGCACTGACATGATCACCGAGCGCCTTGGCATGCTCGAGAAGACCGTCCCGCTCGATGACGGCGATAACGGCCAATCCCGCGATAGCCGCCACGGGGTTACCCCCGAAGGTGCTGCCATGGCTGCCTGGGCCGAGCAGCCGTGAGCTCTGACCACTCGCAATGCAGGCTCCAACCGGAAACCCATTTCCCAAGCCCTTCGCAACTGTGATGATGTCTGCGGCGACGCCTTCGTCGACGTGGACCAGCCAACTGCCGCAGCGGCCAATGCCGGTCTGCACCTCATCCATCCAGAGCAATGCTCCGTACTGATCGCAGATCTGGCGAGCCTTGCTGAGATAGCCGGCCGGAGGCACTACAACACCACTTTCGCCCTGAATCGGCTCTAGTACGACTGCTGCCACGGTCTCGTCGACAACCGAGGCCAGCGCCTCCGAGTCGCCATACGGCACGAAGATCACCTCGCTCGGCAGTGGCTCGAACGGTGTGCGGTACTTCGAATTGTGCGTCAGGGCCAGCGCGCCCATCGATCGTCCATGGAATGCGCCCTCCGTGGAGATGATCTTGCTGCGCCCCGTCATTCGGGTGATCTTGAATGCGGCCTCGTTGGCTTCGGTGCCGGAGTTGGTGAAGAAGACCCGTGCTTCATCGACACCGGCCATCCGGCTCAACCGTTCGGCGAGAGCGACCTGCGGAGGCGTGGCAAAGAAGTTTGAGACATGGCCGAGGGTGGCAATTTGGCCGGTTACTGCTGACAACACAGTGGGATGGGCATGACCGAGTGCATTGACCGCCAGACCCGACAGTAGATCGAGGTAGCGGCGCCCTTCGGCATCCCAGAGGTAGCAACCCTCACCGCGTACGAACACCCGCTTCGGCGTGCCGAAGGTGTTCATCACCGACTCGGCGTAGGCATCTAGTACGGCAGCGGAGGACGTCGGGCCGGATAGCTCGCGGCTCACCGTCATTGGGTCCGCCGTCATGACCGGACACCTTGCGGCGCTTCCACCGGTGCTGGTCCAAAGTCACCGTTGGCATATTCGTTTGGCGGAATGCCCTCGTCGCGAGGGAATACCCGGCTACCAAGCCGGATCAGTCCATCTTGGGTCACCATCGTTCCAATGCCGATATTGGTGAAGATCTCCAGAAGCAGCGCATGCGGGACCCGGCCATCGACCACGGTGGCTCTGGTAAGTCCGCCCTCGACAGCCCTCAGGCAGGCGTGCATCTTCGGCACCATTCCGGCCTCCAGCTTGGGCATTAAGCCGCGCAGCTCGGTCGCCGAGAGCTCGGTGATCACTTCGCTGCTATTCGGCCAGTCCCGGTAGAGACCTTCGACGTCGGTCAGCACGACCAACCGATCGGCCTTGAGAGCCACGGCCAATGCGGCCGCAGCCGTATCGGCATTGACGTTGTGCACCACACTATTCACATCGGGCGCGATACTGGCCACCACCGGTACGCTGCCTGAGCTGATCAGGCCCTCGACAGCCTCGGTCCGTACTGAGACCACATCCCCGACCAGGCCAAGATCGACTTCCTGTCCGTCGACCGTTGTGCCCCGGCGCTCGGCGGTGAAGAGGCCGCCATCCTCGCCAGAAAGGCCGACGGCCACGGTGCTGTGAGTGTTGATCAACCCAACTAAATCTCTTCCGACCTGGCCGACCAGCACCATCCGGACCACTTCCATCGCCTCAGGGCTGGTGACCCGCAGGCCGCCCCGGAACTCTGAGGCGATCCCCAGCCTGGAGAGCATTGTCGAGATCTGCGGCCCGCCGCCATGCACGACAACGGGATGGATGCCACACCGTTTCATGAACACGATGTCCTGGGCGAACGCCCGCTTCAGATTGTCGTCGATCATGGCATTTCCGCCGTACTTGATCACCACGATCTTGCCTGCGTAGGTCTCCAGCCATGGCAGAGTCTCGGTGAGGATGGATGCCTTCTCGACCAGCGAAAGCGGCCGAGTCTCTGGGGGGTTCATGTGGAGTACTCCGCGTTCTCTTTCACATAGTCATAGCTGAGATCGTTCGTCCAGAGCGTGGCCGAATGCCTGCCGTTGCGCAGGTCGACGTGGACCTGAACATCGTGTCCACTCAAGTCGACAAGCTCCCGTGGCTCACCTATGGAGCCGTCGCGGCAGACCTGTACGCCGTTGAACGACACGTCAATGCGATCAGGTTCGAACGCAACAGCGGTCGTCCCGATGGCAGCCAGAACTCGTCCCCAGTTGGGATCCTGCCCGAAGACAGCGCATTTGAAGAGATTGCTACGGGCGATGGCACGACCAACTTGCACTGCGTCGTCCTCGGCGGCCGCATGCTCGACGTGGATCGCGATTGTGTGCGATGCTCCCTCCGCATCAGCCAGCAGCTGCAGGGCAAGATCATGACAAGTCTCGTCCAGCGCGGCTTGGAAATCGCCAGGCGTAGCTCGTACGCCGGAAGCGCCGCTGCTCATCAAGATCACTGTGTCGTTGGTGGACATACAACCGTCGCTATCTATCCGCTCGAAGCTGCGTCGGCACGCGCTGGCGAGTTGACCATGAAGCTGGTCGGAATCGACCACAGCGTCCGTGGTCAGGACAACCAGCATCGTGGCCAAGCCCGGTGCGAGCATGCCGGCACCCTTAGCCATGCCACCGATGGACCAACCTTCGTCGGCGTAGCTGGTCTGTTTGGAGACGGAGTCGGTTGTCAAGATCGCCTCGGCTGCCGTCTGGCCGCCGTCCTGGCTGAGCAGCGGAACAAGATCACCAAGGGCAGCCGTCAGCTTTTTCATCGGCAGCCGCGTGCCGATCAAGCCCGTCGAACAGACCGCAACGTCAATGGCGCCGATGTCGGTGCCCTGAGCGGCCTCTGCTGCGCCCTGAGCCTCTCGCAGGGCATCGGCGACCAGCTCGGCGGTCCGATGGGTGTCGGCGAAGCCCTCGGGCCCCGTACAGGCATTCGCCCCACCAGAGTTCAAGATCACCGCTCGCAGCTGAGCGTTGGTCAGGACCTGCTCTGACCAAAGCACTGGCGCTGCCTTGACGCGGTTGGTCGTAAAGACACCGGCGGCGGCATAGTGCGGACCGGTATTCACCACTAGCGCCAGATCTTTACCACCACTGCTCTTCAGACCTGCCGCCAACCCACAGGCGAGGAAGCCAGAGGCTGTCGTGACGCTCACGGTGCTACCCCAATCGTGGACAGCCCGGTCGTCTCAGGCAGGCCGAGCGCCAGATTCATGCATTGAACAGCGGCGCCGGCCGTGCCCTTGGTCAGGTTGTCCAAGGCAGCGATAGCGACCAACCGACCTGCATCGTGATCAACCGTTACCTGAACCTGAACCGCATTCGACCCCAGCACCGACTTGGTCTGCGGCCATTGGCCATCGGGCAGTAGCTGGACAAACGGCTCGCCGGCGTACGCCTCGGTGTAGGCGGCGTAGGCCTGATCATGGGTGAGCCCATGATCAGCCAGCGGAGCCGTGCAGGTCGCCAGAATCCCGCGAGACATCGGAACGAGCACCGGTGTGAACGACACCGATGGCTCCGACGCCCCACAGGCCACGAAGTTCTGCAGCAGCTCCGGGATATGACGATGGACCCCGCCGACGCTGTAGGCACTTGCCGATCCCATGAGCTCCGCGCCAAGCAAGTGCGGCTTTGGGGAACGGCCGGCACCGGAGGGACCGCTGGCCGCAACGATCACGACATCGCGCGCTGTGGTGAGGCCGTGAGCGATCGCCGGCAGCAGCGCCAAGGTTGCCGTCGCGGGATAACACCCAGGAACAGCGATCGCTCGCGCCCCGGCGAGCTTGTCGCGTTGTCCTGGCAGCTCCGGCAACCCGTACGGCCAAGTTCCTGCATGAGCGGACTGGTAGAACCGCTGCCAGGCCTCGGACTCCTCCAGCCGGAAATCGGCCCCGCAGTCGATGACCAAGATGTCAGGGTGCAGCTGGGCAGCTACCTCGGCCGACGCCCCATGCGGCAGGGCGAGAAACACCACGTCGTGATCGGCGAGCACCTCCGCGGACGTCTCCCCCACGAGTCGGTCGCGCAGCGGAATCAGATGAGGATGGTGCTCGCCGAGGAGTGTTCCGGCATTGGTGCTTGCGGTGACTGCTCCGATTTCCACCTCAGGGTGGACGAACAGCAGGCGAAGGAGCTCTCCGCCTGCATAACCTGTGGCGCCTGCCACCGCGACACGTACCGTCACTCGCATGACTATGCCATATGCAACAAGTTCATGCATTTCTATGTCTCAAGGCGTGGAGCGAGCGCAAACGAGCCGACCATCAAGCACGGATTGCGCGCCGCCGGGCTGAGGAGGAGGGAGGGGACGCTCTTTTTGTCCCCGAACGACGACGAAGTAGGCGGCTACCTAGCGCGATCCGCGTGGAGCGAGCGGAGCAATCTTAATCCCGCAGCCGGAAGGCCAACCTCGTTTGCCACTCATTCATGTCTGGCACCTCCGCAGGATCGCTGAGATATTCCTCCAGCCGACACCGCCAGGTGTTCCCATCGGCGTCCCAATCCAAGTCGTGTTTCGCCGCCCATTGCAGCAAGTCACGGGTCGCGGTGATCAAGGTGTCCGGATGACCCGTGTGCACCACCGTGGCGTAGCGGCCCGCAGGCAGGATGCCGGCGCTCACCTCGCCATCACCCTCGACCGGACTGGAGACCGCAACCCCGGTCTCCAAATCCAGCTTGGTTTCCATATCGACGACGACGTACCTCCAAAACGGCGGGCCAGCTGGAGCGATGCCGCGAGCGGCCAGCCACTCAAAGACTCGGCCTGTCAATGGCGGGACGACCGTGCCTAGCTCCTCCATGCGCACGCTCACCGGAATCGCCGCAAAGGGCTGATCGATCCTGGTTTCGATGGTCGGACTTTCACTCACGACGAACTCCCTTTCCTCAGGACCTAAACCTCATCGGCACTTAGACCTCGCTGGGACGTGAAACTCATCGCCGCATCTAAACCGTGCGCTGGACTGCTCCGGTGAGTTCGGCGGCTACTGCCACTGCGGCGTCTCGGGCAGCGGCGGCCTCAGCATCGGTGAGTGTGCGGTCCGGAGCCCGGAACCGGAGAGCGTACGCCAGCGACTTCTTGCCTTGACCGACCTGCGGGCCGGTGTAGACGTCGAACAACGAGATCGACTCCAGCAACGGTCCGGCACCCGCCCGGAGTGCCCGCTCCACCACGGCTGCCGGCATGTCCTCGTCGACGATCAGGGCCACATCCTCCTTGGCGACAGGGAATCCGGAGATCGTCGGGATGTCGCCGGTAACGGGGGCTGCGACGATCAGCGCGTCAAGATCGATTTCGGCAGCGGCCGTACGGGCCGGTAGGCCAAATGCCGTACAAACGCCCGGGTGCAGTTCGCCGGCATAACCGATTACATCTCCGCTGGGCAGCAGGAATTCAGCGCACCGACCCGGATGCCAAGGCGCGTATTCCGCAGCTCGGCGATCTAGGTGCAATCCGATCGTGAGAGCCGCTGCTTCCACAAAGGCAATGGCCTGTTGCCAGCCTGCCGAGACGCCCTGATCGGCCCAGCTTTGCGACTGCCAGTAACCGGTGAGCACTGCTCCGAGATGTCGCGGTTGCTGGCCGAGAGCATGATCGATAGCAGCCAGCTCCTCGGCCGACGGCCGCTGGGTCACCGGCGGTCGCGGCGCGGCCTGCAGCGGATCTCCTGCGAAGAACACCGAACCTGCTTCGAAGAGTGCAAGATCATCATTACCGCGGCTGAGGTTGCGGGCTACAGCGGCGAACAAGCCTGGCAGCAGTGATGTGCGCAGATAGGGACTGGCTTCTGACAACGGGTTGATGATCTTGTTCAGCCGGCGCCGCCGATCGTCAGCGGGCACGCCCATCGCGTCAAGATCGGTCACCGACGTGAACGGGAAGCTCAGCACTTCCACGTATCCGCGAGCGGCGAGCGCCGCGTTGATTGCCCGCCGTGCCCGCTGGCTCCGGGTAAGCCCGCGACCGACAGGTGCGGTCGGGACAACTGGCTCGATGGTGTCGAAGCCGATCAGCCGGCCGACCTCTTCGACATAGTCGTACGGATCCCGCAGATCGGGCCGCCAGCTGGGCGGAGTGATAGTCAGGTTGTCTCCGTGATCGCTGACTGTTGCACCGATGGCCTCCAGCAGGCGTACCACGGAGGCATGATCAATATCGGCCCCGAGAATCTGCGACGGCAGCGTGTCGGCGATCGTGGTGCTCGGGCGCGGCGGGAGGGTGCCCCGTACCGTCTCCGCTGCCAGTAACGTGCCGCCGCCATGCTCTACCAGAAGTTCGGCCACGCGATGCGCGGCTGCATAGCTCGCCTGGGGATCAACGCCCCGTTCAAACCGGCGGGACGCCTCGGACGACAGCTTGTGGCGTCGGGAAGTGCGGGCAATCGTCATCGCGTCGAAGTGGGCTGCCTCGATAATGATGTTGCGGGTGCTCGATGAGAGTTCGGTGGTCGCTCCCCCCATGACTCCGGCGAGACCAATGGGTCCGGAGGCATCGGTGATCAACAAGTCGTCGGGGTGCAACGGCCGAACCACGTCGTCGAGCGTGGTGAGCTTTTCCCCTTCGGCGGCCTTGCGTACCACGATGGGACCGTCGAGGAGTTCTGCGTCGTAGGCATGGATCGGTTGACCGGTCTCCAACATGACGTAGTTGGTGATGTCCACTGCCAGCGAGATCGACCGCATCCCGGCAAGTTGGACCCGGCGGGCGAGCCAGCGTGGGCTAGGCCGGTTGGGATCGATTTCGGTGACGGTGAGAGCCACGAAGAGCGGGCAGGCATCCGACTGCAGCTCGACGCGATATCCGCTTGCGATCTCAGCAGGCACCACCCGATCAACTGGATCAGTGAAGCCGACATCGACGGCTTGTGCGGACTCACGAGCGATGCCGCGGATGGAGAGGCAATAACCGCGGTCGGTAGTGACTGCTATGTCGAGCACTTCCTCACGCAAGTGCAGCACCGGTGCAGCGTCGGTGCCGGGCTGCAGATCTGGCTCGTCGAGCACCAGAATCCCGGTGTGATCATCGCCGAGACTCAGCTCCTTCGCTGAGCAGATCATGCCGTCGGAGATGTGGCCGTAGGTCTTGCGTGCCGAGATCCCGAAACCGCCAGGCAGCACAGCACCGGGCAGCGCAACCACCACGAAGTCACCAACCTCGAAGTTGTGGGCACCGCACACCACACTGCGCGAACCGGAACTGTCGTTGTGCGAACCAACATCGACCTGGCACCAGCGAATCGACTTGCCGTTGGAATGGACCTCGACCTCGTACGCCAGCACCATGCCGATCACCAATGGACCGGTGACATCGGCGCCGACCTGGTCGACAGTCTCGACTTCCAGCCCCGCTCTGATCAGCGCTTCCGCGAGAGTACGACCATCAAGATCATCAGGCACGGCCGCGTACTCGCCGAGCCAGCTCAGCGGCGCCCTCATCTCGCGGTCCCCACTAATGCGCGGCTGAACCGCACATCGCCTTCGATCATGTCCCGCATGTCTTCAGCGTTGTTGCGGAACATCAGCGTGCGATCGATGCCCATTCCGAAGGCGAAGCCTGAGTAGACCTCGGGGTCGACGCCACAGGCCCTCAAAACGCGCGGGTTGACCACGCCGCAACCACCCCATTCAATCCAGCCCTCGCTCTTGCAGGTGCGACATGGATTGTCCGGATCACCGACGGAGGCGCCGTGGCAGACGAAGCATTCCAGGTCGACCTCTGCCGAGGGCTCGGTGAAGGGGAAGTAGTTGGGTCGGAAACGAGTTCGCGTCTCACCGAACATGGCCCGCGCGAAATGATCAAGAGTGCCACGTAGGTGACCGAGCGTGATGCCCTTGTCGACGGCTAGCCCCTCGATCTGGTGGAAGACCGGCAGATGCGTTGCGTCGTACTCATCGGACCGGTAGACCCTTCCTGGACAGATGACATAGACGGGCAGGTCACGAGTAAGCAATGCCCGCACCTGTACCGGCGACGTGTGGGTCCGGAGTACGATGCCGCCATCCTCGGGCTCCACGAACAAGGTGTCCTGCATCGTCCGCGCCGGATGATCAGGAATGAAGTTGAGGGCATCGAAGTTCATCCACTCAGCCTCGAGCTCTGGACCCTCGGCCACCTCCCAGCCCATCGCGACGAAGACGTCCTCCATCAAGCTCATCAGCGCGGTAATGGGATAGACGGCACCGAAAGGCTGGGTCTGGACTGGGAGCGTGACATCGACTCGCTCCTCTACCAGGATGCGGGCTACCTCTGCGGCCTTCAGCTGCTCCTCACGCGCTCTGAGCGCCTCGTTGATCACGCCGCGAGCCCGGCCCACGCGTACGCCGGCATCCTTTCGGGCTTGAGGAGGCAGCGCGCCGATCTCCCGATTGGCGAGCGCGATGGGTGATCGGTCGCCGGCGTGCGCCAACCGGGCTTGCTTCAGCTCGACGACCGAGGTCGCCGCCGCAAACGCCGCCAACGCCTCGGAAACCATCGCGTCGATACTCTCGGCATTCAGCGGCGTGACCTCAACAGGGTCGTAGCTGGTGTTCGGCCCGGACATAGCTCCCTCGGAAATGGAAGTATGACGCACGGTGCGCCTGGGACAGTCTAGGAATGATGCTCGAACGCTGCCACGGCGTTTAGGGACTGGACCTCTTCCCGACGCGCTGGGCGGTTGCAGAGGCGTAGAGAAAGACGGCCGCGGCTGTGGAGAGGTTGAGGCTCTCGGCACGGCCGTAGCGGGGCAGAGCGACCAGCCGGTCCAACAGTGCCTGGTGCTCCGGCGGCAATCCCCACGCCTCATTGCCCATCACCCACATGGTGGGTTGAGCCAGCTCGCCGGATCCTGCGAGATCGTTGATCTGGTACGCCGCCGCGGCGTCAGTGCCAAAGACCTGGAGGCCTGACTCGCGGCCGAGCTTGACTGCTTCAGCCAGATCGACCCCGACGACGAGCGGCAGATGAAACAGGCTTCCTGTGGTGGCGCGCACGGTCTTGGCGCTATAGAGATCGACCGAGTCACGGCTCACCAGCACGGCATCGGCGCCGAACGCGTCGGCACATCTGATAACTGTGCCGAGATTGCCGGGATCGCGGATCTGATCGCAGAAAAGCGCAAGCCAAGGCGCACCTGCAAGTGCCTCGACGACTGAGACATCGATCATCTGACAGACCGCGACCAGGCCTTGCGGAGTCACGGTGGCAGACAACTCAGCAACGGCCGGAGCTGACGCGATCGCAATCGGAGCTCCTGCGCTGGAGGCGGCGTTGAGCAAATCCCCATGACGGCCGACGCTGTCGTCGGCGACGATTAGCTCGATGACCGTGCCGGGTCGGCGGATTGCTTCAGAGACCGCCTGCGTACCCTCGGCGAGGAAGCGCCGAGCGACTTGGCGGTCCTTGCGACGCACCAGCCGGCGAGCTGCCCGCAGCATCCCCTGTGAAGCTGCAGGAAGCTCCGATCCGCGAGCTGCGAGCGTCGGCATTGCGCGAGCAGCTCCAAACTTCAGGCGGCGGTAGCGTCGGCGGCCGGCGCATTCGCCTTGGCCACCTCAACCAGCGCGGCGAACGCCCCCGGATCGCTGACAGCAAGATCAGCGAGGATCTTGCGATCCACCTCGACTCCGGCGCCCTTGAGGCCGGAGATGAAGCGGTTGTAGGTCATTCCTTCAGCACGGGCAGCGGCATTGATCCGCTGAATCCACAGCTTGCGGAAGTCACCCTTGCGAGCGCGGCGGTCACGGTAGGCATACGCCAGCGAGTGAGTGACTTGTTCCTTCGCTTTTCGGTAAAGCCGAGAACGCTGCCCACGGTAGCCGGACGCCTGCTCGAGAAGTTCACGACGCTTCTTCTGTGCATTGACGGAGCGCTTGACGCGTGCCATCGCAGTTACTCCTTATGTTTCCTGGCGTGCCGCTGCACGCCTCGGGGGTGCAAGGGGTTCGCCCCCTTGCTCTGCTCATCGAATCGGCTCTCAGGCACTCTTGCCAAGCAGCTTCTTGGCCTTGGCGGCATCACCAGGCGCCAGGACCTTGTCGCCATCGAGGCGTCGGGTGCGGGTGCTGGGCTTGTGCTCGTTTAAGTGCATCTTGCCCGCCTGACGATGCATGAGCTTGCCCGTGCCGGTGACCCTGAACCGCTTCTTGGCCCCGGAGTGCGTCTTCATCTTTGGCATGTTTGATCCATTTCTTCTGTATGTAGTGCTGTGCTACGGCGCTGCCGTAGGGCAGTGTCTAGCTCAGATCTATGTCGGGATCGAGGTTGTCCGCGGGTCCCCGACGCCTCTTCGTTGCGGGCTGTGCGGCAGCCTGCGCCCGACGACCCGCCTGCTCGGTTCGCTCCGCCTCGGCGTCGGCGAGCCGCTCGGCAGCCCGGCGATCCCGCTCGGCCTTGACCTCGGCCCTGGCCTCGGTCTTTTTCTTGAGCGGACCGAGAACCATCAACATGTTCCGACCGTCCTGTTTGGGGGCGGACTCGACGAAGCCGTAGTCGTCAACGTCGGCAGCCAGCTTCTTCAATAGGTTGTAGCCAAGCTCGGGCCGCGACTGCTCACGCCCCCGGAACATGATCGTGATCTTGACCTTGTCCCCCGCCTTCAGGAAGCGTACGACGTGACCCTTCTTGGTCTCGTAGTCGTGGGTGTCGATCTTGGGCCGAAGCTTCATTTCCTTGATCACTGTATTGGTCTGATGACGTCGGCTCTCGCGCGCCTTCTGGGCGTTCTCGTACTTGAACTTGCCGTAGTCCATGAGCTTGGCGACCGGTGGCCGTGCCATTGGCGCGACCTCTACTAGGTCTAGCTCGGCCTCCCGCGCAAGACGCAAAGCGTCCTCGATGCGTACGATGCCGACCTGCTCCCCCGCCGGTCCGACAAGCCGGACCTCGGGGACGCGAATTCGATCGTTGATTCGCGGTTCGGTGCTGATATGTCCTCCAGTTGGTTGTAGGTGGTTGACCAACCAGACGGCAGCAGAATCCGTGCGCGGCGACCCAAACGACGAAGGGTCTCCGCGTACCCGAAGACCCCGAACCCGCGAGGACGCGACACATCGCAGTCCTCGCAGACCAACCCGACAACTATCGTTAGCTGACGTTGTTCGGGTGGGAGATCAGGTCTCCACTTGCGGATTCAGTTGCACAACTGAATCGGTCGCAGTCAAGATATCACCGCGGGCCAGATTGGCCACATGTTCGCCCATCTCGACATGATCGAAACGTGTGGCCGGAATCATCTATTCCCTAGGTTGCACGTCGACTCAGCACACGTTCAATCCGGGGCGGGAACGATCCAGCCGAACTGGTCGTCGGGCAGCTCCACCAGGCGATGACCAGCTGCGAGTTCTCCCAGCACGTCGCCTTCGAGTACGAGCGGGTGTGGACCTGCCACATCAATGAGTACGACAGTCATCTCCTCGCTCCTCGCGGCCTGCGCCGCGACGTCAAGCGTGACCGGTACGGGGCGAGCATCCGGCTGCCAACTCTGCAGTGCATCGAGACCTGTGAAGGCCAGCAGCGCTCGCCGGCCGTCCCGGACCTGGAGTATCACCAGCGACATCTCCGCCTCTTTGTCTGAGGCTCGTCCGCCGACCGTCTCTCCGAGACGGGTTGTCGTCGCGACGACCGGAACTAGTAGCCGATCACCACAGAGCGCGGCAACCGCGCGTAAGTATGCGCGCGGTGTGGCTTCTGCAGCCGCAGCAGCGATCAGCCGGCGGGTCACGGCGGACGCTTCACCGTTGTCACCGGGGAATTCGGAGGCTGTCAGCCGTCGTTGGTGATCCACGCCTCCACCTTTACTCGGGGAGAGCCGGGTGCTCTCCCCCATCGCTACCCATAGCTGCGCGTGGCACATTAGGAGAATGCCTGCTCTTGACACCGTACTAAGTCGGGCGGCTTTCTGACTAGGCGCGATATCCCGCAAACCTGTTCTGACTAGGCAAAGTCCTGCCCAACGCTATCCGTCGTTATTCACCAGTTTTCAACGAGCGACGGACGGGAGACGGACGAACAAATGATCTTGACCGCAAGTAAGCGGCCCGCCAGGAGCGCCAACTCCATAACGGGCCTCGGCAAACCCCTACCTACCTAGGAGCCCACCCAATGCATCAAACTACGCCGCTGGCCAGCGGCGCCATCACAAACCACGACGAGATCACCGTGATCTTGATCGAACCCACTGACGGCACACCAGCCCTCGTAAGAGTCCAATGGCCAACCGCGGATCACCACAGCAGT
>Ga0307411_10000441_pt1 | contig 14203 bp, 10 predicted proteins | sample DK1Ometagenome_2_FD_203712 | JGI IMG/M metagenome (GOLD analysis project Ga0307411, IMG submission 203712) | Maize rhizosphere microbial communities from greenhouse at UC Davis, California, United States - DK15-O-1 | ecosystem: Host-associated > Plants > Roots > Rhizosphere > Soil | place: USA...
GCGCTCGGGGTCGATTACGAAATGGCCGGCAAGGACCTGATCGACAGCGTGATCCAGTCCGGAAAGATCGCGCGCGTGCTCGGCGGGCGGCCGCCCGAGGGCTTCAATTACGAGATGTTCCTCGATGAAAATGGCGAAAAGATCTCGAAGTCGAAGGGCAACGGTCTCAGCCTCGAGGATTGGCTGACCTACGGCAACGAGGAGAGCCTGGCCTTTTTCGCTTATCGCGAGCCGCGAAAGGCGAAGAGCCTGCACATCGGTGTCATCCCGCGAGCAGTCGACGAATATTATCAGTTCCGCGGCAATTACCCCGACCAGCCGATCGACCAGAAGCTCGGCAATCCCGTCCACCACATCCACGGCGGCAAGGTACCGGCCGACATATTGCCACTGACCTACGGGCTGCTGCTAAACCTCGCCTCGCTGCCCGGCGTCAGCGATAAGGAAACCGCGTGGAAGTTCGTCCAACGCTACGCTCCCGGCACATCGCCTGAGACGCACCCGGAGCTGGACAAGCTGATCCGCCTGGCGGTCAACTATGCGCGCGACTTCGTCGCTCCGACGCTGCATCGGCGCCCGCCCGAGGACCATGAAGTGGAAGCGCTAAGAGATTTGGATGCAGAGTTGGCCAAGCTGGGCGCCCATACTCCCGGCGACGCAATCCAGAACGTCCTGTTCGAAGTCGGCAAGCGTCATCCCTTCGAGAGCCTGCGTCACTGGTTCCAGTCACTCTACGAAACTCTGCTAGGTTCCAGCCAAGGCCCCCGCATGGGCAGTTTCATCGCGCTTTACGGGATCGATAATAGTCGCCGGCTGATCGCCGAGGCCTTGGAGCAGGTCGCGGCCTAGGGGCCGAAGCTCAGGATCTGCACGTCCTGCTTGCGATGCTCGACCAGCGTGATGCCGCGGGCCGGCTGCGGCTTGGCCGCGACGGTGCTGCGCTTGGCCAGCTTATGTTTGGCATAGGGGCAGTTCGCTTTGTGGCCGGGCTTTTCGGCGGACAGCGCGGGGGACGCAACCGATGCGCCGGATAACAGCGACAGGGCGGCGGCTGCATTGGCGAGAAGCTTGATCATGGCCTGGCTCCCGAGTCGCGCTTACTCCAATTTCGATTACAATGGTAGTCGTCAAACATTGCGGCGCGCTGAACGGACGCCAGCGCGCCGCCGGCTGCTAGCTTATGCTGCCTTCTTGGCCGCGATCCAGCGGTCGATCTTCTGCTCGAGGATCGCCAGCGGGAGCGCACCAGTCATGAGCACCTGGGCGTGGAATTCACGAATGTCGAACTTACCGCCGAGTTCCGCTTCAGCCTTGCGCCGAAGCCGCTGGATGGTCATCGCGCCCGTCTTATATGCAACGGCCTGGCTGGGGATGGCGATGTAGCGCTCGACCTCGGCGGTGGCGTCGGTCTTACCCATGCTGGAGTTGTCGAGCATGTATTTGATCGCCTGGTCCCGGGTCCAACCCTTGGCGTGGATTCCGGTATCTACCACCAGGCGCATCGCGCGCAGCATTTCGTCATCGAGCGTGCCCATGCGCTGGATGGGATCCTTGTAGAAGCCCATCTCATATCCAAGGGTTTCGGCATAAAGCCCCCATCCCTCGGCAAAGGCAGTGGTCCCGCCGAAGCGCATGAAGGACGGCAGCGCATCATTTTCTCGCGCGAGGCTGATCTGGAAATGATGCCCCGGTGCGCCCTCGTGAAGATAGAGGGTGGTCATGCCCGGCGTGGTACGCGACGGCAGATCATAGGCATTGAAATAGAAGATGCCGGGTCGCGAGCCGTCCGGATTGCCCGGATTGTAGGACCCTCCAGCCTCAAACTTCTCGCGGAACGGCTCGTACGGGCGGATTTCCAGCGGCGTCTTGGGCATGGCCGAGAAATATTGGGGCAGCTTGGCATCGACCGCCTTGCCGATGTCGTAATAACCCTGGGTCAGCGCCTCACGGGTGGGCAGCTTGAACTTCGGGTCGGTCCGCAGATACTCGAAGAACTCGGGCAGCGTCCCCTTGAAACCGACCTCCTGTTTGACCTTCTCCATCTCGCCGATGATGCGCGCGACTTCGCTCAGACCCGTCTGGTGAATTTCCTCGGGAGTGAGCGGCAAGGTCGTCGTGGACTCGACCAGGTAGCGGTAGAGCTTGTCACCGCCCTTCATGTACATGAGGCCGTAGCCGTCGCGCGCCTTGGGCAGATACTCCGCCTTGAAATAGTCGCGTAGCCGGGTCAGCGCCGGGTAAATATCCTGCGTGATTGCCGAGCGATAGGCCGTCGTCAGCCGGGCTTTGTCGGAGGCACTGAACGAGTCAGGGAATTGCTTGACGGGTCCGTAGTAAGGCGAATCTTCAACGGTTTGCTTCAACTGGTTGTCGAGCTGCTCGATCATGTTGCTGACGGTCAACTTGGTGTCGAACACTCCTGCCTTTTCGCCCTCCCGGAAACGGCCGATCGCCCGGTCGAGATAGGTCACATAATCTTTGTGTCGCTTCAGGTTGTTCTCGTAATCCTCAACCGTCTTGAACGGCGCGGCGCCCTTTCCGCTGGCGAAGGTCGGGTAGAAGGTGTGGAGCCCGAAGAAGTGATTGATCGGCCGAACCGCGGTCAGCGCCAGAAGGTCCGGCTGATACCCGCGGAGCGTGTCCTTGGTCGTGAATTCGAACACGTCGTAGGCCAGCTTGTCGGTCTCGTTCAGCTGGTCGCGCGGAATTGCGCGAAGCGCCCTTAGATCGTTCTCGGAAGCAGCCCGCTCGGCGGCATAATATTCATCGGTGATGCCGTCGCCGAGGCGATCGGCATAACGCATGTCGCCGCGGAACAGGGCGCTGATCGGATTCCGCTTAAGGCTGGCCTCATCGCTTTCCTTGAACAAGCGGAACAGCCGGTCGTGCGGCGATTCCGCGGTGGCGGTCGCCGGCGCTGGAGGCGCCGGTTGCGCGGTTGCCGGTGCAATCGAGACGATGGCGGTCGAAAACAGGATGGCGATGGTCGTCTTGCGGCGGATCACGATGAAAAACCCCTCCGATGTGGTGTATTAAGCCCATAAAACGGCTAGGGCGCCGCGGCAAGTGCCGCAACGCCCCTTCGACCAACGGTTTGTCCGGGTCTGCCGATTACCAGAAGACGTTATGCTCCACGTCGACGACCTGGCCGGTGTAGATGTTCACCAGCAGCGCATCGTCATAGTAGCGGATCCAGCGGTACGGTCCGTATGCTGGCGGCAGCCGATATTGCCACGGGTCATTCAGCCAGAAGCTCGAGCCGTAATAGCTCGGCCACAAGCTGAAGCCGATCGAGAAGCGCCGATAACCCCAGCCATAGGGGTCATAATAGCGGCCGAGGCGGTACAGCGAACCATAGCGATTGCGGTAACTCGACCAGTCGTAGCGGCGATCGCCCCTCCAGTCGCGGCGCCAGTCATGGCGTCCGTCGCGATTGCGGCGCCAGTCACGGTCGCCGTCGCGGTCACGATCACGGCGCCAATCACGATCGCCGTCGCCGTCGCGGTCACGACGCCAATCGTGGTCCCCGTCGCGATCGCTCGTGCGGCCATCGGCCATGTCCCGACCGGCCCGGCTGAAAGCTCCGGCGAGCCCATCGTAGCGCCGTTCGGTTGGCTGCGTGCTCTGCACCGGATCAGTAACCGCGACCGGCTCGGTCCGCTGCACATCGCGACCGGCCCGGCGGACGCGATCGATCCGGCGAACGCCGCGATCTTCGCCATCGGCACGCTCGATCCGCCGAACGCCGCGATCGACATCATTCACCCGGACGGCCCGTTCAACATCCGGGGACCGCTCGCCGCGGGGCGCGCGCTCGATCCGAACAGGACGGTCGTCGTTCGACCGCTCGCTGCGCTGCGACTGCGCGCGCGAAGAGCCGTTGTCCGATCGATTGTCGTTTTTGCTCGACCGCTCGGCATGGTTGCGGATTGTACGCTCGACGGCGCCATCTTCGGCCTGAGCCGCCACGGGCACGAACATGCTGGCAGCCATCAATGAAATCAAAAACCTACGCATCACCAAGACTCCACAAGCAATGCGACTTCATGAGTCGTTGGGTGGAGATTGCGTTTCGGTCGATGAGCCGTTGCTGAACCGTGACGAATTCAGTTGTTCATCATTCGATCCCGGCTTCGGTTCAGGCGCCGGCACAGGCGACAACGGCGCGGCCGTTTGCGCTGCCCGGGCGACGGCCTTGAGGATCCGTGGCGTCGCCCCGCAGCGGCAAATGTTGGGCAGGGCCGCAAGCTGCTCCGGCGTCGGACTCGGCGTGGCGCGCATCAGCGCGGCGAGCGCCATGATGAACCCCGGATCGCAGCGCCCGCACTGGCTGACCTGTTCCGCGGCCCAGGCCTGCTGCAGCGGATGGGCGCGACCGGCGGACAGGCCTTCGATCGTGGTGATGTCGGCACCTTCTGCCGCGGCAATTGTCAGCTGGCACGACAGCACCGCCCGGCCGTCCGCGATCACCGTGCAGCTGCCGCAATCGCCGCTGTAGCATCCATGCTTGGTACCGGTGAGATTGGAGGCGTCGCGCAAGGCGAACAGCAACGGCGTATCGGGATCGAGCCGGTAGTGGATCGCTTCGCCGTTGACGGTCATCCGGGTCATCGCCGGAGCCTAGCTTGCAAAGTGGCTGCGCGCGAGACCATGATGAAGCCCATGGGGAGCATCGCGACTGCGCGGGGGCGCATAGGATATTTCGAAATGGGAAGCGGCGGAGGGACGCCGATTATTTTCCTGCACGGTGTTGGGTCGGACAAGAGCGTCTGGCGGCCGCAGCTCGAACATTTCGGGACGTCACGCAGGGCGGTCGCCTTCGACTATCCCGGATATGGCGAAAGCGAGTTGGTCGATGGCGCGACGCGCGACGATTTCGCGGCGTCGATCCTCGCGGCGATGAGCGCGCTGGGCATGGGGACGGCCCATGTCTGCGGCTTGTCGCTTGGCGGCGTGGTCGCCATCGCCATGCACGCCGCAGCTTCGGATCGCTGCGCCTCGCTGATCATCGCCGACAGCTTCGCGGTACATCCGGACGGGCAGAACATCCATGACCGCTCCGTGGCCGCCAGCCATTCGATGACGATGCGAGCACTGGCCGAGGCGCGGACCGGCGTCCTGCTGGGGAGCGCCGCGACCGGTGAGCTGCGTGCGGAGATAATCGAGACCATGGCTGCGATCGACCCCGCCGCATACCGCGTCGGCGCGGAAGCGGTGTGGCTGGCCGACCAGCGCGATCGCGCCGCGGCAATCGACGTGCCGACCCTAATCCTGGTTGGGGAAGAGGATAGGATCACGCCGCCGGCGCTCTCGGAGGAATTGCTCCGCCTGATTCCTCACGCCCGGCTTGATCGCATCGCTGCGGCCGGCCACCTGGCCAATATCGAGCAACCGCAATCGTTTAACGGGGCGGTTGAATCCTTTCTCTCCGGACAGCGTTAGCGACCTGTTAACTATGTGATTTAAGGCTGTTTTTTCCTTGTCCTGCGAAAAGCGGGGCATGAATAGGACCGCTGCCCGCTTCGCTCGTACCGCTGCACTTGCAGTCGTCGTCCTCGCGGCGCTTCCAGCGCAGGCTCAAGTGTCCAGCGGATCCTACCGGTCGATGACCAAGACCGACGCAATTCTCGGCGGATCGCCAAGCGCCTTGGCGGCGATCACCTCCCAGCAAGGCGGGCGGCCGCTGTACAGTTCCTATGTGGTTCCCGCGAGCCGCAAGGTTGATTTCCGGCCGGCTGTCGCAGACTTCGTCCGGCAACCCGTCTCGTCCGAACGCCCAGACGTGTTCAACAGCGTCGCGCTGGCGATCGGCCGCAGCCCGCTCGATGCGCGGTGGAACCAGGTTTCGGGCGCGGGAGTCGGCGGCAACGCGAGCGCCTTCGCCAGCTCGCTCCGCGGCCAAGATGTGCTCGCCAAGCTCGAAGCCGTGAACGGCTATGTCAACGCGCGCGTGCGCTTTGTCGACGACCGGGTCCAATTCGGAGTCGCCGACCGCTGGCAGGTCCCCTCCGACACGCTGACCCGCGGCCGCGGCGATTGCGAGGATTTTGCCCTGGCCAAGCGCGCCATGCTTCGCGCGGCCGGTATTCCCGAGAAGGATCTTTATCTTGTCGTGCTCAAGGACCTCAGCCGCCGCGCCGACCATGCCGTTCTGGTGGTCCGCGCTGCCGGCAGGTTCCTAGTGCTCGACAATGGCACCGACCGGATTGTCGATTCATCCGATGTGGCCGACTATAAGCCGATGCTGACCTTCGCCGCGGCCGGGCGCAGCTACACCCATGGCTATCGCCGCGATGTGCTGCCGGTGACCTATGCCGCCAATCGCGTCACCGCTCCGGTCGTTCTCGCCGAAGCTCGGTTCGAACCGTCGTCGGGCGAGAGCGAGCAGCCGGACTTCGTCCGCGAAACCGCTAGCCTCGTTCCTGCCGAAATTTCGCTTTGATCAGCGCTCGCGCAGCGCGTCGCTGCGGGCCTTGAGCACCGGCTTGAGCAGGTAGCTCAGCACGCTCTTGCGGCCGGTGATGATCTGCGTGTCGGTCATCATGCCGGGTGTGATCGGCAGCCTGCGGCCGGCCTTCTCCAGGTAGGCCTTCTGGGTTTCCACGATGACGATGAAATAGGCCTCGCGCTCGACTTCATCATAAATGCTGTCGGCCGATACCTGGACGACCTTGCCGTCGAGCCCGCCATAGGTCGAGAAATCATAGGCCGTGACCTTGACGAGGGCCTTGTCGCCGACCTTGATGAAGGCGATGTCGCTCGGCTTGACGCGGGTTTCGACGAGCAGCTTGTCGCCCATCGGCACGACTTCCATCACCTTCTCGCCGGCCTGGACGAAACCGCCGATGGTGGTCACCTGGACGTCGTTGACCACGCCGTCGACCGGCGAGCGGAGCTCGAACCCACGCGACCCGCGCAGCGACTCCGCGTTGACCGCGAGCTTCTGCTGTACCTGGCTGCGCTCGTTGAGGGCATCCTGCCGGAAAGTGAATGATGCTTCGCTGGCCTGGCTGTTCGCTTCGGAGACCGCGGCCATCGCCCGGCCTTGCTGCTCGCGGGCTGCCGCGATGCGACCCTGCAGGTCGACGACCTCGCGCTGTGCATTGGCGAGTTCGGTTTGCGGCACGATATTCTTCGCGGCCAATGGAGCCAGGCGGTTCACATTTTCCTGCGCCAGTGTCAGGCTCCGGGACAGCGAGTTGATCGTCGCCGCGGCCTCGGCGGCTTCACGCCTGCGCTGCTCTGCCGATGCGCGGAACGCGGCGACGCGGCTGGACAGTGCCTGCCGTCGTACCGAACTCAAAGCAGCTTCCTCGCCTGCCAGCGAGCCGGACGCTCCGCCCAGGCCCTCTGCGCCAAGCCGCGCCGATCGCGCTTGCAGCGCGTCCGTCTCAGCCTGGATCTGACGGCTCTGCGGATTGTCGAGCCGGGCCAGCAATTGCCCCTTGGACACGCGCTGCCCCGAACGGACCATCAATTCCGCCACGGTCGCCGGCTCCGATGCCTGGATCAACTGGACCTTGCTCGACGGAATGACCTTACCGGTACCGGCAGTGACCTCGTCCACCTTGGCCAGCGCCGCCCAGAGGAGGAATAGCGCGAAGCCAGCGGCGACCGAGACGATGATCAGCCGGGCGCCGGTCAGCGGTTCGCGGTGGCGGCGGGGGGCGGGAGCCTGGAAAGGAAGGGTGGCCATGATACTACTCCCGCGCTGCCAGCGTTATCGGCCTGGCCGGCTCCGCCGGTTTCGCCTGCTGCGCCGCGATTGATTTGGTTGCCATCTCCGTTTCGGACGGCATCGGAATATTGAGCGTCCAGCCCTTCGTCGTATCGAGCAGGCCGCCGACGTCATTCTCGGCCCGTGCGATGGGCGGCCCCGCAACCGCGGGATCTTCAACCGGAACCAGCGTTCCGTCGGTCAGGACTGCCTGGCGAAGCGGCGGGCGCAGGGACAGCGGATCGGCCGGCTCGCCGACATAGCGGCCGGTGAAGGCGGCGGTCGAGCCCCAGGCCCCGGGCCAGCGATAGAAGATGTGCGCGCCGATCTTGGACAGCTTGGCCAGTCGCGGTGCCCAGTAGGGCGCGACATAGTCTGCATGATAGTGGGTCGCTGCCCCGACTGATTTCTCGACGAAGCCGTCGATGGCCGCGGCGGCGATCTTCTCTGCTTCCTGCCACGCGCCGAGCGCGGGCCGGCGATAAAGCGAGCCGTCGCAGGTGAAGCTGAACTGGCAGACCGGATCGCGCGCCCCCTGATAGACCACTCCGCAAATCGACTTGGGGAAAGCGGGGTGACGCATCCGGTTGAGCACCACCTGCGCGACCGCGCGGCGGCCCTGGGCCGGTTCGAACCCGGCTTCATAATAGACCGCCTGGGTCATGCACAGCAGGGCCCGGCGGCGGTCCAGCGGATCCGAGCCCGACAGGTCGAACGGCCGCGATGCGGTGATCGGCGCGGTGCTGAACGGCATGGCCGCATTGATCAGCTTGGCCTGATCTCCAATGGCGCGGTTGTGGGCCAGCTCGCCGCCCGATGTCGCCGCGATCAGTGAAGCGGCTGCTGCCGGCGGGATCATGATCGTCGCCGTGGATCCGATGGCTTGATCGATGCGGATCGTCGTGCTGCCGACGCAAGCGCCGAGCAGCGCCACGGCGGCAAAAGCGATGTTGCGGCGCGCCGGGACCATGGAGCGGACGAGCGCGGTCATTTGGCCGCCTCCTTTCCCATGCCCTGGAGCTTGCCCAGCACTTCGTCGCGCGGACCGTCGGCAAGGACCCGCCCGGCATCGATGACGATCAGCCGCTCGCAGATCGACAGCATGTTGTGGCGGTGGGTCGACACCAGGAGAGTCTGGTCCTTGGCCAGCGCAGTCTTCAGCTTTTCGATGAAATATAGCTCGGTCTGCGTGTCCATTGCCCCGGTCGGCTCGTCCAGGAACAGCAGCTTCGATGGGCTGACCAGCGCGCGCGCGAGCACCAGCAGCGAGCGCTGCCCGCCCGACAGCAGGGAGCCGCGCTCTCCGACCGGACGGTCAAAGCCGGCCGCGTCGCGGGACAGGAAGATGTCGGCACCGGACCGTACGACTGCATCGATCAGCTGCTGGTCATCGGCGCGAGCTGCACCGAGCATCAGGTTGTCGCGCACCGTACCGGAAAACAGCTCGGCATCCTGACCCACGTAGCGGAAGGACTCGCGCAATTGGTGCGGGTGGTACTGCCGGCTGTCGAGGCCGTCGACCAGCATTTCGCCATCGGTCGGAGCGTAGAGGCCGCACATCAGGCGCCCGAGGGTCGACTTGCCCGAGGCGACCCGCCCGATGATCGCGATCCGCTCGCCCGGGTTCACCTTGAGGTTGATGTCGCTGAGGCTGTCGACGCTTGCGCCCGGATAGCGGAAGCTGGCGTGGTTCAGCTGGACATGGCCCGCCCGGATCTCCGGAACGATGCTGCGGGCCGCGACTTGGCGCTCGTCGTTGGCCTCCATCATCCGCTGTAGCGAATCGAGCGTGGTCATCGATTGCTTGCCGCGGGTCAGCAGGAAGGCGAACTGGCCGATCGGCGACATGGCCCGGCCGGCGAGCATGACGATGGCGATGATCGCGCCCATCGTAATGTCGCCGTTGTTGAACAGATAGAAGCCGCCGACCACCAGGCCGACGCTGATCGCCTGCTGGCAGATCGAGGCCATGTTGACCGCGACCGAAGTCAGGCTGCGCAGCTTTTCCTGGGTCGCCGCGGACATGGCGGCGTAGCGGCGCCAGCGGCCGAGCATCTGGCCCTCCGCGCGAGCGGCCTTCAGCGTCTCGATCGCGGAAATGGATTCGACGAGCACGCTGTGCTGCAGCGAGCTGTCGGCCTGCGCATCCTCCGCCGCACCCGCCATGCGCTTCTGCAGGACGACGCCGAGCCCGAGCATCGCGGCGATGCCGGCGATTGGGACGAACACCAGCCATCCGGCGAGCACCGCAATCAGGACGAGGAAGATGGCGAGGAAGGCGATGTCGACGACCAGCACTACCGAGGTCGACGCGAAGAAATCGCGCACACCTTCATATTCGCTGATCCGCTTAGCGAAGGCGCCGGTGCTGCCCTGGCGGTCGGCCATGGGCAGGTTCATCACTTTCTCGAACAATTTCTGGGAGTATTTGGCATCGAGGCGACGGCCGATCTCGTCGACCAGCTGGGACCGCGCCAAGCGGAGAAGGAAGTCTAGGCCGAGGGCGAGGAACACGCCGATCGCCAGCACCCAAAGGGTGGGCACGGCCTTGTTCGGAATCACCCGGTCGTAGACATTCATCGTGAACAGCGGCACGGCCAGCGCCAGCAAGTTGACGATCAGCGCAGCCAGCAGGACCGGCCAGAATTCCTTGCGGACCTTCCACACTTCCGACCAGAACCAATGGGTCCGCCGGGCCTTGTCCCATGGCCGCTCACCCGCCCGCTCCTGCGTCGGATCGGGTTCGACCGCGACCGCGTTGCCGGTGAAGGCCGGCTCGATTTCACTGACTGCAACCCACATCGGCTCGGCCGTGCCGGGTGCGTAGATCAGCGCTTCGCCCGACTTCATCTCGAGGAGGACGATCGCCCGATCCTCGGAAAGTTCGACGATTGCCGGAAGCTGCTGCAGCCGCCATCCGCCGACACGGCGGCGGGACACGGGCTCGCCGCGCATTCCGACCTGGTCGAGCGCCGGCTCGATCTGGTGGAACGGCAGCGTGCCCGTGGCCGAAAGCGCCAACCCCGCGCGCAGCAAGACCGGGGAAGACGGCCTGTCTGCGCGGCGCGCGAGGAAGGTCAGGCAGTCGAGGACAGGGTCAATTTCACGCGACGGCGTGGAATCCAGCCAATGCATGACACTCAACGCCTGTCCTCCTTACCACTCTTACTGGCCGCCCGTGGGAGCCGGCTCGGGAGCCGGTTCGACCGGCTGGGCCATCGGCGCGTTCGGCGCCGGGGGTCCCATGACCGGATACGGGAAGCTATTTTCCTGCCGGTCCTGCGGCGGGATCGGGTTGACGCCGAACTTGTCGCGCTGGTTCATCACCGCCTCGGCCGGCATCTGCACGCCGAGCGCTTCGATCAGGCGGTTGGAAGCTGCCAACACCCGGTACTGGGCATAGAGCTTGGCCATCCGCGCAGTCTCGAGCGAAGCCTGGACGTTGAACCGCGTATTCTGCGCGTCGAGCACGTCGAGCAGCGAACGGCGGCCGACGTTGAACTGCTCGCGATAGGAGAGCAGCAGGTCGTCCGCGACGCGGCCCTGCGTTTCAAGCTCACCGGCCAACCTGGTCTGGTTGGTGAGGCGGCTCCACGCCGTGCGCGTATCCTCTTCGGCCTGGCGCGTCCGCTGGAACAGGCGGGAATGAACTTCATTCGCGCGCTGCTTTTGCTCGCGGACGTTGGCCGTGTTGGCGAAGCCGTCGAAGATCTTCCACCGCATCACGACGCGGGCCTGAAGGTCACTGGTGCGGCCCTGGAAGCCGTCGATGTCGTCGCCGTAGCGGGCGCTGGCTTCGGCATTGAAACGCGGACCCAACTCGGCCTGCGCCGCCTTGATCTCCTGGCGCGACGTATTGAGGTCGGCAAGCGCTTCCTGAACCCGCGGGTTGTTCTGGCGGGCCATTTCCTCGGCTTCCGCAAGCGACGCCGGCATTGCACCCGACAGATCGGGCGGCATGCTGACGCTATCGATCGGAACGCCGGTCAACGTCTGGAACTGGATCGCCGCGGTGTCGAGGTCTTCCTGGGACTCGGTGACCCGAGCGCGGGCGGACTGCAACCGCTCCTCGGCCTGCTGCTGGTCGGCAACAGAGATGGAGCCGCGGGCAACACCCTCGCGCAGATCGCCGGCGAGCCTTTCGTGAAAGGTCGCATTGTCCTGCGCGATGGCGACCAGCCGCTGCTGCAGCAGATAGTCGATATAGGCGCGGCTGACGTTCAGCGCGACGAACTCGCTCCGCTCTTCGATGCGCGCGGCCGCGGCATCGGTGCGCGATGCCTGGCGCTTGATCTCGGCGATACGGCCGCCCGAGTTCCACAGCAGCTGATCGGCGATGATATAGCCTTCGACCGGCTCCAGCCGGTCACCGGCGATGCCGAGCGAGCGGCGTGTCGGGTTGCGCAGCTTCCTGAGCCCCGCCGAACCCTCGACCGAAACCGTCGGGTACCAGCGGCCTTCGGCCTGCTTACGCTCTTCCTTGGTGGCAAGCTTGTTGTGCACCGCCTGCCGGATTTCCGGATTGGTGTTGAGGGCGGCTTGAACAGCTTCCCTCAAATCCACTCCAAATGCCGGAGTAGCGCACAACAGCACCGCCCCGGGAACGATCAACGTCCAGTGCTTCCTCTTCATGTCTTCCCCCTTCTGGTCTGGGCGAAAAAGGCCCTCCCCGTCCACCAGGGAGGGCCGTGCCCCGTCAGCCGTTACGCCGGCTGAACTGCGTCTTGGTGGATCGCAACTGCTGCCACCTTCATCAGCATGTCATGCGTCGGAGCGAAACCTCCGTGCATGCCCATGTCCCAAGCCGGCACGCCAGCGCCGTCCGGGCTTGCCGGGTTGGAGATCGCCGCAAGTCCGGCGATTCCGCCCGGCAGGTTCGCCAGTATGCCGTCGATTGTCGGCGCACTGTCGCCCAGTGCATCGGCGAGAACCTGCTCGACCGAGCCACCTAGCTGGGCATTTCCGTTAAGCCCGGCCGCGCTCAGCATCTCGGCCGAGGCCATGCTGACCGTCGGCACGTTCGCGGCAAAGGCCGGAACGCTGAAGGCAGCAGGTTCGCCGGAGGCATAGTTCGGCACATAGGCCGGCTCGGCATCACCGATCGCCATGGCGTCGAGGCCGCGGCCGCCGAAGCTATGGTCGTCGAAGCTGAAGCCGGAGCTCGACAGGTTGACGGCGTCCACCGCCGACCCGCCCAGGCCGCTCAGCGAGATGCTGGCCAGCGAGCTGTCATCGAAGCCCTCGCGCCCCGCGGCCTGGATGCTGAGCGACTGGAAGTCGTTCTGCACCAGTTGGCCCGACGGGTTGTCGAAGCCCTGCAGCGAGGTCGAGGCCATCGCCAGACCGGACGCCGCGACCATGGCCGAGGTAATGCCGGTGGTGCCGACATTGCCGAACCCGCTACTGCTCCACTTCTGCCCACCGTCGCCGGCGAGGAGCGACGAGAAGTCGTCGTTCGCTGCCGTCTTCGAGAAGGACTGTGTCTGGGCCGAGCTTTCCGCCACTAGTGCATCCGCTGGCGGATCGCCGATGTTGACACTGACCGAAGTCGTCTCGCTGTCGCCGTCGGCCTCGGTGATGGTCACGTCGAAGTCGAGCGTGGCATTCTGATCGGTCGACTCGGTCGTCACGAAACCAATGGACGAGATCTTGAACGGACCGTCGTTGGCATCGGTCGAGAAGGCTTGGGTGTCGAGCACGCCGTCATTGTTCGCGTCGCTGTCGCCCGCCGCGCCGATTGCACCGTTGAGGTTGATCGCCGACCCGGTCACACCTTCGTCCGAACCCGCAATTTGGGCGCCGACGATCACCCAGTTCTCGCCGGGCAGGTTGTAGTCGTTCGACTCGATGATCACGAGGCCGTCGTTGTTGTCCAGCGTGATGCCCGAATAATCCCCCGGACCCGTCCCCGGACCCTTAATGATGTCCGAGTTCTGGATCATCACCGCACGCGTCGTGTAGGTATCGGTGTTCGCGTCATATAGCTTGAGGACGACGATCATGTCTTCCCCGGTGCCGATACCGTCGAACTTCAGGAACATCGACGATGCCTGGCCATAGGTTGACGGATCCGCCAGCACGCCGGTCGGATTGGCGCCCTGGACAAGGGTGAAGTCGAGCACCTCGCCGCCCTGGATGGTGTCGCCGTCGACGCCGTTGGCGGTGTTGGAGGTCGACACCCAGCCGTCGGCCTGGTTGAACAGCTGGCCCGCGTCCCAATTGGTGTCGCCGCCGCCATTGACCGGAGGCGGATTATCGTCGCCCGGCGCCCAGTTGGTCACTTCCAGATTGTTATCGCCGGTGCCCGAGCTTGGCTCTGACACGCTGGTGAACTGGACGAACAGGTCGTCAGGCTGTGGGTCTCCCGGCGTGCCCTGGATCTGGGTCACCGAAATCTCCGGTTGCGAGCCGTCCAGGTTTGAAGTTCCAAACTCATAGCCCTGGAACAGGGTGCCGGTCGCGGTCTGCAGGATGCTGAAGCCCTGG
>Ga0307411_10000442_pt1 | contig 14195 bp, 15 predicted proteins | sample DK1Ometagenome_2_FD_203712 | JGI IMG/M metagenome (GOLD analysis project Ga0307411, IMG submission 203712) | Maize rhizosphere microbial communities from greenhouse at UC Davis, California, United States - DK15-O-1 | ecosystem: Host-associated > Plants > Roots > Rhizosphere > Soil | place: USA...
CTGCCGGCGACGATCGGCCCGTATGTCGTCAAGGCGCTGGGCGAGCAGGCGTCGCGGCGCTACTTCGTGACGGCGGAGCGGTTCTCGGCCGACGAGGCCCGGCGCCTGGGTCTCGTGCATGAGGTGGTGGCCGCCGAGGCGCTGGACGCCAGGGTCGACGAGCTCGTCGCCGCCATCACGGCCAACGGCCCCGCCGCCGTGCGGGCCTGCAAGGCGCTGGTCAAGGACGTCGCCAGCCGGCCCATCACGCAGGAATTGCGTGATGACACGGCGCGGCGCATCGCCGACATCCGCGCCAGCGCCGAAGGCCGCGAAGGCGTGCAGAGTTTTCTCAACAAGGCCAAGCCCGGCTGGCTGGCCAGCTGACCCGCATGCCCGCCAGGCCAGCGATGCCCATCCTCCACTACAGCTTCCCGTTGACGCCACCGCGCGCGGCGCCCGCGCAGGAGCACGCCTACCCGGATTTCAGCCTCGAGCTGCCCAGCCGGTGGCGGCCGATCCCGACCGAGGAAGAGAACACGCTGAGTTTCCAGTCGGACGCCGACGGCGCCGTGATCATCATCTCGGCGGACTACTTCGACATCCCGGACGACCGCGCCGAGGCGCTGGCGCAGCAATGCCTCGACGCGCGCATCGAGGCCCATCGCCAGGCCGGCGAAGGACCAGTGACCGTGCTGCAGCAGGGCATCAGGCCGCACACATCGGGCCTCGGGCTGGAGATGTCCTACGCCGCCGAAACGGAGGGCGGGCCGGTGCATCTCTATCTCGGCTATGTGACCTCCCGCAAGGTGCTGAACTTCTCGATGGTCTGCCAGCCCGGCAAGGATGAGGCCGTGGCGCTTTTCAACGCCACGGTGCCCGGCTTCCGGCCGCGCCTGCCATGACCCGCCCCGCTGACCGCCGCTGCGCATGAAGCTCGACGCCGTCCAGTTGATCGCCCTCGCCGCCGCCCTGGGCTGGGCCAGCGGCCTGCGGCTGTACCTGACGGTGCTGCTCGTCGGCGTGGCCGGCCACTGGGGTTGGATCGCGCTGCCGCCGGGGCTGCAGGTGCTGGCGTCGCCGCTGGTGATGGCCTGCGCCGCCACGCTCGCGTTCGTCGAGTTCCTCGCCGACAAGATCCCGCTCGTCGACAGCGCCTGGGACGCGCTGCACACGCTGATCCGCATCCCCGCCGGCGCGGCGCTGGTGGCCGGCCTGTTCAGCGGCTGGGCCGGCGACCAGGGCCAGGCCTGGACGGTCGCCGCCGCCCTGGCGGGCGGTGGCCTTGCGGCTGCGGCGCACACCGCCAAGGCCAGCACGCGCGCGGCGGCCAACACGTCGCCTGAGCCGTTCTCCAACATCGGCCTGTCGCTGATCGGCGACGTGGCCGTGCCCACCATGCTGTGGCTGGCGTGGGCGCACCCGTTCATCTTCTTCCCGCTGCTGGCCCTGGCGTTGTTCGTCATGGCCGTGCTGACCTGGTTCTGCTTCAAGTTCGTGCGCGCCCTTGTGCGGCGCGTGCGCCGCCCCGCTTCCGCATGACTTCCCTTCAAGACCGCAGCCGCGCCGCCGTCTGGCACCCTTGCACGCAGATGGCCCGCCTGGCCGACGTGCCGCCGCTGGCCATCGCCCGCGGCGACGGACCCTGGCTGTTCGACACCGAAGGCCATCGCTACTTCGATGCCAACGCGTCGTGGTGGGTGAACCTGTTCGGCCACAGCGACAAGGCGCTGCACGACGCCATCAAGGCCCAGCTCGACACGCTGCCGCACGTGATGCTGGCCGGCTGCACGCACGAGCCGGCCGTGCGCCTGGCCGAGCGGCTGTCGGCGCTCACCGGCGGCGCGCTGGGCCACGCTTTCTTTGGCAGCGACGGCGCCAGCGCCGTCGAGATCGCGCTGAAGCAGAGCTTCCATTCATTCAAGAACCGCGGCCGGCCCGACAAGCGCGAGTTCGTCTGCCTGAAGAACAGCTATCACGGCGAGACGCTGGGTGCGCTCAGCGTCACCGACGTGCAGGTCTTCCGCGACGCGTACGACCCGTTGCTGATGCGGGCGCACATCGTCGCGTCGCCGGACGCGCGGCTGGGCAACGAGGCCGAGGCGCTGGCGGCGATGCGGACGCTACTCGCCGAGCGCCACGACCACATCGCTGCGGTCATCGTCGAGCCGCTGATCCAGGGCGCGGCCGGCATGGCCATGTATTCGCCGGGCTATCTGAAGGGCCTGCGCGAGCTGACGCGCGAGTTCGGCGTGCATCTCATCGCCGACGAGATCGCTGTGGGTTGCGGTCGCACCGGCACCTTCTTCGCCTGGGAGCAGACCGGCGCGGATTGGCCGGACTTCATCCTGCTGTCCAAGGGCATCACCGGCGGTACGCTGCCGCTGTCGCTGGTGCTGACGACGGACGACGTCTTTGCCGCTTTCTGGAGCGACGACGTCACGCGCGGCTTCCTGCATTCGCACTCCTACACCGGCAACCCGCTGGCCTGTGCGGCAGCGAATGCGGTGCTGGACCGCTTCGATGCCGGCCAGCTCGACGACAACCGCGCGCAGGCGGAACGCCTGACCCGCGCCTTCGCGCCGCTGGCCCCGCGCGTCGCGCACCTGCGCCAACGCGGCATGATCCTGGCCTTCGACGTGCCGCAAGCGCCACCGCGCTTCGCCGAGTCCTTCCACCTGAAGGCGCGGGAGCACGAACTGCTGATCCGCCCGATCGGATCGACCGTCTACCTGATGCCCCCCTACCTGATCGACGACACGACCGCGGCCTTCCTGGCCCAGGCCGTAACCGCGACGTTGAACGATGTCCTTGCTTGATCACCTGAGCGCCAAGCTCGCCGCCCTCGCCGCGCAGAGCCTGACGCGCACGCTGCGTACCGCCGACAACGGCACTGCGCCGCGCCAACGCATCAACGGCCGCCCGCTTTTGATGTTCTGCTCCAACGACTACCTCGGCCTGGCTGCCGAACCAGCGATTGCCGAAGCCATCGCCGAGGGCGCCCGCCTGTGGGGCGGCGGCTCCGGCGCGTCGCCTCTGGTCAGCGGCCACAGCGCGGCGCATGCCGCCGTCACCGACACGCTGGCGCGCTGGTACGCGCCGCACATCCCGCAGGCACGCGCCATCGGCTTCTGCACCGGCTACATGGCCAACCTCGCCGTCGTCACGGCGCTGGGCGATGAACACACCGAGATCTTCTCGGAGCAGCTCAACCATGCGTCGCTGATCGACGCGGCACGGCTGGCGAAAGCCAAGATCACCCGCTACGGCCATGCCGACGTGGCCGGCCTGCGCAAGCTGCTGGCAGCCAGCACCGCCAAGGTCAAGCTGATCGTGACGGACGCCGTCTTCAGCATGGACGGCGACCTCGCGCCGCTGCCGGCGCTTCTGGCGCTCGCGGAAGAGTTCGACGCCTGGCTCATCGTCGACGACGCCCATGGCTTCGGCGTGCTGGGCGAGCGCGGCCGGGGCTCGCTAGAGCACTTCAGCCTGAATAGCCAACGACTGATCCTCGTCGGCACGCTCGGCAAGGCCGCCGGCCTGTCGGGCGCCTTCGTCGCGGCCCACGCCACCGTCGTCGAGTACCTGCTGCAGTCCGCCCGCAACTTCATCTTCTCGACCGCCTCGCCGCCGGCCATCGAGCATGCGCTGCTGACGAGCTTCGAGCTGATCGACGGCCCGCTCGGCGCTGCCCGCCGCGCCAACCTCGTCGCGCTGCAATCGCGGCTGCGCGACGGCCTCATGGCGTTGATCGACCACCACCCGCGCCTCGGCTGGTCGTTGATCGACGCCGCCACGCCCATTCAGCCGCTCATCGTCGGCGGCAACGCCGAGGTCATGGCCCTGGCCGCCGCGCTGGAGAGCGCCGGCCTGCGCGTGCCCGGCATCCGCCCGCCCACCGTCGCCGCCGGCACGGCGCGGCTGCGCATCACGCTGTGCGGCACGCACACCGCCGCCGACGTCGATGAACTGCTGGCGGCGCTCGACCGCGCCGCCGCGGCGCAGGAGCTGGCCGCATGACCGCCCTGCGCAAAGGCTTCTTCATCACCGGCACCGACACCGAGATCGGCAAGACCGCCGTCACGGCCGGCCTGGCCCACGCCTTTGCGCTGGCCGGCCGGCGCGTCGCCGCGCTCAAGCCCGTCTCGGCCGGGCTGGACTTCATCGACGGCCACTGGCTCAACGACGACGTCGAGCGCCTGCGCGCCGCCGGCAACCTGGGCCTCACGTCGGCCGAGGTCGGCGCACTGCAGCTGCGCACGGCCTGCGCGCCGCACATCGCCGCGCGCATCGAGGACGAAACCATCGCCCGCGAGCCCGTGCTGCATGCGCTGCGCGCCGTCGCCTTCCGTGCCGACGTGACCCTGGTCGAAGGCGTCGGCGGCTTCCGCGTGCCGCTCAACGACCATTGGGACACCGCGGACCTCGCCGTCGACCTGGGCCTGCCCCTCATCCTCGTCGTCGGCCTGCGCCTGGGCTGCATCAACCATGCACTGCTGACAGCCGAGGCCGTGCGCGCCCGCGGCCTCACCTTGGCGGCCTGGGTGGCCAACACCGTGGACGAGCGTCAGGCCCATGTCACCGACAATCTGCAAGCTCTGCAGCGCGGCCTTGCCGCCCCCTGCCTCGGCCATGTGCCGCGCCTGGCCCACGCCGACCACGCCACGATGGCGCGCCATCTGTCGCTCGAACCCCTGCTTGAACACCTCCCCGTATGAACCAGATCCAGACCCTCACCCCGACCACCGACGCTGAACGCCGCCAGGCCAGGCCCTGGACCGTGGCCGAGATCGCGGCGCTGTTCGAGCTGCCGTTCAACGACCTGCTGTTCCGCGCCCAGCAGGTGCACCGCGAGCACTTCGATGCCAACGCGGTGCAGCTGTCGACGCTGCTGTCCATCAAGACCGGTGGCTGCGAGGAGGACTGCGCCTACTGCCCGCAGTCGGCGCACTTCGACACGGGGCTGAAGGCCGAGAAGCTGATCCCGCTGCAGGAGGTCATGGAAGCTGCCCGTGCGGCCAAGCTCAACGGCGCGACGCGCTTCTGCATGGGCGCCGCCTGGCGCAGCCCCAAGCCGCGCCACCTCGACGCCATCGGCGAGATGATTTCCGAAGTGAAGGCGCTGGGCCTGGAGACCTGCCTGACCGCCGGCATGCTGGAGGACGGCCAGGCCGAGCAGCTGAAGGCAGCCGGGCTGGACTACTACAACCACAACCTCGACACCGCGCCCGAGTTCTACGGCCAGATCATCACGACACGCACCTACCAGGACCGCCTGGACACGCTGGAGCGCGTGCGCCAGCAGGGCCTGAAGGTGTGCAGCGGCGGCATCGTCGGCATGGGCGAGACGCGCCGCCAGCGCGCCGGCCTGATCGCGCAGCTCGCCAACCTCGACCCGTATCCGGAGAGCGTGCCCATCAACAACCTCGTGCAGGTGGAAGGCACGCCGCTGGCCGGCGTGGCGCCGCTGGACCCGCTGGAGTTCATCCGCACCATCGCAGTCGCTCGCGTCACGATGCCGCGCGCCATGGTGCGCCTGTCCGCCGGACGCGAGGAGATGCCCGACACGATGCAGGCGCTTTGCTTCCTCGCCGGTGCCAACTCCATGTTCTACGGCGACAAGCTCCTGACGACGAGCAACCCGCAGGCCGAGAAGGACCGGGCGCTGCTGGAGCGGCTGGGGATGCGCTGCTCGACGGAGTCCGGCCTGGCGTCGGATGCGGCGGCCAAGGTTGAACTTTGCACACACTGACATGAAACACGCCCTGCTCTTGATCACCGTCTTCTCGCTGTCCGGCTGCGCCTTCGTCTACGACCAGGTGCAAGGTGTTGCACAGGCGAATTGCGCCAACCTCAGCGATGACCAGTCGCAGCGCGCCTGCGAGAAGCGCAATGCGCCGGCCTATGACGACTACGAGGCGCGCCGCAAGCGGCTGCAGGAAGGCAACAAGCCGGGCTGATCGCCCTCGCCTGCTGCTTCCGTCAGCGCCAGTGATCCTGGCCACGCCTGAACGACCCTGTAGATGGTTCACGAGACCGGAGACAAGAAGAGATGTTCAAGAAGATCCTGATCGCCAACCGGGGTGAGATCGCCTGTCGAGTGGCAGCAACCGCCAAGCGCCTCGGCATCCAGACCGTCGCCGTCTATTCCGACGCCGACCGCGACGCCCAGCATGTGCAGGCCTGCGACGAAGCCGTCCACATCGGCGGCCCGGCGCCGCGCGACTCCTACCTGCAGTGGCAGCGCATCCTCGATGCGGCCAAGGCCACAGGCGCGCAAGCCGTACATCCGGGCTACGGGTTCCTGAGCGAAAACGAGGCTTTCGCCCAGGCCTGCGCCGATGCCGGCCTCGTCTTCATCGGCCCGCCGCCCAGCGCCATCCTGGCCATGGGCCTGAAGGCGGAATCGAAGCGGCTGATGGAAGCGGCGGGTGTGCCGCTCGTCCCGGGCTATCACGGCGCCGACCAGGACCCCGCGCTGCTCAAGCGCGAGGCCGATCGCATCGGCTACCCGGTGCTGATCAAGGCCAGCGCCGGCGGCGGCGGCAAGGGCATGCGCGCGGTCTACAGCGCCGACGAATTCGACGCGGCGCTGGGCTCGTGCAAGCGTGAGGCCATCAACAGCTTCGGCGACGACGCGGTGCTGATCGAGCGCTATGTGCAGAAGCCACGCCACATCGAGATCCAGGTGTTCGGCGACGCGCACGGTGACTGCGTCTACCTGTTCGAGCGCGACTGCTCCGTGCAGCGCCGCCACCAGAAGGTGTTGGAGGAAGCGCCCGCGCCGGGCATGACGCCCGAGCGCCGCGCTCAGATGGGCGAGGCCGCCGTGGCCGCCGCGAAGGCGGTCGGCTACGTGGGCGCCGGCACGGTGGAGTTCATTGCCGAGCAGGACGGCCGCTTCTACTTCATGGAGATGAACACGCGGCTGCAGGTGGAGCACCCGGTGACGGAGGCGATCACCGGCCAGGACCTGGTGGAGTGGCAACTGCGCGTCGCGTCGGGTGAGCCACTTCCGCTGAAGCAATCCGAGCTGCGCATGCACGGCCACGCCATCGAGGCGCGTATCTGCGCTGAGAACCCGGACGCCGGCTTCCTGCCCGCCACCGGCCGCCTGGACGTGGCGCGCTGGCCCGCGCATGTCACCTTCGAGCGGGGCAGCGTTCGCATCGATGCCGGCGTGCGCGAGGGCGATGCGATCAGCCCCTATTACGACTCGATGATCGCCAAGCTCATCGTCTGGGGTGAGGATCGCGCGCAGGCGCTGTCCCGGCTGGACCTGGCGCTGCGCGACACGCACATCGTCGGCCTGCAGACCAACGTGGCCTTCCTGCGCCGCTGCGCTGCCACGGCCTCGTTCTCGAGCGCAGACCTCGACACGGGGTTGATCGAACGTGAGCGCGCTGTGCTGTTCGACCAGCCCGGCCTGCCGCTGCGCATCAGCGCTGCCGCGGTCGTCGCCCACACGCTGGCCGTCGAAGGCACGACGCAGGGCAGCGACCCATGGAGCGCCCGCGACGGCTGGCGCATGTCCGGCTCGGCCACGCGCCGCTTCGACCTCGAAGCAGCGGGCACACACCACACGGTGCTGCTGTCGCGCCACCACCGTGGCGGCATGACGCTGACGGTCGAGGGCGAGGCCGTCGAGTTCGCGGTGCAGTCCGCCGACGCCGAGACGCATGAGCTCTTCCTGGGTACCGAGCGCGTCCGCGTGAAGACCTACGCCCAAGGCGAGCGCGTCGCCGTCTTCAGCGCGGAAGGCTCGGCCGTGCTGACCGAGGTCGACCTCATCGCCCACGCCGGCGACGGTCCCGCCGAGGGTGGGCGCCTGACCGCGCCCATGCCCGGCAAGCTCATCGCTTTCCTCGCCCAGGCCGGCGACAGCGTCACCAAGGGCCAGCCGCTGGCCGTCATGGAGGCGATGAAGATGGAGCACACCATCTCGTCGCCACGCGATGGCACCGTGGCCGAACTGCTGTTCGCGGTGGGCGACCAGATCGGTGACGGGGCGGAGCTCCTCAAGCTGGAGGCTTGAACCATGGCGCTGCCCTCTCACGTCAAGATCCTCGACGTCGGCCCGCGCGACGGGCTGCAGAACGAGAAGGACAACGTCTCCACGGCGCACAAGGCGCAGCTGGTGGCGAAGCTGCAGGACGCCGGCCTGAAAGAGATCGAGGTCACCAGCTTCGTCAGCCCGAAGTGGGTGCCGCAGATGGGCGACAACACAGCCGTCATGGCGGCGATCGCGCGGCGTGCCGATGTGAGGTATTCGGTGCTGGTGCCCAACCTGAAGGGCCTGGAGCCGGCGCTGGCATCGAACCCAGACGAGATCCTCGTCTTCACGGCGGCCAGCGAAGCCTTCACGCAGAAGAACATCAACTGCTCCATCGCCGAGAGCCTGGAGCGGTTCGCGTCCGTCATCGAGGGCGCGCATGCGGCGGGGGTGAAGGTGCGCGCGGCGCTGTCATGCGCGCTGGGCTGCCCGTATGAAGGCGAGATCACCGCAGACCAGGTCGAGGCGGTCGTGAAGCCGCTGCGCGCGCTGGGCGTGGACGCCATCGACATTGCCGACACCATCGGCGTCGGCACGCCGCGCAAGGTGCAGGCGGCGATGGAGCGGGCGCTGAAGCATTTCCCGCTGGCCGAGGTGTCGGGCCACTTCCACGACACCTACGGCCAGGCGCTGACGAACATCTACGCCAGCATGGAGTTGGGCATGCACAGCTTCCACGCCAGCGTCGCGGGCCTGGGCGGCTGCCCGTATGCCAAGGGCGCGACGGGCAACGTGGCGACGGAGGACGTGGTGTTCATGCTGAACGGCCTCGGCATCGCGACCGGCATCGACCTGGACAAGCTGGTGGATGCCGGCGCGTTCATCTCCCACGTGCTGGGCCGCCCGCCGGTGTCGCGCGTGGCGCGGGCGGTGCTGGCCAAGCGGGCCGCCTAGCCGGGTTTACCGCCGCGGCGGCCAGAAACAAACGCAACACGCGGCGGGCGCGGCCGAAGCGGGCCTGCAACGCGGGCTGGCGACAGTGCGGGACCGACACCCGACTCCGCCATGAACGCCAGCAGCGAGCCCGAGAACACCCGCGCGCCCCACGACCCTGCCGACGACCCGCCGCTGGCGCTGAACAGCGACTTCGGGGCGCTGCAGGGCGAAGCGCTGCTGTTGGTGGAGCGCCGCTACACCGACCGCGGCCTGGCCGTCACGCGCGAGCGCTTCAGCAGCCGCCAGCAGGACGGCGACGTCGTCTGCACGGCGCGCGACGCCGGCAAGGTCGTCGGCACGCTGACGGCGCGCTTCGACGGTGCCGGCGGCCTGCGCGCCGACCTGCTGTTCAGCGCCGAGCTCGCCGCGTGGCGGGCCGCCGGCGTCCGGCTCTGCGAGTTCGGCAGCCTGGCGGTGGACCGGCACGCCGCCGACCCCAAGCGCCTGCTCGCGCAGCTGTTCCACCTCGCCTACCTGCACGCGCACCGGCGCGCGGGTTGCGAGCGCGGCGTCATCGAGGTCAATCCACGCCACGTCGCCTTCTACCGCCGCCTGCTGGGCTGGCTGCCGTACACGACGGCGCGCCACAACCCGCGCGTGAACGCACCGGCCGTGCTGATGAGCTTCGACTTCGCCACCGTACGCGAGCAGATCGCCCGGTGGGGCGGCCGCCCCACGCTGCTGGCGCAGGCGCGCTGCCTGTACCCGCTGGCCTGGGATCCGGCGACCGAAGCCGCGCTGCTGGCGAAGATGGGTTGAGCGGCCTCCGCGCGCCTCAGCCGAGCCGGTCCAGCGCGTTCTCGAGCTGGCCGCGCTCGTGGTCGCCCAGACCGCGGCCGGCGCGGCGCACGCGTTCGACGAGACCCGCGTCGGCCGGCTTGGCCTGGGCCATCTTGTCCACCACGCGCAGCAGCAGTTGCTGGCGCTCGAAGCCGGCCTCCATGCCTTCGGCGCTGGCGAGCACGCGCTCCAGGCCCGCTCCGCCCAGCCGGGGCTGGTCGAGCAGCTGATTCAGCGCCTCGCGCTTCTCGAAGCCGCCGCCGATGCTGCCGGCCACGCGCGCATAGGCGTCCACCAGTTCGGCCTCGTCGCCCTGCAGCCGGCGTGCGATGGCGCCGAGCGCCTCGCGCTTCTCGAAGTCGCCTTGCAGCCGGCCGGCGGCCTGCAACGCGGCGGCGAGCACGGCGGGCTGCGGCGTGGCGTCGACCTGGGTCTCCAGCGCCGAGCGGAGTTCGAAGTCGCCGCCGATCCGGCCAACGGCCTGCGACCAGGCGGCCAGCACCGCCGGGCTGGTGAGCAGCCGCGGCGCGAGGCTGCCCAGCGCCTCACGCCGCTCGAAGTCGCCGTCGATGTCACCGGCCACCTTCAACCAGGCCAGCTGCTGCGGCTCGGCCAGCGACAGCCGCGCGACGGCGGTCAGCGTCTCACGGCGCTCGAACGCACCGCCCAGACCGGCGGATGCCGCAATGAGGCGGTCCTGCGCCGCGGCAGGCAGCGCCGTGTCGAGCTTGAGCGCGGCCTCGATGCGGCGGCGGCGCACGAAGTCGTCGCCGGGGCGCTCGGCATCGGCCAGCACCGCCTCCAGGCCGCCCTTGGCGAACAGCCGCCTGGCGCGCACGAGCGGGTCGGTCATCGTCTCGGCCATGCGCTGCACGGCCTGGGTCCACCACCGGCGGCCGGCCTCGTCCACGGGCTGGCTGCTGCGGCCGACCTTGTAGGCGCGCTCGATGCGGCCCTCACCCATCGACGTCAACACCATCTCGCGCGTCAGCCCGCCCTCGCGCTACCGCACGGTCAGCGTGCCGGTCAGCGTCTGCACGTCGTCCTCGGCGTCGTTGAGGCCGACCTTGCCGTCCAGCGTCACCGAGAAGCTGCCGCCGGGGTAGCGGCTGACCATGCGCGTGCCGCCCGTGGAGACGGCCAGGCCGCCGAGGTCGAAACGCTCCAGCAGCTCGCGGCCGTCGGTGTGGCTGACGACGACGGCCGGCAGCGCGACGAGCACGGCCAGCATGCCGGCGGCCAGGCCCCAGCGCACGCCGCGACGTTCACGCGGAGCCTCTTCACCGTCGGGCCCGAGCAGGCGGCGCACGCGGGCGAACAGCGGCGAGCCCGCGCTGGCGGCACCGCAAGCCAGCGCCGGGCCGTGTTGGCCGCCCTGGACCTTCAGCGCTTCGGCGCAACGCAGCAGGCTCTGCGCCAGCGCCAGGCGCTGGCCCGAGGGCGCGGCGGCCGCGCTGTCGCAGGCCAGTTCGGCCAGCAGGTCCAGCCGCTGCAGGGCGATGCGGTTGAGCACCTGGGGCCACAGCAGGGCGCGCAGCACCGCCGCGAACAGGCGCCACGCGGGTCGCGCCGGCGCAGGTGGGCCAACTCGTGGCCCAACACGGCGCGTGCCTCGTCGTCGGGCAGGTCCAGGCACCAGGCCGGCTGGCACAGCACCCGGCCTGGCGCCAGCAGAGGGCTGGCCCAGCCGGCGCGCGCATGGCGCAGCGCCGGCAGCGGCACGCGGATGTCCGCGGCCAGATGGGCGGCCAGGGCTTGCCAGCGGGCGTCCGCCAGCACGGGCAGCCGGCCCACCATGCGCCGCAGCCACGCCCACTGCAGCGCCAGGCCGGCCAGCAACAGCACGCCGCCCACCAACCACAGCGCGACAAAGCCGACCGCCGCATCATGCGCCCCCGGCGCCATGCCGGCCATCAGCGGCGAGGCCCCGAGCTGGGCGACCGGCCGCGCCGCCGCGGCAGCGGCGACGACGATGGGCCGCAGATCCGCCAGCGCGGTGGCAGGCTGCTGAGCAACGACCTGGGCCGATGCGGCGCTGGTCGGTACCGTGGCAGTGGGCAGGGCCGGCAGCAGCGGCAGGCTCGCGCTCACCAACCCGCCCAGCAGCGCCAGCCGCCACAGCGTCTCCTGCGTGCCCGTGGCCAGCCGCGCCAGCCAGCCGGCACGCTCGGCCGCCCACAGGCCGCCGATCAACAGGCTGCTGTGCAGCAGATAGCTGCACAGCCAGGTCAGCAACACGTCGGTCATCGGGTCTCTCCCTTGCGTTGTTTCAGCAGCGCCTGCAGTTCGGCCAGCTCCTTGGCGTCCACGCCCCGCGCATCCAGCAGGTGGCTGACGAGGGCACTGGCGCGGCCGGCAAACAGGCTGTCGACGAGGCTGCCCACCATGGAACGCTGCACGTCGGCCTGCGTGACCAAGGGCCGGTAAAGCAGCGCCCGGCCCTCGCGCCGGCTGCCCAGAAGGCCGCGCTTCTCCAGTCGCGTCAGCAACGTCGCCACCGTCGTGTGGGCCAGGTCACGCTCGCTGCGCAGCGCCTCGGCCACCTCGGCCGTGCTGGCCTCGCCGCGCGCCCACAGCACGCGCATCAGGCTCAATTGCAGGTCGCTCAGCGACACGTCGCCGCTGCCGGTTTCATCGTCCATGAGGCTCTTCTACAGTTGTCGTACTACAAACGTAGTTGAGCCTCGCGCAGGCCCGCAAGTGGCTTTCGGCAGGGGTCAGGCCGCCCAGCGCGCGCGGGCTGCCGCCGTTAAGCCGAAGCGCACGTCGCGGTCTGCGCTGTCGTCGGCCACCATCACGATGGCTTCCCCATAGCGCAGTTCGCTGTGGGCCACGCCGCCGTCCGGGCCGTCGACGACGATCTGCACCGTGAACCCGAAGGCGCGCTGGTACCAGGCGATGGCTTCGCGCGCGTCGTCGCAGTACAGCGCCGTGGTCATACGCAGCCAGCCGGGTGGGGCGGGATTGGCGAAACCTTCGGTTTTCATCGCGGTCTGCGCAAGGCGTGAATGCGGTTCAATCCTCGCATTGCCACTCATGCGCAGCCATCACCATGAAACAACTTGCCGCCTGCGCCCTCGCGCTGCTCGCTGCCGTCACGGTCCATGCGCAGGAGGCGCCTGCCGCCTACGACGCCGCCAAGGCGCAGGCCTGGGGCGCCAACGATCAGGGCCTGCGCTCCTATGTCTTCGTGCTGCTGAAGACAGGGCCCAAGCGCATGCCCGACGGCCCGGCGCGCAATGAGATGTTCCAGGGTCATTTCGCCAACATGACGCGCCTGGCCAAGCAGGGCCTGCTGGTCTACGCGGGCCCGCTGGACGGCAAGGAAGGCCTGCGTGGCATCTTCATCCTCGCGACGGCGGACATGGACGCCGCGCGCAAGGCGGTGGACACCGACCCCGTCATCGTCAACGGCGAGATGGTGGCCGAGTTGCACAAGCACTTCGGCTCGGCCGCGCTGCTGGCGGTGAACGAGTGGCATCCGAAGTTGATCAAACCCAAGCCCTGACGAGGCACCCAGGGAAGCCCTAACCCGCAGTGACGGGGGCGCTCGCCGGAAAGCGTTGGCGAGCCGCTAAGCTGCCGCCCGTTTCCACGGGAGTTTCCAACATGATCCTGGGCATTGACCTGGGCACGACGCACAGCGCGGCGGCCGTGTTTCGCGACGGCACGCCGGTGCTGATCCCCAATGCCCATGGGGATTTTCTGACGCCGTCCGCCGTCAGCCTGGACGAACAGGGTCACACGCTGGTGGGCCTCGCCGCACGCGAGCGCGCCGGCTTGCATGCCCAGTCCACCGCGCTGGCTTTCAAGCGTTGGATGGGCAGCGACAAGCGCATCGGCCTGCGCACCGGCAACCATGAAAAATCGCTGCGGGCCGAGGAGCTGTCGGCGCTGGTGTTGCAGACCCTCAAGGCCGATGCCGAGGCCTTTCTCGGCGAGCCGGTCACCGAGGCCGTCATCACCGTGCCGGCTTACTTCAACGAAGCCCAGCGCCGCGCCACGCGGACTGCGGGCGAGATCGCCGGGCTGAAGGTGGAACGCCTGCTCAACGAGCCGACGGCGGCCGGCCTCGCCTACGGCCTGCAAGAGCGCCCCGAGCACAGCAGCTTCCTGGTGTTCGACCTGGGTGGTGGCACCTTCGACGTGTCGGTGCTGGCGTATTTCGATGGCGTCGTCGAGGTGCGCGCCAGCGCCGGCGACACGCGGCTGGGTGGCGAGGACTTCAGCCGGGCCATTGCGCAGATCTTCGCCAGGCAGTGCGAGTCTTTGAACGCCGAGGAGCGCCAGGCCTGGTTCGAGGGCGAGACCTGGTGGCGCTTGGCCGAGCAGGCCAAGCGCGACCTCGGCGAGCGCGACAGCGCCGACATCAGCACCGTCTGGCGCGAGCGAACGCTGGCCGCCTCGCTGAGCCGCGCCGACTTCGAGGCTGCGTCACAAGAGCTGC
>Ga0307411_10000443_pt1 | contig 14185 bp, 10 predicted proteins | sample DK1Ometagenome_2_FD_203712 | JGI IMG/M metagenome (GOLD analysis project Ga0307411, IMG submission 203712) | Maize rhizosphere microbial communities from greenhouse at UC Davis, California, United States - DK15-O-1 | ecosystem: Host-associated > Plants > Roots > Rhizosphere > Soil | place: USA...
TGCCTGCGCGAGGCCACGTTCCCCGCCGGCGGACGCAGCACGGCGCCCGCGCCCCAGGCATAGACGCGTCGGCACGGGTGCGCGCCACCTGAAGCGTCACAGAGTGAAACCGTACCCGCCTGTTGCAGGGATTGACAACAGAATGCGCCGGCCGCAGCCGCGGCGCTTTCTTTCAACCCCGACCCAGGCTGTCCACCGTGATCGACTTCGACATTGACGCGCTCCTTGCGCCCGCCGGTAACCGCAGGCAATGGATGCAGCGCGCCTTCCTGACCGGTGGTGCCGCCCTGGGCATGGCCGGTTGCGGCGGCGGCAGCAGCGGCACGGTTTCGGGCGCGGACGCGGCGGCAGCCGGCAGCGATGGTGCCGCTGTGTTGCCGGGCACCGCGGCGAGCGCGGCAGGCGCGACCGGCGAGGCCACCGTCGCGACAGCGGTCACCGCTGCGGGCACCGCGCGCACCTTCGTCCACCCCGGCCTGCTGCACACCGAGGCCGACTTCACGCGCATGCGTGCCCAGCTCGGCGCCGGTCGCGAGCCCTGGGTTGGTGGCTACCGTGCGCTGACCTCCAGCGGTCGTGCCCAGCTGGGGCGCGACCCGCAGCCGCTGGCCACCGTGGTGCGCGGCGGCGAGGGCGAGAACTTCCGCGCGATGGTCGAGGATGTCCAGCGCGCCTACCAGATGGCGCTGCGCTGGAAGGTCTCCGGCGACAAGGCCTATGCCGACCAGGCGGTGCGCTACGTCAATGCCTGGGTGTCGACGATGACGACGCTGACCGGCAACAACGACCACTACCTCGCCGCCGGCATCTATGGCTACCAGTGGGCCAACGCGGCGGAGATCCTGCGCACCTACCCCGGCTGGAGCGCCACCGACGTCGCCGCCTGCCAGCAATGGCTCGTGACCCACTTCTACCCGCTGACCAGCACCTTCCTGAAGACGCACGCCGGCTCCAACGTCACCAACCACTGGGCCAACTGGGACCTGGTCTGCTTGGTCGGCATGCTGTCCATCGGCGTGTTCAGCGACCGGGCCGACGTCTACCAGGAGGCGATCAGCTATTTCAACAACGGCCGCGGCAACGGCGCGTTGCAGCACATCGTCTACGCCCGCCACCCGGGCCACATGGGGCAATGGCAGGAGAGCGGCCGCGACCAGGGCCATGCGACGCTGAGCCTGGGCATGGCGGGCTACCTGTGCGAGATGGCCTGGAACCAGGGCGACGACCTGTACGGCATGGACGACAACCGCCTGCTGGCCGGTGCCGAGTACGTTGCCAAGTCGCAGCTGCGCGACGCCGCGGGGGCGTTTTACACGCTGCCGTTCTACATCTACAGCAACCGGCAGGGCACGCGGACGGCGGTGTCCGATGGCGGGCGACCGAACTACCGCCCCTGCTGGGAGGCGATCTACAACCACTACGTCAAGCGCCAGGGCCTCGCGGCGCCGTGGGTCAGCGCGCTCGCTGCACAGCTCAGGCCGGAGGGCAACACCTGGCTCGGCGACGACCTCAGCTTCGGCACGCTGACCTATTCGCGCGATGCCGAGGTGTCGCGCGCAGCGCCGAGCGGCGTGCAGGCCATCGTGCGTGGTGGCGCGGCGCAGCTGTCGTGGTGGGGCAGCGCGGACGCCGCGGCGCATGCGGTCGTGCGCGCCGCCGCGGGTTCCAGTGGCTACACGGAACTCGGCCGCGTGAAAGCGGGCGAGCTGAACACCTGGACGGACGCGTCGGTGACCCGCGGCCGCTGGCAGTACCAGATCCGCGCGCTGGACAGCGCCGGCGCGGTGCTGGCGACGTCCGCCACCGCGGCCGTCGACCTCGATGTGCCGCTGCTGCTGAACCTGCCGCTGGACGAGGGCCAGGGCACGGCGGCGCGCGACGCCAGCGGCCGCGCGCCGGACAGCGCGCTCAAGGGCGGTGCCTCCTGGGGCGCAGGCCGCCAGGCCAACCGCCAGGCGTTGGCGCTGGACGGCAAGTCCGGCCACCTGGAGATGCCGGTGGGGCTGCTGGCCGGCGTGGGCGACGTGACGCTGTCCGCCTGGGTGTGGTGGAACGGCATCGGCAACGGCAACACCCGCGTGTTCGATTTCGGCTCCACCGACATCACCTACCTGGCCCTGCTGCTGAGCCGCGACACGATGCGGGTCAGCGTGACCAACACCAGCTACTTCGGCGAGCAGACCGTCTCGACCGGTGCATTGGCGCAGGGGCGCTGGGTGCACCTGGCCGTCACACTGCGCGACCGGACGTGCACGCTCTACGTCGACGGCGCGGCGGCGGCCGCCATCGAGACGATGGACCTGGCGCCCTATCAGCTGGGCAGCACGCCGCGCAACTGGCTGGGCCGGGCGCAGTACGGGGCCGATCCGTATTTCAATGGCCGGCTGCAGGACTTCCGCGTCCACGGCGGGGCGCTGAGCGCGACCGCCATCCAGGCGCTGGCCAGAGGCTGAGCGGCGCCGGCTAGCGGCTAACGGCTAACGGCTAACGGCTAACGGCTAACGGCTAACGCTACCGGCGGCCGGTTTGGCGCTGCTCGCGCGCCGTCGCAAGCGCGCTGTCCAGTGCGTCCATCAGCAGTGCCGCATTCAGCGGCTTGGTCAGGTAGCGGAAGAAGCCGGCCGCCAGGCCCGAGGCGGCGGCGTCAGGCATCGCATTCGCCGTCAGCGCGATGACGGGAATGTGCGCCGTGCGCGGGTCCTGCTTCAGGATGGACTGGGCCTCGCGGCCGCTCATGTTCGGCATGTTGTTGTCCATCAGGATGACGTCGGGCTGCTCGGCCAGCGCCAGGTTGACGCCGGCACGGCCGTCGTTCGCCGACAGCAGGCGCACGTCGCTGCGCGTCCTCAGCAGCTCCTGGACGAGCCGCAGGCTGGCCGGGTTGTCCTCGACGTAGAGCACTGTCGCGGGCGGTTCGCCCCGGCGCGGCGACGCCAGCTCCGTGAGCGCGCCCCAGTCGGTCTCGGCACGCGGCAGCGCCGGCAGATCGCTGGCCTGCAGCTCCACCCAGAAGACGCTGCCCTGGCCCGGCGTGCTTTGCACGCCGATGCGGCCGCTCATCAACTCGACGAGGCGCTGCGTGACGACGAGGCCGATGCCCGTGCCCTGCTCGGGGCCGCCCTCCTGGCCGAGGCGGTTGAAGGGCTGGAACAGCGCCTCGAGCTGCTCGGGCTGCAGCCCCTGGCCCGTGTCCCGCACGTTGATGCGCACCTGCTTCTCGCCGACGCTGCAGCCCACCTCCACCGACCCGCCCGGGCGGTTGTACTTGATCGCATTGCTGACGAGGTTGAGCACCACCTGCTTGAGGCGCATGCGGTCGGCCAGCACGGCGTGGTGGCAGCCGGGCTCGAAGTGCACCGTGATGCCGCGCTGCGAAGCCAGCGGGCCGATCATCTTGCGGCATTCGGCCAGCACGTCGTCCAGCAGCACCGGCTCCAGCGACAGCTCGACGTGGCCGCTCTCGATGCGCGCCAGGTTCAGGATCTCGTTGATCAGCGTCAGCAGATGCTTGCCGGCGCCGACGATGTGCTCGACGAACTCGCGCCGCCGCTCGGGCTTGGCGTCGCCGACGTCGGTGCCCAGCAACTGGCCGAAGCCGATGATGGCGTTCAGCGGCGTGCGCAGCTCATGGCTCATGCTGGACAGGAACTCCGACTTCGCGCGGTTGGCCTTCTCGGCCACCTCGGTCGCGCGCTTGAGCTCGTCGTTGGAAGCCTCCAGCTGCGCCGTGCGCTCGCGCACGCGTGCTTCCAGCTCTTCGTTCAGGCGCAGCACCTCGTGCGAGCGGCGCTCGATCTCGCCCAGCATGCCGTTGAAGGACTCCGCCAGCACGCCGACCTCGTCGTCGGTCATCTTGGGCGCACGGCGCGAGTAGTCCTGGCGCTGCATGACATCGCGCGCCACGTCGCTGATCCCGAGGATGGGCTGCACGACCGCCCGCTGCAGCCGCATCGACAGCAGCAGCGCGATGCCCAGGGCCGCGACGGCGACGGCGGCGGCAATGCCGAGATAGGTCAGCACGCGGTCGTAGAGCGCGTACTCGGCGCGCAGGTGCACGCTGCCTATCGTGCGCCCGTCCTGGCGTATCGGCTGCACGACGACGAGGTCGCCGCCGGTCTGGCGCACGCCGGCCGCTTCGGCGCGCGCCGGCAGCGCGGCATCCACGCCGGTCGCGGCATAGGAGGCGAAGCGGTCGCCGTCGGCCCCGTAGACGGCCGCAGCCTTGATGCGCGGCTGCAACCGCAGCAGCGCGAGGTTCTCGCTGGCCACCTTGTGGTCGTCGAATTCCAGCGCCGGCGCGGTCGATCGGCCCAGCAGCTCGGCCTGGGCCTTGAGGTCCGCGACCCAGCCCTCGTGATACGCCCTGAGGTCATAAGCCACCATCGCGCTCAGGGCCACGAGCAGGGCCACCAGGGACGTCAGCATGGTGACGCCCAGGAGCCTGCGTTGGAGCGAGAGCCTGAACATGCTATGACCTGCCTTCAACCCGGCGTGCCACGCCGAGCAGGCGTACGCTGATCTTGAGGCCGCTTTGTGAGATCGCCGGTAACAGGATGTCGAAGCGCACCTTGTCCTCGACCACCACGAAATTGATCATCCCGGTGCCGTTGCCGGCGTCGAGCTCGGTGATGGTCAGCACCGGCCGGCCCTGCACGGCCGCGAGCACCTCGGCCGCCTGGGCCGACATCGCCCGCGAGACGAAGACGATGTGCATCCCCGTCGGCGCCTCGCCGCGCGCGAGCTTGCGCACCTCGACCTGCCGCCCGGCCACGGAGGTCGCGGCCGCCGTGCGGTGGAACTCCTCCAGCACCGCGCCGCTGGCGAGTACGCCGATGCGGAACGGCTCGCCGGCCGCGCCGAGCGCCTGCGGCGGCCAGTCGACATAGTTGCCGAACTTGCAGACGAAGGCCGCCTTGACCTGGTACTCGACGCCCGCGCCATCGTCCGCGGCCGCAGCCGCGCCCGTTGCGGTGCCCAGGGCCGCAAGCAGCAACCGGCGACGGTCGAGCAGGGGCGCGGCCATCAGTTGAAACGCAGTCGCAGCTGCAGCGTCACGTTGCGGCCGATCTGCTGGCGCGTCTCGATCTCCGTGAACTCGCCGTGGCCGCGGTCGAGCAGGTTTTGTGCGGTCAGCGCAATCTCGGCGTCAGGCGTCAGGCGCGTGCCCAGCCGCAGGTCCAGCACCGTGTAGGCCGGTACGGCCGGCGTGTTCAGGGCCGCCACGTGGCGCAGCAGCAGGTCCAGTTCGGCATCGCGCGGCAGGTTGAAGGCGGCGCGCAGCTGCCACAGGCGGCGCGGCATGGCGCCTTCCGCCACGGCGACCGAGTCCGCCGTGTCGCGGCTGCCCGGCTTGAGCGCCAGGCGCGGCTGCAGCAGCGTCAGCCCGCCGTGCAGGCGCAGCCACGGCGTGGCCTGCAGGCTCGCCCAGCTCTCGATGCCGTTGACGCGGCCGCGCATGCCGTTGCCGAAATAGACCTGCGTGTCGCTGGGCGCCAGCTCCTGCGTGTGCAGGTGGTCGTAGCGCCCCTGGAAGGCGGTGGCCGACAGCGTCAGCGCCTGCAGCGGCTGGCCGCGGTAGCCCAGCTCCAGCACGTTGGCCGTCTCGGCGCGGAAATCCGTGTTGCCATACAGGATGAAGGGCGGCTGGGCCGGGATGTAGATGTCGCGGTCCAGCCGCGACGGCGCCCGCACCGTGCGCGCGGCCGAGGCCCACCACAGGTGCCCGGGCGCCGGCTGCCAGGCCAGTCGCACGTTGGGCAGCACCTCGTTGCCCGTGTAGTCGTTGCGTTCCAGGCGGGCGCCCAGCGTCAGGCGCAGGGCCTCGGCGAGCTGGATCTCGTCCTGCGCAAACACGCTGGTCCAGCGCTGGCTCAGCCGCTCCGGCAGGAAGGCGAACTCCGGCGCGCCATGGCCGACGCGGTCCTGCGAGCGGCGGTGGTTGAAGCCCAGCACGACGGTGTGGGCGGGCGTGGGCCGCAGCCGGTACTGCACCTCCAGGTCGGCAATGGTCAACGTCTCGTCGAAGGTGGGTGGCGTGATGCGCGTCGTGCGGTCCAGGTAGCCCTGCACGCTCAGTTCGCCGTTCGCAAGCGGCCGCTCCCAGCGCGCCAGCAGGTTGGCGCCCGACAGGCGGATGGTGTCCAGCGCGAAGTTGACGCCGTCGATGTGGATGCTGCCCGGCAGCGGCTGGCCATGGTTGCCGCGGTAGGCGTTGCCGAGCAGCGTGACGCGCTCGTCGGCGCGCCCCCAGTCGGCGCGGAAGCCGCCTTGCACCAGGTGGCCGGCATCGTCCACCGGGGTGCCGGCGGCGGTTTCGGAGTGGCGCTGGTCGGAGCGCTTGATATACAGGCGCAGGTCGCCGCCGTCGGGGTCGTCCCCGAGCTTGAGGCCGTGGCGCACCAGCGCGCTGCGCTCGCGGTTGCCGGCGGCCACCGAGACGAGGCTGCCACGGGTGCTGCCGGCGCTGCGCGTGATGATGTTGATGACGCCGTTGACGGCGTTGACACCCCACAGCGTGCTGCCGGGGCCGCTGGCGACCTCGATGCGTTCCACGTCTTCCAGCGCCACGTCCTGCGCGTCCCAGAACACGCCGGCGAACAGCGGCGTGTAGACCGAGCGCCCGTCGATCAGCACGAGCAGCTTGTTCGCCGATCCGGCGTTGAAGCCGCGCGCGCTGATGCCGTAGCCGCTGCCGTAGACCTGGGCCACGTGCAGGTTAGGCGCCAGCCGCAGCACCTCGGGCAGGCGGGTGAAACCGCTGCGACGGATGTCGTCGGCGGAGATGACGAAGAGGGACGCCGGCACGTCGGCCAGCGATTGCTCGCGCTTGGCCGCCGAGGTGATGACCACGTGGCTCAGCTCCTCGAGGCTGAAATCGACGAAGTTGGGCTTCGCCGCCGCTGGCGGTGCCGACAACTGGAACGTCAGCGCCGCGGCTGCGACGCAGCATGACCGGTGCGGAGACAGACGACCCATGCAACCTCCCGCGACTGTCCGTGTGGTTGGCACGATAGCTCAGCGGCTGGACACCAGCAACGCGACGCCGTGCACCGTGGCGTCAGATCGTGCACGGAAAAAGCCGTGCGATGTCGGCGCGCCGTCCTACGCGGCGTCGCGCCGGCAACTCACAGGCCCGCCCGGGGGCGGCGGCCAAAGTTCCAATATGGACTTCGAGCGGAGACGCACCATGTTGTCAACGGACTGCCGGTCCCGGCCCGCGCTGGAGCCGTCAAAGGCGACCGATGTGCTGATCTGTGTGATCGGCACGGGCGAGGTGATGAGCCAATGGGAGGCCGCGCTGGACGTGCTGCAAGGCGACGAGGTCAGCCTGATGAACTGGCGCCTGGACGATGACCTCGGCGAACCGCCGCCCGCGGCGGACTGGGCCGACGGGCTCGTCGTGCTGAACTCCGATGTCTGGGCCGCGCCCACCGGCTGCGCCCGCCTGCAGGCCTTGCTGAAGATGGCATGGCGCTGCGGCCGCACCATCGCCCTGTGCGGCGACGCGGTGAACTCGCTGAGCGCGCTGGGCTTCGCCACCGACGTGCCGGCCGAGGCCGAAGGCCTGTTCCTGTGCCCCGACGGCCCTTGCCGCGAGACGCTGACGGAGTTCCTCGACGCCGTCCAGGAGCAGCCGCACCGGCGCCGGTGATCTGTTGACCCCTCGCCCAAGCATGCCGTGCTGAACGCCGGCGAGCCTGGTCGGTCCCCCGAGGGGACGGCGATGCTTGCGCGTTGAGCCGCAAGCACATCGCCAGACGGGCCGGCTTGGGGCGGCCCGGCGCTTGGCCCCAATTTAACGGCCCTGACGCGGGGTCAGGCGGCAATCCACGGGAGGCACGTCTTCGCCGGGGTCGATGAAGGCCAGCAGCGCCGCGGGCGGGGACAGCGAACCCAGCGCCAGCGCCGCGACCGCGCGGCCACCGAGGCGCTTGCCTTCCAGTGCCACGCGCGGCTCGGCCAGCGTGCCCTGCACGCGCACCGGCGCGCGCAGCGTCAGCGGCGAGAAGTCCTTGGGTTGGGCGACCAGGCGCAGGTCCATCGTCTCGTCCTTCAGGCTGATGCGGCCGTCCAGGTCGATGCGGCTGTCGCGGTTGTCCATCAGCGCGGTGCGCGGCCTCAGCGTGCCGGTGGCGAAGCGGCCATCCAGGCGGGCGCAGTTCAGCGGCAGTTTCTGGTCGCCGCGCAGCAGCAGGCCCAGGCCCTGGGCGATGTCCAGGCCCATCGCCTCGGTCAGCAGGTGGGAGACGCTGCCGTTCTCCAGGCGCAGCTGCACCGGCCCGCTGAGGCTGCCCAGCAGTTCGGCGACGCTGCGGCCACGGCCCTGCACGTCGAGCTGCGCCTTCAGCCGGCCCGTCACCGGGTCGCTGGCCAGGGGCTTCGTGTCGAACTTCAGCCAGCGCTCGATGGCCAGGCCGTGAGCGTCCAACCGGGCCTGCCACAGCGGCGGCGCGGTGCGCGGGTCCAGCCGCGCCGAGCCAGAAATCTCGCCGCCGGCCACGCCGGCATTCAGGTGATTGAGCGTCAGCACGCCGTTGTCCAGCACCAGGCTGGCGTTGACGGGCGCGAGCGGCTCGAGCTTGGCGGTGCCGAGGTCGAGCTGGCTCAGCGCGACGGCGACGCGGGCGTCCATCGCCTGCAGCGACGGCAGATCCAGCGGCCGGTCGGGCAGCACGCGGCCGGGGCGGCTGGGCGGCGCATCGGCGCCGACGGCCGGGCCCAGGTCCGCCAGCCGTAGCGGCCCGCCGCGCAGCAGGCCACTGAGCATGGAGCGTTTGGCGCGCGTGTCGAAAATGAAGTCGCCGCCCAGGCGGCTCTCGCCGATGCGCGCCCGCACGGCACCCAGCTGCCAGACGCCCGAGGCGTGCTGCAGCCGGCCGGCGAGGTCGAAGGCGGGCGTCGTCGGCAGCGTGATGCCGAACGGCCGGCCCACCGCGGCCAGCGAGCTGCCGCGGACCTGCAACTGGCCGTCCAGCGCGCGGGCGTCCAGCAGCGACGCGGCCGTGCCGGCGAAGGCGAGCCGCTCGCGGCCCTGCGTCAGCTCGATGCGCAGCTGCACCGGCGGCGCGCCGGCCTCGGGCGGCGACACCAATGCCAGGCCGGCGCTGGCCTCGGCGTTGAGCGCCAGCTGCTGGCCGCGCAGCTTGCCCTTCATGTCGGCCTTCCAATGGCCGTCCGACTCGGTGGCGAAGCGCGCGTCGGCCAGCAGCTGCAGCGGCGCGTCGTCCAGGCGGGCCGTGCCGTTGTGGACGATGAGCTGGTCGATCTGCGGCAGCGGCGTCGGCTTGTCGCGCGCGCCGTCGGGCTGCAGCGGCCAGGCGGTGCGGCCGGCAGCGTCGCGCTGCCAGTTCAGCGCCAGACCCTCCGCCTGCACCAGGCGCAGCCGCAGCGGCGCGCCGCGCCGCCAGTCCCAGATGTCGCCCCAGCGCCAGGCCAGCACCACGTCGCGGGCGTCCGCCAGCGGCTGGCCTTGCAGGCCCGTCACGCGCAGCTGCGGCGCCTCCAGGCGCGGTTTCCAGATGAGGTGCAGGCGCGTCGACGCATCCACCGCCAGCCCGTGGCCCGCGCGCTCGACCAGCCGCGGCGCAAGGCCGGGCCAGCCGGCGGCTTCCAGCGCAACGATGGTGGCCACGGCGGCCACGACGAGCACACCGCCGATGACGAGGCCAGTCTTCTTCATGCCCCCATGCTGGGCAGCCGGCCCGGCCGCGGGCGTGGGACGGTAGCGCCGGTGCCTGTAGGACATCACCGGAGTGGCCGGGCTGTCGGTGTGGTCCGACAAGCGATTGGCACATGGGCTGGTCTCAGCCTCGGCCCCGGGCGTCCAAAGTGAATGCACCGGCCCTCGAGGCCTCAACCCCCGAAAGGACGCCCGATGAAACCGACCACGACCCGAATTCCCTTGTTGGCCACGCTCGCCGTGGCCGCTGCCCTGACGGCTTGCAGCCGCAACAACGATGACGACATGACCGCCGGCCAGCGCCTGGATGGTGCCGTCGCCGATGCCAAGCGCGAAGCCAACGAGACCAAGCGCGATGCACAGCAGGCGATGAACGATGCCGAGATGTCGGCCTCGCGCGCCGCCGGCGAGACGGCCCAGGTCTCGACCGACATGGCCATCACCGCCAAGGTCAACGCCGCGCTGGCCGTGGACGACCAGCTCAAGGCGACGCAGATCAATGTCGACACCCGCGAAGGCCAGGTCACGCTGACCGGCCAGGCGCCCGACGCGCAGTCGCGCGAACGTGCCACGACCCTCGTTTCTGCCGTGGACGGCGTGAAGCAGGTCAACAACCAGCTGGTCGTGAACCGCAACAGCTGATCGCGCTGGCATCGACAGGGGCGCCCCGTACGTGGGGCGCCTTCTTCTTTGTGGGTGATATCCCGACCGTGCGGTCGGCAATCCGCCGATACCATGGGCGCTCCCTTGCTTGTGCGCCGCCATGGACCTCACGATTGCCGCCATCCTCGGCCTCGACGGCCTGACCAACGGGGCCATCTACGCGCTGGTCGCGCTGGCCCTGGTGCTGGTTTTTTCCGTCACCCGCATCATCTTCATCCCGCAGGGCGAGTTCGTCGCCTTCGGCGCGCTGACGCTCGCGGCCATGCAGATGGGCCAGGTGCCCGGCACGGTGTGGCTGCTGCTGTTGATGGCGCTGGCCGTCGCCGTGCTGGACCTGGTGCAGGGCCTGCGTGAGCGCTGGCCGGCGCTGCGGATCTCGCGCACCCTGGTGTCGACGCTGATCTTTCCCTGCATCGCCGCCGTGGTGGCGCCGCAGTTCGTGCAGCGGCAACACACCTTGATCGTGCAGGTGCTCGCCACGCTGGCGATCGTCACCTGCATGGGCCCGCTGCTGTACCGGCTGGCCTACCGCGCGCTGTCGGGCGCCAGCGTGCTGACGCTGTTGATCGTGTCGGTCGGCGTGCACTTCGCGCTCACCGGCGTGGGCCTGGTGTTCTTCGGCGCCGAGGGTTACCGCACGCCGGCGTTCTGGGAAGCGCGCTTCGACGTCGGCCCGCTGAGCTTGACCGGCCAGACGCTGATCATCTTCGGCGCGTCCATCGTGCTGCTGCTGGCGATGTTCCTCTTCTTCGAGCGCACGCTGATGGGCAAGGCGCTGCGCGCCACGTCGGTCAACCGGACCGGCGCGCGGCTGATGGGCATCTCCGGCGATGCGGCCGGGTCCTTGAGCTTCACGATGGCGGCCTTCATCGGTGCGCTGTCCGGCCTGCTGATCTCGCCGTCCACCACCATCTATTACGACACCGGCTTTCTCATCGGCCTGAAGGGCTTCGTCGCGGCGGTGTTTGCCGGCCTGGCCAGCTTCCCGATGGCGCTGGCCGGGGCCATCGGCGTCGGCCTCATCGAGAGCTTCGGCTCGTTCTGGGCCAGCGCGTTCAAGGAGGTCATCGTGTTCACGGTGATCCTGCCCATCCTCCTGTGGCGGTCCTTCGTGGACCCGCACCACGAGGAGCACTGAACGATGAACCGCTCCGTTCTCGCGGCTGTCGCCGCCGTCGCCGTGCTGGCGCTGCCCTTCGCCCCGGTCCCGGACTTCTGGATCACCCAGCTCAACTACATCGGCCTGTTCTCGCTCGTCGTGCTGGGCCTGGTACTGCTGACCGGTGTCGGCGGCCTGACCTCGTTCGGGCAGGCCGCGTTCGCCGGCATCGGCGCCTACGCCACGGCCTATGTGTCCACGACGATGGCGCTGTCACCCTGGCTGGGCCTGGTCGTCGGCCTGGCCCTCACGCTGGTGCTGGCGCTGGCCATCGGCGCGATGACGCTGCGCATGTCGGGCCACTACCTGCCGCTGGCCACCATCTGCTGGTGCCTGGCGCTGTACTACCTGGTGGGCAACCTGGAGGCGCTCGGCAAGTACGACGGCCTGCTCGGCCTGCCGGCGCTGCAGATCGGCGACTTCAGCTTCCAGAGCGAGCGCCGCATCTACCTGCTGATCTGGCTGGCCGCGCTGCTGGCCGCCTTGGGCGTCACGCGGCTGCTGGACTCGCGGCCGGGCCGCATCATGCGCGCGCTGAACACCAACCGTGGCGGCGGCGCGACCATGCCCGAGGCAATGGGCGCGTCGACCTTCCGCTACAAGCTGGTGATGTTCGTCATCGCGGCGCTGCTCGCGTCGGTCTCGGGCTGGCTGTACGCCCACATGCAGCGCAGCGTGAACCCCTCGCCGTTCGGCATCAAGTTCGGCATCGAATACCTCTTCATGGCCGTCGTCGGCGGCATCGGCACCGTGGGCGGCGCCTTCACCGGCGCGGCGCTGGTCAAGCTGGCCGAGGACCAGTTGAAGGTCTGGCTGCCGATGATTTTCGGCGGCTCGGGCAACTACGAAATCATCGTTTTTGGCGTCGTGCTGGTGCTAGTGCTGCGCTTTGCGCCGGACGGGCTGTGGCCCTTGATTGCCCGCTGGCTGCCGGCCGCGCGCAAGCGCGTGGTGGATGAGAGCGTGCCGCCCCTGAGTTCGCGCAGCCACCCGCAACCCGGCGCCGCGCTGCTGGACGTGCGCGCCGTCCGCAAGCAGTTCGGCGGCCTCGTCGCCGTGAACGACATCAGCTTCACCATCCGGGCGGGCGACATCGTCGGCCTCATCGGCCCCAACGGCGCCGGCAAGAGCACCACCTTCAACCTCGTCTCGGGCGTGCTGCCGCTGACGAGCGGCGAGGTCGAGCTGCTGGGCCAGCGCGTCGACGGCCGGCACAGCCGCGACATTGCCCGCGCCGGCCTGTCGCGCACCTTCCAGCACGTCAAGCTGGTGCCCGACATGACGGTGCTGGAGAACGTCGCGTTAGGCACCTATCTGCGCACGAAGACCGGCACGCTCCGCGCGATGCTCGGCCTGAACGCGGCCGAGGAGCGCCAGGCCCGCGCCGAGGCCATGCGCCAGCTGCGCCGCATCGGCCTGGCGGCCCAGGCGCACGAGCTGGCGGGCAACCTCGCGCTCGGCCCGCAGCGGCTGGTGGAGATCGCCCGGGCGCTGGCCAGCGACCCGTCGCTGCTTCTGCTCGACGAACCCGCCGCCGGCCTGCGCCACAAGGAGAAGGAAGCGCTCGCCGAGGTGCTGCGGCAGCTGAAAGCGGAGGGCCTGTCGCTGCTGCTGGTGGAGCACGACATGGACTTCGTCATGAAGCTGACCGACCGCATCGTCGTCATGGAGTTCGGCCGCTGGCTGATGGAAGGCACGCCCGCCGAGGTGCAGGCCAGCCCGGCCGTGCGTGCGGCTTACCTGGGAGCCGAGGAATGAGCGGCATCTTGTTGGACGTTCAGGACCTGCACGCCGGCTACGGCCGCGCCGAGGTGCTGCACGGCCTGAGCTTCACGGCGGCCGAGAAGAGCGTCGTCACCGTTATCGGCCCGAACGGCGCCGGCAAGTCGACGCTGCTCGGCGCCTTGATGGGCCTGATCCCGTCGCGCAGCGCTGCGCTCCGCTTTGCCGGTGAAGACATCGCCCGGCTGACACTGGAGGAGCGCGTGCTCGGCGGCCTGGCGCTGGTGCCCGAGAAGCGTGAGCTGTTCGGCACCATGACGGTGGAGGACAACCTGCTGCTCGGCGGCTGGCGGCCCAAGAAGCTTGGCGATAAGCGCTGGCGCGACGGGCTGGAGAGCGTCTACACGCGCTTCCCGCGGCTGAAGGAGCGCCGCGCACAGGCGGCAGGCACCTTGTCGGGCGGTGAACGCCAGATGCTGGCTCTGGGCCGCGCGCTGATGGGCCAGCCCAAACTGCTGATGCTGGACGAACCCAGCCTGGGCCTCGCGCCACTGATCGTGCGCGAGATCTTCGCCATCGTCGACGACCTGCGGGCCAGCGGCGTCAGCATCCTCCTCGTCGAACAGAACGCCCGCGCCGCGCTGCGCGTGGCGGACCATGGGCATGTGCTGGAGACGGGGGAGTTTGGGTTGAGCGGGCCGGCGGATCAGTTGGCGGCGGATCCGAGGGTCATTGAGACGTATCTGGGTGCGGGGCGCAAGGACACACCATGACCGCTGTACTCAAAGCTCAACGTGCCGATATCACGACTCTGGCTGTCGATGTGATCGTCAATGCGGCGAACTCATCCCTGCTGGGCGGGGGCGGGGTGGATGGCGCAATTCACAGAGCTGCCGGCCCAGACCTGTTGCATGAGTGCCGTCTGCTGGGCGGCTGCAAGACAGGCCAAGCCAAACTCACAC
>Ga0307411_10000444_pt1 | contig 14183 bp, 8 predicted proteins | sample DK1Ometagenome_2_FD_203712 | JGI IMG/M metagenome (GOLD analysis project Ga0307411, IMG submission 203712) | Maize rhizosphere microbial communities from greenhouse at UC Davis, California, United States - DK15-O-1 | ecosystem: Host-associated > Plants > Roots > Rhizosphere > Soil | place: USA...
CTGCAGACCCAGGACCTGGCCGCGCTGGCGCTGTTCGAGCCGTTGGCGCCCGCGCTGCGCAACGCCTGCGGCGAGGCCGGCTTCACGCGGCTGCGCACCGCGATGACGAAGCTGGACTTCGGTGCGGTGCTGCGCGAACTCGGCGCCGTGGCGCCCAGCGGCCCAACGGCCTGACGGGCGACGGGCTCAGCCCGCCAGCGCTTCGCGGTGATCCTCGGCATGGCGGCGCAAGCTGCGCGGCGGCTGCCCGGTCAACCGCTGCACGGCGTCGGTCACCGCGGCTGTGGTGTTGAAGCGCGACATCAAGCGCGCATCACGCAGAAGGTCCTCACGCAGACGCTGCGCGACTGCACTGAACCGCCTCAACCCACCGGCAGCGCCGTCTCGTACTTGACTTCGCGCAGCACGACGTTGCTGCGCACGCTGCTGACGCCGGGCAGCTTGAAGATGTGCTGCTGCAGGAACAGGTCGTAGGCCTTCATGTCGGCCGCGACGACCTTGATGACGTAGTCCGCCTCGCCGGTGATGGCGTGGCATTCGATGATCTCGCGCCGGGTGCCGACCAGGCGCTCGAACTGCTCGACCGCGCCCTCGCTGTGCCGCACCAGGCTCACGTTGGCCAGCACGCAGATGGACAGGCCGATCTTCTCGCGGTCCACCAGCACGACCTGGCCGCGGATGACGCCGCGGTCCTCCATCTCCTTGACACGCCGCCACACCGGCGTGGCCGACAGGCCCACCTTCTCGGCCAGCGCCTGGGTCGACAGGCGGGCGTCGGCCTGCAAAGCCTCGAGGATCTGCAGGCTGGCGCGGTCGAACTCGTTCGTTTCCATGATTCCCCTCTTTGGAGAAGAATCATCTCACCCGCCATGCAATCCATCGGCAATGAGGCAAGTTCTTCCGCCGCTGCGGAGGAAGAATTTCCGGCCCCGAGGAGCCTCCGATGTCCGACACCCCCGCGCTGCGTCCCTACCAGCTCAGCGACAACCTCGCCGCCCCCAGTGGCGCCGTCTTTATGACCGGCACGCAGGCGCTCGTGCGGCTGCTGCTGGCGCAGAAGGCGCAGGACGAGCGCGCCGGGCTGAACACCGCCGGCTTCGTCTCGGGCTACCGCGGCTCGCCGCTGGGCATGGTCGACCAGCAGTTGTGGAAGGCGAAGAAGTTCCTCGATGCGGCGCATGTCGAGTTCCTGCCCGCCATCAATGAGGACCTGGCCGCGACCGCGGTCCTTGGCGTGCAGCGCGTGGCGCTGGACCCGCAGCGCACCGTCGATGGCGTGTTCGCCATGTGGTACGGCAAGGGCCCCGGCGTGGACCGCTCGGGCGACGCGCTCAAGCACGGCAACGTCTATGGCACGTCCAGGCAGGGTGGCGCGCTCGTCGTCTGCGGTGACGACCATGGCTGCGTGTCCAGCAGCACACCGCACCAGAGCGACCAGGCGCTGCAGGCCTGGAGCATGCCGCTCGTCCACCCGGCCAACGTCGCGGAGTACCTGGAGTTCGGCCTGTACGGCTGGGCGCTGAGCCGCTTCTCGGGCGCATGGGTCGGTTTCAAGGCCATCTCCGAGGTGGTCGAGAGCGGCATGACGGTCGACCTCGACGCGGTCGGGTTGAATTTCGACCACCCGGTGGACTACACCGCGCCGACCGACCTGCACATTCGGTCGGTGGACCTGCCGTCGCTGGAGCTCGAGTCGCGCCTGGCCTACAAGCTCGACGCGGTGAAGGCCTTCGCCAAGGTCAACAGCATCGACAAGCACATCGTCACCAGCCCGGCGGCCACGCTCGGCATCGTGACCGTCGGCAAGGCGCACTACGACTTCATGGAGGTGCTGCGCCGGCTGGACCTGGACCCGAACGCGCTGGCCGCTGCCGGCGTGCGCGTCTACAAGGTCGGCCTCGTCTTCCCGCTGGAGCCGACGCGCATCGTCGAGTTCTGCAGCAACCTGACCGACGTGCTGGTCATCGAGGAGAAGGGCCCGGTCGTCGAGCGCCAGATCAAGGAACTGCTCTACCACCTGCCGGAGTTCCAGCGCCCGCGCGTCGTCGGCAAGACTGACGAACATGGAATGCCCGTACTTTCGGCGTTAGGCGAGCTGCGCCCGAGCCGCATCATGGGCACGGTGGCCGACTGGCTGGCGCGGCTCAACCCCGCGCTGGACCGCCGCCACCTCGTCGTCGACTTCCTGACGCCCTGCCTGCTGAGCAACGCGGCGGACGGCGTGCGCCGCCAGCCCTACTTCTGCTCGGGCTGCCCACACAACACGTCCACCAAGCTGCCCGAGGGCTCGCGCGCGCTGGCCGGCATCGGCTGCCACTTCATGGCCAGCTGGATGGAGCGCGGCACGTCCGGCCTCATCCAGATGGGCGCCGAAGGCGTGGACTGGGCGGCGCACTCGCGCTTCACGAAGGAGAAGCACGTCTTCCAGAACCTGGGCGACGGCACCTACTACCACTCGGGCTACCTCGCCATCCGCCAGGCCATCGCGGCCAAGGCGAACATCACCTACAAGATTCTTTACAACGACGCGGTCGCGATGACCGGCGGCCAACCGGTCGACGGCCAGACCAGCGTGCCGCAGATCGCGCGACAGGTGGAGGCCGAAGGCGTCAAGCGCCTGGTCGTCGTGTCCGACGAGATCAACAAGTACGACGGCCATCACGGCCTCTTCCCCGCCGGCACCACCTTCCACGACCGCAGCGCGCTGGACGCCGTGCAGCGCGAGCTGCGCGAGATCGAAGGCGTGACGGTGCTGATCTACGACCAGACCTGCGCCGCGGAGAAGCGCCGGCGCCGCAAGAAGAAGGAGTTTGCCGACCCGCCGCGCCGCATCTTCATCAACGAGGCGGTCTGCGAAGGCTGCGATGACTGCGGGGTCGCGTCGAACTGCCTCAGCGTCGTCCCGGTCGAGACCGACTGGGGCCGCAAGCGCGCCATCGAGCAGAGCAGCTGCAACAAGGACTTCTCCTGCGTCAACGGCTTCTGCCCGAGCTTCGTGTCGGTGCACGACCCGGTACTGAAGAAGAAGGCCGGCGCGAGCTACACGGCGCAAGACCTGGGCCGCGAGCTCGCGGCCATCACGTCACCCGCGGCCTGGAACTGGACCGGCCCATTCGATCTGCTGGTCACCGGTGTCGGCGGCACCGGTGTCGTCACCGTCGGCGCGCTGGTGACGATGGCGGCCCACCTCGAAGGCAAGCAGGCCTCGGTGCTGGACTTCATGGGCTTTGCGCAAAAGGGCGGCGCCGTGCTGAGCTTCGTGCGCGTCGCACCCACGCTCGACCTGCTCAACCAGGTGCGCATCGACACCCAGCAGGCCGACGTGCTGCTGGCCTGCGACATGGTGGTCGGCGCCTCGCCCGACGCGCTGGGCACGGTCAAGGCCGGCCGCACCGTCATCCTCGCCAACACGCACGAACTGCCCACGGCCGGTTTCGTGCGCAACCCGGATGCATCGTTGCAGGGCGATTCGCTGCTGGCCAAGATGAAGTTCGCGGTCGGCGAGAGCGGTGAGCTGGCCACCATCGACGCGCAGGACATCTCGCAGCGCCTGATGGGCGACACCCTGCCCAGCAACATCATCATGCTGGGTGCCTGCTGGCAGCGCGGCCTGGTGCCCGTCAGCGAGGCGGCGCTGATGCGCGCCATCGAACTGAACGGCGTTGCCGTCGAGGCCAACAAGACCGCCTTCGCGCTGGGCCGCCTGGCCATCGCCGCACCGGACGCGATCGCCAGGCTGGCCGGCGACGTCAACGTGGTGAAGCTCTTCAACTACGACCAGCTCGATGGCCCTGACGGCCTGATCGAGCGGCGCATGAAGTTCCTGACGGACTATCAAGGCGCCGCCTATGCCGGGCGCTACCGCGCGCTGGTGGACCGCGTGCGCGCCGCCGAGACGCAACTCGGCAAGGGCCAGCGCCTGACGCAGGCCGTGGCCCGCTACTACGCCAAGCTGCTGGCCATCAAGGACGAGTACGAGGTCGCGCGCCTGTACACCGACGGCCGCTTCGAGAAGGCGATGAAGGACCAGTTCGAGAACTGGGAGCGCCTGAGCTTCCACCTCGCGCCGCCGCTGATCTCCAGGCCCGGGACGGACGGCCGTGCGAGGAAGATCGAGCTGGGCTCCTGGACCTTCACCGCCTTCAAGTGGCTGGCCAGGCTGAAGGGCCTGCGCGGCACGGCGTTGGACATCTTCGGCAAGACCGACGAGCGGCGCATGGAGCGCCAGCTCATTCAGGACTACGAGGCCCTGGTCGACGACATCCTGGCCTCACTGACGGTCGACAACCTCAACACCGCCGTCGAGCTGGCCCGCCTGCCCGAGAAGATCCGCGGCTACGGCCATGTGAAGCACGCCAATGTCGTGGCGGTGAAAAAGCAGTGGCAGGCGCTGTTGGACCGCTTCCACGGCAAGGCGTCCGACGTCGTGGCTCAGCCGGTGGCAATGCCGGTGCGGGTCAAAGGCGTCGCGGAGCTGTGACGCGCGGCTTCCCTTCGCTTGGTACCGCCGCCCCCGGCGCTCACACTGGCTCCTCCCACCCCAACGCCACCATGTCGCCGCCGCGGTGCACCGAATCGCCCAGCAGGATGAAATCATCCAGCTGCGGCGGTTTCACCGACGTGCCCGACAACATCGCATGCACCTGGCCGCGGTGGTGGGTCTGGTGCATGAAGAGATGGGCGAGCACCCGCCCCAGCGGCTCGCGCGGGCCGGCCTCGATGCCGGCGCCACGGTCGAAGGCAATGATGCGGTCGTCGTCGTCGGCCTCCAGCCGCTCGCAGAAGGCGATCAGCCGCAGGTCGCTGGCGTCCTGGCGCTGCGCCAGTTCTTGGGCAGTCCCGGCCGGCACGTAGCTGGCCCAGATGTCGTGCATCGCCACATCACCGTGCAGGGCGGCGATGTAGTAATGGTCGACATTGAGGATGTGATTCAGCGTCAGCGCGAGACTCGGGAAGAAGCTCGTGCGCGGCGCGTGGAAGTCGGCCTCGGTCAACTGGGCTACGGCGCCCAGCAGGCGGCGGTTGGCGAGTCGGTTGGCGCGGGCCTGGACGAGGTGCAGGTTCATAACGGCCCGATTGTGCGCGGCCGCGGCAGGACCGGGGTTGGGGCTGACGGCATCGCCCGGACATGCTTCAATGGCCCGTACGACTTGCGAGAGGCCCCAGCTTGCGCATCGGAGACGGCTACACCGGACCAGAAATGGTCAGCACGACCGCCTGGGTAGCGGCGACGGCGGTGCTGTCCATCGGCCTGGCGCTGACCGCCGGCGCAGTCATCTGGCAGCAGCGGCTGGCCAACGCCGACGCCCGCGGTCAGCAGGAGCGCCAGGTGGAGCGGCTGCAGGCCGATCTCGTCAAGCGCCTGACCATGCCGGTCTACGGCCTCAAGGGCGCACGCGGCACGCTGGCCGCGATGGACGGCACGCTCAGCCGGCCGGCCTTTCGTGCCTACGTCGAGTCACGCGACCTGCCCAGCGAATTCCCCGGTGTGCGCGGCTTCGGTTTCATCGAGAGGGTGCAGCGGGCCGACCTGGACGCTTTCGTCGCCAGGCAAAGGCGCAGCGCGCCGGACTACCGCGTGCATGGCCTGGGGCCCGACGACCCGCACTACTTCGTCACGCAGATCGAGCCCCTGGCGCGCAACACGCTGGCCTGGGGCATCGACTCCGGCGGCAACCCGGTGCGACGCCAGGCCATCGAGCAGGCGGTGGACAGCGGCGAGGCGACGCTGTCCAGCCCCATACGGCTGGTTCAGGACGTGCAGAAGGGGCCCGGCTTCATGCTGCTGGTGCCGGTCTACAAGCAGGGCCGCGACCCCGGCACGCCGGCCGAGCGCCGCGCCGCGCTGCTGGGCCTGCTGTACGCGCCGCTGGTGGCGCACGAGCTGCTGCATGGCGCGACCGACCCAGCCGCCGCGCTGCTGGACCTGAAGCTGTCCGTGCGGACGCTGGACGGCGAGTTCACGCCGCTGCTGGCCACGCGGGACGGCCAGGAGCTGCTGCTGGCCGAGGCGGCCGACTACGCACTTGCCGACACACCGATGGCCGAGACGTCCGAGTTCACGATCGCCGGACGCGAGTTCCGCCTCGATGCGGCGTTGACGCACAAGGCCGCCATGCGGCTGCTGGGCCTGGCCGGCGTCGGCCTGGAACTGGGCGGCGGGCTGCTGAGCCTGCTGCTGGCCATCACCGTCTACCTGCTGGCCGCCGGCCGGGCACGCGCCGAGCAGATGGCGCGCGGCATGACGGCCGATCTCACCCGCCTGGCGATGGTGGCCAGCCACACGACCAACGCGGTGCTGATCACGGACACCGAACGCCGCATCACCTGGGTCAACGCCGGCTTCACGAGGTTGTTCGGTTATGCCAGCGACGAGGCCGTCGGCCGCCGACCCAGCGTGCTGCTGCATTCGGAGCGGACCGACGCCGAGACCGTGCGCCGCATGCGCGAGGCGATGGACGCCGGCCTCGGTTGCCACGTGGAGCTGACGCAGTGCGACAAGGACGGCCGTGACCACTGGACGGACATCGAGATCCAGCCCCTTCGCGGCGCCGACGACGAGCTGAGCGGCTTCATGGTCATCCAGTCCGACATCACCGTCCGCCGCACGCTGCAGGCCCAGGCCGACGAGGCGCGCCAGAGCCTGCAGGACCTCTACGACAACGCGCCCTGCGCCTACTACGCGGTGGACGTGGACGGCCGCTTCCTGCAGATGAATGCGCTGGGCCTGAAGTGGCTGGGCTGCACCGCCGACGAACTCATCGGCCGACTCGGCCCGCGTGACTTCTTCTCCGAAGAGGGGCAGCGCCAGTTCGACGAGCACTTCGCGCGCTTCAAGCGCGAGGGCCGCGTGTCGGGGCTGGAGTACGACCTCATCGGCCGCCAAGGCCGCACGCGGCGCGTCAGCCTGTCGGCCACGGCCGTCTATGACGCCAGCGGCCGCTACCTGCGCAGCCGGTCCGTGATGTTCGACATCAGCGAGACCCACCGCATCCGCCAGCAGCTGCACCAGCTCACGCTGGACCAGCAGGTCATGCTCGAGAGCGACCTGGTGGGCATCGTCAAGCTGCAGGACCGCAAGTCGGTCTGGCACAACCGCGCGCTCGAACGCATGTTCGGCTACGAGGAGGGCGAGCTGCTCGGCGCGCCGGCCCAGCAGCTCTACGCCGACGACGCGAGCTTCCAGGCCTTCGGCGCCGAGGCCTATCCGCAACTGCGGGCCGGTGGGCGCTTCCGCACCCAGCAGCAGATGCGCCGCAAGGATGGCTCGCTGATCTGGGTGGACATGGCGGGCGTGGAGCTGCCGGGCAGCGGCGGCATGACGCTGTGGATGCTGTTGGACATCACGCAGAGCAAGGCCCACGAGGCCCGCATGGAGCGCGCCGCGCTGCACGACGCGCTGACCGGCCTGCCCAACCGCCTGCTCCTGGCCGACCGGCTGCGGCATGCCATCCATGGCGCGGAGCGCAGCGGCCACGTGTTCGCACTGGCCTACCTTGATCTGAACGGCTTCAAGCAGATCAACGACAGCCACGGCCACGACGCCGGCGACGAGGTGCTGAAGGCCGTCGCTGCGCGGCTGCAGGCGGGGCTGCGCGCCAGCGACACGGTCGCCCGACTGGGCGGCGACGAGTTCGTCGTGCTGCTGACGCCCGCCCAGGCGCCCGCCGAGGCGGAGCCGGTGCTGGGCCGGCTGCTGGACGCGCTGAGCGAGCCCATCACGCTGAGCAGCGGCGCCCAGGTCGCCGTCGGCAGCAGCTTGGGACTGGCCCACTATCCCGGCGATGGCCGCACGCCGGACGCGCTGATGCGGCACGCGGACGAGGCGATGTTCACGAACAAGCGGGCGGGCAGGTCGCGCGCGTTGACGCGTTGACACGGCAAGCGCGTCAGGCGCGTCAGGCGCGCTCGTCCTTGGGCGAATCCATGACGATGTAGCTCGTGATCATGCTCACCTGCGGCAGGCCGCCCAGCACGTCGGCGTGGAAGCGCTTGTAGGCCGGCAGGTCGGCCACCTCGACGCGCAGCAGGTACTCGAAGGCGCCGGTCACGTTGTGGCATTCGCGCACGACGGGGCAGTCCTTCATCGCCTGCTCGAAACCCTGCTGCTCGCCCAGCGTGTGGCGCGACAGGCCGATGGCGACATACGCGACAAAGCCCACGCCCAGCCGCGCCGGGTCCAGCACGGCGCGGTAGCCCCTGATGACGCCCAGCCGCTCCAGCTCCTGCACGCGGCGCAGGCAGGCCGACGGGCTGAGCGCGATGCGCTGGGCCAGCTCGGCGTTGGTGACACGGCCGTCCCTGACCAGCTCGCGCAAGATCTTCTCGTCGATCACGTCCATGGCCGCAGATGATTGCACACGACCTCATCACGGCACTGCAGAACGCAAGCCCATTCGATGCCGGCCTGCCTAGAGTTGCGGGCCATGAACACCAGCGCCACCCTCCTTGCCCTCGCCGGCTTCGCCTTCGTCACGTCCATCACGCCCGGCCCCAACAACCTGATGCTGCTGGCCTCGGGCACGCACTTCGGCTGGCGGCGCAGCCTGCCGCACCTGCTGGGCATCTCGTTCGGCTTCGGCGTCATGCTGGTGCTCGTCGGCCTCGGCCTGGGCGAGGTCTTCGCCCGCTACCCCGGCCTGCACGACGTGCTGAAGTGGGCGAGCCTGGCCTATCTGCTCTACCTGGCCTGGAAGGTCGCCACCGCCGCGCCGCCGACGGGCGGCGACGGCCAGGCCAGCGGCCGGCCGATGGGCTTCGGCGCCGCGGCGCTGTTCCAGGTCATCAACCCCAAGGCCTGGGCGATGGCGCTGACCGCCGTGACGGCCTATGGCGAACTGGGCCTGGCCGCCGTGACGGCCGTCTTCGTCCTCGTGAACCTGCCCTGCTGCGGCTCCTGGGCGCTGCTGGGCGAGCAGATGCGCCGCTGGCTGCACCGGCCGCGCGCGCTGCAGGCCTTCAACTGGGGCGCCGCGGCGCTGATGGTCGCGTCGGTGCTGCCACTGTTGGGCTCATGAACCCGTTCCGGCCGCCCCGGTATTCCCGGCCGGGAGCGGCGGAGATTCATCCTCAATCGAAACGACGCCAACGTTGAAGCACGCGGGTGGCCCTTCTGTTCGGCCCTGTCCTGTTCAGGCCTACTGTTTGCGGCCCGGAGATTCCTCCGGTTCGTCAAAACTCATAGACCACTGAGGGGCCGTCATGTCGAACAAGTCATCCAGCGCTGCGCAATCAAGAGTGCCGCTGCTGCGTCGCGGGGCGCGATGGGCCAGCGTGCTGTGCCTCGCAGCATCGGCGCAACTGGCCGCAGCCGCCGCCCAGAACTTCGTCGTGCTGTATCAGAAGAATGACCTGCCCGCCGATGCCGCTGCCAAGATCGCGGCGGCAGGCGGCAGCATCGTTGCCAGCTATGCGCAGATCGGCGTCATCATCGCCCGCTCCGACAGCGCGTCCTTCGCCGCGACCATGCGCGCCACCAAAGGCGTCCAGGGCGCGAGTGCCACCGGTCGTTTCGGCACGCGGGCAGGCCGCGGGTCGTCCGCCATCCAGGCCGCCGACGCACTCGACGCCGCGGGCGATGCTCCCATCGTCGGCGTCCCGGCTCCCGGCGACGATGCGCTGGCGGGCCTGCAATGGGACATGAATCAGATCAAGGCGCCGGAAGCACGCGCCATCAACGGCGGCACCCCTGCTGTCGTCGTGGGCGTCGTGGACACAGGCATCGACTACACACACCCGGACCTGGCGCCGAATGTCGACTTCGCCAACAGCGTCTCCTGCGTCAGTGGCGCACCGGTGACTGCGCCGGCTGCATGGATGGATGACAACGGGCATGGCACCCACGTCGCCGGCACCATTGGCGCGGCGCGCAACGGCATCGGCATCGTCGGCGTGGCACCGAACGTGAAGCTGGCCGCGATCAAGGCGGGCAATGCGGATGGCTACTTCTTCCCGGAGGCGGTGGTCTGTGCATTCATGTGGGCCGGCTCGCACAAGATTGCCGTCACCAACAACAGCTATTTCGCGGACCCCTGGCTGTTCAATTGCCGCAACGAGCCGGAGCAGCGTGCCATCTGGGAGGCCGAGCGGCGAGCGATCCGCTTTGCCATGCAGAACGGCACCTCGGTGATCACGGCGCAGGGCAACGAGGCCGATGACCTCGCGCACCCGACCCAGGACGTCACCAGCCCCGACAACGCAACTCCCGTGACGCGCGACATCACCAATGCCTGCCTCGTCATTCCCGCCGAGATCCCCGGTGTCGTCAGCGCCACCGCCAACGGCAACCGGCAGATCAAGTCCTACTACTCGAGCTATGGCGTGGGCAGCGCCTGGGTGGTTGCGCCGGGCGGTGACTCGCAGTTGCAGCGCACGGCCGCCGCCCCCAACGGCCGCGTGCTGTCCACCTATCCGGCCGCGCAGATGGGATTCTGCGGGCGCCCGGTGTTCGACGCCTCGGGTGCGACCTATTGCTACCTGCAGGGCACCTCGATGGCGTCGCCGCACGTCGCCGGCGTGGCGGCCCTGCTCGCCAGCAAGGGCATGCGCAATCCCGGCGCGATCGCGTCACGGCTGGCGGGCACGGCCGACAAAATCGCCTGCCCCGCCGACATGTCGATCTACGCCGGCTTCACGTCGACGTCGAACGGCGCGGCGCAGACCTGCCAGGGCGACCTGAACTACAACTCGTTCAACGGCCATGGTCAGGTGAACGCGTTGCGGGCGCTGATGGATTGAGACCGGCCAGCGGCAGCTGCGGCGGCACGATGTCCGGCTCGGGGCTGCCGGCGCCGCCCGCGGCAGCCGCCGGGCTCAATCGCCGTCGGTCGGCTCGACAGTGACGCCGACGCTCAGCGTCGCCACCCCGCCGCCGCGCAGCACACCGCGCAGCGGCGCCACGTCGGCATAGTCGCGGCCCCAGGCCAGCGTGACGTGGTCCAGCCCCGCCGGCACGGCGTTGGTCGGGTCCAGCGCCAGCCAGCCCTGCTCGGGGCACCACAGCTCCGCCCAGGCATGCGAGGCATCGGCGCCGACGAGCTTGGGCTGCCCCTCGGGCGGGCGCGTCAGCAGGTAGCCGCTGACGTAGCGCGCGGCCAGCCCGAGCGCACGGCAGGCGGCGATGAAGATGTGGGCGAAGTCCTGGCAGACGCCACTGCGCAGGGCCAGTGCGTCGGCGGCCCGCGTCGCGACCGTCGTGCTCTCGGGCAGGTAGCGCAGGTCGGTGTGGATCTGGTGCATCAGCGCCAGGCCGCCTGCGGCCAGCGTGCGGCCGGGCGAGAAGGCGCGGCGGCCATAGGCCGTCAGGCTCGCGTCGGGGGCGGCGTAGGTGGAGGCCAGCGCGAACTCGTCGGCCTCCTGCAGCGCGCGGCCGGCGCGGTAGCGCAGGCTGGCGGCCACGGTCTCCCAGGCCGGCCCGCGGTTGGGGTCGGGCGGCGGGCGGTCCTGCAGCTCGGCGACGAAGCGGCTGTCGACGACCAGCTTCTCGTGCACGCGCGCATGGCCAAAGCTCAGGTGCCGGTTGCCCCAGGGGTCGAGGCGCAGATGGCGGGCCAGCTCGGCGGCATCCAGCTCCAGGCCCTCGACGCCCCAGCCATCGGGCAGCGGGTCGATGTTCAGCCGCCAGCCATGCACCTTCTGCCACGGCGTGTCGCGCGGCGCCAGGCAGGCGGCGTGATATGCCCACTCCACCGAGGCCTCGTAGGTGTACTCGGTGACGTGATGGACCGCGAGCCGCACGCCTGTCACTGCCACACCCGCTGTTCTGCGCCGAGCACGTGCGCGAAATAACGCTGGCTGATGAGGCTGGACAACTCGCCAGCCTGGACGGCCGCGCGGTTGAGGTGTTCCACCAGGGCCGGCCCAGGCGCCGCCAGCTCGGCCAGCGGCCAGGCCTCGGGCACGGGAAGATCGGCGGCGATGTCGGTGGCCCAGCCCGGATCGTGGCGGGCCAGCTTGGCAAAGCGGTCGCGCAACGTGCGCGCCACCCAGGCCAGCGAGCGCGGGTTCTCGGTGTCATGCACCAGCAGGTGCAGCAGCGGCGGCGCCTCGCGCCGCGCCTGGAACTGGGCGCGGTAGGTGATGGTGGAGTCGAACACGCCGAGCAGCAGTGCGAAGCCGTCCTCAGTGAGGGCCAGGCCCTGCTCGAAGCACTCGGCCAGCACCTCGGCGTGGAACGACAGCCGCTCGATCTGGCGGCCGATGGACAGCAGCCGCCAGCCGTCGTCGCGCGTCATCCGGTCGGTCTGGGCGCCCGTGATGGCGGCCAGGTGCGTGTCGGCACGGGCCAGCACGTTGAGCACATCGGTCACCGGCGCGGCCGGGCTGGGCCGGTCGAGCACGGCGCGCAGGTGCTGCTCGAACTGCGCCGCCGTCTCGTGGATGAGGCGCCAGGCCTCCGGCGACAGCCGCTCGCGCAACGCCTGGGCGCAGCCCTGCAGCGCGCGCAAGTTCCAGCCGACGCTGGTGACACCGGAGCTCGGCAACAGCGAGGTCAGCAGCGCACGCTCGAAGCCGCGCGGGTCGTCTTCCGCGGCCGGTGCCTTGGCGTCGATGAGGCCGTGGCCGCGCGCCAGCACATCCAGCAGCGGCAGCATCGGCAGCGGCATGGCGCCGCGCTGCACCATGACGCTGGCTTCAATGACATGACGCGCCAGGCGCGCGCTGTTCTCGGCGCGCTCGGTGTAGCGGCCCAGCCAGAACAGGTTCTCGGCGGCGCGGCTGGTCACGGTCCAGTGCACGTCGCGCAGATCGGCCGCCTGCAGCGGCTGTGAGAGCAGCGTGGTTGGGTCGACCTCGCCGTCGGTCATCACCCAGGTGTCGGCGCTCAAGGAGCCGCGCTGGATGGACAGCCAGGCGTCGGCCAGCGGGTCGCGGCGCGGAGCGACGCGAGCCAGGCCGCCGGGCAGCACCTTCCAGCCGCCCTGGCCGTCGGTCATTGCGAAGACGCGCAGCAGCGCCACGCGTGGCTCCAGCGCGCCGCGGATCCAGACCGGCTGCTTGGTCGGCTTCATGCGCGCCTGCAGCGTGTAGGCGGTCGGATCGGCGTCGATGCGCGCGGCCAGTTCCTGCAGCGCGTCGGGACTGAGTTCGGCGGCCACCACCGGGGCGAAATGCCGGGTCGTGCTGCTGGCCGAGAAGGTCGGCACGACGATGAACTCCGCCAGCCGCGGCCGCAGCGCGCGCCAGGCGCTCTCCTCGCCGCACCACCAACTCTGGATGGCCGGCAGCGAGAGTTCCTCGCCCAGCAGGCTCTCGGCCACGCCGGGCCAGAAGGCCGCGAGGCCGGGGCTTTCCAGCCAGCCGGCGCCCGGCGCGTTGGCGATGACCACCTCGCCGGCGCGCGCGGCCTGCAGCAGGCCGGGCACGCCGAGGATGGAATCGGGGCGCAGCTCCAGCGGGTCCAGCCAGGTGTCGTCGACGCGGCGCAGCAGCACGTGCACGCGTTCCAGGCCGGCCAGCGTCTTCAGGTAAACCTTGTCGGCGCGCACCGTCAGGTCGGCGCCCTCGACCAGCGTGATGCCGAGGTAGCGCGCCAGGAAGGCCTGCTCGAAATAGGTTTCGTTGCGCGGCCCCGGCGTCAGCAGCGCGACGCGGCTGCGCTCGCCGGCGGGAGAGAGTTTGGTCAGCGCCCGGATGAAGTCGCGGTAGCTGGCGGCCAGGCGCTGCACGGCCATCTGGCGAAAGGCCTCGGGAAACTGCTGGGCAATGATGAGGCGGTTTTCCAGCACATAGCCCAGGCCCGACGCCGCCTGCGTGCGTTGGCCGACCACCCACCAAAGGCCGTCAGCCCCGCGCGTCAGGTCGAAGGCCAGCACGTGCAGGTGCACGTCGCCCGGCAACCGGCCGCCATGCATGGCGCGCAGGTACTGCGGGTGGGCCAGCACCAGCGAGGCCGGCAGCAGGCCCTGCTGCAGCAGGCGGCGCTCGCCATAGGTGTCGGCCATGACGGCGTCCAGCAGCCGCGCGCGCTGGGCGATGCCGGCCTCGATGTGCCGCCACTCGTCCGGCTCGATGAGCATGGGCAGCAGCTCCAGCGGCCAGTGGCGGGCCAGCGGCGCGCCGTCCTTGTCGTCCTGGCCCGGTAGCGGCGGCGCGTCGCTGTGCACGTTGTAGCTGGCGCCGTCCTCCAGCACGCGGCGCTGCACGCGCAGCGCCTTGGCCGACAGCTCCTGCCAGCCGGCCGG